>Ga0315284_10000760_pt1 | contig 44358 bp, 35 predicted proteins | sample YL17G09_16_MG_FD_203696 | JGI IMG/M metagenome (GOLD analysis project Ga0315284, IMG submission 203696) | Sediment microbial communities from Yellowstone Lake, YNP, Wyoming, USA - YL17G09_16 | ecosystem: Environmental > Aquatic > Freshwater > Lake > Sediment | place: USA: Wyoming | collected...
AAGACGGTCTGGTCAATGAGTCTGTCTGGACGGGACACAGCGAGCAACTCGATGCCCGCCCACTTTTCCCTCACATATCGCACAGGGATGCATGCCTCTCCGTAGAAGTCAGAGGTCAAGGGCCCACCACCACCAGTCGGGCTGAAACAGAATTCCCCCCGATCATACCTCTGCAACGTGCCCTGGATATCCGGGAATGCCTCGCCTGCCGTGGCACTGTAATACATGCCCTTCGATGAATGGGCGTCCCTGCTGGCAGAGAGTATTTGTAGAAATCTTCGAGGGCGAGTAGTCGTCACCAAGAGGCCACCTGGACGAAGCAATCGGCGGAACTCACCTAGCCAGGCCAGATGGGCTGCCTCGGAGAGGTGCGAGAATACCGAATAGAGGTACACCAGATCGAAGCTCTGGTCGGCATATTGCATTGGGGGCAGCGTTGAGTTGATGTCGAAGCTGCACCAACGGTTGAGGCTTCGACTGCTTTCAACAATCTCCTGCCAGCAATCGGTGCCGTGGAGCTGATTGTGGGGTACGTCACGCAGAAAGAAACGGATGATCCTACCCCAGCCGCTCCCGAAGTCGAGGACCTCCAGCTTCTCGATTGGCTTCTCGCTGTATCGCTCGACCCACTTGAGGACCCTTTGGTAGAAGACGAATGCCTGCTGAAACGTCGTCTGTCCGGCGCTTCCTGTCCAGGTGCGTTGAATGTGGGCGGGCGGAATCTCAGGAATCAGGCCTCCCGCCTGCTGCCCAAGATTGTGGCTGAATGTCATGAGCCAGTAGTAGTAGTCATCCGGCAGACCACGAAAGAAGTCCCTCGGAACAAGATCTCTTCGTTTGTCGCCGCGTAGCTGATTGACAAAGCGGTTCTCAAACAACGGATGCCTCAAGTGCCGAAAGACATCCAGGAAGTATCGGGCGTAGCTCTTTCCGGTCTCAAGCATATAGTCCCCCGGATTGGTCGTTTATCTTGCCGACCCGCAAAGTACTTCGAACACGCGGCCAAGCGAGTCGGGAGTGACGCCTCCGCCGCAAGCACATCTGTCAACAGACCCAATCGTGTCAGAGACAGGAAGATACAAGATTGCGCATGCAGTCGTGCTACCCACGTCTCCCCCGCAATGCTGCTCGAACTGAAGAGACAGCGGTCTTGCTGTACACCGCGAACCAGAAGGCGGCTGCGAGAAGAAGGTATACAATTCCACCCACGTAGATCGCATCTGCTGCGCGGTGGTACCCCAACGGTATCGTTGATCTCCCAACCCAGAACACGCCAGCAGCCACAACAGACGGTAGCCAGCCCTTCACGATACCTGGTAGCACATTGTACCCGTATGCGGCCTTGACCATGATGAGGTATGCAACGGTCGCCAGATTGACCAAGAGGATCGCGTATCCCAACCCAACCAGACCAAATAGCGAGACGAGCGGCGCACCAGCGCCGATGGCCAGAACAGCCCACAGCACGCTGAAGGTCACGTTTCTGCGCGATTCCCCAATCGCATTGAGCAACCCAAGGCAGATATGCACTGTCGGTACGACCAAGTTGGCAGTCCAGAGATAGGGGAACAGAACTTCGGTCGGCAACCACTTCTCGCCGAAGAGAATGACTGTGAAGGATTCTCTGAAGAGGAGCACGAAGAAGGAGAGCGGGGCAACGATGGAATTGACCACAAATACGGCCGTGTCAAGAATTCGTTTGAGATCAACGGCCGAATCCCTGGCCCTTGAGAATGTTGGGAGGTAGACTCTGCTAAGGACTGAGCACAGATACGCAGGAACATTGGCAATAAGTCCCGCCATGTTGGCAATCCCGGTGGCGGCCAACCCCAGAGTCATGCCGATGATGACCGGCGACATTGAGTCCTTGAGCAACGCAATGTAGGACGTCAACTGCATCGGGAACCCGGTTCCCAACTGGCGGCGAAGGACACCCCAGTCCCACGTTGGGCATAGTCGCGCGCGACTGACGACATTGAGCGCGACTACGGAAACCGCTGACCTGAGGACTATTGCAGTCATGAAGCTCCAGACACCTGCGCCACTGATGGCCAGTCCTATCGCGCAGCCGTTGTAGACAAGAGCGAGGATGATCTCGAGCACCGCAAGTTCGGTGAACCGCAGGTCGCGTTCGAGTTTCGTTTGCGGAATTGATCTGAACAGAGAAATGAGGAACGAACCTGCGGCCACAGCCAGGAATACTTGGTAGGAGTCGTCAAGCCGGTAGTGCCCCTGCATCCAAGGCATCAGACAGAGGAAGCCTGCGGCGGCAAGGACTGCCAGCGCAACTTGAGCGGTGAAAGCGACAGAGTACTCGCGTTCGGTGGGCTCGTTCTTCTGCTGAAGAAGACTCATCGTCAGGCCAAGGTCGCCCAGACTTGCGAGCACCCCCAGAGCATAAGCAACAACACCCAGGAATCCGTACTCGCCCACACTCAGATAGCGGGCAAGGACTACGCCTCCTGCCATATTGACAAACTGGACCAGGACCTGGCGCAGGATCAGGAACGCCGATCCAGTTGCCGCACGGTTGATGTAGCCCGAGGCAGGTGCTGAGGTGTCTGTGAGTGGAATCTCAGATTCGGAACCCGGTGGGCGGGGCAGGATCTCGGAGCTCATTGGAGGGGTTCTCAGTGCGGATCAGTTCGTCATGGAGACAGACGGACGGTATCGCCGGCTCGAAGGACAGGCGCACAACAGCATCCAGGGACTCGCTACCCTGATGTCAAGCGAGCACCCAGGGCTCCACACTACTTCCGGCGAAGCATCACCAAGTCTTGGTGGTTGTTTATGCCCCTTGGCCTGATCCCAGCCACCTCGAACCACCGCGACCAATGGGAACGAATGTACTCCGGCAAGTGCCATGCGAGCTGATAGAAGTCGGGAAGCCCATCGAGCTTGTAGAAGCCGGTCTTGGTAACCTGGAAGAGAAATCCTTTGGCGCGAAGCGCGGAAATGTCAGGTGGTGTAACTGTCTCCCCGTGGATAGAGAGCAAGAGAAGGCCGCCAGCGGAGGACATCCGATGGAGTTCACTCAGCCACTCGTCCTGAAACGCTTCATCCAAGTGCGTGAAGACCGATACTCCATAGATGAGATCAAACTGGTTCGCACCGAACAGTGACGGGGGATGGAACGGGTTCTGCTTGAGGACAACGCCCTGATAGTTCTTGCTCATCCAAGCAATGGCCATTGGGTCGATGTCTGCTCCGTGCCAAGCCGCCTGGGGCATCTTTTCTCGGAGTGGTCCCATCACCCTGCCACATCCGCAACCGAAGTCAAGGACAGAGCGGAACTGACTCGGTTCATATCCAGCATCTGCAACTCCCTGCAATAGGTCGCCGGCGATTCTTTCGCCCTTTGTTAGGAATGTGGAGGCATCAAAATCGGCCCCAACTCTGTAGCGAAGACGAACTGGCGGAAGTGGGTAGCGGGAACTTGCGTGGATGTCGGAGATGTAGTAGGGAAGGAACTTCAGCTCGGTAATGATTTTCCGAACGGCGGCACGAATCTTGTTTGCAGACCTGATGTTCATGTATGTCTTGGCTCGTCTAGAACACATTGGGAGAGTTGCGGGCACCTCGCGGGCGGCCGGGCCGGGGTCTTTTCCTGCCTCGAGACTATGGAACCATACTGACCCCGATGAAAATACCCAATCACGAGCGTTCATGTCAAACACGAAACTGGGCTGCAACTGGCAGGGATTCGTGCGGACACACACCACACCGTTGCACTATCCCCACTATACCTTGTCGAATCTGAAATTGGCCGAGCACGGCAGCAATGGCTGTAGGAACCCCAGTCTTCCGAGAACGAAGTAGTAGAGGGTTTCCGCAGGGCCCCTTTTCAGCAGTGTGGGGTTGAACTGTATGGTTGCGGTCAACTCCATTTCGCGCGCGGCGGAGAGCAGGTCCTTGTGGATGATCACGTCTTCGGGAACGACCCCGCGTCGGTTCACGCGTGCGTGCGCCCACCGATACATGAGTCGACTTGTCGTGACCTCGTGAAGGTAGAGGCAGTGTCCGCCTTTGCGCAGCACGCGCTTGATCTCCTTGAGCGTCTCCGAATGCTTGACGAAGTGGTGCGCTGATGAGAAACAAAAGACACAGTCCAGAGAGGCGTCGGGCTTGGGAATCTCGTACGACCTGCACGCGAAGCTTTCGTCGATTGAGGTGCCGAACACTCGTTCCCACTTGTGGCAGGATTTGACCGCGTACTCGCTGATGTCAGTCAGGGTGACCCTGAGTTTCGGGTAGAGCTTCTTGAGCGCGCAGGATGCCCATCCTTGGCCACCGCCAATCTCCAGAACGTCGGTTGCGTTTCGGAAAATATCATCGAACTTCGGAAGGACACTGACGAATACTGCGCAGTCCTGCATTTTGTTCAGCAAGTTGGGAAGGGAGTCTGCCTCGGGCTTCTCGTGCTCGGCGTCGCGGTAGAACAGGATCTCCGCGTTTTCTTTGTCTTCCAGTGAAAGTGCCAAGCGATCCTCCTCTGCGCCGTTGTGCTCGGACCTGCCCAATCGTCATCGTCTCAGCTCATGCTGGCCGCGAGCCGAATCGGACACCCCTCGTCGATCTCAAGGCCTTCCCGAAGTCACCGTCCGTTGTCTCCCTCAATCCTCCGAAGTCGTTGCGTGAGGTCTTCGATCTGGGCCTGTTGCTGCTTCACCGCCTCGATCAGTACCGCGGTGAGCTTGTCGTACGCAACGGCCTTGTACCCGTCAGTGCCCGTAGTCACGACCTCGGGAAGCACGACCTCCATGTCTTGCGCGACCACTCCGACTTGGCGACCTTCAGTGAAGTTTCGTTCCGGAAACTGGTCGGTCTGCCATTCGAAGGTGACCCCCTGCAGCCTCAACAGCTTCTGCAGTGCACTGTCGATGGGCAGTATGTTGCGCTTGAAGCGCCGGTCAGAGGAACAACACGTCCCATTTGAGGAAGAGATGTTGCCATAGGCTTCGAAGTTCTTCGAGCAGTACACCCGGGTGCCACTGGAAGGGACAAGATGCAGGTCTCCCTTACTTGTTGACAGAACGGCATTTGTGCCATCGTGTTCCATCTGGAATTCCGGAGTGTCACTCCCCGGCCCGTTGATCACCAGCCGACATTTACCATCCCGGTACACGTTCTGGAAGAAGAACGCGGATGGGAGGTTCGTAGCACCGTTAACCGTGAAGAAAACCCGGTTATCACCAACCCCTGCTGGATTCATGAATCTGACGATGGGCCAGTTCGCTACCGCGTTGAACGTCATCACCTCCGCCCCACTCGTCCCATTCACAGTCACAGCTCCAGTAAACGTCCCACCGCTCTGGTCCATCTTCCCATTGATCTTGCTCGCCAGCGTCGACCCCAGGTCGTTCTCGAGAATGGTGCTGTCAAGAATCTCATTGGTCGTAACGCTGCCGTTGGCGAGACGCGTCGAGTCGATGGTATTGGCAGCGATCTTGGCATTGGTGACAGCGGCGTCCTTGATGTGACTTGTCCGGATGGCGTTGCCTTTGATATCTGCGGAATCGATGGTAGTGTCGCGGATCATGGCGCTGGTGACAACCTGCGGGGCCATGCGGTCTTTGACGTAGGTGGTATCGGCCAGGGGCGCGAAGCGGGCGTCGAGCACGGTGCGTGAGTAGGTGGCGGAGACGTCAGCCTTGCCGAGGAGTGACGCCGGGAGCCCACTTACCGCCGCTTGCGGTATCCCGGTGATGCCCGCTCCGTCACCTGCAAGTCCCGCAGCGGTGACTGTGCCTTTGACTGTCAGGTTGCCTTGTTGGGAGGTGATGCCTGGCCCGGTGCCGTCGTTGGGCGCGTCGATGTAGAGCTGGCCACCTTCACCGCCCTGCCAGCCGATTCTGGCGGTCTGGGTGGCGGCGGTGGAATCGTAGAACTGGATGGCGGAGCGTACCTGGGCGCTTGCGGCAGTGGCGAAGAGACAGAGCGAGGTTGTGAGCAGAATAGCTGGTCGTGCAGTCATGGCTGTGGGACTCCTTCTGGGGTTGGGTGGTATGGTGGTTCTCTGCTGCGGGGTGGCGACTGGCGCCAAGTTTGGCAGTCTTGGAAAATAGCTTCTCCGATTCTCGAAGAGCAATTCGGCGGGGGTGTCTGGGGGGCTGCGGTGCGGAGCGGTGGGATGCGGGCTGTGTCGTGGCTGCTACCGGATGCGTTTGACTTCGTGGGCATCGAGTGTGGGGTCGATGCTCAGAATCGACAGGTCGTTGTGGGTGTGCTGGGCAGTCAGGAAACGAGGAATTCCTCATGCGGCTCATCGAAGTTGCCCAAAATCACAACCTGCCCCTTGGCACTTCCGGAGACCGGTCGCGGTTGCTCGTGCGGCATGGGGATCAGTTCGGCCACCGGCTTGCTGTTTCGGGTCATCACCACTCGTGCTCCCAGAGCGACATGCTCGATGAGGTTTGGGGCAGGAAGCAACCGAATGCCAGGCTCGACAGATTCGGCGGCTGCTCCGTGCGACCTGCGCAGAGCTGGACGCTGAAGCGCCGTGTATTTTCCAGGATGTATGAACAGAACGTAACTGAAGAAGCTTCTCACCGGCATCGAGTGGACCGACGTCGAGTTCAAGGAAGCCGCTTTCGAGGTGCCCAAATCGGCGTTCGAAACGGTCTCCGCATTTGCCAACACCCACGGGGGATGGCTGATCTTCGGGGTCAAGCAAACCGGCGAAGCTTTTGAGGCGTCCGGTGTCAACAACCCGGACAGGATCCAGAATGACTTCCTCTCCGTGCTCCATGCAGATCAGAAGATCAATCACGACGTCGAGATTACCGAGAAGAAGTTCGTCATTGACGGAAAGACCGTTCTGGCATTCCACGTCGCGGAAAACGCTCGCACACGTAAACCAGTGTATCTTGATGGCGACATTCGCCGGACATTTCTGCGGCGAGGCAGGAAGGAGGACCAGGGGACGGAGCGCCAAATATACATTTAGCCTTCATCCTCTTCACGGTCCCATCGATCGCGCACGTCGGCCATGGCCTTCCATGGTGCTGCGCCCTGCGTTAGGTGCGCTGACGAATCTGTATGGCAGGTGGGAGTTGCGGACTCGTCGCCTGCAAGTGGCAGGAGACAGGGCACTCGGGTCATCGATGGGTGGACGAGGACACCGAATGGGCCACATGCCCGCCCTTCATTGACTATTTTCTATGTAGTTGTTGGGGAATGGTATTTGTTTGCTGCAGGCAAACACATCCGGTCTAGAGAAAGCGGTGCGATGGCCGTCTGGAAGCGACCGCCCGACATTTCGGGGCTGTAGCTCTCGGGGCGCATCTATCAGGTTGTGTTGTCGTTCTCGGCCACTGGTCTTCATTGAGAGGCTCGGTAGTGCGCATCACCGGTTTGATCTGGCTCGAAGAAATCGCCGACAAGCTTGCCTGGAAGCACGGCGTAATGCAGAATGAAGTGCGGGAAGTGTTCGCTGGGTCGTCGAGGTTTCGTTTCGTTGAGCGCGGCAATCAGCCTGGCGAGGATATGTACGCCGCACTTGGGCGAACACACGCTGGGCGGTTTCTGGTGGTATTCTTCATCTTCAAGAAGGATGGCTCGGCTCTGATAATCTCGGGCCGAGACATGAATGACAAGGAGAGAAAGCGCTATGCCAAGAAATAGAACCAGTATCTCCAAAGCCGAGACATACCGTGAAATGAGTGAGTACTGGGATGCCCACGATCTCACTGAGCACTGGGACGAAGGCAAAGACGTGCATTTCGACGTGGACATCAAATCCGAAGTGACGTACTGCGCACTGGAGCGTGATCTGTCCGAGAAAGTGAGAGCCGTGGCCAAACGCCATGGTGTTTCATCGGACACGATTGTGAACATGTGGGTACAGGATCGACTCTTGACTGAGGTGTGACAGGTTTCTTACGTGGCCATCCCATCCCCGGGTTCAGGCGCGGAACCCACCGACCCCACGGTCCCCACAAACCACGACAGCCTGCGGGTGTCGCGCACCGGGTGGTTGTTGCGGGCATTGAGCGGAGTCGAAATGCCACCGAGACCCCGCCGCGCCACCCGTCCCACGTGATCGAGGATGGGCGGATTCTTGCTGGGGAGCTGCCGGCCAGGCAGTTACGCATGGTTCAGGTCTGGATGGACATTCACAGGGAGGAACTGATGGCCGACTGGGAACTCGCGGTCAACGGTGACGAGCCCTTCCGGATTGCGCCGCTCCAATAGAGGGACAATTGCCATGGAAGCACTACTTGACGTTGTTGGCGTAGAGGCAAAGCCGGGGTATGTTCTTCATGTTGAGTTTGAGAACGGCGAGAAACGTTCCTTCGACATGGCGCCGTACTTGGGGAAACGACCATTTGACCGGCTGAGGGATTCCCCACTATTCTTCAAAGCCGCAGTGGCCTACGGCACGGTTGTGCGGCCTGGCAACATCGATATCGCTCCCAAGACCCTCTACTGTCACTCGACACCTCTTCGATCGGTGGCGATGGTTCCGGCTACTGCTTGAGTGTGATTGTTTTCTCTGCCATCATACTCCCGACCGAACTGTTGGTGGCAGGCAGTTGTGGGGAAAATGCGGGTTCGGGTGGAAGAGAACGTGGGGCCGCATAGTGGCCTCGCTACCTGGCTTGGTCTCGATGATCTCTCGGCTCCGCCCATGAGTTTCCTCGGCTCCCCAGCCCAACGTGGTGCAAGGCTCAACATCCTCCTCGGTTCTTTCTCGCACAGGGGCGACATGGCGACGGCGGCTACATGGTCACGATCTACTACCTGCCGTGGGACGATGACTTCATCCCGGCAGGGCCCGACAAACTCTTTGTCAAGCCTCTGGACCCCATCAGCAACGCCCTGCGATTTGACAAACCACACCGAGGCAACTCCCACCACGACCAGAAGGAGAAGGACCAGTGAAGAAGCCATTCAGCCAGACGTTGACAACCGTGACCGTTTCGCCTGCAAGCGGCGTTTCCGATTGCCGGGTGTCTCTGTATGCGTACTGCGGCGCTTCTGCGCCGGTGCCAACGCCCGTGCCACCGAAGCCGAAGAAATAGCGCGGCGGTCGAGATGAGGGGACTCACCGCCTCGACGTTCCGGGCACCGGTGCACAACACATGGAAGGGCGGTACCGCAATGGTTCCGCCCTTCTGTTCTGGGTTATGCTCTCGCATGCGCTCTGCATCTCGCATGGTGCGTATGACAAGAGTACGCCCGCAAACTCGATACGCTGCCCTTCTAAGAATAGCGGTGCCGCATCGTCAAGCAACCCGATGCAGGCGCCGTGGCTGGAGATGTAGCGGGCGTTTCGCGACAGCGACTACTTCTCCAACCCCACCTCATCGTCATTCGCATAGATCTTGGTGAAGTCGAAGAACCCGATAGTTCGCAGCACGTCGAGGATTTCTTCGTTGGGATCGATCATGGCCAGAGTGCCGTTGGCGTCCTTGAGCATCTCGAGGCACTGGACAAGTATCGAGATGTGCTTCGTGTAGAAGTACGAGTCCTTCGAAAAGGCGAGGGCAATGTTCACCACGCCCTGACCCACGTACTCCTCCACCGCCTTTCGCAGATCACCCAGGTCAGAGCGCAGATTGACAGGATCGTTCACACGCAGAATCTGGAAACCGTTTCGCTTGGTGGATTCGATCAACATGGCGTTGGTCCTCCGGGCTGAAGGGGCGGCTCGGGCGTCGAGGTCTGGTCTATCCTCACTGGTTGAAAATTACATACAGCAGCACCCCGGTTGCGCAAGAATCCGGAGGTCCCGGATTCTTGCGCAACCACCGTCGGCTCGTCACCGACGCAGCACCGCACGCGCTGAGCCCCGGCCCTCCGGCCAATCCTCGTTGCCTGACGCGAGACCCGATGACGTATTTTCAACGGGCGCAATGCGTGCCCCAGTGGCGTCAAGCGGGGCGCATGCGCGTTGCTCATCCTGCACAATCGGAGTCTCACCGTGGACCAGTCCCCAAACACCAGTGATCTGACGCAGGCCCGCATCGACAAGATCGCGGCCTTGCGTGAAGCCGGACGTCACCCATTTGCCGAGCGCTACGAGCGCACGCACACCCTCGCAGAGGCACTTGCTCTTGCCGACGGCGTGGAAAGTGTCCGCTTGTGCGGTCGTGTCGTGGCGCTGCGCTACTTCGGCAAGCTTGCGTTCGGGCACCTCTTCGACTACACCGGCAAGATGCAGTTTGCGCTCCAGAAGGCCGCCCTCGTCGATGCGTTCGACCAGTTCAAGAAGCTCGTTGACATCGGTGACTTCGTCGGCATCGAAGGCGCGATCATCACCACCAGGACCGGTGAGAAGACCATCGAGATCCGCTCGTGGACCTTCCTGTCCAAGGCGCTGCGGCCCCTGCCCGAGAAGTTCCACGGCATCACCGATCCGGAGTTGCGTCTGCGGCGCCGCTACCTCGATCTCATCATGACGCCGGAGACCATGGACCGGTTCAAGAAACGACTGAAGATCATTCGCACCATTCGCGATTTTCTGGACGACAATGCGTTTGTCGAGATCGACACGCCCGTGCTCACCAACAAGGCCTGCGGTGCGCTGGCTCGGCCATTCGTCACGCACAACAACGCGCTTGATATCGATGTGTTCCTCCGGATCGCTCCTGAGACCTATCTTAAGCGGGCTATTGCCGGCGGGTTCGATCGCGTGTACGAATTCGCGCGATCATTCCGCAACGAAGGCGTGGATGCCTCGCATCTGCCCGACTTTACCCTCCTCGAATACTACGTGGCCTACTGGAACTACGTTGACAACATGAACTTCACCGAGAAGCTCATCAAGCACCTGCTGACCCAAGTCAACGCCAGCCTCGAACTCACCTACGGAGATACGAAGATCTCCTTTGACGGCGCCTGGCCGCGCATTTCCTTCCGAGACCTGCTCATTCGCGATTGCGGCATCGACATCGACGCCCTGCCCACTCGCGAGGCACTGCTGGCCGAGGTCAAGAGCCGCAATATCCAGTTCGGCGACGATGTTGACGTGAAGAAGGCCGGCCGCGGCACGATCATCGATCTGCTGTACAAGAAGGTTTCCAGACCTTCGCTGATCAACCCGATTTTCATTACACACCACCCGCTCGATCTTTCTCCGCTGGCGCGCAAGAACGACACCAATCCGCTGGTGGTGGATCGGTTCCAGCTCGTGGTGAACGGGTGGGAGGTTATCAACGCCTATTCTGAACTCGTGGACCCGGTTGACCAGGCTGGTCGGTTCGAGCAGCAGGCTTCTGCGCGCGCTCAGGGTGATACCGAGACCATGGACGTGGATACCGACTTCCTCCATTGTATGGAATACGGTATGCCGCCCACTTCCGGCTGGGGCATGGGCATCGATCGGATGGTGGCGCTGCTCAGCAATGCGCAGACGCTGAGAGACGTGGTGCTTTTTCCGTTGTTGCGGCCGGAATAATTGGAGTGAGGGGCTCCCGGCAAGGAGATGCTGGGGTCGGGTGGCAAAGCCGGGCGCCGCACTGAGCCTGGCCGAACGTGTGGCGCGTCGTGCATCGGTGGTCCGCAACAATCACCCGTGCGCGACACCCGCGAGCATCGTGCCCGCGTGATGACGCCAACTGATCCCTCACAGTCCAGGGTGCTGAGCGCGATCCAGTGCCAGCGCAGGGCTCACACTCGCTGAGTGCGAGAGATCCTGCCCGTTGTTCTGCCCACATTTTCGGACAACAATTGGGTGGAATAACAACTATATTAAGTGCTTAGACGCTCAGTCAGTGATGTTGGTGGGACGACTGGACTGAGTGAGGTGGGACTCAAACGGTTCAATGCCCAAATTAGCCATACATTCGCGGATTCTTCCCAGAAAGGGGATCGTGCCCATGACAAGGAAGCTCGTGTGTGCCCTGATTGCAGGAGTAGTGCTGAGCGCGTCGGCTCAGAATCTGTACCTCAATGATGTCAAACGACTACCGCACGGAGCGTCGAATGCTGTGGCGTTGTGGAAGCCGGCTTCAACTACATACGGCGTGATTGGTCAGGGCATGGATCTGGTCGTGTTTGATCTGACCACGCCGACTGCACCGGTGGAGGTGGGGCGGGCGACGTTGGTTGGGATGCCGAAGAGGATAGTGATCCAGAACTCTATTGCGTACGTGGCGATTGATACTATGGGGGTGCAGACGGTGGATTTGACGACTCCTGCGGCTCCGGTGGCGCGGGGGTATGTGGATGGCTACGCGGGAACAGCGAAGGCAATTGCCTTGAGTGGTGGGAAGGCCTACGTTGCTTTGGGTGGGCCGACTATGGAGGTTCTTGACGTCAGCACTCCCGCCACTCCCGTATACGACACCATCTGCAATGTCCGCGGCAACTCGTCGGACGTGGCAATCTGGGGTAAGTTCGCGATCGTCACAACCTCCGGCTCTGGCATTTCCGCTGTTGATACTACCAACCCGATCTCTCTCAAGAAGTTCATGTACCTGCCGGGTTTCGGATTCGGTCTGGAGGTTTCCGGAAACAATGCATTCATAGCCTTGTCTGATAGTGGACTGGGGGTATACAGCCTCAACGGCCTGAACAACACCCCCCCCACAATCGACAGGGTCGCTCGTGCCAGCATCGGGTCTTCCTCCCGTAGAGCCGTTGACGTGGCCCTTGCAGGCACCAAGGCATACGTAGCAGTCGAGCTTGGCGGTGTTGTATCTGTCGACATCGCCAACCCGGCACTGCCGGTTCCGCTGGATACGCTCATCACAACCGCAGGCACAGGACAAGTTGCGGCGCTGGACAACCTTGTTCTGGTCTCAGAAGGCGAGTACGGAGTGCAGGTGATCAATACCACCAACCCTTCGGCAATGGTTCTTGCCGCAACCATTAAGTCGCCAGGGGCGGTGCTGGACGTGGCAATCCGCAACAATTTCGCATGGACCGCAGCCTCAACCAACGGCGTGCAGGGCGTTGATATTTCCGTTCCTGCGAATGCTGTTGTGAAGAAGTACTTCCCGTCCACGTTCTCGCGCACTGCGATGGGCGTTGCGTGGCGCGATTCGATGATTGGGTGTGCCATCGACAACTATGGACTTGATATGGCAAACCTGGGGGCGTCGAACGATTCAATCAAGTCCGTCAAGGAAAACCGATTCGGTGTCCTCTCCACTGCCATCTGCGCCAACACCGTTGGTTGGGCGATTGCCGAGCGTGATTCCGGCGTGCGGAATGTGGGGCTCAGCTTCTCGCTCGCAGGGTTGAAACAGTGGAATGTTGCGAACGGCGGGCTCTACAACACCCGCGGCTCGGCGCTTGCCGTCGCTAGTCTTCCCAGCGACAGCACCGTTGTCGTTGCCGATGGTGACTCCGGCGTCACCCTTGTCACCATGAGCAGAACCGGGACCGTTGCCAACCGACCCACATTCGTCTCCTCGTTGCAGACCCCAGGCAAAGCATCGGGTGTTGCGGTGGCATCCTCGCATGCCTACATCGCTGCCGGTGACAGCGGACTCGTGATCGTCAACGTGGCGACAAAGACTGCCCCCACTATCGCAGGCAAGATCGCTCTAACCGGCACATGCACCGGTGTTGCGGTCTCTGGCGACACGGTCTACGTGGGCGCCACGGTCGGCACAACCGGTCGCATCTACGTTGTCAACGTTGCGTCGAAGTCGGCCCCAGTTCTCATCTGCACCAAAAACACCGACTTCCCTGTTCGGCGCCTAGCTGTCTCGGGCGGCAACGTGTACTCCGCCGAAGGCGAGGGTGGCTTGGCTATCTACAATGCGTCAACGACACCTGTGGTTATTCGCAAGTTGACGCCGTCAAGTCGGGGCATCCTCATTTCTGCGAGCGTGAGTGGCGGCTTCGTGACCTACAGCCTGAGCGGCCAGACTCGCGTGGTGGTGGATCTCCACACCAGCGCCGGTCGCAAGGTTGCCGGGCTGAGTGACAACGTGCAAACGTCCGGCACACACAAGGTTGCTCTGCCGCAGTTGAGCACCGGGCAGTACTGGGTGCGCATCGGGATTGGCGCAGGCAATGTTGCTGCGCGGTCGCTTGTGGTTGTGCGGTGATTCTCGACACGGACAGTTCGGTCGTCTGATCCGACAAATGGGCACCATCTCAGACTTGGGATGGTGCCCTTGTCATTAGTGTCGACGTTGTCATTGGCCGTCCACGAAGTCGGCACGGCGCGGGCGCACTCCACGTCGATTTCTGCGGGATTTCCGAAAGGCATTGCCCTTGGATTGGCTCGTCTCGCCCCCGTCCTTGTCATTCCTCCGCCGAACCAGCTATTTTCCATTGTTCCGGAATCTGCCGATCCACACAGTCAAGAGGAGTCTTCGATGGGTCGTCATTGCCTGCGTGCCGCCATGATTCTGAGCGCCTTTGCCGCATCTGTCTGCCAGGCCCAGACGAAATCCGGCGTCCAACTCTTCGACAGCCAGCGTGAGTCGGAGCAAGCCGCTTTCCCGGAAAAGCACCTGCCATCCGGTCGTCAAGCAGGCGCGATCGCTCAGGAGGTGGAGAAAGTCTTTCCTGTTGCTGTCACCACCGAAGCCGACGGGTACAAGACAGTCGCATACGACAATCTCGTCCCGCTGCTGATTGAGGGCCTGAAGGAACAGCAGGCGCAGATTGAGGCGCTCAAAGCCCGCGTTTCCGAGTTGGGGGGGAAGTCGGCAGGCGGTGCTGCGGCGTAGCATCTCCGGCATTGGCACATGCGCGTCAAGTTAGTGACGGTCGGTTCTGGAGCGCGGGGGCGAGATCTGCTTGTGGCTTGAGCGCCGTAGGCGCGGCATCTCTGTAGCACTCGGCAGGCAACAAGGCGCTCAGGAGTCCCGTAGGGACGGCACCCCACGCAACGCAACAGATCAGGTGCCGCCCCTAACGGGCCTCAAGGCCTGCAGTCCGTTCGTTAGCCTGGCGCGCATGGGCATTGGCGGGACGGCCTGAGTCGCTGCCGCATGTGTTGGTCTGTCTGATTACGTCCTCGATATCTCACCCATTCCATCCCGACAAGGTCCCTCTCCACCATGGAACGTTTCATCGCTCTTCGCTACCTTCGGGGCAAGCGCCGGCTTCAGTTCATCTCACTCATCGGCTACGTCTCAGCCGGCGGTGTCTTCCTCGGCTCCCTCGTCCTCGTGGTTGCCTTGTCAATTGCCAATGGCTTCGAGAAAGAAGTCCGTGATCGCATCGTGGGCGTCTTCGCCCATGCCCGCATCACGCAGTACTATGGCCGCCCCATTGAGAATGGCGACTCGCTTCGGCAGGCGGTGTTGCGGTGTCCGCAGGTGGTGTCAGCGGCACCGTTTCTCAGCGGCAAGGGCTCCATCGAGCACGATGGTGCGCAGGAGGGTGTGCTCATCATGGGGATTGACGACTCGCTGGAGCGCGCGGTGACCGATTTGCACAAGATCGTTACAACCGGCAAGCTCAAGCTCGACTCCGCGGAGTCTGATCGGGGCAAGATGTTCCCTGGTATCCTTCTGGGCGCGGGCCTGGCCGACAAGCTCGGGGTGCGTCCCGGCGGAGAAGTCGTGCTCGGGACGGTTGTCGCAGATGGTCAAGATACCGACCCCATGTCAAGCATCCGCGCGGGGCGGTACACGTGCTCAGGTATCTTCGAGACCGGCATGTACGAGTACGATTTGAACCTGGTATACGTGTCGATCCCCTCAGCCCAGCAGCTCTTTGACAGCCCGGGCATCGAGGGCATCCAGTTCAAAACAACCGACCTGCTGGCTGCCGACAAAATCGCAGAGCAGGTGCGCAGCAATCTCGGAGGGTATCCGTACCGCGTGATAGACTGGAAGAATCAGAACAAGTCGCTCTTCAAATGGATGCTGCTGGAGAGGCTGATCATCTTCATCGTGATCTCGCTCATCATCGTAGTGGCTGCGTTCAACATCATCAGCTCGCTCATCATGATGATCCTGGAGAAACGACGTGAGATTGGCATTCTTATGGGCATGGGCGCTACGACCGGAAACATCATGCGGATATTTATGTTGAATGGGACTGTGATCGGATTTGCGGGCTCCACGCTTGGGGTGCTCTGCGGCCTCGGGCTGTGTCTGGTACAAGCTCATTGGGCATTGATTCCCCTCCCAGGGGACATTTATTTTATCAACAAGTTGCCGGTTCTCATCAGGCCGGTCGATTTCTGCGCAGTGTACCTTGCGGCCAACGTAATTTGTTTTTTGGCAACGCTTTATCCGGCATGGCAGGCATCGCGGATTCTGCCGGCCGAATCTCTGCGGCTCGACTGACGGTGCGGGCGCCTGGTCGGACGGTCGTTGCTGCTGGGGTGCGACGTCCAGACCATATCGTGACACCGTCGACCAAAACGCGGGATCCGGTCCATATGCCGGGTCAGCGACCTCCCTCACTCGTGACCTTGTTGTGTCGCCCCCATGGTCAATGTAGCCAACCTCAGCAAGACCTTCAAAGATCAGGAAGGTGGCGTGCAGGTTCTCTGCGGTGCCAGCTTCTCCATCGAGAATGGCGAGATGGTTGCTCTCGTGGGAGTATCGGGGGCCGGCAAGACGACGCTCCTGCAGATACTGGGCGGGCTTGATCGGGCAACGTCGGGATCGGTGGAGATCGCGGGGCGGGAACTCAGTTCCATGACTCCCCGGCAGACAGCAGAGTTCCGGAACCGGTCAATCGGCTTTGTCTTTCAGTTTCATCACCTGCTGCCAGACTTTACAGCCCTGGAAAACGTATTCATACCCGGTCTCATAGGGGGGAAAGAGCGGCGCGAGTGCGAGCTGCGCGCCCGGGAGTTGCTCGAAGAGTTTGGTCTGTCGCGTCGCCTGACGCACTACCCGTCGGAACTCTCCGGCGGTGAACGGCAGCGAGTGGCACTGGCGCGGGCCATGTACAACAAGCCCGATCTGGTGCTTGCCGATGAGCCCACGGGAAACCTCGACCGCGAGAACAGCGAGCAGATGCTGCAGATGCTCATCAAGGCTAACCGGGAGTTCGGGCAGACGTTTCTCGTGGCAACGCACAACCAGCGCATAGCCGAGGGGATGAGACGGACTCTGTTTCTTGACGATGGGAAAGTCGTGCCTGACGATCAACGCGCCGCGAAGGGCGCGCCCACCACGGTGTGTTGAGGTCAACGAGTTGACAGACAGGGAGTCAGTCGATGAAACCATGTGACGAATGTGGAAGCAATGCCGCGAATGTGCATCTAACGCAGGTGGCGAACGGACAGACCACGGTGTGGCGTCTTTGCGAGGAGTGCGCCCGCAAAAAGGGTATCACGATCTCCATTGCGACAGAGAACGCGGTTCCGGCGCAAGCCGCCGCGCCCGTGGCCCCGGCTCAAGACATCGAGTGCCCATCGTGCAAGCTGCGGTTCTCCGAGTTCCAGAGCAAGGGGTGGCTGGGCTGCCAGCAGTGCTACCACGCCTTTGAGAAGGAGATCGACCGTTTGCTCGTGCAGGTGCACGGGTCCTGCATTCACAAGGGCAAGCGCTACGCCACAGAGTCCGAGGCGCAACCCGTAACGCCAAACCCCGATTTGAACCGGTTGCGCGCCGAGCTTAACAAGGCGGTCAAGGATGAGGAGTTTGAGCTGGCTGCAGCCATCCGCGACGTGATTCGTGGGTTGGCAGTGGGTGGCGGCGAACTGCAGCAACACCGAGGCTGATGCCGATGATGTCATGCATCGAAACAGGACGGTTCCCCTCGTGGGTCGGCAACACCGGCGCAGATACCGATGTTGTTCTGTCCACGCGCGTGCGTCTGGCGCGCAATCTGCGTGACCGTCAGTTTCCCCTCGCTGCGTCGCTTCAGGAGCGGACAAGCGTGTTCGGCGAGGTCTCCTCGGCGCTCCGTGCACTCCCTGCATGGCACGATAACACACTTGTCAACTTCTGCGGCTTGCCCGTGGTGCAGCAGCAGTTTCTGGTCGAGGAACGGGTTGCCAGCCCCGACCTTCTGCGCATCGAGGGCGACCGCGGGCTCATGTGCGACGCGGAGCACCGCCTCAGCGTGATGATCAACGAAGAGGATCATCTGCGCATCCAGGGCCTGGACTCGGGGCGGTGCGCCGACCAGGTGTGGACGGCTCTGGACGGTCTGGACACAGGTCTGGGTCGGCAGGTCGGCTATGCCTTTGACAATCGCAAGGGATTTCTCACGAGTTGCCCCACCAATTCGGGCACGGGGCTGCGGGTGTCGTTTCTGCTGCATCTGCCCGGGTGCGTACTCACAAAGACGATCGAGCAGGTGCTGCAGGGCGCGAGCCATCTTGGCATGTGCATCCGGGGCTTCTTTGGCGAGCACTCGGAGGTGGTGGGCAGTTTCTTTCAAATGTCCAATCAAGCAACGCTGGGCGCGCGCGAGGAAGAGGTGGTGGCAGCCACGCAGAGCGCTGTGCAGCAGATCATTGGCTTTGAGCGTACTGCACGGGGGCGGCTACTCAGCGAAGCAGCGGTGGAGATTGACGACAAGATCTTTCGAGCCTACGGCATTTTGCAGTACGCGCGGCGTCTTGACGTGAGGGATTTTCTGACCACGTGCTCGGCCCTGCGGCTGGGCATTGTGCAGCAGCGACTTCCCGGGGTGACGCTGGACCTGCTCAACCGGATCATGCTGCAGGGCTTGCCGGCCCATATGCAGGTGTCGGTCGGCAAAGATATGAGTGACGAGGAAATGGATGTTGCCCGCGCGGAGCTCGTGCGGCGCCTTTTGAAAGGATATTAGGAACACTATGAACGGCATGTTCACCGATCGAGTCAAGAAAGTCATGCAGATCGCGCGCGAGGAGTCGGTACGCCTCGGCAACGACTACGTCGGCACCGAGCATCTGCTGCTCGGCCTGGTCAAAGAAGGCGATGGCGTGGCAGTGGCTGTGCTGCGATCGCTGGGAGTTGATCTTGAGGAGTTGCAGCAGAACATCGAGAAGGCCATCACGTCAACCGGCGGCATGATGACCATTGGCCAGATGCTTCCGTTCACCCCGCGTGCGAAGAAAGTGCTGGAGATTGCGGCCAACGAGGCTCGCACCATGTCGCACAAGTACATCGGCACCGAGCATTTGCTCCTGGCGCTTATGAAGGATACCGAGTCGGCTGCTGCGAATGCTCTGGCTGCGGCGGGTCTCGAGTACGATCGCGTGAAGGACGAGATCAACCGTGTACTGCGCGGCGGCGAAACCACCCCGGGGCAGCCCAAAGAGAAGAGCAAAACGCCGTTCATCGACCACTTCGGTCGCGACCTTACTGTAATGGCAACCGAGGGGAAACTCGACCCGGTCATCGGGCGCGAGAAGGAGATCGAGCGGGTCATCCAGATTCTGAGCCGACGCAAGAAGAACAACCCCGTGCTCATCGGCGAACCGGGTATTGGCAAGACCGCCATTGTTGAGGGTCTTGCGCAGAAGATCGTGGAGAAGGAGATTCCGCAGGTTCTGGAGAACAAGCGCGTGGTAAACCTGGACATGGCAGCAATTGTTGCGGGCACCAAGTATCGCGGACAGTTTGAGGAGCGGCTCAAGGCGTTGATGACCGAGTTGCAGCGCAACGAGAACATTGTGATTTTCATCGACGAGCTGCATACGATTGTGGGCGCCGGCGGATCCGAGGGAAGTCTTGACGCATCGAACATCTTCAAGCCGGCCCTTTCGCGTGGCGAGATTCAGTGCATTGGCGCCACCACGCTTGACGAGTACCGCAAGTACATCGAGAAGGATGGCGCATTGGCGCGGCGCTTCCAGACAATCATTGTCGACCCGCCCAGCGCCGATGAGACCGTACTGATTCTGCGCGGCTTGCGCCATCGCTACGAAGACCACCACAAGGTGATCTACACCGAGAAGGCGATTGAGTCGGCCGTCAAGCTCGCCGAGCGCTATATCACCGATCGATTCCTGCCCGACAAGGCCATCGATGTGATTGACGAGGCGGGTGCGCGCAGGCGGCTCTCCAGTATGGAGATCCCGCAGGAAATCCGCGACATGGAAAAAGAGATCAACGACGTGATACGCGAGAAGGAGAAAGCGGTCGAGCACCAGGAGTTCGAAAAAGCGGCCAAGCTGCGCGATCAGCAGGAGAAGCTCAAGGGCGTGCTGCTGGAGAAGAAGGCGCTGTGGCGCAAGTCAAAGACCGAGGAACGGCTGCAGGTGGACGAGGCCACAGTTGTGTCGGTGATGGCCACCATGACCGGCATACCCCTGTCGCGGCTGGAGGAGGCAGAGTCAAAGAAATTGCTTCATCTCGAAGACATCCTGCGCAAACGCATCATCGGGCAGGACGAGGCTGTGGAGGCTGCGGCTCGCAGTATCCGCCGGTCGCGCGCAGGGCTGCACAGCACCAAGCGCCCCATTGCATCGTTCATATTTCTTGGTCCCACGGGTGTCGGAAAGACGGAACTGGCCAAGACGCTGGCGGAGTGTCTCTTCGACACCGAAGATGCGCTCATCCGTATTGACATGTCGGAGTACATGGAGAAGTTTGCGGTATCGCGGCTCATTGGCGCGCCCCCGGGCTATGTGGGATACGAGGAGGGTGGCCAGCTCACCGAGAAGATCCGCAAGAAGCCCTATGCGGTGATCTTGTTCGACGAAATCGAGAAGGCGCATCCCGACGTGTTCAATCTGCTGCTGCAGATTCTTGATGATGGCATTCTCACGGATTCCTACGGACGTCGAGTCAATTTCAAGAATACGCTCATCATCATGACGTCGAATGCGGGAACGCGCGATGTGAAGAAGAACGGCACGGTGGGCTTTGGCAAGGCTTCGGAAACGTCGGACTACGACTCGATGAAGTCCAAGGTCATGGACGAGCTCAAGCGCATCTTCAACCCCGAGTTCCTCAATCGCGTTGACGAGACGATCGTGTTCCGTCCATTGGGCAAGAAGGAGATCTCGCGCATCGTGGAGATCCAGTTGCGTGACGTAGAGAAGCGCCTGGTCGACCGGAGCATCAAAATCGATGTGTCGAAGGCTGCCAAAAAACTGCTGGTCGAAAAGGGCTTCGACCCCATCCTCGGCGCCCGACCGTTGCGCCGGCAGATCCAGCGCCTTGTCGAAGATCAGCTTGCCGAGGAGTTCCTCAACGAGAGGTTCACCGACGGCGATTCCATTGTGGTCGATGTGAAGAACGACGTGCTGGTATTCACCAAAGTAGAACCAGCGCATGAGACCCCGTAGGTGGGTACTTGCGCTTTTCGCGCTGGCAGCGTGCTGCGCGGTGCTGCTGTATCAGGGCGTTCGTTCTGTCGAACGCAAAGGAAACATCGAGCGGATCCTCGTCGAACGTATCAGTCCCGCCCTGGGGGGCACCTTCGGCGTGGGCACGGTGCGTCTGGGGTTCCTTTCCGCATCTCTGCGAAACGTGACCATCTCGCTGCCCATGCGCGGCGTGCGCATCAACGCGGGCGCCATCAGGGTCACCTTCTCGCTGCTCAAGCTCATCCTCACACGGGGCGATTTCTCCCGCAGTATCGGCAGTGTGGTGCTTGTCGATCCGCGGCTTGACATCACGCTGCTTGCCGATGTCGCCGTCGAAGCCCCCTCTCCCTCTCAGCCGGTGCAGATTTCGTGGGGACAGAGCTGGCCCGTCGAGTACCTTGCGGTACGCGGGGGCTCGGTAACGTTTGTCGATCGACGAGGCGCGCGGTTCGTCTTTGGCGAGCGGCTCAATGGTCGCATCTGGCAGGACGCGGTTTCCGGAGTCAGCTTCGAGATGCGGGGCGCAGTGGCTTCGCGTCGCAAAAACCTCTCGCTGTCGGGGGCGTTCTCGCCCCAAACAGGCCGCAACCGCATCTCGCTGCGTCTGGACAAGGCGCGGATCGACCACCCCGTGTCGCTGGGCAGCTTCGCGGTTGTGGGAGGCACGCTTGATGGCGTGTGTGAGTTTGGCTTCGACAGCACGGTGCAGGCTCAGACGCTGGAGTCGTCGGGGTGGATCCGCATCGACGATGGTGCGGTGACCGTGACGGGCGTTGAGCAGAAGCTGACCGCCATCACGCTGCGGCTGCGTCTTGACGGATCGCGATGGCACGTTGACACACTGTCCGGATCGTGGGCCGGGGTCGCCGTGAAGGCGCACGGCTTCTGGGGCATCTCGACGCGAGACTCGTCACATGCGGCAGCTGACTTCGAGGGTGTGGATGTGGGGGTGGTGGCGCCCGGTCTGCCTCCGTGGCTGCGGGTGAGCATTCTGGGCATCGGGTGGGCGCACGCGACCGTCGACCGCGCGGCTGGGGAGGAGACCGTTGTCGTGTCGGCTCAGGCCGGAGGCGTTACCCTGGCCGGGCTCCCGGTCACCCGGATGGATGGCGTGCTCCAGGTGCTTGCAGCCCGCGCCACTCTTGACTCGCTGCGAATAGAGACGCCTCGCACGCGATTTCGCGCATCGGGCCTGCTATCGTACGAGAAGCGGCCGTGGGGATATTCCGCCGAATGCACCTTCTCGGGCGATTCGGCGCCGTCGTTTCCCCAACTGCAAGGCCGTCTGACCGCCCGGGGGGATCTCCACGGAGTCGGCCCGGATTGGTCGGGAGACGCTGAGCTGCGGGGAGTCGGCCTGCGCTGGAGCGGGGTACCCATTGGAGACCCGCGAGTTGCGGTGCACAGCACCAACCGAATGGTCACCTTCTTCACCCAGCCAGACAACAGGGAATACGTGCTGTTGCAGGGCGACATCGACAGCCTGGACTCGCGCGCACCGGTGTTGCACGCTCAGTCCATGGTGGGCGTGCGCACAATGGCCGGCGTGGCAGCTCTGATGCCGGCGGCTGCGGGGGATGTGCTCCGCAACTCCACGGCGAGCCTCACATTCGCGGGTTCTGCGCAACGGTACGCTGCGCAGGTGCGCCTGAACGTGCGCAGTCGCCTGGCACGCGGAGGCGTGTGCCTCGACGTTCACTCTCCTGACAAACAGGGCGCCGCATCCCGATGGCGTATGGCGGGCGACAATTTGACAGTGGGCGACACTGCGTTCGCGGCAAGCGCGTCGGGCAGGTGGTGGCCCGACTCCATTGCCATCGACAGCATGGCGGTGCTCGGGGGATTGACCGGCGCGGGGCTGGTGTCTCTGGGAGACCACCCGTCGGCCGAGCTGAGCGTGCACGCTACGCAGATGCCATTGGTCGCTCTCAATCGGTGGTTCTTCGGCGCAGGACTTCCCGTGGCCGGTGGCACGCTTTCCGGCTCTTCGCTGATTGTGGGCCCCTTGGATCGGCTGCGCTCGCGATCCGACCTTCACTTCCGACAGGCCGACGTTGCCGGCATCTCTCCGCTATCGCTTGACGCAGTGGTCAGCACCGATGGCGCGCGGGCGCATGTTCCCCGCACCGCTGTTCGCATGAATGAGCGTGCCATCGTCACCATCGACACCCTGGCACTGGGTGACAGTCTGGTGCGGTTCTCCGGTTCCTTTGACGGAGTGGTGCTTTCCGATCTGCTGAAGCAGGTGCTGCCCGAGGATCTCCATGTGACGGGGGCTGCCTCGGGAAGTTTCGCCGCTGGTCCACGCGGGTTACCCATTGCCGTGAAGGTGCAGTCCTCACGCGTCACTATCGATCGCTGGGCACTCGACTCGATCCGGCTCTCGGCGCAACTGCTGGAGCACGGGATCGCCATTGGGGAGCTGCGCGCCGCCGATTCCACGCGTTGTGGCGTGCGCTGCTCCGGCTTCCTGCCATACGCCTTCCTCGTTGACAGCATGGGAGATGCGGACACGGTACTGCTCAAGGTGAGAGCACAGGGAGACCTGCTGGCCGGCATCGGCAAGAATGTGGACTCTCCCGTCAACGGGCACGGCATTGGAGTGGCGCAGTTCGTGGCGCTTGGCACGACCGATGGGTGGTCGTTCCCTGAGGGCACGGTGACCATGCCCAAGGGAACCATGACGTTCAGGCCCTTCCTCAAGGACCGTGTAGACAATCTCTCGTTCAGCCTCAAGGTCGTTGACTCCACCCAGGTGGAAGTTGATATGCGTGGCCAGATCGGGCGCAAGCACTTCTCGGTGCTCTCGTCGCATGACATTCCGTCGGGATACGAGCCCATCCAGATCGGTCCCCTCGATCTGGGAGTTCTGCAGATGTGGACGCCGGACCGGGGCATACCCATCCACGTACCCGGCTTTATGGCGATCGGCGAGACGGGCGATGTCGAGTTTGCGGCCAAGAAGCCCTTCGATGCGTTCACGCTCGCAGGCCCTGCCGACAAGATCACGATCTCGGGAACCTGGGTTCTGCAGGATGTCGAGTTCACCTACCCGTTTCTCGACGAGAAGCTGCCATGGGACTTCGATCCCATGCCCTACGTCACGTGGGACCTGGACATCAAGCCCGGCCGCCGGACAGTCTACTACTGGGATCTGCGCAGCAAGCGGCGGCAGTTGGTGCGGTTCTTCGAGGCAACGGCAGATCGCTCCTCATGGCTGTCGGTTCGTGGCCGTCTGATCGACAACACCCTGCGGCTCGACGGCGTCGCAAAAAGTTTTAAGGGCGCCATATACTACGGAAAGGTGTTCGACCGTAATGTGAGGGTGGCGCTGGAGTTTACGCCGTTGTCTCTGGGCAAGGGACTGGGTTACAACAACTACCCCATTCTGTCGGGAAGCGCAGAAGCATTCTCCGACTCCAGCCGGTTTGATCGAATCACACTGACGTTGAGACTCACCGACCCAACTACCGGCTCGGTTGCGGAGAAGGGGAGGGTGGCACTGATCCCGGCCAGCAAGCTGCGGGGTGCACGACGAGGCTCCACCGGCAAGGACAGTACGGTCAACTTCGTGTTTCACCTCTCATCTGGTTTCGAGGAAATACCAGGTGAGTCGGAGCGGGATTTCTACCAGGAAGCGGGAGTGGTTTTCGGCTCGTTGGAGGGAGCGGGTCAGTTCGTTGGGTCGTTTGGCGAGCAGTATCTGCACCGGTTCTTTCTTCAGCGTTTCGAGCGTCGACTGGCCAAGGCACTGGGTTTGGATGTAATATCCTTTGAATCGTCAATCGCGTCGAATTATTTTAGCTATCTCCACGGTCGTCCAGACGGCCAGGATTGGAACCGATTGAGTCTTCTCGCAAACATGGGAGTTACGTTTGGACGGTATTTTCTGCGCGATTACCTTTTTGTGAAGGCGCGTGGCGAGTTCGTTCCCACCGACACCCTGGTGCGCCCCGAGTACAGTCTTGGGTTTGAGTTCATGCCCGCGCAGTATTTCATGATGGATGTGAGCAATAGTTTCTACGTCGAAGGTAGCGCAGTTCAGTACAACCCCCGGATCCAGATGCAGTTGCGCCTCCCGATCAAGCGTCTGCGCAACTTCCTGAATTTCTGAGAACCCAATGAAAATCATTCCGATCTCTCCCCGCACCGCACCGAACATCGCACTTCGTCACCAGCACCCGGCGCAACGCGCGATCGCACGAGTCGCGGCCGCGCTTCTGCTGGCAGGCGTCTGCGCGCAGGGCAAAGTACTCGACACTCTGGTAGTCGAGGGATTGCTCAATCCGGCTCAGTCCACGATCATTCGGAGTCAGGTCGGCATTGCCACTGGCGCCGATTTCGGCGCCACCCAGCTTCAAGATGCCATCAGGAAGCTCTACCGGCTGGGCTTGTATCGCGACCTCACCTTTGCCGTGTCGTCCGAGACCGACAGCTCGGTATCTCTGGTTCTGAGCGTCACCGAGTATCCCATTGTGGAGTCATACCAGTTTGCCGGGAACAAGAAGCTCCGAAAGGACGAGCTGGAGAAGGTCATCACCATCCGCAAGAACCAAGCGCTCAGCGGCGCGCTCATATTCGACAATGTCAAGGCGCTGAAGAAGCTGTATTCGGAAAAGGGGTACTTGCGCGCCGAGATCTCCTGCGACACGATTCACACCAGCGTGCCCGGCAACGTGATTGCCAAGCTGAAGATCAAGGAAGGCTCCAAGGTCCGGGTCAAGAACATAGCGTTTGTCGGCAATACCCAGATTAAGACCTCGCGACTGCACTTCAAGTTCAAGACCAAAGAGCGCAAGTTCCTCTTTGGCGGCGATTTCGATCAGGAGCGCTACAAGCAGCATCTCGATTCGCTCATCATGTTCTACAACGACGATGGGTACATCGATGCCGAGGTGGCAAGCGACAGCTTCTGGTATGCGCCCAACGGCAAAGACGTATACATCACCATCAAGCTGAACGAGGGGCGGAAGTTCATTGCCGGCGATGTGTTCTTCTCGGGCAACAAGGTGGTTGAGACCTCAACGCTTGAGTCGCAGGTTGCTCTGCGCAAGAACAAGCCCTTCAGCAAGACCAAGTTTGAGATGACTCTGGGGGCCGCCGAAAACGCCTACCGCGAGGAAGGATACCTGTGGGTTCAGGTGAGTGACAAGAAGGAGTATCGCGGCGACACTGTCGATGTCACACTGAGTATTGTCGAAGGCGTGCCTGCCATCGTGCGCAAGATCGACATTGTGGGCAACAACAAGACGCGCGAGAAGGTGATTCGCCGCCAGATCCGTCTTATGCCCGGGCAGAAGTACAAGCAGTCGCTCATGGCGCGCAGCGTGCGCGAGGTAATGCAGCTCAACTACTTCGACAATGTCGATCCGCAGCTCAATCCGAATGAGGACGGCACCGTCGACTTTGTCTTCAATGTGACTGAGAAGGAGAACATCGGGCAGCTCTCGGTTGGTGCAGCCTACAGCGGCACCGACAAGCTCATGGGCACCTTCTCCATGTCGATTCCCAATTTCCGTGGGGCAGGGCAGCAGCTCGATGTGAATGTGCAGGCCGGCTGGAACTCGCAGAATGTGAAGCTCGGGTTCACCGAACCGTATGCGTTTGACTCGCCCACACTGCTCAACGGCACGGTATTCTACGACCACCGCATCCTGCAGAGCGGTAAGCGCGATCCCCACGTCGGGCACCCCAGAGGCTCCGACCCCAAGGACGATGAGTTGACCAGCTACGGCGTGATTGGGACGGTGGGGCGCAACCTCAAGTGGCCCGACGACTACTTCTCGGCAAGCGCCACCTATGAGATCAGTCAGCAGGAGTCGAGCTACGGGGATTCGGCGCCCGGCATGAACATCCGGGTACCGAAGACGGGGCTTCTCAGCAAGCTCTCCCTTACACTCAAGCGCAACGACTACGACGTGCCCATGTTCCCCAGTCGCGGCACTAATTTCTATATCAATCCTCAAATCGCCGGTCTGGGTGGCGACTTCAAGTATCTCAAGGGCATCGTCGGGTTCGACTCCTACACTCCCATGTTCTGGAAGTTCGTGCTGGGTGTCAAGACCAAGTTCGGCGTCATGGCGCCCTATCGCGGCTCCATCAAGGCGCAGAAGCTCGACTTCTTCGGCGGCGGTGGCGTGTGGAACAGCGACGTTGTTCTGCGCGGCTATCCCGAGTACTCCATTGGCGGCCAGGCGTACAGCGGCGGCCGCTACCACTACGAGAACGGTCTCACAATGCTCTCTCTGTCCACCGAGGTCCGTTTCCCCATCGTTGACCAAACGCTCTACATGGCGCTCTTTGGCGACATGGGCAACACCTGGGAACGGGTAGCAGATATCGATGTGCGCAACATGTATACCGGCGCCGGAGTGGGTTTCCGGCTCATGGTGCCCATGCTCGGCCTCATCGGCTTTGACTTCGGGTGGCCGTTTGACAAGCTGCACAAAGACAGGCACTTCGGCAACAACATCGGGTCGCGCGGGCAGTTCCATTTCATCATGAATCGCGGGTTCTGACGACCTCGCACGCTGTGACATTTCGGTAAACCAATAGGAGGCAGTGCATGAAGTATCAGTCAATCGTCCGGACCGCGGGAATGGCTCTGCTGTGCGTGGGAGTTGCGGCGTTTGCCGAAATGAAGATCGGGTACATCAATTCCCAGAAGATCTTCAAGGACTACCAGGGCACCAAAGAGGCTCAGGCGAAGTTCGAGAAGGAAGTGGCCAAGTGGGAGCAGGAAGCCTCGGTCATGAAAAAGGAGATCGAGGATCTGCGCAACCAGCTTGAGAAACAGAGCCTGCTGCTGAGCACCGAGCGCAAGAAGGATCTTGAGGAGCAGGTGAAGCAGAAGTACCTCAAGTACCAGGAGTTTCTCCAGACCAAGCTCGGGCAAGACGGCGAAGTGCTCAAACGCAACGAGGAGTTGACCGCGCCCATTGTCGAAAAGATCAACAAGATTATCGACAAGATCTCCAAGGACGAGCGGTACGACTTCATCTTCGATGAGGCCAACGGCGGGCTCATCTGGGCGAAGCCCGGGTACGACCTGACAGACCGGGTGGTTCGCATGCTCAACAGCGAGCAGCAGTAGTTCCGACAGTCGTGGCTACGATCGAGGAGTGCGCGAGGGTCTTGGGGCTCTTCGCGCAGGGTGCATGGTGCGCCAGATGAGGGGGAGAGTCGAGTGAAACTGCGTGCTATTGCGCAGAGGCTGCAGTGCGAGATCCCGGACGCCGCCGCAGAGACGGAGATCCTCCGGATTGCGCGGCCCGACGATGCCGACGATCGCAGTATCACGTTTCTGGTCGACCCCAGGTTCGCCACTGCTATTGCCGCGTGCTCGTGCCCGGCTGTGATCGTGCGCAAGGGCGCCTCCGTTGCCGGCAAAGTTCTGCTCGAGGTCGACGATCCCTACGTTGGCTACGCGCTCACCGCACAACTCTTCGAGTCGGTGGAGCCGCTTTTCGACGGGGCTCTCGCCGGTCGGGGAGCCGTGGATCCCACAGCGCTCGTGGACCCTACCGCAAGCATCGGCCCCGGAAGCGTTGTCGGCGAGAACTGTGTTGTGGGCGCGCGCACGCGCGTAGGCGCCAATTGTGTCATCGAGAACGGCACGCGTGTGGGCTCCGACTGTCTCATCAACTCGGGCGCCATCATCTGTCGGCATTGCACCATCGGCAACAGAGTTATCATCGAATCCGGAGCGGTTGTTGGTAGCGAGGGTTTCGGCAACGCGCGCACTGCTACCGGTTCGTGGGTGCGCATTCCGTCGTTGGGCACCGTCATTGTCGAAGACGACGTATGGATCGGCGCAAACACCTGCATCGATCGGGGGGCGCTCGGTCCCACTGTCTTGCGCGTCGGATCACGCTTTGACAATCTGGTTCAGATCGCCCACAATGTTGAGGTGGGTGAGAACACGGCCATTGCTGCCCAGAGCGGGGTTTCCGGCAGCACGTTCATCGGCAAGCGAGTTATCGTGGCCGGTCAAGCCGGCCTCGCCGGTCACATCTGCATAGGCGACGACTCATTTATCGCTGGTCAGACAGGCATCAGCAAGAGCGTGCCTCCGGGGGAGAAGATGAAGGGCACTCCGGCACGCGGCCTGACGCGGACGCTGCGGATCAGCGCTGCGGAAGATCAGTTGCCCGAGTTGCTCAAGGATTTCAAGAGACTCAAGACAGAGGTTGAGGAGTTGCGGAGACAAATCGCCGGCACAGCAGGCGCACACCAACACTGACTTCAGGAGATGTCGCCACACATGTCACTGCAACATACTATCGCAAAACCCGCGTCGTTGACCGGGGTAGGTCTGCACACCGGGTCGGAGGCCATGGTTACCATCCATCCGGCGCCGGAGAACTGGGGCATCCGGTTCGTTCGTGCCGATGTGGCCAACGCGCCTGAGATCGAGGCCGACATCGACAATGTGTGCGATCTTCAGCGTGGCACCGCCATTGGAAAAAATGGCGTTACGCTGCACACCATCGAACATCTGATGGCCGCGCTTGCCGGCATGGAAATCGACAACTGCCGGGTTGAGGTGAGTGCGCCCGAGTTGCCGCTCATGGACGGCAGCGCGCTCCCGTTTGTCGAGCTGATCCAGAAGGCCGGAGTTGTCGAACAACCGGCTCAACGCGAGTTCATCTCCATTGACGATCCGGTGCTGCTCTACCAGGACAACGAGACGGCCTACAGCATTTTCCCCTCCGATCATTTCCACCTGACGTTGATGACCGACTACGGTCACAAACACACCAATCTGGCTGCACAGCACACCACGCTGTTCTCCCTCAAAGACTTCGCCAAAGAGTATGCCCCTGCCCGCACGTTCTGCTTTCTTTCCGAGATTGAGATGCTGCGCGAGAAAGGGCTCATCAAGGGCGGGACACTTGACAGCGCGGTGGTGGTGCAGGATGTGGACCTTACCCGCGAGCACATCGAGTACATGCGCAAGCTCTTCGAGTACAAGGGACCGATCTCGTCGGGGGAGAACGGGTACCTCAACAACAACAAGCTTCGCTTCTTCAACGAGCTGTGTCGGCACAAGGCACTGGATCTGATTGGCGACATGTACCTGTTGGGCAAGCCCGTGCTCGGACACATTCTCGCAGCAAAGACCAGCCACGCCAGCAATCACAAACTTGCCCAGAAGCTCCGGGAGTATGTGCGCAAGCAGGAGAAGAAGAAGGAGAAGGAGCGTCAGAAGGCCATCGACCACACCGACATTCTCAATCTTCTGCCGCACCGCTATCCGTTCCTGCTCATCGACCGCGTACTGGAGGTCGAACCGGACAAGCGGGCGGTCTGCACCAAGAACGTCTCCTTCAACGACAACTTCTTCCAGGGTCACTTCCCCGGAAACCCGGTGATGCCCGGCGTGCTGCAGATCGAGGCCATGGCTCAGGCCGGCGGCATCATGGGCTTGTACGGAAAGAAGGCCGACAAAGACGAGGTGATCTTCTTTCTGGGCATCGATGGCGTGCGGTTCCGTGGCATTGTGCGGCCGGGCGATGTTCTGCGGATCGAGGTCACCATGCTGCAGAAACGTCGCGGCACCATCAAGTTCGCGGGCAAGTGCTACGTTGACGACAAGGTAGTCTGTGAAGCCGAGATGTTCGCGATGCTCGGAAAGAAGGATGCCGCATGAGCATCCACGCCACTGCAATCATCGACCCCAAGGCGGAAATAGCTTCCGGTGTCTCCATTGGCCCGTACACTGTGATCGAATCCGATGTCATTGTCGGTGAGGGAACGGAGATTGGTCCGCACGTGCTGCTGGCCTCGGGCGCCCGCATTGGAAGCAACTGCCGCATCTTCAAGGGCGCCAGCATCGGGACCGAGCCGCAAGACCTCAAGTTTGGCGGGGAGAAGACTCTTCTCAAGATTGGCGACAACACCACGGTACGCGAGTTCTGCACGCTCAACCGCGGCACCAAAGCGCACGGCGAGAGCTCGATCGGCAGTGGCTGCCTGCTCATGGCCTACTGCCACGTGGCGCACGACTGCATCATCGGCAACAACGTGGTTATTGCCAACAGCCTGGCCATGGCCGGGCATGTGACCATCGGCAACAACGTGAACCTTGCGGGAGTCGTGTCGATCCATCAATTCTGTCGCGTGGGTGACTACGCCTTTGTGGGCGCCACCTGCTATGTCAACATGGATATTGTACCCTACGCCCTTGTCGGCGCCACTCCGTTGCGCATCACAGGGCTCAACAAGGTCGGGTTGGAGCGCAGAGGCTTTGACGAGGCGCGACGCGACCGCATCAAGAAGGCCTACCGCATTCTCTTCCGCGACGGCAACAAGCTCGACGACGCGATTGGCTTGCTCGAAACCACGTTTGCCGGCGACAGTGATGTGGACCTTCTCGTCGACTTTGTCAAGAAGTCGGAGAGAGGAATTGCTCGGATGGCGTAGGTGCGGAGTTCGGAATGCGGAGTTGCGGACTTCACTCGATCAACTCGTCAAGGCGTTCCGCAGGAACGCATCTCTGTGTTTGTCGGGCCACTTCCACAACTCCGCACTCCGAACTCCGCACTCCGCACTTCGGTCAGACCGACACCCACGCTCCCAAACTCGTCGGCAACCCCTGACCCCAGCGGCTCGCATCGCCTTCCAGCCAGGTGTGCACCGAGAGTCCCAATGCAAGCGGCACCAACGTGTCGACCGGGATGCCGATTTCCTCAACCGACTTGACCGGAACGCGGTCGAAGAACGCTCCGAGGTAGTCGCGAAACGCCAGGTTGTGCGCACCTCCACCCGAGACCCACAGGGCCGGCAGCGGCGCCGGGAGTCGAGCGTGCTTGCCAAACGCCAGCGCGATCGCACGTGCGCTGAGCGCGGTGATGGTTGCCAGCTTGTCGTTCGATGGCAGCGCAGAGAGTGCCGGGTGTCCGACAATCGCCTCGAAGTCCTGGGGAGCCCAGCCTGCGACGGGTCCATCGGTTGCCGGAATCATGGCGGTGAGTGCCTCCAGAGCGGCCGGGTCGACCTTGCCCTGCCGTGCCTGCAGTCCGTCGCGATCGAATCCGTCGGGCAGTCCGCATTCTGAGGCCACGCGGTTGACAAGTCGCATGCCTGGTCCGGCGTCGGTAGTCAGCACGTCGGACAGCGATGGGTCTGTCAGGAACACGCGCGACGCCAGCCCGATGTTCACCAACGCAAAGGGCATTGTCGCCCGGTTGGCGATTCGAGTGATTCCCGCCTGCAGAGGAAGCTCCGATGATCTGCGGTGCATCAGCCCATGCTGTGAGATGTCGGTGAGAACCGGAACGCCCAGAACTTCGGCGACATGACGCACATCTACCACCGAGGCGATCCAGGGACTGCCGTCATCCATTGTACCGCGAAAAATCGACAAACGGTTCAGCACGGCGGCGTGCGGTTTGGTCTGGGTCCGCGGGGTGTTGGCCAGCATCGCTTTCGCGCAATCCACGCACATGAGTGTGGTCTTGCGGTCGAGCGCGGCTATGTCGCAGGAAGAAAAACCGGCCGCACAGCCCTGAGAAATTTGTTCGATGAGCTGCGAGACTTTGGCCGGATACGTGATGGATGCGCCGGCAATCACGTGCCACTCCAGCCCCGACGCCTCGAAGTAGATGCCCTGCACGCCGCTCTGCATGCCGGCGGCAGAGATCACCATGAGGCGTTTGCTCTTGACCTTCTTGAGAGTACGTCGGATGTCCATATTCAGTGAATATACGAAAGGCATTGGCATCAAGCGGGGGGTGGTGGGTGTCCCGCCATGCGCATCCGCGTCAAGTTAGTGGAGTCGGGCTCCAAGACACTACGCGCACTGGGGGGGCTCTGGGTGGCAAAGCCGGGTGGCGCGTCATGGTTCGGTGGTAGTTTGGGTCACCCGGTGCGCGACACCCTCGAGCATCGTGCCCGTCCGGAGAAACCAAGTGCCGCAGAGAATCGGTCAGCACATCGACACATGCTCGCGGTTGGCTCCGGGGTAACGCTGCTTCGTGCCGCCAAGTCCAATGTGCACTCTCGGCATGGATGCACCGGTATCGCGCCGCTGTCGATGCTCCGAGCGTGGACGTGACATCGAGGAGAGACCTATTTTCCCCATGTCACGTTCGTCCACATCAAGGAACAGCCAGACCATGACTCCGAAGACACTTCGTCCTGCTTGCGGGATCCGCGCGGTCACTGCCATCCTCACATCCGTGGCCCTCCAGCATACATGTTTGGCGCAGACCTCGGCCCCACTCACCGAAAAGACCGCATTCCTTCTTGCCGTTGAGCGCAACACCAGCCTTCTCATGCTGCGCGTCAATCGAGGCATCGACTCGCTCGCCTTGGCGGAGGCGCGCGCGGCACGATTGCCCACAGCCGATCTCTCGGTGGGCCAGACGCTTCAGGACGCCGACTCGGCTGGTTTTCCCGATCTCAAGCACGGCACAGCTCAGTCACGCGTCGACGCCACTGCCGGGCAGCACATTCCCGGTGGTGCTACGGCGTCGGCCCAGCTCACCGAGCAGGTGGCTCAGAGCACGCAAACCACTCCCGTCTATGGGACGGACCTGACGTTCTCCGTGTCGCAGCCCCTGGTGCAAGGCGCCTGGCGCAACGATCCGGTTGCCGTGTCGGTGCGTCTGAGCAGGCTCAACTACGAGAAGGCGACTCTTGACCAGAAGCGGCAGGCGCTGTCCCTCTTCACCACAGCCCGTCAGCTCTACTGGTCGTGCTTCGAAGCACGCAAGGCATGTCGCGTGTACGAGGGGTCGCTCGCCCAGGCCGGCAGACGCCTGGACACCGAGCGGCAACGACTCCGGGTTGGCATGGCCACCGTGCTTGACACGCTGCTGGCTGCCACCGACTACCTGCGCGCACAACAGCAACTGCTCTCCGGACAGACGCAGCAATCGCTGGCTGACCAGGACATGGCTCAGTTTCTCAATGTCAACGCAGACTCGTTGATCGTCGATACCGCGTCGAGCGTTGAACTCTCCGACCTGCCTCCTGCCGACCAGTTCCTTGCCCAGGCAGCGGCGTACGACCCGCAACTGCGCATCTTCGAGACGCTGGCTCGATCGTTGCAGGAACAGTCGAGTCAGAACCGCAACCGCCTGCTCCCCGACGTGCGCGCGACCGTGGGCTACGGCGCATCGGCCCGGGGTGACGCCGCGTTTGCCACCGACTACTTGTCAAGCAACGCCATGGTCTCGCTCATTGTGGGTTACTCACTGCCCACCGCCTCCCGGCGATATGCCGTTGAGAGAAGCCGCAAGCAAGCCCAGCTCAATGCACTGTCGGAGCAGGAGCGTCGCAAGGAACTCGCCAAGCAGGTCACGACCCTGAGTTTCAACTGGCAGCAGCAGAAGAGCGGTCTGGCAATCGCAACTGCTGCCCAGCAGGCTGCGGCAAAGGGGCTGGAAGCTGCCATGGCGGGGTTCCAGGTCGGCACAGTGGACAACCTCACGGTGCTCAAGGCGCAGAACGACTACACCTCGGCAGCGCTGGAGCTGATTCGCCGGCAGATTGCCCTCAAGCAGATCGAAATCCTCTTTGACCAGGTTACCGGAAGCGTTCTCACCAAGTTTGGAGTCGCCATCCAATGAAGATGCCTGTCTTGCTGCTGTGCTGCATCGCTGCGTCAGCCTTGCTTGTCGGGTGCGGCCCCAAGGCATCTGCCATTCAGTCGGAACGCTTCCCCGTGAAGAAGGTCGACCTGCGCGACGTCATGTCTCAGTCGGGAGAAGTACAGCCGGTTGTCAAGGTCGATCTGAAGACCGAGGCGAGCGGCCGCATCGAGCGCATCCGCGTGAAGGCGGGGCAGTTGGTGCAGAAAGGCGACACCATTCTCACCATCGACCCGCAGCGCCTGCGCGTGCGGCTTGAGCGGCTCGATCTGGCCATCGAAGCCGCGCGCATCCAGTTGCGGCAGGCTCAGGATGAACTCTCCCGCGCTGAGACGCTCGCTCTCACAGGGTCGGTTTCGGGCAAAGACCTCCAGAACGCGCAGAACGGCGCCTCGCTGGCCGACATCTCGCTTCGGCAGCAAATGCTTGACAGGAAAGACGTACTCGACGAGCTCTCCAAGACGGTTGTCACCGCCCCCATGACCGGCGTTCTTACGACGCTCGACGTTGACGAAGGCGAAATAGCCGTGTCTGCTACCTCGGGCATGCAGGCAGGAACCGCCGTGGGCACGATTGCCGACATCAAGAAGCTGGAGGTGATCTCGGCCATTGGCGAGGTTGACTACGTGCACCTGAAGTTGGGCCAGAAGGTTGTGGTTCGGCCCCAGGCATTCGAGAACGTGTCGACCTCGGGAACCGTCACCTTCGTGGCGCTGAGCGCGAAGAAGAACGGTCAGGATCTGGGCACCTTCGAGGTGCGGGTATCGGTGGACTCCATACTGCCGGGCATTGCTCCGGGCATCAATGTCAATGTCGACTATGTGCTTCTGGAGAAGAAGGACGTACTTGGCGTGCCGTGCGAATGCGTGCAGAAGAGCCGCGAGGGATACACTGCGATGGTGGCAGACCCGACAGGCAAGGCGCCGCCCCGCAAAACGCGTGTTGAGCTGGGCGCGACCGACTTCAAGAACTGGGAGGTCCTCTCGGGCCTCAAGGAAGGGGACCAGGTGCTGGCGGTCGAGCAGAAGCGCGCCGGTGGCCCCGGAGGCATGGGCGGTGGTCCGGGCGGGCGTCATTGACGCGGCCCGGCGCCCAAACAGGTCGGGTCACCCTTGGGACATCTCCAGAAGGGAATGCCAGTCCAGTCGTGAGCAATGCCACCTCGACAACTGCGGTTATCCAGACCCGCAATCTCTGCAAGAGCTACTTCCTGGCCAAGGAGCGCATCGATGTTCTGCGCAACATCGAGCTGACCGTGCCGCGCGGCGCGTACATGGCGATTATGGGACACAGCGGCGCGGGAAAGTCGACGCTTCTCAATATCCTGGGCTGCCTGGACAAGCCAACCGACGGCGAGTACCTGTTCAACGATCGTCTTGTCAACAGCATGTCGCAATCGGGTCTGGCCGACGTGCGCAACCGCGACATCGGCTTCGTCTTCCAGAGCTTCAACCTGCTGCCCAAACTCGACGTCGCCTCCAATGTCGAGCTGCCCCTCATCTACGCCAATGTGGCGCGCCGCGAACGGCAGAAACGCGTGCGGGAGATTCTGGAGCGTTTCGGGCTGTGGGAGCGCAGGGCCCACAAACCCAGCGAGATCTCCGGCGGCCAGAAGCAGCGCGTGGCAATTGCCCGCGCGCTGGTGAAGAAGCCCTCTATCATTCTGGCCGATGAGCCCACGGGCAACCTCGATAGCCACACCAGCGAAGAGATACTGGCTGTCTTTGATGAACTGCACCGCGACGGCAACACCATTCTGGTGATTACGCACGAAAGCGACATTGCCGCCCGTGCCGCCGGACTCATACGGCTGGTTGACGGAGCGATAGCCGCATGAACATATCGCGCGCAACCGAGATGCTGCTTGTCAACTTCAGACTCTGCATTCTGGAGATCTCCAGCAATCCCCTGCGAACAATCATTACCTCCTTCGGCATTCTGCTGGGCGTGGTGTCGCTTCTTGCCAACCTCTCGCTTATTCGTGCCATGGAAGAGGACGTGCGCCGCTCTCTGGAGAGCATGGGCGGGCTGAACATCGTGACGGTGCGCGCGGTTGAGGCGGCAACCACGCAGGAACGCATGACCTTCCAGCGGTCGAAGGGGCTTTCGTTCGGGGAACTGCAGAGTGTTGTTGCCGATGTATCGTATGTTCGTGCGATACTCCCACAGGCAGAGCTGCACGGTCCGCAAATCTCCGGCGGCGGTCGAAGTACCCGGGGGCACGTGCAGGCCGTGGCCTTTGAGCATGCCGAAGCCTACAACTACCAGGTTGCGCAGGGACGTTGGTTCACCCCGGACGAATCATCGCGCGGACTCTTCGTGTGCGTGGTGGGCACCAGAATCACCGATCGGGTATTCGGCAAGGGCGTCAACGCGGTCGGTCGCAAGCTGACAATCAACCGGCAGCCCTTCACAGTGGTGGGTACGCTGGGAAGCGCGAGCATTCAGGATCGCAGGGCCATGGAGTGCCTGATTCCGTACGCGGTATACACATCGAGGTATACGGGTCGGGGCCATATCGAGGAGGAACTCGCGGTCATGCTCACGGGGAGCCAGTTCGCCGAAACCGCAAAACGCGACTTGACGCAGCGGCTGCTCGCCGCTCATCGAGGGGTGCGCGACTTCGATGTCGAGATCAACACCGACCGCATCAAAGAACAGGAGTCGGCCTCGCGCGGCCTGGAGGCCATCCTGTGGTGCATTGCGGGCATCTCGCTTCTGGTAGGCGGGGTCAGCATCATGAATATCATGTTCGCGACCATTGGCGATCGCATTCGCGAGATCGGTATTCGCAAAGCACTGGGCGCCCAGCGTTCCGACATCTTCACGCAGTTCATCGTCGAGGCCGTATTGGTGTGTCTGGTGGGTGGCGGGCCGGGCATGGTGCTGGGAGCGTGCATCACGCTCTTTCCCAAGGGCGTGTTCCCGTTTGATCCGCAATTGACAACCGGTGACTACATACTGGCAGTGTTCTTCATCCTGATAGTCGGCGTCATCAGCGGCTTATCTCCGGCGCTGCGGGCAGCGAACATGGAGCCGGTGGAGGCGTTGCGGTACTGAGACGGCAGTGGGGAAATGCGGATTGCGGAGTGGGGAGTGCGGAGTTGAGGATTTCCTCGACAAACACGTAGAGACGTTGCGCGCAACGTCTCCTCAATGGTTGACAGAGGGACGTGGCGGGAGTGGATATGCGAGGGATCGTTCAATCAATACTGGTCGGCATCCAGATGGCGCTGGTGGAGATGCGCTCGCACAAGCTGCGCTCGGGCCTGTCGCTGTTTGGCGTGATGCTGGGCGTCTCGTCCCTGGTTGCCATGCTCACGCTCATCGGCGGCATCGACGTGTTCCTGCACAAGAAGATGGGTGTGTGGATGGGCTCAGTCTGGTTCACGCCACGCACCGACCCGCAGGACGACGAGAAGCTCACCTGGAGCCGCTCTCCCGGCCTGCGCCTTTCCGACGGCGACTACCTCGAAGAAAATGCCCCGCAAGTCAAGGACGCCATCCAGCAGATCGAGCGGCGCGGGAGTATCGTGATTGCCGGTCAACAGGAGCGGGGACGGTTTCTGGGCACCACGCCGGCCGCGCTCTCCCGCGACATCGAGAACCTGACAATCAGCGACGGCCGGTGGATCACCGACCAGGAATACCGCATCGGCGCGCGCGTATGCGTGGTGTCGTGGGAGTTTGCCGATCGTGTCGCGGGGCGGCAGCGGGGCAGAGACGGTGGGCGCAGCATTGTCGGCCAGTATGTCCAGTTCGGAGGCGTGCAATTCCGCATTGTCGGCCGGTACGATCCTGCTGACCCGGACGTGCAGCCGTGGCAGTTGCGCCGGTGCGTGATGGTCCCGCTGGAGGCAGTGCGGCTGTTCGTCACCGGCTACGATCCCAACCCAGGATCGGTCGAGGTCTCGCTCAAGGACCTTGAGACAGTCAAGGAACAGGCGCCCATCGTTGCTCGTGCACTGCAGCAACGCCACCGCGGCGTCGAAGACTACGAATTCCGCACTGCCGAGTGGTTGGAGGAGCTGGGCGGGATGCTTGGCAACGTGTCGGTGCTCATGGGACTCATCTCCGCAATCTCGCTGCTGGTGGGCGGGCTCAGCATCATGAACGTCATGCTGTCAAGTATCTCCGAGCGCATCCACGAGATCGGCATTCGCAAGGCGCTGGGCGCCAAGACGCTGCAGATCTTCGTGCAGTTCATCGTCGAGACCACCACGCTGAGCTTCTCCGGCGGCGTGTGCGGCATTCTGCTCGGGCTTGCGCCGCTGCTGTTCAGCGAGGGGATCAAGAAGGCCTCGGAGGGCGTCATCGTGCCAACGGTTCTGCCGCAACACGTGGCATTCGTCTTTCTCATTCTGGCGCTGGTGGGGGCGGTCTTCGGGCTCTATCCTGCCATTCGCGCGAGCCGGTTGAACCCGGTGGAGGCGTTGCGGCACGAGTGAGGGCGGGGCCGCCAGCGGGCTCCTTCCGGGCGACGGGGAGTCTGTTCCTGTGGCAGTTTTTAGGACGAATTGCCCACAAAAACTTAGTTTTTGTGGGCAATTCCCCACAAAATACATGCACAACTCATTGATATTTATTATATTGATGTCATGGATAGCATCTTTGATCGTATCGTCGATATCAGCCTTCCGCCAAGACAGTCCGCCTTCTTGTGGGGTCCCAGGCTCGTCGGCAAATCAACCCTGCTCAAACAGCGATTTCCACGCAGCCTTCGGTTCGACTTTCTGAAATCGGACCTCTACCTTGAACTGCTCCGAAACCCGTCCCTGCTGCGCGAACGGATTGTCGCCGGGCTGGATACCGGCACAATTGACTCCAGTCAGCCCATCATTCTTGACGAAGTCCAGAAGGCCCCGGCAGTGCTTGACGAGGTGCACTGGCTCATCGAGGAACGCGGGTGCTCGTTCATCCTTTGTGGATCAAGCGCCCGCAAGCTCAAACGAGGTCATGCCAACATGCTGGGAGGACGGGCGTGGCGCGTTGAGATGCGCCCCCTGTGCGCTCGCGAGATACCCGACTTCAATCTGTTGCGCGCAATCAACAACGGCCTGGTTCCCTCCCACTACCTGCAGGAGAGCGCACGGAAGTCGCATCGAGCCTACCTGCAGGACTATCTGAAAGAGGAGATCATTGCCGAGGGGCACACTCGGAACATTCCGGCTTTCACACGGTTCACCGATATCCTCGGTTTCTGCAACGGCGAGATGATCGTTTATGCTAATATCGCGCGAGACGCGGGGGTTGACGCCAAGGCGGTTCGCGAATACTTTCAGATCCTCTCCGACACCATGATCGGGACTCTGATCACGCCTTTCAGCCGCAAGGGCGAGCGCGACATCATCAGCGAGACACCGAAGTTCTACCTCTTCGACGTCGGCCTCGCGCAGTTCCTCTCAAAGACATACATCGCGGAAGAGCGCGGCACCGCTTTTGGTCACGCGTTCGAGCACTTCATCTTCATGGAATTGCATACGCACCGCCTCTACAGCGAGAGCGACTATTCGATTTCCTACTGGCGCACCGGTAGTGGACTCGAGGTTGACTTCGTGCTCGGTTCCGGCCAAACGGCGATTGAGGTCAAGAGCGGCTCTGTTTCCTCTGCGTCCGATCTCAAGGGGCTCTTCCGGTTCGTCGACGACTACTCTCCCTCTCGGGCGATAGTGGTAACAAACGAAACCTCGCGAAGGAAGATGGGTCCGGTCGACCTCGTCCCCTGGCGCGAGTTTCTCGACGATCTCTGGGCCGGGAAGGTGGTCTCGTGAGCCGCCGGCGTCCCCGACTCGTTGCGCCAGATGCCCGCACCAATGCATTTTACTTGTCACACTGCAACAAGGAGGTCCGTCAATGCGCGTGAGGAACATTGCTTTTGTCGTGGCTCTGGCCGTCTGCGGCGTGTGGGCGCAAACCACCTACTCTTTGCGCGAGGTACGTGTGTCGCCCAAGGGCGACCTGCTGAGCGTCCTGCTCGTGCTTCACGGCTTTGAGGTGGTCATCAGCGGCAACGGCGAGGTCGTGGATGTCGAAACCCTCATCTACCCCGACAGCCCCATGGAATACCGTTTTGACGACACGCGTATTGACAGAGTGCAGAAGGGCACTGTCACTTGTTTGCTCGATGCCGGCAAGCTCAAGCAGGTGGGGGACTTCCCCATCAAATATCTGGCTGCCGACGAGAACCGGGTCGCAAGCATCGGCGACACACTGGTCTCCTACCAGTTTGTTGACGGCAAGATGGGGAGCATCGAGCGCATCGGTCGGCTCGAGTTCCGCTACTTCCAGAAGCGCCTCAACTCGGTTGGCTCCATCCGCTTTGAGTACCGCAAGCAAGACGGCAATGTGGAGCGTTTCACCCGCAACATGGTGAAGGATAAGGAACAGGCCTTTGGCATCCGCATCTGTGCTGCCGCGCCGCAGACCACCCGATAACGCAATGATCTACAGCGCTGTTGACTCGACCATCCTTGAGGCCCGCAGTAGCGTTGCGCGCATGCACTGGGCCATGGCGGATGACGCGATGGGCCTCGGACGGGCGCATGTGCACGCGCCGGAGTTGTGCGCGGATGTCAGGAATTAGTATCTTCTTTCTGTTTTCGTGGACCGTAATTGTTCGGTTCCGTGGTCGTTTGTCGTTCTTCATTCTTCAGGAGGTGGGCTGTGCCCAAGAAGCTTTATGTTGGGAATCTCCCGTTCAGTGCAACGGAAGATTCAATGCGGGAGTTGTTCTCGGCGTACGGTGAGGTGTACTCCGCCACGATCGTTGTCGATCGCGAACGGGGACGGTCAAGAGGATTCGGTTTCGTTGAGATGGACAATGCCGAAGCGGCAGTGGCCGACCTCAACGGAAAAGAGTTCGAAGGGCGCAGCCTCAAGGTGAATGAAGCACGCGAGGGCGAAGGTGGAGGAGCTTCCCGCGGCGGCGGACGTCCTCATGTGTCTGAGGCGACCCCGGTGAGCGGAGAGCGCGAACAGGGTAAGGTGAAGTGGTTCAACGATGCCAAGGGTTTCGGCTTCATCGGCCGTGACCAGGGCGAAGACGTGTTCGTGCACTTCCGCGCCATTCGTGGCGACGGCCATCGCACGCTGCAGGAAGGCCAGGATGTCGAGTTCATTGTGACTCAGGGCCAGAAGGGCCTGCAGGCCGAAGACGTTGTTGTAGTCGGTTGAGAGGCATGCTGCCTCGCATATCGTAACGAGAATACCCGGTGCCTTCTTCGTTGGCGAACAGCCGCGAAGAAGGCACTGTTTTTGGTAACTGCTCAGGTCCTCGATGCTCGTCTCGATACACTCCCGCCGCACCCCGAGTGGCCGCAGGCTGTATCCAGGGGCGCGGCAGGAGCACTCGACGAGCGTCAAGGAAGTAGTCCTCGGAGGGACCTGAGTAGTTACGACCTTTGTAGAGACGTACCCCCGCCAGTCCAGGAGGAGAATTCACCCATGCCTCAGAACATACCCGTGTTGATTGTCCAGGAACGTTCACTGGCACTGGCCTACGAAAAGGCTCTGGTCACGCTGTACCGCAACGGCATTCCCATGAAGACGCAGTACGACAAGCCGGGCGATCCGCAGAGCCTGGATTCGACTATGGACATCACCATTGTCGAACCGCTTGCCGAGCCCATGATCCACAAGGCGTTCCCCGGCGGCATCGAGGATCTCAGAGAGTACGTCATGGAACTCATGGGCGCCAAGGATCATTGGGTGCGCAACATCAACGACAAGGCCGACACACGGTGGGAGTACACCTATCACGGACGCCTCTCGGCCTATGGCATCTGGCGCGAACTGCAGGACGGCACGTCGACTGAGGCAGGTCCGTTCAAGGTGAACCAGATCCAGCATGTGATCGACAAGCTCTCCGCACAACCCTTCACTCGTCAAGCGCAAATGATCACGTGGATGCCCGCGTTGGATCTGGACTGCTTCGATCCGCCGTGCCTGCAATCGCTGTGGTACCGCATCCTTCAGGACGACGACGGTGTATGGTGGCTCAACTGCAACGTGCGCTTTCGCAGCAACGATGCATGGGGCGCCAACTTCATGAACATGTTCGGCTTCATCCAGTTCAACCTGCATGTGATAGCCGCAGGCGTTGCCGCAAAGACCGGGCGCGATGTTCGACTCGGACGCCTCAACTGGCATGCCGACTCGTTTCATATCTACGGCAAAGACATCACCACTGCCCGCACACTGCTCTTCGACCGCATCGGGCAGATGCCCTTGGAGGAACGCGTGTACAATTTCAGTGACGAGTTCATCCAGGAGATCTACAATGGGGCAGAGGCTGCGGTGAAGGCGAAGATCGCCCAGCACGATGCGTCCAGATAGGTGCGCGGTGCCTGGCGTGTTGCGATGGGATGCCGCTGTAGACGCGGATGCTCACTACGTCAATGAGATGGATGTTCTGGGTGGCAAAGCCGGGCGCCGCACTGAGCCTGGCCGAACGTGTGGCGCGTCATGGTTCGGTGGTAGTTTGGATCACCCGGTGCGCGACACCCACGAGCATCGTGCCCGTCCAGCCTAACCCGATGCACCTCGAACCCGGTTCGGGATTCGCGCAGGAAGCCGAGTCTCTGACAGCCCGCAGTACGGAGGCAACCACGCATGCTCTGCATCGCACATCGAGGCGCCAGTGGGCACGAGCCGGAGAACACGCTCCGCGCCATGCGTCGGGCAGTCAAGCTCGGTGCCGACATGGTTGAGCTGGACGTGCAGAACGTGGAAGGCGAGGCCGTTGTCATCCACGACCATCGCCTCGACCGCACCACCAACGGACGCGGCTACGTCGAGGAATCGTCACTCGCGTACGTGCGTTCCCTCCGCGCGGGAAAGACCGAACGCCTGCCACTCCTACGTGAGGTCCTCGACACTGTCGACCGACGCGCTGCCGTCAACATCGAGATCAAGACTCCGGCTGCTACGATGCTCGTTGGCGCAATTGTCAACGAATACCTCGGTTCGCGCGGATGGCGGCCCACCGACTTCCTCATCTCGTCATTCGATTTTCGGCAGCTGCGGCTCATCAAACGACTCGTCCCGCGCGTAAGGACCGGGGCTCTTCTGGCGGGAGTGCCTCTGAGCTTCTCCGATCTTCGCAAGCGGCTCGGGGCATGGTCGGTGAACGCGTGCGTGGAGTTCGTGGACCGCGAGTTCGTGCGCAACGCCCACCGCGCCGGGCTCAAGGTGCTGGTGTGGACGGTCAACTATCCCGAAGACATTGCACGGCTGCGAACGTGGGGCGTTGACGGCGTGATTACGGATTTCCCGGAGAGGGTGGGGGGGGGGGGGGGGAAGTAGTGCGGATTGCGGAGTGGGGAGTGCGGAGTGAAAGGCGGGAGCCGCCGGCAGTCCGCGGTCGGGAATCTACGAGCGGTTCGTAACACTTCGACAGGCTCAGTGCGGCGCTCGTAACTCGCTTGCTCGTAACTCGTCACTTCCTGCCTTTCTCTCCGATTCGTTGACCCATCTCCATCAGAGCCGCCGATGACTCCGCAAGATTCTGCCGTCGCACCGGCATGGTTCTAACCACGTCAAACCCCGCAGATTGGAGCGTCCACGCGAGTGTTGGTGAAGCGGTCGGGGGCGAAATTCCGTTGTTGGCGGCAGGCAATTGAGGGGAAATGCCGG
>Ga0315284_10000761_pt1 | contig 44320 bp, 25 predicted proteins | sample YL17G09_16_MG_FD_203696 | JGI IMG/M metagenome (GOLD analysis project Ga0315284, IMG submission 203696) | Sediment microbial communities from Yellowstone Lake, YNP, Wyoming, USA - YL17G09_16 | ecosystem: Environmental > Aquatic > Freshwater > Lake > Sediment | place: USA: Wyoming | collected...
CGAGAGAGAGGGAGCACGGTGAGTTTTTTTTTTCGGGCTCTCGAGGAGGAGAGAAATGGGGGGAAAAAAAGAAAAAACCAAAAAACGCACCGTGGCCCTACTCTGCCCGATGCGGTGGACCCGCCCCACCGCCTGCGCCTCCGCGGCCGGGTCGAGCCACGGCTCCAGGAAGACAACGTGCTGCGCCTCGGTCAAGTTGAGCCCAGCGGCACCCTGCTTGGCCGGCAGCAGCAGCACGCGAGGGGGCGGCGTCGCGGGGGGGGCGCTCTCGGGGATTCCTCCCCGAGGACTCTTTCGGAACGCCGCGACGGTCCTCCCGAGCTCGGCCCTTCCTTTCGCCAGCGCGGCCCGCACGCCGTTGGCGGCCAGCGCGTGCGCGACGATCTCGAGGGCCTCGACCCACGTCGAGAAGACGAGAACCTTGGTCGTCGTCGCTTTCGCCTCCGTCGAGGCCGGAGTGGAGGTTTTCCTTGCGCCTCTGCCGCCGCCTCTGCCGCCGCCGCCGCTGGTCCTTCGTGGCCGGGGGGCTGCTGCTCCCGCGTCCTCCTCCTGCTCGCTGTCGCCGTCGTCGTCGTCGGCGGCGGCGAGAATCGCCTTGATGCGCCGCACGACGGCCTCGACCTTCGTGCCGTAGTCCCCGAAGACAGGGATCGATGCCTCGTTGGGCGGGACGACGGAGGAGGAAGGGGAAGAGAAGGGGGCCTGAGGCGCGGCGGCGGGAGGAGCGGGAGCGGGAGCGGCCGCCGCGGTTCCTTCGCCCTTGTCTTCCTTCTCCTCTTCCTCCGCGCCCTCGCCCCCCTTCTCCTCCTCCGCCGCCTCCGCCTCCTCCTCTTCGAAGACGACGCGCCGCACATCCGACGGGAGCGTGGAGGCCCTGCACGTCGGGCAGCTGAAGGCGCGCTGCTGGGCCCTGCGAACGAGCGCGCGGAAGCAGCCCAGGCAGAGGGCGTGCGCGCAGGGAGGCATCGCGAGTTCCTTCTTCTCCTTCGGCTTCTTCGCGTCTCCCGCTCCTCCTCCCGCTCCTCCCTCGCCCTGACCGAAGTCTTCGTGGCAGACGGGGCACATCCCGACGCGCGGCGCGGCGGAGGGGTTATTGTTTCGGTGCTCGAGAGGGGGAGAAGCGACAGCGGCAGCAGGAGTAGCGCCGGGCGGAGCAGCAGCGGTTTCGCCGCAGCCACCGCCGCCGTCGGCAGCGGCTCCTCCTCCTCCCCTCCCGGCTCCCTCTCCCCCCGCGGCCCCTCCCCCCTCGGCCAGGCCCGTCAGGTACCGCAGCGTACCCAGAGCCCTCCTCAGGTCGGCCTCGGCCGCCGCGGCCTCGGCCTCGAGCTCGGCCGCGCGGTGCGGGAGCTCGTGCGGGGCCAGGGTGTACAGCGCCTCGTGCCCGCGGGGGGGCGCGCTAGGGGGCCCTGCTCCGCCGCCGCCGCAGCAGCCGCGCAGCCGCAGTGTCGTCGTCGCCATGTCGAGCTCGTCGGCGGCGTACAGGAGGCCGCGCTGCGCGAGCGCCAGCGCCCTGGACTTGAGGAAGAGCCTGTCGCGGAGGGCGGCGAGGGCGTCTAGCGCGTGGCCGCCGACGCGGGCGAGCGCGGCCGCGGCGGCGGCCTCTGCCGCATCGGCGGCGGCCTTTTTCGACCTCTTGCGCAGCGCTTGCTCCCCTCCGCCGCCGCCCTCTTCGGCACTGCCTTCTTCGCGGGGCCCCCTGCTGCGCACGCTGCGAGCCACCTCGGAACGGAGCACCCGCATCGCTCGCTCGGCCTCGGAGGGGTGCCTGACGACCTCTGCCGCGGAGACGCCGTCGGTGCGGCGCGAAGAAGAAGGATTGATCGCATCATTAACATTCTCGCCTTCTTCCCCGAGCCCGCCGCGGCCCACACGGGCGAGCGCCGCTGCCTGCGCAGCGCGCACCGCGTCCGCGGCCGTGATGCCGCCGCCGCGCGCCCTGGCTCCTGCACCGGCCACGGCCCTCGTCGTCAGCGCAAACAGAGAGAGTTCCCAGGCCAGGAAACATTCGTCGAGGCGGCAGTGGTCGCAGACGGCGCCGCGGGCGCCCAGCTCGCTGCCGCGGCAGCGGCCGCAGCCGCCGGCCGCCGCGACGAGCGCCGGGTCCGGAGAGGGGGAGGAGGAAGAGCGTGAGCCCCCCCCCCCCGCAACCCTGCGCCGCAGCTGCTCGAGCCTCGTGAGCGCCTCCTCCCGCGCTGCGGCGATGCGGTCGAGCTCGTCGACCAGCAGCGGCTTCAGGCGCGCGAGGCCCTGGACGCCGCCGCCGCCTCCCGCCGGGCCGCCCCCGCCTCCGGTGTGGAACAGCCTCGCGGCCATGCTCGTCGCGTTCCGCGAGGCCAGCGAGCGGTACCGGTCGGCCTGCTCGAGCTCCTCGCGGAGCCGGTGCAGCGAGCGCGAGGCGGCCTCCTCGCCGCGGGCCTGCAGGGCGTCTATGGCGGAGAGGAACCAGCCGCCCGCGGGCTCGGAGGTGCCGCCGTGCTCCGCGCCGGCGAGGCGGCGGAGAGGGGAAGAGGAGGGGCGAGGTCCTTTCTTCCTCCCGCCTCCTGCCCCCGCGTGCGTCTGCCTCTTCGGCTTCTTCGAAGCGGCAGCAGCAGCAGCAGCCCTGGACGGCCTCTTCCTCGATGCGGCAGCCCCGGCAGCTGCTGCCGCTGGTGCTGCGTCCTGCGCTCCCTCTCCTTCCTCTGCCTCCTCCTCCTCCTCTTCCTCCTTTTCCTCCTTTTCCTCCTCCTCCTCCTCCTCGACAATGCACCCGCCGCTCGCGGCCCTCGCCAGCTCCTTCTCGACGGCCTCGACCGCCTTCTCGTAGTCTGCCTCGGCAGCCGCGAGCCTGGCGTGCCACTGCGCCAGGTAGCCCTCCCGGATCACCGCCGCCTCGGCCTCGATGTCGCCGTCGCCGTCAGAGTCCGCGACAGTGTCGGCGCCGCCGTCAGCCCCTCCTGCCCTCGCTGCCCTCCCAGCCTCCGCCTCCGCCTCGGCCACCATCAGCGCCCTCAGGTTCGTCAGCGCGTGCAGCCTCTGCAGCGGGTCTGCGCGGACCCCCGTGCACGCGGCAGCGTTGGCGCGCAGCGTCGACAGCGCGCGGCGGTAGGTCTCGGCCGCCGCGCGCCGTTCCCCCGACAGCGCCCTCGCGCCGGCGACGCCGTTGAGCGCCGCGAGCAGCACGCGCTGCGCGTCCTCGGCCTCGAGCCTCGCCTTCGAGGTCATCGCGCTCAGCACCTGGGCCATGGACATGGGGACGTTGGCTGCGGCGGCGGCGGCGACGAGGGCGCTGCTGGTGCCGCGGCCGTTTCGACGGCGGCGAGCGGGGGAAGAAGAAGAAGAGGTCAGGTCGAGGTTCGCTCCGGCGGCGGCGGCCGCCGCCGAGATCCGACCTCCCGCTCCCCGGGCCCCTCCGTCGAGGAGCCGCAGGCCCCTCGAGCCGATAGAAGGATGGATGCAGGCCTGGCGCAGCGCCGTCAGCGGGGCCAGCACGCTCCTCTCCTCGTCCTTGGTCAGGGGGCGGTTTGCGTCGGCGCTGGCGCTGGAGCTGGCGCTGGTGCTGGCGTTCGCTCCGCCGGCGCGCGCCGCGGCGGCCGCCGCAGCCAGCAGCCCTGCCGGCAGCACCGACCTCGCAAAGCGCGCCGTGCGGTCGTGCGCGAGGTCATAAAAGTGCCGCTCGACGGCCGAAAGCGTCAGCGCGGTCGAGGCCTGACGCTGCGGCGGCAGGCGCAGCTCCCCGGCGACGTCGGCCTTGGACGAGCGCCAGAGGAGGCCGCCGCGGGCAGGCGCCAAGGCCGCGAGGAGCCGATCCCGAGCAGCAGCGGAAGAGGGGGCGCGCGATCCCCACGCGGCGGCGGCCGGGCGCACGAGCCCGTCCCTCCAGACCCGCTGCGAGACGCCCCAGGGATCGCAGCGCAGGAAGCAAAAGAGGCCAAACAGGTCGTCGATGCCCCCCGTGCCCCCCGCGCCGCACGGCGTCCCCGTCACCGCCCAGCGCCGCCGAGCGGCGAGGCGCGAGGCCAGCGTCGCGGCTCCCGTGGTCCCCGTCTCGACTTCTTGGGCCTCGTCGAGCACCGCTCGGCCCCATACGAGGCGCGTCAGCGGTGTTGGGAGCGCAGCGTAGCGCTTGGGCGCGCGGAAGGAGCGGGAGCGCGACGAGAGGGAAGCAGAGCAAGACGCGGCGGCGACGACGGCGTCGCCGGTCTCACCCTCGGCGCTGCGGTGCACCTCCCTGGCCAGCGTCTCGTAGGAGACGACGACGACGTCCGCGGCGGCGAGGTCCCCGGCGCCGACGACGCCGCCCTCGCGTCCCCCGAGCACGATGGCGCCGGACTCCGCCCTCTCGGGGGAGAGGGCGGCGAGCCTGCCCGCGCTGCCGCCGTGAAAGCCGCCCTGCCCCTCGTAGACGACGACGCGCAGCGCCCCCGGCTCGGCGTGCCGCTGCAGCTCGCCGGCCCACTGGCCCACGATGTGCGTCGGACAGACGATCAGGGTGGTCGAGGGGCCCGAGGCGGGGTAGCACGAGGAAGCGGGAGGAGGAGCCGCGCCGGCGCCCTCGACGACCTCGGCCGCGCGAGCGTGCAGGCAGCCACCGCAGGCCCAGCCCTCGGCCTCGCCGGGCTTCCTCCTCCGCGAGAGGCCGCAGCAGGCCGAGTGGCACCACGCGTCGCACTCGTCGCACTGGATCCAGTAGGATCCCAGAGGGAGCAGCAGCGAGGAGGAGGCGCCGTTGTCGTCGGCTAGCGAGGCCGGGCCGCGCGCGCCGCAGGGGCAGTCGACGCGCTCGCGGCGCTCCCTCTCGGCGCGGCGCACTGTCCAGCGGCTTCCGCTCCGCCCGCCGCAACTTCGCGCCGCCGTTGCCTCTTTCTCCTCCTCGTCCTGGCGCTGCTTCAGAATGAGCGCAAGGAGCTCGACGGTCTTGCCCAGGCCCATCTCGTCGGCCAGGATGCCGCCGCGGACGCGGGGAGGGGCCGTGGGGGCGGACAGCGAGACGCGGCCCGTCACCCGGTTGACAAAGATCGACTTTTTGCCTCTTGGTGTCGCCACGTTCGTCGCTGCCGCCGCCGCCGCTGCTGCTGTTGCTGCTGCCGCGCCTCTCGTCGCCTTGCCTCTGCGGCGAGATGCAGCAGCAGAAGCAGCGGTTGCAGAATCGGCGGGAGCAGCTCCCCCCTCCTCCCAGACTCGCTCCCAGAGGGGATGCGCTCCCCCTCCCCCTTCCGCTCCTCCGACGTCTTGCTCTGCCTCTCTCGAGGCCATCCACGCGACCGCCCTCGCCTGGTAGGGCCGCAGCGAGGGCCTCAGCCCCCTGATGCCGCCGCAGTCCCATCCTCGGACGCGCGGGGCGTCCTGCGGAGGGCGGATCGCGGAGAAGAGCGAGGCGGCGTCGAGGGTGGCAGCAGCACCAGCAGCAGCAGAAGAAGAAGAAGAGGGAGGAGGAGCCGCCGACGACGCAGACGGCGCCAACGGCGCCGACGCCGGCGGCGACGGCGCAAACGCCCCCCCCCTCAGCCAGCGCAGCAGGGGAAGCAGCTGCCTCCCGAGCTGCGTGTCGTCGTAACCCTGGCCCGCGTGCGCGGCGGCGTCGGCGAGCGCCGCCGGGGTCAGGCAGAGGGACAGGGAGACGGAAAAGGTCGCGCGCGGTCGCGAGGGGCAGGGCGGGGACGACGGTGACGGGCCCCCCGAGACGCCGACCGTGACCAGTCCCCCGACGGCGCCGCCGAGCGCCGCCGCCGGCCTGCAGAGCGAGACCAGGGCCTCCGCCGCGCGCGGGCAGGGCATTCGGAGCTCTGCGACGACGCGGGGCGGGGAGCCCTCGTCGGGGGCGGGGGCCGCGCTGTTGCCGCAGGCGAGGGCGAGGCCGACGATGGGGGGCGCGCCCTCTCCGGCGCCTTCCCCCGCGGTCCCCGCTCCCTCCGCTCCCTCCTCGTCGTGCTGGAGCCATACGGGGCGCAACAGGTCCCCCGCCTTCAGGGCGCGCAGCACCGCGACGTCTTCTTCGCCCCCGAGGACCGCGGAGACCGGGATCGAGGACGCGAGCACGAAGAGCTGGTCACGCGGCGGCGGCGGGGGGAGGCGAGGGAAGGGCCTCGGGCCCTGCTTGCCGGCAGGAGGAGCATCGGCGGCGGCGAGGCCTGGAGCCAGCGGCTGCCTCCCGCGGCCTGCATCTTCATCCTCCTCGCCGTCATCGGTTCCAACCAAGTGCATTAATCTTCCCAGGAGAGTGCGCTGGCGGGAGGAATCGGGACCTAGCGCAGCAGGGGCGGAGCCAGAGGGGAGCGCAGACACAGCAGGGGAGTCGCCATCGATCGGAGCTCCGCCGGCATCAACGAAGGCCCCTCCTCGGCGCGTCGGCTGCGCCTTCCTCCTGCGGGAGCGCCCGCCGGCTGGTGCGGCAGCGGATGTGTTATCCTCATTGTCCATTTCTCCGGCGCGCCTTCGACGAGACGCCGGGATCATAGAGAGAAGAAAAGAGCGTGGGAACCGACTTGGAGAAATGTGGGCGCGTCGAACGTCGTTTTTCGATTTCCTCAAGGTAACGACCTTGACCTCTTTTCGTTTTCTGTTTTTGCACCCTTTCGATCAACTTTCAAAAAAACCCAACCTTCCCCTTCCTCTTCTCAGTCGTCGCTCTCGCCCAGGACCCTCAGCGCAGCGGCTGAAGCCCCCGGTAGGCCCCTCCATACCGCTGCCACGGCCCCGGGAGCAGGGGACGGCCCGGCCGCCCGCGCGGCGATCCCGGGAGCCCTCGCGGGGTCGCACAGCGCAGGCAGCACCAGCGCCCGGAGGTAGGCCCGCAGCAGCGGCAGGCACGCCGAGAGGTGGCCGAGGGCGGCGCTGCTCTGGGCCGTGTGCGCCGCCGCGAGCCCCGCGGCGAGCTCGACGGATCCGGCAGCGGCGAGGCACGCCGCCGCGGCGGGCAGGGCGCAGGCTCGCCAGTCGCTGCGTCCTCCTCCTCCTCCTCCTCCGTCGCCGCCGCCGTCGCCGCAGTCTTGTTCTTCTTCCGCACCGTCGCCGTCGACCTCGGGGAGCGCCAGGCCCAGGAGGCACCCGAACGCGGTGTCGAGCAGGCTCGGAGCCGAAGCGGAAAGCTCGACGACCGAGCCCCTGGCGACGAGCGCCGCGACGAGCGAGGCCGCGGCGGTCGCGGCGTCGAACGAGGGAGGGGCAGGAGAGGAGGGGGCCTCCGCTCCTCCTCCTCCTCCTCCTGGGGAAGCAAGAGGCGCAGTCGAAGCCGCTGCTGCCGCTCGTGCCCCCGCCGCGGCCGCCGCGGCAACCTCCTCCGCCGACGCCTCGAGCGGGGCGAGCAGGGCACCGAGGGAGGCCCCCGCGAGGAGCGGAACGTCTCGGTCTCCTCCCGCTGCTGCTGCTGCTGCTGCTGCTGCGCCCGCCGTCGCGTTCGTGCCGCAGCGCCTGCAGACGGCGAGCGCATCTTCCGCCTCGGGGAAGAGCGTGGCGCCCCTCGCGGCCGCGGCGTCCGCGACGCGGAGGGCGGCGGGGGAGTCTCCGCGGGAGAGCATCTCGACGAGCAGGGAGCGGTAGCAGGAGGAGATCGGGGGCGGGACGGCGGACGAGGAACGGGGAGGGGGGGGAGGAGGAGGGGGAGGAGCAGGGGCGCCGTCGCCAGCGTCGCCGCTCTCTCCCCCGCCTTCAGCGGCAACGGCAGCAACGGCAGCGGCGGCGTCGGCGGGAGGAAGAGAGGGAGGGAAGACCCTCCCGTCGAGCCACACGTCCGCGAGCAGTCCCCCGAGAACCTCCAGAGAGGGAGCGGAAGACGACGCGGGCCCGTCGCGGCTGATCGGCAGCAGCAGCCCGTGGAAGGCGGCGGCGGCGCGCTCGGCCGACGCGACGTCGGCGGCCGACAGGCGCCAGCCGGCCCTCCTGGCCTTCCCCGCCGCCGCCGCCCCCCTGGCCACCGCCGCGGAGGAGAGGGCGGCGAGGCGCACGAGCTCGAGGGACGGGGGGGCATAGGCAGAGGCAGACGAGGGCGCGGGGGCGGGGGGGCGCCAGCCTCTCCAGGGGGCGGCGGCGGGGGCGGCGAGCGACGAGAGCGCCTCGAGCGCCGCGACGGAGCAGCAGCCCCGCCCTCCCGACGCCGCCGACGCGGAAAGCAGCAGCTCCCAGGCGGCGTCGCGCGCCGAGGCCAGCGCTCCTGCGGGCGCCGTGGGGGCCGGGGCCGCGAGCGAGGCCATGACCCCGCGGACCGCGGAGGCCGCGGCGGCCTCTCCCTCGCCGCCCTCGCCTTCGTCGCCCTCGCCGCCTCCAAGAGAGGCGGCGTCCTCGAGGACCGAGGCCAGGGCCGCGCCGGCGGCGGCAAACTCGCCTCCCGGGGCTCCGGGGAGCCGCAGGGCGCGGGCGGCCGCGGCGAGCCTCGCGAAGCCGACTCCCCTGCGCGCCAGAGCGCGCAGGGGCGCATCCGCGGCGGAGCCGCCGCTCTCCATGGCCTCGGCCGCGGCGGCGATGTCTTCATCGCCCAGGCGGGCGCCGCCGTCGCGCAGCGCGCAGAGCGCCCGGGCGCGCGCGCCGGCCGCGGCGAGCTCGTCCGCAGCGAGGGCGAGGGAGAGGGTGGTCTGGTCGTCTCCGCCGCCGCCGTCTCCCCCAGCGACGTCGCTGCTGCTGATGCTGCTGCTTTTGATGCTAATGCTGCTCCTCAAGGCGGCTTCGCCGTCGGCGGCGGCCCTCGCTCGGACGTGCATCGGCAGCCCCGGCGAGGAGGGTAGGGCCGAAGGGAGCCAGGGCGCGGCGCCTTGCTCCTCCCCGCCGCCGAGGGCAGCAGCCTCCTCGAAGCCGGCGACGACTTCCCGCGGGGGCTGCCCGCCGAGCGCAAAACGCGCGAGGGCCGCGGCGGAGGCGGGGGAGCACCCGGCGGCGACGGCGACTGCGAGATCGTAGGCGTCGTCCGGGGAGAATGAAAAAGCCTCCTGCTCCTCTCCTGCATCGGGAGCGGAAGCGGAAGCGGAAGCAGAGAGCGAGAGAGAGAGCAGGCGGCACGCCGCGGCCAGGCGCACGGCGTCGCCACCCGTTACGGCCGTCGGAGAGACGCCGACGGCGGTGACGGCAGCCGGGAGGGCGTCGACCGCGCGCGCAAGGTCCTGCAGCGCTGAGACGGCGGCGTTCCCTCCGCCGTCGTCGTCGTTGTCGTCCGCCTGTGTCGCTGCCGTCGCCGCCGCCGCTACTGCAGCAGCGGCGGCCTCGCAGGCGAGCTCCGTCGCGGCCGTGAAGAGCACCCCTGCAGCAGAGAGAGCCGGGGGACCCGCCGGGGAGTCGACGCCACACGAACGGGAGAGGGAGTCGACAACGCTCGACCGCTGGTTCACCTCTTCCCCGTCCTCTTCCTCTTCTTCTTCCACGGCGGCGGCGGAGGAAGAAGCACCGCCCAGCGCCGCCTCGACGGCCGGCGCCGCGAGCGCCCTCGTGTCCAGCCCCGGCCTCGACCTGGAGGCGAGCCCCAGGGCCTTTCGCAGGGCAGCGAGCGCGTCCGCAGCGGCAGAGGGAGAGGAAGAAAGGGGCGGAGGGAAAGAGAGCGTCGGGGCGCTGGTCGCCGCGGTCGCGAAGGTCCCGCCGGTCGCCGTCGAGGCCCCGCCGCCGCCGCCGCCGCCGCCGCCGCCGCCGCCCCGGCCGGCGGTCGACAGCAGCAGCAGCTGCCTCGCCTTGCCCCTCTCGGCGTCCTCCGCCGACGACAGCCACAGCGCCAGCTGCGGTGCGTTCCCCGGGGACAGAGCCCTCCAGGGTCGGCCCAGCAGGGCCCGGCCCCACTCGGCGGGCCGCTCGCCGCACCGCCTGCGCAGCGACCGCAGCTCGCCCCTCGCCGCGCGGACGGGCGCGGCGTCGGCCGCCGGCGGCAGGCCTTCCCCGAGCGCCGCCAGGAGCTCGCACGCGTAGGTCGCCGCGACGGCCCAGCGGTGCTCCCCCTGGTCCGTGCGGGCGGCCAGGGCGACGAGGCGCTCGAGCGGCGGCGGCTGCGCCCTGCGGGCCTCGGGCGGGGCGCGGGCCGCCGCCGCGGCGCCCGCGGCGAGGGCCGAGGCGCGGTAGGCCTTCCCCCGCGCGCCCGCGAGCCGCCACCTGTGCGCGTCGACGCCGGGGAGGGCGGCTCGCAGGGCTCGGTCGGAGGAGCAGGCCGCCGCCGCCTCCGCGGCGGCGGCGCCGGCGGAGAGCAGCAGAGCCGCTTCTTCCTCGGCCGAAGCGGACGAAGGGGTCGACGAGGGGCAGCGAGCGGCGGCGGCGGCGGCCCAGAGCTCGAGCGGCGGCGCGTCGAGCAGGGAGGCGACGTCGCGTCCTCCTTGGCCCCGCAGAGACGGGAGCAGAAGCCCGGCGTGAAAGGCGCCGAGGAGGGCCGCGGCGCGAGCCCCGGCGGGAGGGAGAGCGAGAGGCGACGACGGAGGAGAACCCCGCTGCTCGCCCTCTTCTTCTTCCCCTCGGTCTCCTCCCTCCTTTGCATCTGCCGCCGCGGAGGCAGAGGAGGCCATCGCGGCCAGGGCGGCGGCGCCCTCCGAGGGCCCGAGGGCCAGCACCGCCGCCAGCGCCGCCGCGGCGTCCCCGCAGGAAGGCAGAGGCCTCCCCGCGGGGGTCGAGCCGCGCGGCCAGCGCGAGGCCAGCGGCGAGACGAGCAGCGGCGCCGCGGGCGACGACGAGCCCCACGGGTCCTCGATGGCGCGGCGGAGGCGCGACGAGAGGAGGAGCGTCTGGTCTTCGGCGTCGCCTCCCTTCCCTTCCTCCCTCCTCGCCTGAGCTCGCGCCGCGTCCCAGCGGAGCACGAGGTCGGCGAGGGCGTCCCCGGGAGGGGCGAAGGCCAGGGCGAAGGCGCGAAGGCAGCGGGAGGAGCGCCGTCGAGCGCTCGAGCTGCCGTCGTCGTCGCCGTCCCAAGCGAGGTCGGGGAGGGCGTCCGCGGCTGCCGCGGCGAGGCGCCAGGCGCCCTCGGTGGCGCGCTTCAGCGCTCCCTCTGCGGCCGCGTCGCCTGCCGTGCTGCCGCCGCTGCTGCCGCGCCCGGCCGCGGCCGCGGCCGCGGCGCCGGCCGAAACGGCAGCGGCCGCCTCGGCGGCGCGCGCCGCGGCCGCGCCGGCGTCCCCGACCAGGAGCGCCGCCTGCCCCAGGGCGACGAGCACCCGCGCCCTCCGCGGGTCCAGCGCCGCTGCCGCGGCAGCCGCGCCCTCTGCGGAGGCGTGCCGGGCGAGCACGCTCGGAGGAACGGGGCCGACGACCCCGAGGTCCTCGGCCAACCGCAGCACTGCCTCTGGCTCGCGCGGCGCTCCCGGCCACGCCGCGATCACGGCCTCGACGGCTTCCATCCTGTCTCTGTCGCCCGACCCCGGATCCAGAAACAGGGCCGGGCTCGAGACGTCGACGCCGAAGTCGGAGAGGCGGCGCAGGGCGGCCAGGGCGCGGCGGGCGGAGGAGAGGCGGTGGTGTGCGCGTTGCGCTTCGTTGGCGCCGGCGCCGGCGCCGGCCCCTCCTGCTGCTCCCCCCCCCGCGCCTCCGGGGGCGAGCCCGAGGCACTGCTGCGCGTGGGCCACGGCGTCGTCCGACAGGGAAGTCGCCTGCCTCAGATGCTCGACGCCGGCGGCCAGGGCCACGGAGGAGGCCGCCGAGGGGGGCAGGGACTCCAGGAGCGTCCTCGCCGCGCGCCAGCGGCACGAGGCGAGCGCGCCGGCCGCGAGCGGCGCGGCGACCAACAGCGAAGAAGGAGATGCTGCTGATTCCTCTCCATTTTCGTCGCCAGCGACGAATGCCTCGACGGCAACCCTGACGTCCTCGAGGTCCGCGGAAGCCTCGATCCACTCGGAATCGGCGGCCATAGGCGGACCGCGCAGGGCCTCGACCGCCGCAGCGACGAAAGAGGCCACCGCCGCCGCCGCCGTCGCCGAGGTCGCCGAGGTCGCCGCGTCGCGGATCTCGGCGGCGGAGGAGAGCTGCCCCCCGAGCCTGCGGGAGCGCAGGAGCGCGGCGGCGCGGCACGCCGCGGCCGCCCTGGCGATCTCGGACAGGGCAGAGCCTGGGATCGGGGGAGGCGTGGCGTCGAAGAAGTGGTAGTCGTCTTCGGCGTCTTCGGAAGAGGCAGCGGTGTCGCTGCTGCTGCTGCTGCTGCTGCTGCTCCCTTCATCTTCGTCGCCAATCTCTTCTTCTTCCTGCTCCTCGCCCTCGTCCTCGTCCTTGGGAGCGCTCCCGATCGACGCGTCCTCCCACCCGTCTGCCTCTCCAGATTCTTCTTCTTCTCCTTCTTCTCCTCCTTTTTCTTCTCCTACTTCTCCGTCCCCCTCCTCTTCCGCGACCGAAGAATCGGAGGGCTCGGGCTCTCCCTTCCTCCTCCTGCTCTCCCTCTTCTCCTCCCTCTCCTCCCGCCTCCGTCGCCGCTCCTCGGCCAGCTCCCCGCGCCTCCGTTCGGCCTCGGCGGCCCGCAGGGGCCTCCACGCGACGTGCAGGAGCGCGAGCGCCGAGCCCCAGAGGTCGGCGGAAGAAGACGAACCCAGAGGCGAGCCGAGAGAGTAGACGGCGGAGACGCACGCCGCGGCGAGGCGCTCGTGCGAGGAGAACAGGCGGAGGTCCCCGGCCTCGGCGGCGGCGAGCTCCGCCGCGGAGAGCAGCGGCCGACGCTGGGAGGCGCCGCCTCCGAAGGACATCAGCAGGGCCGCGGCGGCCTCGTCCCGCTCCTCCTGCGACGGGATCGAGCGGGAAAGGGAGGCGGCGGCTTGTTCCCGAGCAGCCGCGGCAGAGGAGGCAGGTCTTCCTCCGATGCCGCCGCCGCCGAGCAGCACGCGCGCCCGTTCGAGCGGCGGCGCCGAGGCAAACGCGGCGAGCGGCATGGCCCAAGCAGCAGCGACCACCGTGGGAGGCGGCCGAGGAGAGGAGGCATCGCCTTCCCCCTCGTCTTCCTCGTCTTCCCCGTCATCGCTGCTCGCGTCGAGAGGGCTCGACGCAGAGGCAGCAGAAGCAGCGGCGGAAGACAGCTCCCTCGCCGCCTCGGCGAGCGCCGCGACGCGCTCCGCCGCCGCTCCCCCGCCTCTGTCGACCAGCAGCGTCGCCACCGCGTCGAGCAGCGCCGCCGCGGCCCCGAGCTGTCCCGTCCTCGCGTCGACCGCCAGGGCGCGGGCGCAGGCCCACGCCGCTATCTGCTCGTCGGTCAGAGGAGGGGAGGCGGTAGGAGAAGCAGAGGACCAGGCGGCGGCGGCGCTGCCGTTGTTTTTCTGCCTCTGCTCTTCGGCGATCGCTGCCTCGGTTGGGGACAGGTCGACGCGCCCCGAGGCACCCGCTGCCTCGAGGGCGGCGGTGACCGCCGCGCCCTCGCACGCGTCGACGACGCTGGAAACGGTTCCGGTTCCAGCTCCGGCTGCTGTCGCCGACGATGCTTCCCTGGAGGCCTCGACGACGAGCCGCAGCATCGAGACGACGTCGGCGACGGGCGTCGTCTCCGGCAGCGACGAGAGAGCGGCGAGCGCGGGAGGAAGAGGGAGGCTCCGAGCCGAAGAAGAAGAAGAAGCAGAGGCAGCAGCATCAGGGGTCGGAACAACGAACATCGCCCTCGGGTGGAGGCGGAGCAGCGGCATCAGAGCCGCCGCTGCCACCGGGGGCCCCGCGGCGCAGACGCCAGCGGCGACCTCGGAGAGATCGGCGTCGCGCAGCGCCGCGAAGGCCGCCCTGTCAATTTTTTTCGAGAAAGAACAAGAGGAGGTATTCGAAGAGACCGCTTCGAGCCTCTCCGCGTGCCGGAGGGCCGCGCGCTTGGCCAAGGCCCACCAGAGGTGCGAGGGGAGGCGCAGGGAGGGCCAAAGGACAGAAGCGCCGGACGAGGAGGGAGGAGGGAAGCCGGAGCAGGAGGCCGCGAGGGCGAGCGCCTCGTCTTCTCCTCCGTCGTTGTCGGCAGTGGTGCTCCTCTCGCCCTCGCCCTCGCCCTCGCCCTCGGCGTCGTCGTCGTCGCCTCCAGGCCAGTGCAGCGAGATCTCGCGCAGGGCCCAGTCGATCAAGCCGATCTGGACAGCAGCGTCGCCCTTGGTCGAGACTGCAGACAGCGCCGCGGCGACCGCGGCCTTGCGGGACCGGAGCGGCCCGAGGCACGCCGCCGCGGCCTCGGCCGTCGGGCCGCCGGGGAAGCCGCCGCCATCACTTCCTCCGCCGCTCCCGCCGAGGCAGATCGCCCTCCAGCGAGGGATGTGCACGACGGCGTCCGCCCGGCGTGCGAACCAGCCCCCGGAAGGATGCGCCGCGGCAATGGAGCACGCCGTGGCCCAGTCCCCGGCGGCAGCGGCGGCGGCGGCGGCCGCGGCCGGAGGGAGGCGCTCTCTCGCCGCGACGACGACGGCAGACCCGCTCTCTTCTTTCCGCAGCAGCGCGACTCGCTGCACCTCACCGTGCTCGCTCCTCCTGCTCATCAGCGGGGTGAGCTGCTCGTACAAACAGGAAGAGGAAGAGCCGGAGCCTCTTTCCGACGCCAGAACGCAGGCGCCGCTAGGCGGCGCGAGCGCGGCGACGGCGGCAGGAGGGCCGGAAGAGGAACTGCTGACGACGACGACCTCGCTCCCCCACCACGCCGCGGAGCTCGCGTCGCGCACGCACGAGGGAGGAAAGAGCTCGAGCTTGGACAGGGATACGGGGCTGGCCACGAAGAGCGAGGGCGGGGCCTGGCCCCCCGGGGCGACCGCGGCGAGGAGAGGGGGCCGCGGCAGCGGAGATGAGGCGGGAGCGGAAGAGGCGCCGCCGCTCGCGTCGGCGAAGACGGCCCTCCACCCCGCGGGGACCCTGGGTCCCCCGAGGAATGAAGGGAGCCACGTGCGAGGGCGCGGCTTGCCGATCGCGGCGATCTTCGTCAGGGTGAAGGAGGGAGCCCCCGCCTCCTCTTTTCGATCAAACCGCCACAGGCTCGCCCGCACTGAGGAGGAGGCCTCGCCGCTCTCTCCTCCTGCTGCCGATGCCGCAGTTGCTGCCCCGGGCCCGGCGAGGAGCAGGAACTTGCCCTCGGCGTCCACGGCCATGCAGCAAGCGGCGGATCCTGCAGAGGCTGCGTCGGCGACGAGACAGGCCTCGGCGGCGGGAGGGGGAGACGAGCCTCCCGCGGCCGCCGTGCTGACAGGAACTGCAAAGACCCGCCCGTCGGGGTAAAGAGCGAGGAGAGTCTCTGTCTCTCCCTGAGGACCAAAGGCCAGGGAAAGAGGCGCCGTTGCGGGCAAGGTCGATTCCTCGGCGGGGATGAAGCGAGCCAGTAGGCCGTAGCTGTTTTGTCCCGGGAGGGAGAGGGAGAGAGAGAGCGAGAGGTGAGAAAGCAAAGCGAAACCGCCGCCGCCGACGACGACGGCGACGCGCCCATCGAAATTGCAAAGAAGACCAAAACCGTCCTTTCTCTTTCTCCTTCAACTCACGCAGTGGACACGTATATTCCCCCATCGTTCTGTGCCCCTGCGAAGGCGCCCGATCCACCGGAGCACGCCGCGGCGAGAATGCGCGAACCTGCCGTGTGCAGCCGCATCGGCGGGGAGAGAAGAGCAGCAGCAGCGTCGTCGTCGCTCGACGGCGATGAGCTCGAGGCGGCGACGTCGAAAAGGAGAGCGGGTTCCCCGGACGCGGGGCACAGCGCGAGGTATCTGCCGCACGGGGAGCTGCAGAGGAGAGGCGGCTCTTCGCCTGCTGCGGCGGCGGGGTGTCGGTAGATCACGGCCTCCCGGTCGTAGACCGCGGAAGGGAGAGGAGGAGGCATTGGAAAAATGGACTTCAAAGCCCCTTTCTTCAAGCCTCTCTCCGCGTTCCCTCAGCCCTCTCTCTCTTGTTCCCGTGTTTGATGAGTCTCAAGGGAACATGGGTGCTTCCTCTAGAGCACTGGCGCAAAGTGCGAGATGGAAAACGAAGGAGAGACGAAACAGAGCCGTAGAGAAAGGCGGTGCGTTGTGAAAGGAAAAAAGAGAAGGGCGAGTTTTTTTCTCATTTTCATTTCAAGTGACGAGTAAACGTAACGATGGCCGCCGGCGATAACAATGCCGCCACAAAGCAGCCCGCCGCTACCCCCGGGACCGTGCCTGCGCTCGCTAGCCAGGTAGGGCAAATATAGGAGCGCGCATACAAGTGCTTTCAAACGGAAATCGTGCAGCTGCGAGTGCAAACGCGAGCCCGAATCATGAGGAAGCAAAAAAAACTAGCCGCCAAAAAAAAAACTCAACCTCTTCTCCCCCCCCCCTTCGAAACAAAACCCGTTTCAGTCCGTGCTCGCCCCCTCCACCACCCTCGACTCGCCCATCATCCGCGGCTACGACTTCGGCAGCAGCGCCAGCGGAAGCGAGACCAGCCCCGCCGCGACCCTGGACGGCGTGATGCGGGCGATGGCGACCACAGGCTTCCAGGCGACGGCGCTCGGCCAGGCCGTGGTCGAGCTCAACCGGATGCTGTCTTGGAGGCTCAGCGACGACCTGTTGGCTGCAGAGAAGGAAAAGGAGAGAGAGGCAACAGCTGCTGCTACCGCTGCGAACGGAGGAGGAGGAGGAGCAACAACGACAGCAGCATCGGCCTCGACCTCCAAAGAAAACGACTCCGACGACGGTGAGAAACCCGACCCGACCACCGTCACCACCAAGATCTTCCTCGCCTTCACCTCCAACCTGGGCTCCTCGGGCGTCCGCGACACGGTCCGCTACCTCGCCGAGCGCCGCCTCGTCGACGTCATCGTGACGACCGCGGGCGCCGTCGAGGAGGACTTAATAAAGTGCCTGGCGCCGACGCGGGTCGGCGACTTTGCGCTCAAGGGGGCTGATTTGAGGGCTGCCGGGCTCAACAGGATAGGGAACATGCTGGTCCCCAATTCGAACTATTGTGCCTTCGAGGACTGGGTGATGCCCATCCTGGACGCGATGAAGGCCGAGCAGGACGGGGAGAGGAGGAAAGGAGAAGAAGGAGGAAAAGAAGGAGGAGGAGGAGGAAAAGGAGGAGGAGGAGGAGGAGGAGGAGGAGGAGAAGAGGGCACGAGCAAAGACGACGAGGGCCGCGGCGACGGCAAGACTCTCTGGACCCCCTCCACCGTCATTTCCCGCCTCGGTCGCGAGATCGACGACCCCTCCTCCTTCTGCTACTGGGCGGCGAAGAACCGGATCCCGGTCTACTGCCCCGCCCTGACCGATGGCTCCCTGGGGGACATGCTCTACTTCCATTCGTACAAGAACCCGCCGGGCCTCTGCATCGACATCGTCGCCGATGTCCGCAGGGTCAATGACGAGGCGCTCAAGGCCTCCCCGAGGAAGACCGGGCTGGTGATTCTGGGCGGGGGGCTGCCCAAGCACCACGTGTGCAACGCCAACCTGATGCGCAACGGGGCCGACTTCGCCGTCTTCGTCAGCACGGCGCAGGAGTTTGACGGGTCCGACTCCGGGGCGCGCCCGGACGAGGCGGTGTCTTGGGGCAAGATCAGGGCCGACGCGAGGCCCGTCAAGGTGCACTGCGACGCGACGATCGCGTTCCCGCTGCTGGTATCGCAGACGTTCGCCAAGGTCCCCCCCGGGGAGACGAGGCATCCTGCCGGTTCTTGGCCCTTTGGGGGAGGGGAGTGATAAAAACGTTGGTGGAACTTTTCATTGTAAGGAAAACAAAAAACTCAGACGAAAGAACCTGTTTTTTTTTACTTTTTTATCTCGCTTTCTCTCTCTTACAGCTTGGGGAAAAACCCATTTTCGCTCGCCGCTGTCCTGAGAACAACCAGTTTGAAAGTGTGAGCAAGTGAGAAAATCTGCCGTTGAGAAGCGACGGAAAACTAGAAGAATTCGCGGGAAAAGAAAAACAAAAAAAAGCCAAGAAAAGGCTCTTTTTCTTTTCTCTCATTTCCGTCGTTCTTCTCAAGGGCAAACCGAGGAACAGTGTTTTTTTTTGGGTGGGGGGCGGGGCGGTTCAGATGGTAATCGTAAAGCGTGGACAAAATTGTGTATGGCGGGCGGCAAAACAGAAAAAGAAACCAGGAAAAATGCTCATCAGGACCGACGGCGATGAAATGGAGTGGTGGGCTTGTAAGGTAGTGGTGAAAAATGTTAAACAAATGGAACTGCGGAATCGCAAACATCGAAGAGCAGCATCTATCAATCAATCGTCTCGTCTCGCCTCGCGTCGTCTCACTCGTAGGTGAAGGTGGTGGAGATTTTGTGTGGGGAGGTGGGGGAATAAAATGTGTGTCAAAATCAAAAAATCCAACGCCTCTCTGTCTCAAAAGTCGAGGTCGAGGTCTCCGAGCGTCGGGCTGGGGCCGCCGCCGCCCCTGCCGCCTCCTCCCCCACCGCGGCTTCCTCCCCCTCCTCCGGCAGAGAAGACCGCGGGCGTGGCCCCGCGGGAGTCCCCTCCCGTGGCCCTCTGCCTCGAGCCGCCGCGGTGCTTCCTCCTGCTGGTCCCGTTGTTCCGGCCAGAGCCGCCGCCAGAGCCGCCGCTGCCGCCGCCGGAGCTGGTCGTCGTCGCGGCGTCGGCACTGCCATTAGTGCTCCCTCCTCCTTTGCCCCCCGCGGAGCCGAATCGCCGCCGAGAGGAAGGGGGGGAATGGCGGCTCCCGTTGTTCGTGTTGGTGTTGTTGGTGTTGGCGTCTCGCCGGCTGCCGCCTCGCCGGCCGCCGCTGCTCCCTCCTCCTCCGTTGCCCCCGCTCCCTCCTCCTCGCGCAGGGGGCTCCCACCCGTCGTCGCCGCTGAGCACGGGCAGCTTCCAAGACGCCAGGTAGTCGTCCATGCGCTCCAGCGTGTCATCGGCCATCGCGGACGCGCTGATGTTCTGCTGCATCTCGGGCGGCGAGATCGAGCTACGCCGCGCCCCTCGCGCGGTGTTCCGCGTGAGGCGGCCTGCGGCGACGGCCGCCGCCTGAGCAGCTGCCGCCGCCGCCGCGTCCGCGTCGGCCTCGACGTGCGCCGCGGCGTCGGCTGCGGCCAGCTTCGCGTACCCCGCAACCACGGCCGCGGGCAGGTCCCACGGCGCGGCGTTGGGCTCAGAGCGCGCCGGGTGCGCGGCCGCGACGTCGGCGACGGCCGCGGCGTGCTCGGCCGCCGCCGCGCCGCGGTGGCCTTCGGCATCATCGCCGCAGCAGTCGTTGGGCTCCGAGGCCGCCCTCTGGCCCAGGCCGTCGACGCAGTCGTCGTACTCCTCGTCGACGTCGTCGTCCTCCTCGTCGTTCGCAAACTCGATGTCCGGGGAGCCCTCGTCGGCGTTGGATCCCCCGCCGCTCGACGAGCCGCCGCCGCCGAGGTTGCTGCCGTTGCTGCTCCCGTTGTTGTTCTGCGTGCCGCAGCGCAGGCGCGACAAGCGCTGCTGCTGCCTCTGCGTCTGCTGCGTCTGGCTGCTTCCTCCTCTTCCTCCGTTTCTCCCGCTGGTGGTCGCCACCGCCGCGGCGAGAGACCGAGGCGGGGGCGCGCGCGGGGGGATGCGAGGAGGCAGAGCGGCGGCTGCCCCACCTCCTCCTCCCCCGACGCCGACTCCTCCTGCTGCTTCTGCTCCTGCTTGCGCCGCAGCCCCGCTGCCAGCGCTCACCATCGTCATCGCCGGGGGCGGCAGGTTGAGCGGCGGCGCGTGGCCAGAGGGGCTGACCGCCGCGGCAGCGAAGGCGTTGGCGGCGGTGTTGGCCGCGGCGATCGCGGCCTCGAGCGGGCTCGCCGGCAGGGTCCCCCCTCCTCCTCCGGCGGACCCGGAGCCCGAGCCCGACCCCGCAGGCATCGGCATCGCCGCGCCGGACCAGCGCGTGGCGGCGGAGCGCGACGCGGTGTTCCCCGAGGGGCTGGTCGCGGACTCCGTCGGGGCAGCGGCGGACGCGGAGGCGCGCGCGAACTTGACGGCGAGCCCCGCCGCCGCGGTGGTGGCAGCCTTTCGCTTGGCCGTGGCGGCGGCTGCCGAGGGGGCCGGCGACTTGGGCGCCGCCGCCGCTCCTCCGTTTCCTGCTGCCGCTGCTGCTGCTGCTGCCGCAGACGCCTCGGCTGCTGCCGCCGTCGCTGCTGCCCGCCTCGCAGAGGTGCCCGCGGCCCTCGCCACCGCCGCCGCCTCCCGCGCCGCCTTGCGCTCGGCGGCCGTGTGCGACGGCGGCCTCTTCGGCCTCGCGGGGGGCACGGTGTTGGCCTTGCCCTCCCGCTCGAGCTTGATGAAGTATTTCTGGGCGTGAGATCGGACCTGTCGTTAAGGAAGGGAGAAGACAGAGGAAGAAGAGGAAGAAGAGGCGTGAGCGCGACGGGAGATACGGACGACGACGGACGGAAACGAAAACGATACGCAAGAACAAAATCAGACGTCATTAAGAATCAGAGCGAGGGGAAGGAAATCTTTGCTTGGCCTATGGGGCTCACGGCGCTCCCGGGTTGCTCGCTGTCGGAGAGCGTCGGACGCTGATTTTTTTCCCTCTTTCTCCTTTCTGCTTTGGCGAGAAAAAATGTGCTTTCCGCGCGGTCGATTACGAGCAAACCCTCCGCCAGACCGCGCTTGTCCCTCGCGCTTTCGATGCAGTCCAGGTCGCTTCATCCGAATTGGGGAGAAAGAGGCGCGCGGCGGCCCCGGCGAGACGTCCGCATGGAGCAGCCCAAGAAATCTCGCGCGCGAACCGAAGAAAAAAAAACAGCAGCAGCAGAAATTCGACGTCTCATTTTCTCCATTCCTCGCCGCCGCCCTCCACTCCCAAACCTCACGCTCGTGCCTCGTTCCCCGCCCCAAATACGCACCTGTGCAAGACTCCTCGCGGCCCCGCAGTCTCCGCGCCCGGCGGCGGCCTCCTGCAGCACCGCCGAGACGCGTCTCCAATCGCGGCCGTGTTGCGCGAGCGCCTTGAGGAAAACCTCGTGTTCCATCGGCGTCCACGGTGCGCGCGGGCGAGAGTGCGAGCTCGAGCTGGGCTCACCGGGGCCCAGGGCCCCGAACTCGGCCTCCGAAGTGGAGACGAGCGGCTCCATGGGGCCTTAGTTCATGGTTCGCGCGGGGGTCGAGTGGGAGATGTTTGGAAGCAAGTTTTTTTTCTCGAGAGCAGTGTGGCAAGAAAATCAGACTCTCTTCTCGACTCCTCTCGACACAGAAACTGAGGCGAAGACAAGATCTGGTTCCTGTGATGCGAGTGGGGCAGAGAATCCACGCGCAGGGGAGAGATCGGGGGGAACGAAGAGGCGCGCGGTTTTTTTATTTGCAGCAGCAGCAGCAGCTTTTTTTTAGCTGAGAGAGTCTGAGGAGGTTGAAGTGAGAGAGGAGGGGTAGGAAGGGAACTACTGCTGCTGCCTGCTGCTGGTCTTCGCTCTTCCTTGTCTACTCTCTCTCTCTCTCTTTCCCTCCCTCCCTCCCCGCAAAGGAGAGCGCGAGCGCTGCCTCCTCGAGCGGGAGCCATTTTGCTCTCGTCGCACTTGGGGAGTCGAAACCAGGTCTGAGCGTTTGTCTTTTTCTTTTTCTCATTTTCTCTTTGTCGAGGTCGAGGTGCGAGAGAAAGAGACTCTAAAGAGTCTCTCCCGCCTTCAGTGTCTCGTTTTTTTTCTCCTTCAAAAAATGCCGACTCGTCTCCCTCCTCCGTTCCCCTCCTTGTCCTCCCCATTCATATGCCCCAAATGCCGCCGAACAAACTCCTCCCTCGATGACGGCAGATCCCTTGAGCTCGGCTTGGCTGAAAACCCCTCCTGCTGCTGCTGCTGCTCGAGCTGCGGCTTTGTCTTTGATGCCGATGCAATCAGCGTCAATGCCGGCGGGAACTGGAGATCGAGCTCTTCCGCTTACAGCGGTGGCTTTTCCCAGTTCGATTCACTCGGAGCGATCGCGGGAAGTACCAGACACAACGCAGCAACGGGCAATTGGGTCTCGGACGACGGCACGGCGGCAGGTAAAGCGAGCGCAGATCTTCGTCGTTTATTTTCTTCGACTTATTTTTTCGTTCTTCCTCTCTCTCGCGCTCGCGTCACGCTTTGCAAAACACTCAAAAAAAAACGTCTCCTCCTATCTGAGCTCTCTCTTCAAAAAGCCTCGTCGTCCCGACCCGCGACAGGAGCGCACTACAGGGGAAACACCACGCGCTATGCCCTCGGCACCCGCCCGAAACACGCCGCGGCCTTCGCCAAGCTCGCGGAGCTCTGCGGGAAGGTCTCGGCGCCAAGGGCCGTGGCGGAGTCAGCCAAGGCGATGCTCCGGGCGGTGCTTTCTTCGGCTTCATCGTCGTCGTCGAAAGCGCAGGCTTCCACTGCCATCATGACCACCCCATCGCATCCTCCTTCGCTGCCGCACGCGCTCCTGGGAGGGGCCTGTCTGCTCCTCGCGGCGAGGAGGGAGCGCGCGGCCCTCTACCCTGCCGACGTCGCCGCGGCGCTCGCGGTCGGCGCCCCGCGCCTGACGCGCGCCGCGGCGGCCGTGGCCGAGGCGGCCAGGGCCTCCGAGGGGGCCGCGGCGCCCGTCGGGGCCGAGGCTTTCCTAAGGAGGGAGCTCCCGGGCCTGGTGAGAGCGGGGAGTAGTAACGGAGCGGCGGCTTTGACTTCTTCGGCGTCGGGCTTTTCTCCTCCTCCTCCTCCCTCTCCTCCTCCTCCTCCTCCTTCTTCTTCGCGCTCTTCCTTTTCTTCTCCTTCGCTCTCTTCGCAGGCCCTCGAGGACGCGGTGACGCTCGTCCGGTGGGTCGAGGCAGGGGCCTGTCCCGTCAGGACCCCGGCGCACGGCCCCACGCTCGCAGCGGGGGCGAGCTCCCTGGCCGCGGCGGGGCGCGGGATCTGCCTGGGCGGCGACGCGCTCGTCGCCGCGGCCTTCCGCGTCGCGTCCGCGGCCGGCGTGAGCCGCAGCGAGGCGGCGCTCCGGCAGGGTCTGTGCCGACTCGCGGCCGCTCGCCTCCCCTGGCTGAGGAAGCTCCGAGCGAGGGACGTGGAGGGTCACTCGAGGGCGCTGCTGGCCGCGGCGAGGGAGGCCGCGGCGGAGGTGGCGGCGGAGGAGAGGAGGGGGAGGCGGGAAGAGGAGGAGGAGCGGCTGCGGCTGCGGCTGCGGGCGAACACGGTACTTGACAACGACGACGATGCTGCTCTCGCTGCTGCCTCTGCCTCTGCTGCCGCGAAAGCAGCAGCTCCGGTTGTTGGCTCTACCGACGACAAAGAACAACAACGAGAGGAGGACGAAGATGAGCTCGACGTCATCCGCGAGGAGGACTGGAGCCTCTACCTCCGCAGGCCCGAGGAGGTGGTGCTCGCCGCGGTGGAGCTCGCGGCGAGGGAGAAGAGTGAAGCAGAAGCGGAAGAGCGAGAGGCGAGCGGAGTGGCGACGCCCGTGCAGAGGCCGCGGAAGCGGGTTTGCTTCGTAAAATGACTTGCTTTGTAAAGTGACTCTGAGGGAGGGAATGGAGTTTTTTTTTTCTCGAGAAGAAAAAAATAAGAAAGACAAAAAAACGGCGACAGCAGCTTAAATGCTCTCTAACAACTATCTGCCTCTTTCTCTCTCTGCCTAGGTTAGAGATACACGGAAAAAATGGCGACAACCCCGTGAAAACAAATCGTTCGAGAACAAACGCAAAGAAAAAAGGTTTTAGGAAGAGAAAAAAGGCAAAACTTCTTTCCCTTCTCTCTTCTTCTTTATTGAGCCATCTCCGCCTCGAGCGCCTCCAGCTCCAGTTCCTCCGCCGTCTTGCCCTTCGCCGCCGCCGCCGGCCTCGTCGTCGGCACCGAGGGCATCGCCGGCTCGGCCTGCGCGCGAGCTGCCGCCGCGGGCGCCGCCGCCGCGGCCGCGGCGACCTTGCCGCTCGGCGCCGCCGGCGCAAGCAGCTGCGCGTCGAGCTGCTGCGACTCGAGCTCCTCGAGCTCGCCGAGCAGCTCGTCCTCGTCCAGGTCCGCCGCGGCCCCGATCGGCTGCGCCATCGCGTCCTGGATCTGTTGCATCTGGTCCGTCTGCTCGCTGATCTCGTCGAGCACCGTGTCGACGTCGGTGATCTTCATCTCGCTCATCGTGGCCTTGGAGGCCTGCGCCGCGTTGCGCAGCGCCGAGACGGTCTCGACGGTCGTGCGCTGGTTCTCCAGCATCATCTGCTGCTCGTTGACGCGGAGGATGTTGTTCTCGACCTGCTCGAGCTGGGTCTCGTACATCTTCTTCTTCTTGAGCGCCATGAGGGCGGCTGTTGGCAGGTGGAGGTGGGTTTTTGATAGTGGAAAAGGAAAGGAAGAAAAGAAGCGGTGGTGGTAAGGTGGTGAGCAAGAACGCCAGAGTGATGATGATTATCTTCCCTTCTTCTCCTGCCCTCTCTCCCTCTGACTCATAAATATGACTTACCTCGCTTGTTCTTGAGCGCTGCCTGCTCCCGAGCTTTCCCCTGCTCGGCCTCGATCTTCTTTTCGAGGAGAGCCCGCCGCTTGATGAGGAGCTCCTCGGTCTGTGTTGAGATTTTTTTTTTGGGGGGGGGGGGGGGTTGAGGTCGAGATCGAGAAGGTGAGGAAAAGAAAAAGAAAGAACTCCACGCTCCTCCCATTTTGTGACGCCTCTCGCCTCAAGGCAGGCACGCTCCAGTCTCGAGCGTGCATCACGCCTCCCGTATGGCGCAAAAGCGACACCGAAAATCAAAGCAAAAGAGCTCTATTTGGCTGCGCTAAAAGAGACGACAACTGCATCCATCTCATCCCTCCCCCCAATGAACTCACCTCGCCGAGCTTTTGGATCGCGTCGACCGTCCTCGTGGTCGAGTTGCCCCCTCCGGCGCCGCCGCCGGGACCCCCGCCGTTAGACCCCTGTCCGAAGATCCGCTTGAACATTTCAGAAGTGGCAGAGAGAACGAAGAGAAGAAGGCGACTCTTTTTTTCCTGCCTGGCGTCGTCGTCTCAACCGGGAGCCGGGCGCGCAAGGCCAGAAGAGAGATTTCGACGAAACGAATGCCTGTTCGAAAGGGTCGTTTTGAAGGGAGTTTCCGCACAGAAGAAAAAGTCAGCTTGTCGTTTCGATAGAAGGGATGCGGATAAGGCGACTTCTTCTAGGCAGCCGTGGTGGAGAGAGAGAGAGAATAGAGAGCTCGGGAAGGCTTCGAGCGAGGGGGGGCGGCGAGATGTTGACCCTCAACGAAGGAGAAAAAAACGGCAACGACGCTGGCGCTTGCGAGTCTTTGGCGAAAGAGGGGAAGGCAGTGTTTGTGTTCACACACTCACTCTTTCGCTCGAGGTCGGCGCTGCTCCGAGTGGGGGGCGCTCGAGTCTTTCCTCTCGAAGGGAGAGATGACGGTGCAGCTGAGAGAGAGCGAGAGAGAAAGAGAGCTCTCTCGATGGATTCGCTTGAAAGAAAGACGGAAGAAACAGTGGACTTTGAGAGGCGAGAAACTTGAAGGGAAAAACAGAGGGAAAAAATCAGAACTCGACTCTTCACTAAAGCCGCCAGATCGATTCCCTTTGCGCCAATGGGACGCGGCGACCGCCCCGAGCTCACGGCTCCGCCCGAGATCTTCTACAACGATGAAGAGGCCCGCAAGTACACCACCAACTCGCGGATGATCGAGATCCAGGTAAGAGAAGACAAGGAAGGGAAAGAAAAAGGAAAGGAGCATTTCGACGGCGGCGACGACGGCTTGCTCTTTCTTCCAACCTCGACTTCCTCTTAAAAAAAAAAAAACAGGCCTCCCTCACCGCACGCGCCCTCGAGCTCCTCAACCTCCCGCAGGACGGCCGGCGCCGCCTCCTGCTCGACCTCGGCTGCGGCAGCGGCCTCTCCGGGGACGCCATCACGGAGTCGGGCAACGAGTGGGTCGGGATGGACATCTCGGCTGCGATGCTCGGCGTCGCGGTCGAGCGCGGCGTGACCGGCGTGACGGGAGACGGCGAGGAGGGATCCGGGGGCGACTTGCTCCTGGGGGACCTGGGCCACGGCCTTCCCCTGCGGTCCAGCGCCGTGGTCGGCGGGCCCCGCAGGGGCTTCCGGGAGGGAAACGTCAGCTGCGGCGGAACGACGATGGACGAGGACGGAAACCTCCAGCAAAGCGGCGCCAGCGCCCCGACAGCGCTCTCGGCCTCGACCGCCCCGGGCCTCTTCGACGGCGCCGTCTCCATTTCTGCCGTCCAGTGGCTCTGCAACGCCGACACGGCCCGGGCCGACCCCCGGCGCCGCCTCCGCCGCTTCTTCGAGACGCTGTACTCCTGTCTGAGGAGGGGCGCGAGGGCGGCGCTGCAGGTGTACCCCTCGAACCCGGAGCAGGCGTCGATGATGGTCTCGGCAGCGATGCGGGCGGGCTTTGGCGGGGGCATCGTGGTCGACTTCCCCAACTCGACGCGCGCCAAGAAGCATTTCTTGGTGCTGATGGTAGGCGGCGGAGGGGCCCTTCCCGCGGCCAAGGACGGGATGGGCAGCGACGACGACGACGACGACGAGGGAGACGGAAACGGCGACGGCGTGCGAGTGCAGGGCCGGTCGAACAAGCGGCGGAACAAAAAGGGCAGCTTCCAGCATTCCCTTTCCGCTCGCCACCCGGACGCGAAGGGAGGCAAGTCCTGGGTGCTCAGGAAGAAGCAGCAGATGAGGGAAAAGGGGTACGGGAACGTCCCCGCGGACTCGAGGTACACGGGGAGGAGGCGGAAGTCTTTCATCCTTTAACTCATGAAAACGTGCTGTTTCTTCTTGAGTTTGATTTGTTCTAGGAGAAGAGCGAGAAAAAACTGCCACGGCTTTTGTAAAGAAGAAACAAAAAAATGATTCGAGAACAACTTCCTCTCTCTTTTCCATTTGGCATTCGCCACTTTCGTTCGTTTCTACACGTGCACGCGGCTTTGAGGAGAAATGAAAAAGGCCATTTGCGAGCGCCTAAAAACAGGAAGAAAAAAAGATGGAAAACAAAAAACAGAGACAAGGCGTTTGTTTTCTCCTCTCTGTTACTCTCTTTTCTCTCTCCCCACCTCGACGAGCTCAAAACATCAAAGTAATCAAAACATCAAGCCACCTTGACGTGGTTCTCGTCCACCGTCGAGTAGAGGTGCCCCTCCTCGAGCAGGAAGCCCACGGCGTCACGCACGAGCGCCTCGGACACGCGGCCCGAGAGCGCAGCGACGATGTCGTCGACCGCGGCGCCCTGGGGGCCTCCCCCGAGAGCAGCGACCTGCGCCTTGGCCTCCCGCTGCGCGCCCGTCAGGCCGTCGGCCCCGACCGCATTCGGGTCCCCGCCGGCGGCGTTCTCAGCCTTGGCAGCGGCGGCGGGCGCAGCGGCAGCACCGCCGGCGGCATTCGCGGCGATCGCCGTCGCTCCTCCGCTGGAGGCCCGCGACAGGTGCGCATGCTGCAGCATGCACTGCGCCAAGTGGTACGTGATCTCGTTGTGGTCCGCGACGGGCCTGACGTTGAAGGCCACGAGCGAGCGCGCGCCGTCGAACGAGCGCAGGTTGCCGTGGACGCGGATGTAGGCTCCGGGTTGCCAGGCGGCACGGCGCGCGGCGGCGCCGTCGTCGCCGGCCGCGCCGCCCTCGTCGTCGTTGTCGCCCCAGTACTTGATCGAGACGATGCCGGTGCCGTCGTCGACGCGAAGGACGGTGGAGGACGCGTGCTCGGAGGCGTCGAGGATCTTGCCGACGAGGGTCAGCTGAGGTGGGGGGGGGTCAAGTTTTGAGAGAGGGAGAAGGTCGAGGGTGAGAGAGAGATATGAGAGAGAGAAGGTCGAAGTGCGTCGATCGGAAAAATGATAGAAATCAAAAAACAACAAAACGCACGTTGTTGACGGGCGCGCCGTCGATGTCGAGGTCGCCGTCTCCGGTCGGATCCGCGGAGATGGCCTGTTTTCGTGAGCAAGAGGGAGAGAGGGAGAGAATGAGAGAAGAGGTGGCAGAAGAGGGAGGGCGAGTTCGAACAAGGAAGGGAAGATGAGCGATTGAAAACGACGTTTTTTTTTTCGAACGGACGCGAAAAACGGCTTTTCGTTTTCTCTCTTTCTCTCTCTCTCTTCTCGTCTCGCTCCTTCTCCAAGGACCAACTCACGTCGTGCAGTTGCTTGACGGTCAGGGAGCGCAAGGTCTGCGCCTGGGAGTCGCGGATCTGGAATGATTGTGGGGTGGAGTGGAAGGAGGGGGAGGGAGGGGAAGGAGGTGAGCAAAGCGGACGGGCAATTCGCCGGCGACGAGAGAAACGGCTCCTCTCTCCACCTCTCTCCACGCTTTGTATCGCTGCTGCAGCGCTTGCTTTCTCACCTTTTCTCCTGGAGTGGTCTGTCCACCGGCGTTGGCCGGCCTGTGATGAGTGGTTGAATTGCGTTGAAGGGAGGGGAGAGAGAGAGAGAAAGAGAAAAACGTCAGGAGAAAGCTGAAGTCGATTTCGTCCGTCATTGGTTCATCGACGACGACGACGACAACGACAAATGCGAGCGTCATTTTCGCTCCGTTCCGTCTCCTCTCGGGTCTGGTTCTCCGCGGCTTTCGGGTACACGCGGCGTAATTCGTGCGCGAAGCGAAAAGGGAGGGAGCTAATGGCGGTAGAGCGCGTGGAGCGGGAGAGAGAGAGAGAGAAAGCGCGAGGGAGAGGCGTCGGTCACGCTTTGCCCGTCGCGATTCGCAATTGCTCTTCTCCCTTTTCCTCCCTTCGCCACGGGCTCATTCTTTCCCTCTCTCTCTCTTTATCTCTCTATCACGCACGAGGGGAGGAAGCCACCGCCGCCAAACTGCGACGTGGAGAAGTCGGTCCCGGCGAGCATGGCCATGGTTGTCGGTGCGAGAGGTTGCTGCTGGCGGAGGGAAAAGTCGAGCGCGGGGGGGAGATTTGTGAAAAGGAGAAAAAACTCACTCTCTTTCTAGTCTGCCTCGTTCTGCGCCACGCAGCAGCGCACTCTCCAGCACCTCTCGCGGCGCTCTTCGTAGTCACACAACTATGAGGACGCACGCGCTCCCGCGTACCACCGGGGTCGGAACAACAGCGACGACGACAAGGACAAGGACGCGGCAACATCCGAGCTGCAACGCCAGCGACGTCGGTCGATCGACGTCCACCTCCGCCGCTTCAACCTCCAAACCCCCCTCGCCCTCCTCTTCCCAGTACCGCTACGTCGACGCCGCGGGCAAGCGCAAGGCCACGCTCCAGGACGCCGCTCCCTCCCTTTTGACCTCCTCCTCCTCCTCCTCGTCTTCGAGCAGCTCCTCCGCGGAGGCCAGGGCCCCCTGGGAGCTGGGCTTCCAGCTGCCCGAGCGCAGCGCAGCGCTGTGGGGCGACGACCTCCGCCGCAGGCTCATCAGGCACGCGCTCGCGGCCAGGTTCGGCGGCGGAGGAGGCGGCACCAGCGGCAGCGACACCAGCGACAGCGACGGCCCCGCCCTCTCCGAGGAGGAGATCGACGAGCGGCTCGCGCAGCTGGCGAGGCTGCTCCCCGGCCTGGCCCCTCGCCTCGCGGCGACGAGCATGAGCGTGCTCTCTAAGATGCTCGAGGACCCTGCCGCCGTCGCCGCGACGCTCGTGGGCCTCAGGGAGACGTTCCCCGGGGCTGACATCGGGAGGATGGTTTCGAGGTCGCCGCAGCTCGCCCTCGCCGGAGGAAGGGGATGGAGCGGAGGAAAGGGAAGAGAAAGCCGGGGCGGCGAAGACGAGGGATCAGGGGGCCTCGCCGCCCTCGCCGAGGCCCGCGCCGCTTTGGCGGAGCTCCTCCCCAACCTCGACGTCGACGCCGCCGTCTCGGAGCACCCTTCCCTGCTCGACGTCGAGGGCGTCGCCTCGGCGATCGCCGAGGCGAGGCGCGTGCTGGGACCCTCGAGGTTCGAGCTCGGCGCGTTCGAGAGGGAGCCGTCGCTGGTTTTTCGGTTCCAGCACGGGGACCTGCTGATCCCTTACGACCAGTTCGAGAAGGGTGGTTGATTGAAGGGGGGAGAGAGCGTGTGAGAGTGGGGGAGAAGAGAGGATTTGTAAAGAAGAAGGAAAGAAGACGCGAGGAAAAAGAGGAATGTTTTTCCTCTCTCTCATTTCGATCGAAAGGAGAGAGAGGCATTGAAACAGCTCTCATTTCTTCTTCCAGGGCTCTCCCCGCTCGCCGTTTTCTCTCGCGCGCGATCAAGCAGCGTTTCCCTCTTCTGACAGCAGGAGGCCTTGAGTCTCCGTTCGCTCCTCCGCGAGGAAGGAAGCGACGAAAAGGGCAGAGAAGAACCAAACGATGGCGGCCTCGATGATGACGACGACGGGCCTCGTCCGCCCTCGTCCTCCTTCGACCTCGACGGCCGCGGCGACTGCTGCTGCTGCTGCCCTCCCTCCTTGCTCCGGCCTCCGCCGCCGCGGCCGCGGCCGCCCCCTCCCCCTCTCTCCCCCGCGCGCCACCCTCACCACCTTCGCCATCACCCCCCCGGGAGGCGGCGACGACTCGGACGCGGAGGACGGCGACGACGACGTCGTCGAGTGCCCGACCATCCGCGCCGCGCTGCAGCCGCGGCCGTCGCCGTTCGTCATGACGAACTATTACGGCGGGGGCTTCGCGTCCGACGACGACCGCATCGCGCTGTCGTCGATCCGGTACGCGAGCTCGTCTTCGGCGAACGCGTCGTGCCAGGGATTTTACGCCGCGCCGAGCTCGAGCAGCAGCCTGGTCGAGGAGCAGCAGAAGAAGAAGGCGAAGAAGGGTTCGTCGTCTTCGGCGCCGGCGGCGGCGACGAGGGGCGAGATCGGAGGGGACGGCCTCTTCGAGTCCGGGCACGACGCAGTCTGCATCCCCCTGCCTCCCTGGGCGATCCGCGCCGGGGCGCGAGAGACGGTCTTCTTTGACGGGCGCAAAGTGACGGTGAGTGGGCGTTTTTGATGATGAGTTTTGGTTTTTGAGAGAGAGAGAGGGGGAGAGAGAAAGAAAGAGAAGAAAAGATACCCTCACATTTTCCTGCCCTTCATTTCAAATCACCAGGCGGCAATCGTCACCTGCGGCGGCCTCTGCCCGGGCCTCAATGACGTCATCCAGTCCCTCACGCAGAAGCTCGCCGGAGGCTACGGCGTCAAGAACATCGTCGGGGTACGCTACGGCCTGAAAGGGTTTTACGACAAGACCCGCAAGTCCGTGAAGCTGACCCCGGCCGCCGTCGAGGGTATCCAGCTCCAGGGCGGGACGATTCTGGGGACCTCTCGGGGAGGCGCGGACATCGCCAAGATCGTTCAGGCCATCTCGAGGCAGGCTATCGACATGGTGTTTGTCGTCGGGGGGAACGGCGGGAATGCGGCTGCTGCGGCGATTCACGACGGCACGTTTTGTTTTGACTGGTTTTATCTGTCGAAACGTCGGGGTCCCGAGGTTGAAAAACTCACTCTTTCTTCCTCTTCCTCTTCTCTCCCTCCCCCTCCCCCCGCCAATCCATCTCAAAAACGCAACAGAGTGCGTCAAGAAGAGGGTCACTTGCGCCGTCATCGGCGTCCCCAAGTCGATCGACAACGACATCCTGCTCATCGACCGCTGCTTCGGCTTCGACACCGCGGTCGAGGAGGCGCAGCGTGCCCTGCTCGCAGCGAAGGTGGAGGCCTCGAGCGCGTTCCGCGGTCTGGCGATCGTCAAGCTGATGGGCAGGCAGTCGGGCTTTATCGCGACGCAGGCGTCGCTGTCTTCGGGCGTCGTGGACGTGTGCCTGATCCCGGAGGTGCCCTTCTCGCTGGGGGGGAGGGGTGCGTTGTTGACTTTTTCTTCTCTTTCGTTTTCGGGTTGAGTTTTTTTTACAGGGAAAAAAAACTCACTTTTTTCAAAAACCACTTTCTCTCCAAAAAAAAAAAACAGGCGGCCTCATCGCCCACCTCACCAAGCTCATCGAGAGAAAGGGCCACGCCGTCGTCTGCGTCGCCGAGGGCGCCGGGCAGGACCTTCTCAGCGGCGCGGCCACTGCCGGAGGAGGAGCAGTCAACGTCGAGCGCGACGCGTCTGGAAACCCGATCCTTGCCGACGTCGGGCCCTGGCTGAAGAGCGAGCTGAAGAAAGGCATCCCCGAGGCGGACGTCAAGCTGATCGACCCGAGCTACACCATTCGCTCCGTGGCCGCCAACTCGGCCGACCGCGTGCTCTGCAAGGTGCTGGCCCACAACGCCGTGCACGCGGCGTTCGCGGGGTACTCGGGGGTGACCGTCGGGCTGGTCAACACGCACTACGTCTACCTCCCGACGCCGCTGCTGATCCTGGCCCCTCGCCGGGTGGACCCGCGGTCCAAGGCGTGGAACCGGCTGCGATCGAGCCTGAAGCAGCCGAGCCTGCTCGGGGACGGGGACAGCGAGTGGGAGTACGAGGACGAGTACGGCAACAAGAGTTGAGGAAAAGAAATTAGGGAAATCAGGGTTTTTTTGGTGGGGGGGTGGGGAGAGGAAAGGAAAAGAAGGAAGGGGAACAGAGAGAGAAAGTGTCGCAAAGAGAGAGAGAGAGAGCAGAGAGGGGGAGAGTGTGTTGTAAATTCGCTCTTCTCTTTCCAATGAGAAAGGAGAGGTGCTGATGCGATGCCGCTGCCCCTTGGACCGCCGTCGTGTTCATGGGGATCTGCGGGGAAGTGAACGAGAGAAAAAGAAAAGAGGAGGTCGAGAGGAATCACTTTCTCTTCAAAACTTCCTCAAAGAAAAAGGTGGCAGCGGCGACATTCAACCCACCGCGATTCTTCCTCGTTGTTTTATCTCTCTTTATCGTTCTCTCTCGCTTCACGTCATGGCGTCCGCTGACGATAGGCTCAATATCCATGCGCAGCTGGAGCATTTGCAGGTACTGCAGCAAAGGGAGAGAGGGAGAAGGAGAGATGATTGATGCGAACGAAACGGAGGAGCAGTCAATCGCCGACAACTCAGATCGAGCTCCCCGTTTTCTACACTTGCCGACGCTTTTCCGCTCGCTCCAAGCGCAGAGAAGGTCTGACTATATCCGTCTCTTGTCGCGGGCCAGCGAACGCGAAGAGCAAACGTAGGAAAAAGCTCCGCAGCGTCGCAAAACATAACAATTGTTTTGATGAGACTGCTGTGGCCGATCTCTCTTCTCAACCTTCTCTCCCTCTCGCTCCTCTTCGCTCTCAAAAACAAAAAACAAAAATCTCCCCCGCTCAGTCCAAGCACGTCGGCACGGGCCACGCCGACACCTCCCGCTTCGAGTGGGCCGTCAACATGCACCGCGACACGGCCGCAGCCTTCGCGGGGCACGCGCATCTCACAAACTACCTCGCCGTCGCGACAAATGAGCACCCTGCTCGCGTGCGCGCCGGGCTGCTGGCGGGCATGCTGCTGCCCTGTGGATTACCTCCGGCGCCGCCGGGACAGGAGGAGGACGAATATGGGGACGAGGAAGGGGCTGCAGCGGCGGCGGCGAAGAAGAAGGCGGCGAAGAAGAGGAAGAAGTAGAGTCGGGAGGAAGAAAGAGAGAGAAGAACTTGCACTGTAAACAAATACGACGACTGCTCCCCCTCATCCCCCCGCCCTCGGCGCTCTCCTTCTTTCGTGCTTGATGCGGGCGTATCTCTTTGGACGTGAAAGGGGCACGCTTCTCTCTCACGAAAACAAAGGCATCAAAACCCGTCGTCGCTGTCGTCGCTGTCGTCGCTGCTCCCTCTACCTTCGTCTCCCTCTTCGTCTCCCTCTTCTTCTTCCTCTTCCTCCTCAAGGATCGCCTCGAGCTGCCTCCGCGCCCCCGGGGGCAGGCACGCCGCCTCCCGCACCCTCCTGGGCCGGCCCTCGTCCGCAGCCGCCGCGGCGTGGCGCCACGGCGGGGCGCGGACGGCAGCGCCGACTTGAGCAGCAGAGGAAGAAGAAGGAGAAGGAGGAGAAGGAGAGGAGCTTCCGTCGCCGTCGAGCGCCGACGAAAGAGCAGCAAGCACCCCCGCGGCGACCGAGTCTTCGAGGCCGTAAAAGTCGTCGTCGCAGGCGAAGAACCTCCTCCCTGGGGGCCTGCTGTCGGGCCTCGGGGACATGCGGTTGTCGTTGGATGGGGAGGAGGAGGGTCGGACGAGCGTGATGGTCAGAAGAGTGGAGGAGGTCGTTGTCTTCGTCTGAGGCGGCGGGGGCGGCGGACGCATTTTCGCGTCGCCGCTTCCCTTTGCCTCCTCCTCCTCCGGTCCCTTCTTGCCTCTTCCCTCGCTCTCTTCCGTTGATTTCTTCTCTTCTGTTTTCTTCTCGAGGCACCATGTCGTCTCGCTGGGGAGGACGGCGCGCCCGGTCGAGTCCCTGATGTGTGTTTGAGTTGTAATGTTTCGTATCTAACAACATACACAGGGTTAGATAAAAGAATCAGGTTTAAAGATTTGCTATGATTTTCCAAACGAGTCAACAAACTCAAAAATAAAACTCACCAAAAGTATCTCTCGAGCTCAAAAAGTGCTTCCACGTGCACGGAGAGCTTCTCCGCCGTCGTCTTAACACTTATGTGCCGCTTCTCGACCCAAGCGGGGAGAGGGAGCAGCCGCGGGCAGAGCTCGACCTCGACGATGGCGCCGTCGTCGGCGGCGGAAGGAGTGCTGTTTTCATCGTTGGCGTCGTCGTCGGCGTTCTCGCTTCTCCTGCTGCGTCCGCTTCCGCTTCCGCTCCCCTCCCTGACGGCGTAGGGAGGGTCCATGCACCTGGCCCTCATAGAGTCACCGAGGAAGAGGCACGGCCACAGCTCCCCGGGGACCGCCTTCGCCACCGTCAGCAGCAGCGCCCTCTTGTCCGCCGAGCGCCGGACGAGGGCGGGAGGAGCAGACGAGGAGGAGGAGGAGGAGCCTCCTCGGGCGACGGCTCTCGCGAACACCCTGTCGATCACGGGGGGAGCGCCGTCTGCTGCGACGAGGAGGCGGTGCGTCGGGCGAGAAGAAGAAGAAGAAGAAGAAGAAGAAGAAGAAGAAGAAGCGAAAACCCTCTCGTCGTCGTCGCCGCTCGCAGCAGTCTCGGCCACTTCCACCCGCAGCCCGCGGTCAGCGTCCCCCGTCGGGAGCCTCACGGCGACGACGACGTGCCCGTGCGTCTGGTCCCAGGCGTAGAACCTCGAGAGGAAGGGTTCGTACGTGGTCCTGGAGGAGGAGCGCCCTCTGCCGCCCGCGTCGCCGCCGCCGTCTTCGAAGGCGCTGGCAGCAGCCGCGGCTGCTCCTCCTCCTCTTCCTTTTCCTTCCGCCCTTCCTCCGTCGCCGCCGAGGTACCTCTCCCGCAGCCCTCTGACGTCCTCGAGCTCCTGCATGCCCCTGGCATGCGGCGCAACGCTGTCCGCCAGGGCCGCGTCCGCGAGCCTCTTGGTCTCGAGCTCCCTCGCGGCCAGCCTGCGCGACATCGATCCAGGGGCGTCGACGAGCGGCCAGTGCGGCCGGAAGGCCAGAGACGACGACGAAGAGTTTGAGGAGGAGGAAGAAGAGCCTCTCTCGCTTCCGCTGCTTCCGGCGTCGCCGGCGGGGCGCCCCCCGACAGAGTCCCCAGGGGCCCTCGCGTGCCTCCTCCTGCAGCAGAGCGCGCACAGCGGCAGCAGGCAGACAGAGCACGAGACGCCCGCCGGCCGAGAGCAGAGCCCGCAGGTGAGGACGAGCTGGCAGCGAGGGTCGACGCCGACGCCGCGGAGGTGGCCGAGCCCGGCGAGCAGCGCCGCGGAGGCCTCGTTAGGAGCTCTTTTACGCGCGGCAGCGGAAGCGGCGTCGACGGCGGCGGCGGCGGCGGCGGACGCGGAGGCGGGGGAGCTCGGGGACGGGAACGCGCTCGCCTTTGGATCCTTCATCGCCGCCGCCGCAAACGCTTCGGCAGGCCAAAACGCCCCCCGTTCTCCGCCGCCGCCTCCGCCGCCGCGGCCGCCGCCGCGGGAGCGATACCAGCCCCCGCCGCCACCTCCTGTCCCTAGGGAGTCGTACGCCGCCCTCCGCACCGGGTCGCTCAGGACGAGGAAGGCCTCCCTCGCCGCGGCGAAGGCGGCGCCGGAGGGGGAAGAGGAGGAGGGGGTTTCGCCGCCGCCGGCGGCCGCGGCGGTTTTTCCTCTCTTTTCAGACGAGGAGCCTCCTTGGAGCCGGTCGGGGTGCAGCCTCCGCGCCGCGACCCGGAACGCGGCTTTGACCTCGAGCGGGGTGGAGCTCCTGGAGAGGCCAAGGAGCTCGTAGAGGCAGAGGTTGGAGCTGTCGTCTTCGTCATCGTCGAGGGGGGGAAGGCGTCGTCGCGAGGTCATTTTTTTGGAACAGGCGAGCGAGAGGAAGATGGAAACGGAAGTGACGAAGAGGGAAAAGTAAGAAAAGAAAGTCGCTCTCTCTCCAAAAATCATCGTTCGGCTCGAAGAGTGATTCATCTTTTTTTATTTCTCTCTCCTTCTCGACTTTCGCTTCTTTTCGTAATTCGTTCGCACTCGTGCAATGGACAGCCGCTCGGCCGCTGCCGAGGCCGGACGGCGCAAGGTAAGATAGCGAGAGAGATAGATAGAGAGAGATAGAGAGAAAGGGAGAAAAGCGCTGGTGAGAAAAACGACGACGACGCCCGTTGGAGCTCGATTGATGGAAACGAAAAAAACCGATGGCGCGCCTCACCTGGTTCGTTTCCCTTTTTCGCTCTCCTGCTTCCTCCGTCTTCTTTTTCCCTCCATCTACACTGGGATCGCACGCTCACGGAGAGATACGGACCCATCGCCTTGGCGGAGAGCAGACCTCGAAAGAGGCCAACTGGAAAGTCGGATTGATTGAACACCGTTTTTTTCGAAACGGAAAAGATGCCTTTTTGGATTTTCCCCCTCGACCTCCGCCCCTCTCCTCCTCCCGCTCCGTCCTCACGCTCAGCAACAACAACACCCCGCCAAAACCAAACAAATACACCCCACTCCAACAACAACAGCTGGAAGAGTTCAAGCGAAAGAAGCAGGCCGCGCTCGCGGCCCGCCGAGCAGCAGGTTCCTCGGTTGCCGGCGGCGCGTCCCCGACGGGCTCTGCCGCGTTCTCTCCTGACCCGATGGCAAGAGGAGGGCCGGCGTCGTCCTCGGCCGCCGAGAACGTCGGCGGCCCTTCTTCTCGCCGCCTTTCTTCCTCCTCTTCTGCGGGGGGAGGTGCAGGTTGCGGCGGGGGCTTTGGAATCGCCGCGATGGGGATCGCTGCTGCTGCTGCTTCCCCTGACGCGCAGCACCCTTCGCCCCCGCCGCGCGGGCCGCGGGTGTCCTCCGCCGGGATCGCCGCGGCAGCGTCGAACACGTTCGCCCCTTCTCCGCTCGCGCCTCTTCCCTCGAGGCCTCCGGCGAGGGCTCTGCAGGTGCCCTCCCCGCCGCAGTCGCGCACCGGCTCGGCCTCCGCCGCGGTCGCCGAAGCCATGGCCGCCGCGGCGAGCGCGGCTGCGGAGGCGTCGGAACTCCGCTCGCGCCTCGCGCGCGCCGAGTCGAGCGCCGCGGCGCGCATCGCCGAGCTCGAGGGGGAGGCGGCGGCGGCCAAGGAAGCAGCCGCGGCAGCGGCAGGCAGCAGCAACGGGAACAGCGGCGGCTCGAACGTCGTCGAGGAACTCGAGGCCGCCAACGCGCAGTTGGAGGTCCTGGCTCTTGAGGCCGGAGCGGAACGCGACGCGGCGAGGAGGGATTTGGCGGCGGCATCAGAGAGGGCCTCCACCGCCGAGGCAGCAGCCGCCTCCGAGGCAGCGAGGGCGGCGCAAGCCGTCGCAGGGGTCGAAACGCTCTCCCGCGAAAAGGCGAGTGCGGAGGCCGAGGCCGCCCGGCTCGCCGGCGAGCTCGAGGCTGCCCGAGCCGAAACCGCCAGGGCCTCCGAGGAAGCGGACGCGGCAAATGCCGCTGCATCCGCCGCCGCTGCGTCTGTCCCCTCCGCCGACGAGCTGTCGCTGGCGAGGGACGCGCTCGCCGCGGCCCGCGCGGAGCTCGAGGAAGCGAAGTCCGCCGCGGCGGCGGACTCGGAGCAGCTCAGGGGCGAAGTCGAGGGCTTGCGGGTGGCGTCCGAGGCCTCGGCCGAGGACGCCGCCGCGGCTAGGCAGGAGCTCGCGGGCCTCGCTGCCGCCCTGGAGGCGTCCCGAAGCGAGCTCGCGCTGGCCGGGGAGGGCGCGGCCCGGGCTCGCGCGGAGGCCGAGGGGGCCGTCAGGGCCGCTGCCGAGGGCGCCGCGGCCGCCGCCGCGGGCGCCGCGGAGGAAGTCGCCGCCGCGACGTCACGCGCTCAGGCCGCCCAGGCCGCGATAGAAGCGGCCAAAAGAGAAGCTACAGTTGCTACCGTGGAGGCCGAGTCGCTGCGGGCGCTGCTCGAGCAGACGATCAAGGAAGCGGAGGAGGAGAAGAGGAGGATTGCCGCCGCCGCTGCCGTTGCTGGTGCTCCCGCCGTCGCTCCGGAAACCGAGCAAGAGCTCGCGTCTCTGCGCGAACAGCTTGCCGCCTCCCTACGCGCGACAGAGGCCGCCGAGAGTCGCGCCGGTGAACTCAGCGTCGCCGCCGCCAGCGCGCAGCAGCTGTCAGGGGAGCTCGAGGCCGGTGTGGCGGAGGCGAGGGCTTTGGTCGCCGCGGAGCGGGCCCGGGCCGACCGAGCCGAGCGGGCGGCTGCGGCGGCGGTCGCGAAAAAGGAAAAAACCCTGCGCGCCGAGGTCGAGGCCGCGGAGGCGCGAGCTCATGCCGCCGAAATAGCGGCGGCAGCAGCAGCAGCTGTTGCTGCTGCTGCTGCTGCTGCTTCGGCCGTCGCCACGCCTGGGGCCTCAGAAGAACTGGCGTCGCTGCAGGCGTCGCTCGACGAGGCGCTCGCGATGGCGGAGGCAGCGGCCACGGAGACCGACGCCGCGAGGGGCGAGACCGAGAGGCTCCGCGCGGAGCTTCAACAAGCTTCTGCTGCCGCCGCTGCTGCCGCTGCCTCTTCTCCTTGCGATGCTGATGCTACCGCTGCTGCCTCTGCAGCGATCTCGCAGTGGCAGGCGGCGTTCGAGGACTCGAACCGGCAACTCGAGGAAGCCCGCGCCACGGCGGCGAACGAGACCGACGCGAGGGCGCGAGCGGAAAGGACCGCGGCAGAGGCGCTCGACAGGGCGGCCGCCGCCGAGGCCGCGGCCGCCGCGGCCGCCCTCGCTGTCCCTGCCGCCGCTGCTTCTGCCGCTCCGTTCTCCTCTCCCGAGGCCGAAACCCTGCGCGCCGAGCTTGCCGCGACGAAATCGCAGCTCGCTGCCGCAGAGGCCGCTGTAGCACTCAGCGCCGCTGTCGGCGGAGCGCCGCTCCCTCCTCCTCTGGCAAACGCTCCCTCCTCCTCCGTCACCGCCAGGGGCGCGGCGAGGCCCCCCTCGACGACGGAACACGAAAGCAGCCTCGGCCCTCCCGCTCACCCTTCGTCCTCCCTGGTTAACAAGAAGGACGAGGACGACAGCTGCCTCGACGACATCGAGGCCGCGGTGCTGTCGGGCGGCCGCGTCGGCTTCGAGTCGCTGGCCGGCGTGCTGCGGGGCGCCAGGCCGCCGCTCAATGCCAACGCTGTCGTTGCCGCGGGCCACCAGCTGGACCGCGCCGCCATCGCCCTGGACAGGTCCGCTGCGGCGCGCGTGGCCGTCGTGGCATACGTCATCGTGCTGCACTTGGTGCTGATTTTGTAGGAGGATGAGAGAGAGAGAGAGAGAGAAAGAGAGAGAGAGAGAGAGAGAGAAAGAGAGAGAGAGAGAGAGAGAAAGAGAGAAAAAGAGAGAGAGATTTGGTTTTCCCCATCGAGAAACAAGAACTGACAACGTGAAAACCGAAACGCAAGAAGAGTTTACAAAATCAGATTTCTCCCCCTTTTTACAGTTCCTCGCGCTTGGACTCAGTCGCGTTTGTTGCCAAAGGAGTCGGTGCCGTCGCAGGAGCAGCAGCAGCAGCAGCAGCGGCGGCGGTGGTATTAGAGGCAACAGCAGCAGCGGGGGGCTCGCCCGTTGCCGCCGCCAGAGGAGGCTGAACGAGAGCAGCAGGAGCAGGAGCAGCGACTTCCTCGGGCTTCTTGTGCAGAGAGACCGGGCCGTTGAGCGGCACGCCAGACGCTGCTGCTGCTGCGCGAGGCTTCGTCTCCGTCGGCACTGGCGTGGCCGGGGCGGCGGCCGGGGTGGCAATGGGAGACGCGGGAGGGACAGTTGTCGCCGGAGGTGTCGGCGTTGCCGTTGCCGCGGCGGCGGAGGTGACTGTCGCTGCGACTTTCGCGGGCTCCGGCGCCGGCGCCGCGGCAGCAGCGGGGGTCGCGACTGGAGCAGCAGACGCTGCAGGAGTCACGGTCGCCGGGGGCTCCGTGGGGACGGGAGGAGGGGGGATCGTCTCCTTGCTCGGGGCCTCGACGACGGGAGGAGGAACGAGAGTTGCTGCTGCCGCTGCCGCCGCCGGCGCCGGAGGAGCCGGGCTCGGCACTGCCGCTGCGGGCGCTGTTGCCGGCGCTGCCGCTGTCGCCGCTGCTTCGGTCGGAACGGGCGTCGGCGTCGGCTGCGGCGGGGCCTTCACGGCGGCAGGAGGAGGGGTGGTGGTCGGAGGGACGACTGCTGCTGCTGCTGCTGCTGCGGCCGCAGCAGCAGTTTTCTCCGCTGCCGCCTTCTCTGCTGCTTTTGCCGCCGCAGCCGCCTTGGCCTCGGCGGCGGCTTTGGCCTCTGCGTCTGCTTTCGCCTTAGCCGCAGCCGCCTCGGCGTCTGCTTTCGCCTTTGCCGCAGCCGCCTCGGCGGCGGCTTTGGCCTCTGCGTCTGCTTTCGCCTTCGCGTCTGCTTTTACCTTTGCCGCAGCCGCCTCGGCGGCGGCTTTGGCCTCTGCGTCTGCTTTCGCCTTCGCGTCTGCTTTCGCCTTCTGGAGGGCCTCTTCGGCGGCCTCGAGTGATTCCCTCTCCTTCTTCGCAAGCGCCGCCTTCTCCTCGTCGTCCTGCCTCTGCTTCGCCTCCGCGGCCCTGGCTGCGGCCTCGGCAAGTCGAGCGGCTTCCTCCTTCTCCCTCAGCAGCCTCTCTTCGCGCTCCGAGGCCTCTTTCGCCAGGGCGGCCTCGCGCTCCGCCGCCGCCGTCGCCTCCGCCGCGACCCTGGCGCGCTCCGCCGCCGCGGCCTCCTCCGCCGCCCGCAGCTTGGCGGTCGCCTCCTGCTCGGCGGCGGCCTCGGCCCGGGCAAGGGCTTCGACCTCGGCGGCTCTGGCAGCAGCGGCAGCCTCGGCGGCGCGCCTCTCGGCTTCTTCCTTCTCCTTCTCCCTCTGCTCGCGCGCAGACTCCTCCGCCTCCAACCTCGCCGCCTCCTCGGCCTCGGCCGCCGCGGCCGCCTCGACCTCGGCGAGCTCCTCGGCCTCGCGCGCCCGCCGCTGCGCCTCCTCGGCGCGCGCCCTCCTGGCCGCGGCGGCGGCCTCGGCCGCCTGCTCGGCGGCGAGCGCGCGCTCCGCGGCCTCGCGCTCGACGAGCTCCCTCTTCGTCGCCTCCGCCGCGGCCAGCGAGAGGCGCTTGGACTCGGACAGGGCCCGGGCGGCGACCTCGCGCTCGCTCCTCGCCTGCTTGGCTGCACCGGCCGCCGCGGCGCGCGCCTCCCTGGCGGCGAGGGCGTCCGCTTCCCTTCTGGCTGCTTCCGCGAGCAGGCGCGCGAACGCAGGATCCTTGCTCGAGGCGTCGGAGGCGTCGGCGTCCTCCTCGTAGCCGGAGGCGAGCGCCGCCGCCGCGTCCGCCAGCGGCGACGACGGGGTCGTCGTCGGCGTCAGTTTCGGCTTCGGCGGCTTCGCCGTCGGCAGCGGCGGCGGCCTCGGCCTCCTCGCGGTCGACCACAACAGCCTCCCGACGTCCGCCGCGGCCCGCAGCGACAGGCCCGCGAGGGCGCCCGCTGCCCCGCCGCCGAGGCGGGCCAGCGACGCCGCGGCGGAGGCCCACTCCGCCGGGGAGCCCCGGAGCTTGATCTGGGTGCTGCTGCTGCTGCTGCTGCTGCCTCCGTCCCCTCCGCCTCCCCCTCCGGCGACGGCCACGGCGGCGGCGGGAAGCGCCGCCTCGACCTCCGCCCGCGTCGGGAACAGCGCCTGGAACTCCTCCCTGGTCGGGAGCCGCGCGGAGATCTCCTCCAGGGTGGGCAGGCGGCGGGCCAAACCTCCGCCGCCGCCGCCGCCGCCGCCAGCCGAGACCTTGCCAGAGATCTTCGCCCAGGCGTCGGGCGCCAGGTTCCTCACCGCGTCGGGGGTGAAGTAGGCCCCGCGCCTGAGCACGACGAACGCGACGGCAAGCGCGAAGAGCAGCAGCCCACCCCAGAGGAGCCACTGGTCCCTCCTCGAGCTGCGGCGCGCCTCGCGCAGCAGGCCCCTGCTGTCCCCGAGCGCCGCGCCGCCGGCGCCAAAGGCGTCGCCGGCCGAGCCGAGCGCCGCGTTGGAGCTGTCGAGCGCGGCCAGGGCCGCCCCCGTGTGGTCGACCTCCTGAGCGACGAGCGCGCGCGTGCGCGCCAGGGACTGGGTGAGGTCCGTCGCGGCCTGCGTGACGGCCGAGTGCTGGTGCTGCTGCTGGTCGTAAGGGGGAGAGAAGGCGTTGCCGCCGCCGCCGCCGCCGCGCCGCTGGTGCAGCTCTGAGTGCTGCTGCTGCTGCCACCCGCCGCCGCCTCCTTGATGATGCTGCGGCGGCGGCATCGAATAGCCGTCGAACGAAGGCGGAACGCCGAATGAGGGCTGCTGCTGCTGCTCTTGCTCTTGCTGCTGCTGATAGGTCGGCGTGGAGACGGGGGAGAAGCCCCCGCCAAAGGTGCCCCTGTCGTGCTGCTGCTGCTGCGGCGGCGGCGGCGGCAGCGGCGGAGGCGGAGGGGCCTCGCCAAAGAAGTTCTGCTGCTGTTGCTGCTGCTCTTGAGGGAACTGCTGCTGCTCGTGCTGGTGCTGGTGCTGCTCGCCTCCAAAAGAGGCCCGCTGCTGCTGCTGCTCCCCTCCGAAATCGTTCTGCTGCTGCTGCTCGTAGCCAAACTGCGGCGGCGCGTCGAACCCGCCCCCGATGCCGCCTCCGAAGCCCTGGTCCAGGAGAGGGTCGGTGGGCGCAGAAGCAGGGGGAGGAGGCGGAGGCTCGTCCGAAGGAGGGGGGAGAAGAGGCGGCGGCGGCGCTGCTGCCGCTGCTTCGAGAAGAGGCGGGGGCGGCAGCGGCAAGTCTGGGGGGGGAGAAGCTGCTGCTGCGAGAGGCTGGCCAAAGCTGCCGCCGTTCTCGTATATTTTCTGCTGCTGCTGCTGCTGCTGCTGCTGCTGCTGCTCGTACTCCGAAGACGGAGGAGGAGGGGGAGCAGGAGGCTCCGCGGTGGACGTCGAAGGGCGGGCGCCGGCGGCACCACCGCCGCCGACGTTGCGCTTGGCTGCCGCCGCCGCGGCGCGGAAGGCCGCGACGGCGGCCTCATACTGCGCCTTTCCTTCTCGAAGCTTGGAGGCGACGGCCGCGGCTTGCTCGGGGCTGTTATTTCGTTTGTTTGAGAGTTGGGAGGCGGTGAAGTGGTTGAGCGAAGGAAACGAGAGGAGGTCAACGACGACGCCGCCGACGACATCGAGGCGAAAGAGAGGCATTCGATTGAAAAAAAATCAAAAAACTCAAAACGCACGTATCCTGCTCCTCTGCGAACAACTCGAGATCCCGCATGCTCGCCCGTGCAGCGGCGAGGCTCGCCTGGACGGCCGCTGTCAGCCTGCGCGCCTCGAGCTCGTCGGAGGCCGGCGTCGCGGCGAGCCTGGACGCGTCGGCCGCGGCGTCGCCGAGCGCGATGGCGAGCTGAGAAGAGAGCACCATCCCTTCGTCATCGTCCTCCTGGAGCCCTCTTGCCCCTCCTCCTGCGCCAAACTGCGGCTGTCCCATGGCGTAACTTGCTCCGTTTCCCCCGCCCTCGCCGCTCCCCCAGGCCGGGGGAGGAGGCGCGGCGTACATGAAGAAAGAGAAGAGAGAAAAGAGAAGTGAAAGAGAAGAGGAGACGCTGTGAATAGTTTGATGTGTGCTTGGAAGAAGAAAAGTATGGGACCTCACACAAACTCTCTCTCTCTTTTAACTCTGCTGTCTCTCTTTCCCTCCCTCTCTCCGGCGCGCGCGAACGGAAAGACGAGAAAAAGAGCCCTCTTCTCTCTGCCTATCTTCTCTCTCTGTGTCATCAGTCGCGTTTGTACGAACAAAAGAAGTTTGAAAGTGGCGATAAAGAAGAACTGTTTTTTGGATCTCTGGTGTTGTTTTTTCCCTCCTCGGACCTCTCGACCTCCTCTTCTCTCTCTCTCTCTCCCCCCCTCTCTCTCTTTCTCTCCTCCTACTCCTGCGGCACCTTGCACGCCTTGACTTTCCAGATGTCCTCGGCATACTCCTTGATCGTCCTGTCGCTCGAGAACATCCCGGAACCGGCCACGCTCATGATCGACATCTTGGTCCACCTGTCCTCATCGCGGTACGCCGCGTCGACCCTCTCCTGGGCCTCGATGTAGCCCGGGAAGTCGTTGGCGACGAGGTAGTAGTCCGGGTTGGTGATCGAGTCGCAGAGCGGCTCGAGGAAATCGGCCCAGCCGAAGGTGCCGCGGCGGATCATGCCCACGACGTGCTCGAAGCGCGGGTCGGGCTTGAAGTTCGGGCGGGCGGCGCGGAGGGCGGGGACCTGGTCCGCGGTGGCACCGAAGATGAACATGTTGTCTGTGCCGATTTCCTGTGAAGGAGAAAGAATCACGTCGAGAGAGAGAGAGAGAGAGAGAGAGAGAGAGAGACAGAGA
>Ga0315284_10000762_pt1 | contig 44314 bp, 37 predicted proteins | sample YL17G09_16_MG_FD_203696 | JGI IMG/M metagenome (GOLD analysis project Ga0315284, IMG submission 203696) | Sediment microbial communities from Yellowstone Lake, YNP, Wyoming, USA - YL17G09_16 | ecosystem: Environmental > Aquatic > Freshwater > Lake > Sediment | place: USA: Wyoming | collected...
AGCGCCGCTATGACGGAGGGCTCGCCCAGATAAACGATGTCCCGTTCGCCCGTCATGATTTGCTGGCGACGGGATATGCCTTCGGAGCCATTCAGACCACACGCGGCTGTCCCTTGAACTGCAGCTTCTGCAGCGTGACGGCGTTCAACGGGGCCCGCTACCGGCAGCGGCCCATTCCGGATGTGGTGCGGGAATTCCAGTTGGTCCGTGAGAAACATGTTCTGGTGGTGGACGACAACCTTGTCGGCACGCGGCCTGACCACATTGCCCGCGCCAAGGACCTCTTCCGCGCCCTGGCACAGGCGAACCTGCGAAAGGAATGGGTTGCCCAAGCGACCATTAACTTCGCCGATGACGAAGAACTCCTGGCATTGGCCGCGAAGGCTGGGTGCAGCGGGGTCTTCATCGGCCTTGAATCCCCCGCGGCGGAAGGGCTTCGGGAGCTCGGCAAGAAATTCAACCTTCTGAAGGGCCGGGACTTGCGCGCCTCCGTACGCCGCATACAGCGGCACAACATTCTGGTTGTGGGTTCCTTTATGATCGGTTTGGACATAGACGAACCGGGCATCGGCAAACGTATCGCCGAGGCGGCCAGTCAGTACGGCGTGGACAATCTGAACGTGCTGTTTCTGACGCCTTTGCCCGGCACGCGCCTGTGGGACCAGATGAAATCGGAGGACCGCATCGCCCTCGATGCGTTCCCGGAGGACTGGAAATATTACACGCTAACCTTCCCGGTGGCCCGGCATAAGCATTTGTCTCTGGACGGTATCATCCAAGAAATGATCTCCTGCGACAGGCGCTTCTATTCCATGCCGCGCATTCTACGCAGGGCGTGCAGCAACTTGTGGCAACGCCGCAAGCCACTGATCACCTTGGTGGGCAGTCTTTCATACAGAAGCAACCTCCGGTTGAACTGCAAGGCATACGCGGACTTCAAGCGTCAACGGGGCAATAAGTACGATTGAGTAAGTGGAGTGTAAGGGGAAAACCGAGTGCCAGCCACAAGATAAAAGGAATGAAATCTACAAGTCATAATTCTTCATGCCCAACAAGTCGCTCAAGTAAACCGCTGATCGCGAGGCCTTTATGTACTTTGTTGCAACATTATCGCAAACGAACGAACACATAAGAGAACGTATATTGAAACAATAAGATGGGAAGAACGGAAGGAAGGTGTGGTGAGCTGAACAGACGTCAGGGCTTTGAGTGAGGGCCAAGATCAAATATCTATAAGTGAGGGTACATCATATGGCGACCAAATATGAACAATGGAAGCAGAGAGTCTGGAAAGCACGTGTTCCTGCTTATTTCAAGGGTCTCTTGATTGATGCTTCGGCCCAGAAAGTTGCTAGGTCGGCGAGCGGAGAAGTTGGGCGCTATAGTTTTTTCAACCCCGGCTTCGAACTGGGAAGGAACGTCGGTCAACATATTGACGCTGATGTTTGCGAGGAGTTAGAAAAAATTCTGGACGAACCAGTTAAAGTAGCTAGGTGGCTAAGGAAGCACCTGAATCGTTTCTTCGGGCTAGTTCCGGCTAAGAGAAGACCCATCTTTATCGAAGGGTTCACGAAAGGGTTTCAAGAAAATCACTGAGAGTCAAACTTCACGATTGCTCTTTCATTGTAACGTCTCAGCACAAATAACTCTTTGTGCGAATCCAAAGCGATCAGTGTGTCTTGGTTTTTAGGAGCTTTTCTGGAGAAAACAGTCATCTCAGTTCTTCCAGAACAGGGATAGGGATACAGAGCAAATCTGCCGGTATGAGGCTGAAGTTGCTATCGTGTGCATCGCGGGCCCCCGTGCTTCGACTCATCCCAGAAGAGGGGACTCGCTCAGCACAGGCTACAATCATCGGCGCCCCCTGTTTGGGGGCGTTGTCGTTTCGGTAGTAACCGGACAGTGCTTGGTGTCCTGTTGAGGCCCGTCAACGTAAGTTGACGGGGTGAAATCCCGCTCGTTTTGTGAGCGGGACCCCCGCTATCCCGATTGGGAAACATCGGGACACACAGAACGTGCGACGTCTAAAGAAGAATCCCCGCCTGACCCAATTCAGTCTCACGGGGCGGGTCCCGTTGTTCGGCCTGCCTGCCGTCAGGCAGGGATCCCGAAAAGCGGGACCCGCCCGAACGACGAAGGCGGGCAGGCAGGCTCATGGACGAAGACCCCGAAGAAAACTCGGGGTGAATCGGTGAGCCTGCCCGACTGAATGACTCAGTCAGGCAGGCGGGGATTTTTCATTCCAGGCTGAAACTCTTTAATTATGTCCTATCTTTTCCCTAGAGACCAGACTCAAGAACTCTGCCATTTGCCTTTCACTCTGAAGTGCAGTAGCTTTGTGAGGTAGAGTTTCCCGCCGTTACCGTAAGTCCCGATTCCCACGCGAAGGAGGCCCCTATGATCGGGGCAACTATTTCACAGTTCCACATTCTCGAGAAGCTCGGTGAAACCCCCAGATCACCCGCGAAGCCTCACAGCGAGTGGTCGTGATTTTGAGGACCCCGATGTTCTTTTTCGGGGGAGGAAAGAGATTATGATCGGCTAGGTCAATCCTCATTTCCGAAGACTCCAAGCGTAACCAACTGCTGAAACACCGCAAACGCCGACTTCGATGAATCAGAGGGTATACATTGGTTGCTCACACTATGGACCAACGTGGATCACATCAGATCGAGAAGCGGAAGGCTGCTCTGAAAAATCTAAACAACCCCTGGCACCGACTTTTCAGATTCCACCAAGCCACTTCTATCAATAAGGAGGACAAAGCATGAAAAGGAGCATGTTGGTATTGGCTGCAATCGTGTTTGTGGTCACGGCTTTTGCCCAGGCACAAGTGAAGAAATATGACATGAAATCTGGCGTCGTGACATATGAGTCCATTATGAAAATGGGAGACTTCGAGATCAAGAAGAAAGTCGTGGTCTATTTCGACGACTTTGGATTGAGGGAATGCAAAGAGACTCTTTCCAGAGACAAACTGGAAGAAAGCTTCTTCAGCGATGGGAAAGATCTCTATCTGGTGAAGCCCGGTCAGAAGACCGCTTACAAGCGGGGTACTGCATACCGTGGCACGGAGCTGCGCGTGGAGTGGTCGGAATTCGGCACTGAGAAGGATCGCCAGTCCGGCAAATACAAGAAACTGCCTGCCATGAAAGTCGCCGACAAGAATTGTGAGGCGTTTGAATATAACGACGGAAAAGGAACCATCACTCGATATGCTGGCTGGAACAAGATCTTGCTGTATATGGATCTCAAGACAAAAGGTATGGAAAGTACTCAACGGGCTTTGAAGGTAGAGGAGAATGCAAGAGTGCCAGCGGAGAAATTCAAAGTTCCTGCGGGATTTGCGGTCCAGTAGCAATAATTGGGAATGTTCACGGAGGAAGCTGTATTCCAAAACAACATGTCCAGCACCTCTGGATAACAACATCACCCAATGACAACTTGAGAACATGAACGTATCAGTTTCAATTCTACGTTTGAACAAAGCATATCCATGTTCGCTTGTCGATAGAAGGAGAAAGAGATGAGTGCAAAAAGAATTATCGCAGCTGGATCAATTCTGTTTTGGGTACTCTTCATTTCTGTAAGCAGCGTTTCGCGTCTTGCCGCTCAAGTCCCAAAGTCAGAAAAGGAGATACCGATTTTTCCCGGTGCAGTCCGTGATACGGACAAAGAGTCTGCCTTGAAGAGCGAACAGGGTGGGGAGATCAGTCCGAATGTGCGAAGCGGTGTGCTCAAAGTGTACATGACGGGCGCATCGGCAGAGGAAGTGTTCAAGTTCTACCTCCAGAAGATTGCCGCAAAAGAGGGGGCGCCAGGTATAGACCCGAGGGGACTCGAGCGAGGTGCGGTATCTCAAGCATCGTGTCAAATCTCCTACTATACGGATGAGTTTTTTGAGGATTATGAAGGGTATCATGGTGCGTGGAAAAAACAGAGTCTTATGAAAAATCGAAAACCTTACACGTCCGGGAAATGGGTCACAGGAGGTTATATCAGTTGGTATAAGAAAGAAAGCAATGATGATCTCACAACGTTCTACATCAATATCGATGACGAGAGTTTTGATGATTTCGCGAAGAAATATAAGACTGCCACAAGCATTCGCATTAGCGTAGGGACTGAAAAGTCGGAGCAGGCAATGCGGGAAGAGACCGATGTGCAGATGGATCAGAAGGTCGAGGACCTAACCAAATCTCTGAAAAGCAAACCGCCAACTGCGAAGGATCTCGGCGCTCCTCTGTATCCCGGTGCTACATTCAATGCAGACGCTTCTGCTGGCATGTCGGCCGGCAACGATTATGCATACTATATCTTTCTCACAACGGATCCACCGTCGAAAGTCGCCGCCTTCTATGAACAACAGCTGAAGATCAAAGCGGGAGAGCAAGGGGGCGGATACATGATTCCTCTTAAAGGAAAATTGCCTATTCCGGAGGAGGGTATTGTCATCGAACCAAACACCATGTTCGGCGGCAGCGCAAAGACCGTCATCACCATACAGAAGATGATCGGAAAGAAGGAAGAGTGAGTGGATTACACATGAGGCAGTGAGTGAAAAAGGAGGATAGTATGAAACACATTTTGAAGATCTGCGTCGTGGGCTTGATCTTGTTACCCATGGTCACCAGAGCCCAGGAGACCGACGTCAAGGATACTCCGTATTTCTCGGGCATGCCGAGCCACAGAATAGTCGAAGGAACTGACCAGGAGTTCGCTGACTACAAGTTCTTCAACGGTAAGGATTGCACGACGGTGGAGGGGGAGAAGCATTATAGGGTCTACACGCTCAGGGAGGATGGCAAACAGTCCAGTGAACTGCAGGTTTTGCGCAACTATTCAAACTCCATCAAGGGCATGGGCGGCACGGTCGTGTTCGATGGTGTCTGTCCGGGCTCGGCGAGCTGCGCAGAACTCGCTGGCTACCGCATGGTTGTCGGAAAGGTCACGAAGGGAAACAGTGAACTCTGGTTGGAGGTCGCGGCCTTCAATGAGGGGAATGACTACTACCTTACCGTTGTCGTCAAACAGACGATGAAGCAAGACGTCACGGCGAGCGACATGTTCGAGACCCTGAACCGTGACGGCCATATTGCTCTCTATATTAACTTCGATACCGGCAAATCAATGGTCAAGCCTGAATCCAGGCCCATTATTGACCAGATCGTTCAAATGCTGAAGTCTAATCCGGAGTTGAAGATAAGCGTGGAAGGCCACACAGACAGTGTCGGTAACCCGAAATCCAACAAGACGCTCTCCGACGATCGAGCGAAAGCCGTTGTGGGAGAAATTGTCGCCCAGGGTGTCGATGCAAACCGACTCAGCGCAGTCGGGCATGGTCAGGACAGGCCCATTGCTGACAACAAGACTGAAGAAGGAAGAGCAAAGAATCGCAGGGTTGAGTTGGTCAAGAAGTAAATCAGTCTCTCAGGATGAGTATCAAGCCTTGTTAACACAACCCATCTCAAAAATAGTATGAACTGTCATTCTCCCAAGGGGATCGCTTCGCGATGAGTCCCGCCATCGGCGGGACGAAGAATCTACCTCTCGAATTCAGAGGGCGACAACGAGATTCTTCGTCGCTATGCTCCTCAGAATGACCCTGGTCGGGTTTTGAGATGAGTTCCAGTAGAATGGGGTGAGGTGCAATCATGAAATCAATGAGCACAGTAGAGCGATGCAGGAATGGCAAAACTTCGTACCTCGTGATCTCTCTTCTCATTATGGGCTTGCTGAATGCTTCCGCAGTGGCCCAGTTGTTAACACCGAAACTTTCTGAAAGCGAGATCAGGTCCGTAATTCCTATCTTGAAAGCCGAGATCGCAGGGTACGGCCAGCTTGAAAAGGGAATGGAAACGGAGCGAGATGCGCGTCAAGCACTCTTTGACGGAATAAAATCAGGGAAAATCGACCCGCTCGCGTGGTTGAAGCAAAGGTCAAAATATGTCGTGGTTCCTCCGGGAGCGGTGTACGAGCCCGCCTGCTCACGTGCTGCATCTATCATAGGTTGGGATTCACCTGGTAGGCAAGATCCGGAAGTGGCAAATGCACTTCCACCTCCTGTGCACCCCACGGCTATCTTCACACTCGGCAAAGAGATCCCTGCAATCAACAAGCATCTTCTTGGGAAGAACATAACGGACGAAAGTTATAAACGATTTCGTGAGAACCCGATCAATATGGACCACCCGAGTTATCGGGAGATACAGTCTACTCTTGGCAAGGTCCAAGCGTTCTATATTGACGAGGGGTTCTCTGCTGACTTTTCTATGGGTGGGAATACCGTGAATTTCTATCCTCTCGATGCTGAGGGAGAGATTGCAGGCACGGTTCGGGATCTACAGATCGATCTTTTTGACCCATCGAATCCTGATGTCGTGAAGAACTGCCGATCGCATCCTCTGGGACCGTCTATAGAAATCAGGGCCGGCGACAAACTGATGGACAAGGCGTTCAAATCTGTTGATACCAAGGTGGACACGGACGATGTCAAGATCAAGAGCGCTCTGCAGAAGGTGGGCATCACGGAAGATCGGTACGGTGAAATAAAAGCGGCTCTTATCATGGCGCGTACAGGAAGCCAGAGTCCGGAAGAAGAGGAGCCCGCTGCGCTTGATTTCAAACCGTCCACACCCGAGGAGAAACGCATCGCTCAGGAAATCGAGATGATGAGAAAGGAAGTCAGGGTGAAGAAAGATAACGTCCGACTCTACATAAGATACAAAGCGGAGCTTGACCCGATCCTTGATGTCCTTCAGAAATACATGGGTGGGCAATGAGGGGTGATCGAAGATCTCGCTGACGCAATACGAGGGATTACTCTTGTGCGAGTACGGTTACCGCAAAGAAAGCAGGAGGTGCGGTCATGAGAAAATACATGTCTCTGATGCTTGTGATCAATCCCATCATGGTTTTGTTTTCGGGTCATGGTTATCAAACAGAGAAGATGGAATTGCCGTTCTCTTCTCTCTTCTCTGCGGCAGCCTCAGGTAATGTGATCTATTCCGTTCAGCAGAGTAAGCTGGATCAGGAATACAAAGAAGCGATGGAGGCTGCAAGAAAGCTCCTGAAACAGCCGATCGGAACACCACCCGTTCCTCCCGACATCAACCTGAAGTGTACAGAAAATGTAGCGGTTGAAAGATTGGGAGGTGTGTACTACGAGAGTCTTGTTCAGCCGGAGGAGGCACTCTGTCAAAGAGTGCTTTTAGCAGCTAAACAGCTCCGCCTGGCATCTTCAGGCGCAGAAGAAAAGGCTAATGATGCTATCCGCACTGCGGGCCTGTTGTTCAAGCGCAATTTCAGAAAGGTAGATGCTATTATCAGGGCGTACAAACCCAGCCCGGAGAAGTTGGGTGCTGTGGGCTATGCTTCCCTTCGGGTATACAAGGAAGCTGCATTGCTCGGGGAGAAGGAAGAATCACCTATGGATGTGATCGGTGGGTGGGCCGCCAGGGTTGCTGACAAGTACTTGGGAGAGCTTCGCAGGAATCATGACTATAAGGCCATATCCGCCTTTCTTCAATTGAGCAAGCTGGCAAAAATGCTTGGTGTGAGCGAGTCCGAAATGAGTGGTCTGAAGGAGCTGTCCGCTGCCATGGTTTTCAAAGTGGATTTTGATGCCACCTGCTGGGTGAGCGCGGGATCGCAAACGGTGACGCTGAAAGGGGATGCCAAACTGACCCCTGGTCAAAATCTGCAGCTTCTGATGGGTGAAGGGGGTGGGAAATATGAATCGTACGCCGGTGGGAGCGGCGGTGGAGGAAGGATGCAACTGCCGATTGGCTACTCTGTCTCGATGAAACTTCTTGATTTCAAGCCCTGTGATGGGACAGCAAAGCTTTCTGTTGACAGAATCGGGGCAGACAATGAGACATGGATTTCCCCGCAAACCGGTGAGAGATTCACGGCCCCAGGGCCTGAGGTGGACCTTTTCGTCAGAACGGTGGTTGATCAGTTGTTTCAGGGGTATCGGGGGGAAGGTGGCGGATTCAACTTTTCCATGCCGATTTCCAACCTTCAGGCTCAGATGTGTACTGGTAATTTCACTCAGACGGGTATGGTAAGCAAATCGGGTGAGAGTTTTTCGGCTTCGATTACATTCAATGTCACTATTACGCATACGCCAAATTGATGTCTTATCCTCTCTGTTCAGTCCAATTCCAGAGGAGGTACAACATGAAAAAACTCATTGTTGCGCTCTTGCTCGTTGGTCTTCCTTCCTTCGTCTGGGCGCAGAAGATCGGCGTTATTGCCTTTGAGGACGCCGCCAATGCTGGTCCGGAGCTGGGTGAACAGGTGGCGAAGTTCATCCGCTCTGAGCTGCTGAAAAACAAGAAGTACATCCCAAAGTTTATTCAGTACAAGGCCGAGGAGGGCGAATCGACGTCGATTGATTTTGAAAAAGCGGTGGAGCTGGGGAAAAAGAACGGGGTGGACTACGTTGTGATCGGGACAATTCTTGAGGCTGAGGTGACCAAGGGCTCCGCCGGTGTAGGAAACGTCACCATCATGGGGCAACCGGTCGGATCTTCATTGCGGAGTGTCACGGCGACATTGACCATCCAGGGAGACTTGATCTCCGTGGCGACTGGGGAACTGGTCGAGAGTTATCGTGCGACCGGCAGCAAGAGCGACCGTTCGGTCGGCGCGGACGTGTCCACGGAATGGGGAAGCCTAAACGTGGGAGGCGAAGGGAGTGGGAACACGCCGAATGCTCAGGCGCTGCGTGAGGCAGTGGAGGATCTCGTCAAGCAGCTGAGCAAAGCAATAAAGTAGTCGCGAGACGCAGATTCTCGCTGGCCTGTTTCTTCCCGTACTGAGGAATGAGGGAAGAGGCCAGGCAAACCTCGGGTTCGCAGAAGACTCCCCTCTGCTGCTTGAGTAACGGGCTCTGTGACAGTGAAGCTCCTTGTTCTTGGCCGACCAGGTCGATGGTTCGGCGTTCTGTAATGTTCTATTTTACAGCTCAAATGGAGTCATCTTCAGTCATATCCTATCTTTCCCCCTGAAACCACACTCAAGAACTCTGCCATTTGCCTTTCAGTCGAAACTGCAGTAGCTTTGTGAGGTAGAATTTACCCCCCCGCTACACGTTCTAAAGAAGAATCCCGATCTGAGAAAACAGGTCGGGATTCTCTCTGTTCAGGCCGAAATGCGAAGCCCTACTCCACTTCTCTGTTAGAATCCTCCAGAACGGGAACCGACATGCTGTTCACCGTACCATGAAGTTCACTCGCAGCGAAATGGCTGTTGACATCGATCACCAAACGCTCCCATTCTTGACTGCGACCAAGTCCGAAGAGAGCAAAACAGCCGATTCGAGGATGCAATGAAGGCAAGGTGCGGACTCATGCTTGAGATGGGTCTGAATCGCAAGGCGGATCCTCTGTCCTTAGCCTCTTGGCTGCTGCATCTGCTGAGACAAATCTGAAGATATGGATGAAACGGGCTGGGGGGCTATTTCTTTCGAGCATAGAAGAACACGCTGTCACTGTTGAAAGCCGTGAATATCCCCAGGCCATTTTTGATGTTTGTCAGCGGTTCATTCAAATCTCGAGAATCTTGCTCTCTTGACGCGTAGAGATCCACATATTCTTGATTCACCCGATACAGTGTGGCCCGGTGACGGCCAAAGTGTGTCAAGGTGAATGCGCTCACGATGAGAGAATCGCGCGACGTGGGTTGAGTGATGATCCTCAACGGTGATGTCGGAAAAGATGACTCTATCTGCTGAGGGTTTGCATCCACGTTTTCGATCACCAAGTAGTAGTAGGAGGCATCGGAATTGCTCCAGTGGACACTCAGTTGGGCCGACCGGAAGTCTGGGAAGTCTCCAGACGAGATGTTCGAGAAATCGGGTATCTCAAGAGTATCGGATGAAATGCTTACGTTCTCGGGCGCGCTCGGGACGACAGTTGTTCCTGTGGCAATTTGGGCGAAGTGTTCCACTTCAATAGTGAAGCGGTCTCCTGGCTTCACTATCAAATCGACGCCATCGTAATGATAGTATCCGCTATCGCCGGCACTCGGCTGCAGAGAATAGCGCGCTCCGTTTTTTATCAGTGTGACCTTCGCGTCGTTGATCGGCGAAGCAACATCGCTTTGTGTGTCGAGCGGGAGCGTGGAAGTGAGCCGAATGTCTCGGATGGGCCTGTTTGCATACAAGTAAGCGCGGACCACCACGAGACTCTCCTGCGGAACGAGGGGTGATTCCTCGGAACAGCCGCACACCAGCGATAGCCCGCAAACGATTCCAATTGCCATCGATCTCATTGCTGATCTCCAATGAACTCCGTTTCTTGCGTAGACCTAAAACCTTGTTTTGACGTATATCGTTGGCGTTATGCCAAGGTTAACGACGTCAGTAATGACAATGGGTGTAACCTCCAGGTCATACTTGCGATACCAGACGTTCTTGTGATTGGTGACATTGAAGATAGAAATGCCTATTTCCCAATCATATGACCGCTCTTCAAAGAATCTTCGCGAAACGCTTACGTCGAACCGCTGATATGTAGGGAGTCGGTAGGCATTTTTGTCTCCCACATGAATGTAACTTTGCTCGGTTCCATCCAGGAGTGTGATGAAATATTGACTTTGTGGTGAGGAGTACGGATTGCCGGTGGAGAAGACCCAGTCGGCTGAGAAATTCCAAGCGCCGAGGGCATATCCCGCCACGGCCTTGACCTCGTGCGTCCGGTCGTGGTCAGCGGGAAACGGTTTCCCGTTGTTGAGATTAGGGAAGGTGTGTTCGACTTTTCCCAATGTATAGCTTATCCACCCGTTGAAGGGTCCCCGCTTCTTCTGTGCCAGGATTTCAATCCCTCGCGCTTTTCCGGTCCCGAAGAAGAACATGCCGCCGTAATCTGCCCGGTTTTCAAATCGGCGGGAGAGTTCGACTAGCCCCTTCATGCTCTTCACGTACGCTTCGACGTCGAACAAGTACTCCTCTGTCTCATAGCTGAGCCCAAGGATTTCGTGTGATGCCGAGCTCGGTCGTATGTTCTCGTTTGCGACAAGCCAGAGATCTCTGCTCCGTTCGAGCACGTTTTCGCTTGTGATTCGATGGATGTACTGATAGTACTCACCCCAGGCAAGGTTCACTTTGATCCTGTCCGTTAACTGATAGACCGCGGAACCGCGGGGTTCAACATAGAAGGACCGTGTCTGATCAAAGTATGTTCCTCTTAGTCCAAAGGTGAGACTTAACGTCTCGACGAGCTTCCAGTTGTCCTGAACGTACAAAGCGGCTTGGAGCGCTTTGGTGTTTTCGTTGAGCAGGTTTGTCGTATCGCTAAGTGATGCAACATACCTTGTCTTCGTCTGTGCGATCCAGGTTCCAAACTCGATACGGTGGTCGCTGCTTGCATGCAGTTCATTGTCAACGCGAAACGAAAGGTCGGTTACTCGATTGTCCTCGTTCATGCCGAATGCCCCCAATCCCTGACGCCCACGACTAGTGTCGCTCGCGTTGCCCAAAAAACTCTGATTTTGTGAGTGTTCACTGAAGTACGAAGAGCCTGCGAGAAGGATGTTGGAATAGAAGCGATCTCCCCATTGACGAGACCACTTGACGCTCGCACCAAGATTACCCCAGTCGGTGATATCTTGATTCTCTCGAGTTCCCGTCGTCTGAGTGTCGTCTGAACCAGGAAAACGAAGCGTCAGGCCTGCAAGCTGCTGAGATTGATCCAGATTGTCCTTGCCGCTGTAGACGCTGAAGGCAAGAACGTCTTCTGATCCGAGTGTGAAGGAGAGTTTACCGTTGAGGTCGTAGAAATAGAATGAGGGCCTGGACTCCTCCTGTTGGAAGAATGCTGCCCCGCCACGAGATCCACCGCTAAACCCTGGCAGACCTGCTGCACCCGATCTGCTCCCCCCGGTTATGAAGTCATAGAACTTATTGTACAGATCGCTTTCAATAATGTCGCTATATGACCTTCGCACAGACACTAACCAGCTTCCCCTACCAAACAGCGGACCCTCGGCAACCGCGTTTGCGCTGAGGAGGTTTATTCCAATGCCCACGCGTGTTCTGTTCACGTCTCCCGTCTTTCCGGTAAGCTCCACGACGCTGGAGAGCCGTCCGCCGTACCGCGCGGGGAAACCTCCCTTGAACACTTGAATGTCCTTGACGGCATCCGCATTGAACGCGCTGAAGAATCCGAAGAAATGGTCCACGTGATACACCGTCATGCCGTCTAGGAGCACAAGATTCTGATCGGGGGTTCCACCGCGAACGTATAGACCTGAAGAAGCATCGCTTGCACCGCTGATGCCGGGCAAGAGCTGAAGCGATCTGAAGATGTCGACTTCGCCAAGACTCGGAAGCGTCGCGACCTGACGCGCGGAGAATGTAACCTGACTGACCTCCTCTGCTTTTTTCCACACCTGATATTCTTCCGCCGTGACGGTTACACCTCTGAGCTCAATCGCACTCGGTTTCATTTTTATTCTCAGTGGCTGCGTTTGTCCTCCTGCGTTTTCCACAATAACTTCTTGTGACAAGTAGCCGATGTAGGATACGAGCAGCGTGCAAGTGCGTGCCGGTGCATTCACCAGTACAAAGTAACCGCTCGTGTTGCTCGTTGTCCCTCGAGAAGTCCCCTTGAGAAGGATGTTCGCATACGGGAGAGCCTCGCCGCTTGTGGCGTCGATGACGAAACCTTTGATGTCGTTCCTGCCCGACTTCTGACTAGCGGTGTCGGCAATCGTCGCTCTCTGTGCGACTACGCTGTTGGAAATGCTCACGAGGAGCAAAGAGCACACGGCAATGATCAGGCAAATTCGATGCCATTGGGATGCTCTTTCATTGAGATGTCGGTTGTGAACCGCTGGGGGAATCGGCATCCTTTCACTCTCCTTCTTCAGCATCCATTAAACGGTCTTACCGTTGATGTGTCTGTATAATTTAGACAAATGAAGAGGCCGTTTTCTTCCCTCCCGAAGGCCCGAATTTACGCGAATCGAACCGCCAACTTTTTCGTCTCTACACTGTGGACAGGAATAAGAGCCTCAGAGGCATTGTCTAATAGTAGGATTGCGTAATGTCAAATGCCCGAATTCCGCCGGATAACGAGCTGATCGTCGCCGCCCAACGCGGTGACCTCGAGGCGTTTGGCAAGCTGGTGGAACGGTACGAACAAAGAGTGGCAGCAACGGTCATCGGCATGGTCGGCGATTGCGACGAAGCGGACGATATAGGGCAGGAGACATTCATCAGATTGTACCACGGGATAAAGAGATTCCGTGGCGAATCAAGACTGGAAACGTACTTGACTCGGATTGCCATCAACCTTTGCCTCAATGAGCTCAAACGTCGAAAACGTCGTCAACTCCTCTTTATTCGGTCCTCAAGTACTCCCGATGCGGACGCAGCGTACCAGGACTCAGAATACGATCAACGCGAGCAGAAGCATGTCGTCGATCGAGCACTTCAGGAACTCAAGCCGGAATTCCGATCCGTCGTCGTGTTGCGTCTCATCGAAGGCTATTCGACCGAAGAGACTGCACGCATTTTGAACATCCCGGTAGGCACAGTCCTCTCGCGATTGGCAAGAGCACAGGAAAAGCTCAAGCAGTACTTGAAGCCTTGGATTTCAGAGACTCTATGAACGATCAACTCTACAACCTTTTGGTTCGATCCTTTGATGCGGTGCTCGATGAAATCGACTATGCTCAGCTTGAGCAAGCCCTCTCAGAGCCTGAAAACAAAGTTGAATACGATCGCCTGGTGGCGTTGCGGAAGATGATCAAGGGAACGGCTGCTTCCGCGTTCAAGCCATTCTTTGTGCAGAGGCTTCTGCAACGACTTGCGTCTGCACACGAAGAATTTCGCAGGTGGCTATTTCAGGACTTTCGAAGAGTTGCCCTTGTCGGAGGAATTATTGCATTGCTGCTTGCCTGCTATAATGTCTCCAAACACGATTCTATCAGCCTCGAGGCTGTGTTCGCACAGCCCGAATACACCCTCGAACAAGTTCTTCGCTTGGAGGTGCCATTCGAATGAGTCCAAAGACGCGGGCCGTACTTGCCATTGTCGTTACGCTTTGTATCGGAATTCTCATCGGCGTGCTTGGTCACGGTGCATATTTGAGTAGCCAAGACAGGAAGATGAGGTCAATTCCTCCTTCTCGATTTTTTGTTGCCGACCTAGAGCGAACAATTCAGCCGGACGAAAAACAACGGGATACTGTTTCGAAGATATTGTCGAAGCGGTCAGATCAGGTTGCCGCAATTATGGAGGGACATCTTAAGGAAATCGGTGCGATCATCGATTCCACTGAGGCCGATCTCGCACCGATGTTGAACAAGGAGCAACAGCAGCGCCTCAGAGAACGCCTTCAGCGAGGGAGGATGGGACGACCCGGGATGATGCCACCTGAGATGATGCCACCTGAACAATGGGAAGAGCGGATGAAGGAGCGTCTCGACCTGAGCGAAGATCAAGTCAAGAAAATTCAGAGACTGATGGAAGCGTCGCGGAAAGAAATAACGAGGCTTATTGAAACACGCCGGAACGGCCCCGAAGCGGTGCGTGATTCCGTCCGTGCGCTCATGCTTAAGATGGACACACAAATCAAGTCATTGTTGACGCCTGACCAACAAAAGAAATTTGAAGAGTTGGGAAAAGAGCCGTTCAGGTTTGGCCCAGGCGAATTCCCACCCCCGAAGAGTGGAAGGGAATAGAGGAACACAGGCCCATTCCACTATCATTCAGACAGGTGTTCAAAGGGGGTTCTTCGTGAAGGACCGATCCCATCCTGCTGCAATACGATCGTTCTTCGGTACTCTCGCGGTTGTTCTGACAACAATCAGCCTGCCTATTCTTGCCCAGCCTATCCGAGTGACACCAGAGGAACAGACAAAAAGGCTTAAAGAGTTGCTTTCCCTGACTGATGCACAGGCGGCGAAGGTCCTCAAGATTTATGAAAACTCGCAGGAGGAGATGCGGAAGTTGTTCGAGTCAGGAGAAGAAGATCGCGAAACAATGAGACAGGCAATGATGACGATCATGATGAACGTCGATAAACAGATTGACTCATTGCTGGCTGCTGATCAAAGAAAGAAATTTGATCAGTTCAGGAAGGAGCGAATGAGCAGAATGCCTCGGCGCAGACCTGACAACTAGACTCCTCGCGAATGTCTCTAAGGTTTGGGGTGAACGCTGTGATCGCAAGATTGTGCCGAAAGAAGATGATTTTAAAAACTCTTTTCGTTGCGCCTATTCTGATCTTCCTGACTAGCTGTTCGGATCAACGGATTCAAAGCAACTGGGCTCGAAGGTCGCCAACCATTGATGGAAATCTGGAGGAGTGGAGTAGTGCTTCGCTGGTTATTTTTGAGGACCTGCAAGTGTCACTCGGTGTAGGAAATGATGCCTCTTTTCTCTATCTCGCCGGCCGCATTGCCAATGCCCCGCTGGCATTACGTCAAGCGAAAGCGGCACTGAACGCTTCATATGACGAGTGGTTGAAGCAGGGACTTAAGCAAGAGCTGGATATGTACGCCCCATTGATCGCGACGCGCGACCGGCGTGAAGCGCTTGAGGCGTTCGCCCAGAAGAGAAAGCCGGTCTGGAAGGGAGCCTAACTCCGTTCTTCTTGAACCTCGTCCTTTGGTCCTTTGGCTTATCTCAAGGTCGAACCTTGAGCTCGTCGAAAGGTTCGGCTCGTCCCGAGAATCGTGACTTCCGCCAAAAAAGCGTGGCGGCCAAGCGCTCAGGACGATCCACAAAACGATACGCCCCCGCTTCCCGGAGGCGTTTTTTTGGAACTTACGGATGGAAACGCCGGATCAGATCAAAGATTGGGAGCGAGAAGATTTCTATGAATGATCTTCGCTCCGTCGAAACCGTTGAACTTGGTTGACGACGCCGTGCTGTAAGCGCCGATGTTTTCCGTCAACAGATAATCGCCGACCTCCAGATTCCCCGGCAGCTCCACAGAGAGAGAAATTTTGTCGAAACTATCGCAGGTAGGTCCGACGACTGCGCAAATTTCCGTCTCGCCGTGCTTCAATGCACTGAAATTGGGAATCCAATGATCGTACACGACGCCTGAAAAAGTCTGGTACACGCCGTCATTGATGTGATAGAACACCTTGCCATCCCTGCGGGCTTTGCCGATTATTTCTGAGACCAGCGTGGCGGCAGTGGCTACAATAAACCGACCGGGTTCGGCAAGAATTTCAATATCATCCGGGAACAGCCGCTTGAATTCGGAATTCAACAGGCCGGCAAGTTTCTCAAAGTGCGGGACGTGCGTATCGTACGGCACTGGAAAACCGCCGCCGATGTCCAGCAAATTCAGACCGTATCCCTTCTTGCGAGCATCGTTGAAGATCTCAGAGGTTATCGCCAGCGCCTGAGTGTAGTTGTCGAAGTTCGTGCATTGGCTCCCAACGTGAAAGCTGATGCCCTCGACTTTCAATCCCATCTCGAACGCCTGATCAATCAGCGCTGCAGCTTCACCCGGCTCGACGCCGAATTTTGTGCTCATTTCCACCTGTGAGCCGGTGTCCGGCACCTTCACCCGCAGCACCAGTCCAGCCGTATCGCAATAGTCTTTCAACTTCTTCACCTCGGCGCTGTTGTCGTACGTAACCAGCGGCTTGTACTGCCTGATCTTGCTCAGCGTGTGTCGATCCTTGATCGTGTTGGAGAAGATGATCTTGTCCCAGACGAAGTACTTCTTCTCCTTCTTCTCAAAGTGCCGGATATATTGGTACACCTGCATGAATTCGTTGTACGAAGCCACATCAAAACTCGATCCTTCCTTGAACAGCGTCTCGATGATCTGCTGAGTCGAATTGGCCTTGACCGCATAATAGCACTGAACCCGCGGCAGGTGCTTTTTGAATGTCCGGTAGTTCTCCCGGATCTTGTCGTGATCCAGTATGCATAACGGGGTGCCGTGCTGCTCGACGAGTCTCACAAACTCCTCTTTCATCTCCACTTTGTTCTCCACGGGATCGACCAAGGTCATCGCGTCACCTGAGGGCTGATCATACGCTGATGAGAAATTCGAAATTCTAAGTCCGAAAATCGAAGGAAACCCAAACTCGGAACGCAAAACTCAAAAACTCAAAAAGCCGTAGTCCGAAACTCTGAACCTGAAACTTACCCCGGCCTTCCGCTTCTTTCCAAGCAGTACTCGAGATCTAGATATCTCACGGCTTCTCGTTCATCACAAGGGCAGCTTTTTCATGAGGTCTTTCAACTCCTCGATCTCTTTGTTATTCTCGAGATACGATTTGATCAACTTCTCCTGCAGTTCGTCGCCATGATCGTAGAGGCGCTTCAGTTTCTTGGGCTTGGTCGTCTGAATCACGTATGCGGCGAGGAGCGGGAAGGCGACCGTCACGTCGACGTACGCTGTCACGGTCTCCTCCAGTTTGGTGGGATCGATTTTTCCCCAGCTGGCGGCTTCGCTTGGAGGCGCTCCGGAAAGTCCGCCTGTGTCGGGACGCGCGTCGGTAATATTGATGTCGTAGTCCTGACCCGCTTCGGGAATCATCAGCACTTCCTGAATCTGCGGCTCGGTTTGAAGCAGGAAGTTCTTCGGGCTGCCGCCGCCGATCAGGAGAACGCCCGTTTTTCCGTTCTCGTATTTCTTGGCGTTCAGAATGATGGCCGTCGAATCATTGACGTCGATGCTCGGATTAATCTTGAGTCTGAAGTAGTCTCTCAGGCCGGCGACATCTGCCAGAAGTTCCAGTCCGGCCACGTTCATGCCGATGGTCGAATCGCCTGGCGACGAAGTGAACACTGGAATGCCGTTGCGATAGGCTGCGGCCAGAACGCTGACCTCACCAAGATTGTTCTTCTGTTCGTACTCGTTCACCACCTTACCGAGGTGATGGTAATATTCCCGGGTTCCCATTTCTTTTTGGAATTCAGGCCGCAGCATGATCTTGCGCAGGATGCGATCCGTTGCCATCAGCACGTCTTCATAATCGAAGAGAATATCGTAGATTCTGGTGACGCCCTTGTCGCGCAGGTCGGCGTCGTCAACGGTGTGACTTCCCCGGAAGAGCGGCATGTCGAAGGCAAAGTGCAGGTCGTGGTACATATTGGCGCCGGTGGAGACCAACCAATCGATGTAGCCATGATTCATCAACGGAATGATCGTAGACCGTCCCAGACCGGCCGGGATCAGGGCGCCAGCAATACTTACCCCGATCGTTACGTCCTCCGGTGAATACTTGTCTCGCATCAGTTGGCAAGCGGCCCGAAGTCTTCCTCCGTTGTAGGCGTCCATATTGTCTATGACAGCCGCTATATCGCTGTCGCGAGAGATCGGCTTTGGGAGAACCCGCTTTCCGGAGAGATAGTGATGCTTTCCCGGATGTTCCTTCTTCATGTGTTGCATGATGTTCCCTTGGCTTTTGAGATATTGAGTTCAAGAACAAACCGTCAAGACACAAAGTGTGTTGGAACGATGAAAAAGTCTTAATCTCAATCAAGTCCCGACACATGTCAGCCTATTCTCGGCGTCTTGGCGGTTCAATTAACCTACGAATTTAGCGGAGAAAGAGGTCAGACGCAAGAAATGACAAGCATGAAACGACGATGAATCGGAGTCTTGATGGGTTCCTCCGGGACTCGCTCAGGACAGGCTATCCCGTTTGAACAACATCAGGACGCACACAGCGTGCAGCGTCTCATGAACAATCCTTACCAATGCGTGGAGGCAAGAGTCTCCTATGCATGTCAAGAGGCTGTCGTTCAAGCATGATATCACACGGGATTCTTCTCCTTCGCCAAATCGTGTCAATCTCCGTGAAATGGAAATGCGTGGATTTCGGGGTCCGAAGACGGCTTTCTTCGTGAAATAGAGAAATTGACTTGTCTAACGCATAGCCCGAGCAGCTCCTCCCCGGCGGCCTAGCCTTTTGCCTATGAAGTTCCGGCTGATTAGATTTGTTTGTTGCAGCAAAAGGTTTCCGAGAAAGGAATAATCCATGATTGTGGGCGCTCGAAGAGGGCATCCGAAGAGAATCGGCCGGATGTTGATGCTCGAACTTTGGCTGGGAGCAGCGGTCTCGCTTCACGCATATGCCTCGATTCAGGATAGTGCGTTGGCGGCAAGACAGAGCACGGTGGAATGGGAACTCGGTGTGTTGAACGAGTCCGATTCGGGGAGCCTGACGAAAGCAGGAAGCCCCCAAACGATTGATTGTCCCTACGGAAGAGCTGTCTGCTTCGATGGCGTAGGCGATGCGCTCTTTCTCGACGCGAATCCCCTACGGAACCTACGTCAATTCACGGTGGAGGTTCTTCTGAGGCCTGATCCGAAAGGACCGCCCGAGCAGAGATTCCTTCATATGGGAGAAATGAGCGGCGATCGCATGATGCTTGAAACGAGAATGACGGATGACGATCAATGGTATCTTGATGCCCACATCAGGTCGGGAGATTCTGCAAAGACTTTGATTGATAGACAAATGACGCATCAGACGGGAGTATGGCATCATATCGCTCTCGTTGTGGACAGCGGAAGGATGGACACGTATGTGGATGGCAAGCATGAGTTGGAAGGGAACGTCAGGTTTTCCCCATTCAGCGGCGGAAAAACATCCATTGGCGCGCGAAGGAATAGAGTATATTGGTTCAAGGGAGCGATCTGCAAGATCCGAATCACACCAAAGTGTTTGAACCCATCAGATTTCGCGAGATAACGACTGCCCTCATAATACGACAAGTCTGAAGGAACATCGAAAATGCGAAAATCTCTATCGCTTGTTCTCGCTTTCATGGCGATCGGTGGCATCGCGACTGCCCAGCAAACCCGCACCGAAGTCATCAAGGCCACCACTCCCGCTGACGATGCGAAAGCAAACAGTGAAACTGTGCCAGATGTGTATGCGGTGAGCGGCCAGTTCGAGAGGGTCGTAGTGTTGCGTTTCAAATACCAAGCCGATTTGTTAGCCGGGCTGGAGAGCATGGTGAAGCAGCAGAGGATTCGTAATGCCGTTATTCTGGCGGGAGCAGGATCGGTGAGGAACTATCACGTTCACTCGGTGAGCAATCGTACGTTCCCTTCGAAGAATATCTATGTTAAGGATGACACGGCCCCTGCTGACATCGTAAGCATGAATGGATACGTGATCGATGGCCGAGTTCATGCACATTTGACCATGACAAGTGCCGATAAGGCATTTGGCGGACACCTTGAGTCGGGTACAACCGTCTTCACGTTTGCCATCGTTACCGTGGGTGTCTTGAAAGAGGGGATAGATCTTAGCCGTTTCGACGACAAGACGTATCGATAGATTTTGCAAACTCACCTTGCTGGATCGGCTCGACGTGAGTGGAATGTTGCAGACAGGCTCTGTCGAACTGAGACATACTTGGGGGTTGTCGGGGGTTTCCTACTTTCCAGGCTCATCCGCCACAATCGATCTCTCTTGCCGCACTATGCTGTGCGCGGCGCTCGTTTGCCAAGAATCGGAATACGTACTGCGCTGTCCAAAAAATAACTCTTGACAATTGAAAACTAAAGGCGTAAGCTTGTCATACCTAGTATACTAGGTGCTCGCCTTATGCCGATCGATCTGCACGACTCGACTCCTCTCTACCTTCAAATCGTCGACGATATCAAGTCGAAGATACTCTCCAAGAAATTGCGAGTGGGCGATCAACTTGGCTCTCACGCCGAGCTGGCGTCGTTCTATGGCGTGAGCCTCATTACCGTCAAGAAGGCGCTGGCGACGATGATCTACGAAGGGATCATTTACAGCCGCGTTGGAAAAGGGACGTATGTGGCCGAGCCATTGCTCGACACTGACCGGCGTGAGCACCAGACCATTGGACTTGTCCTTCGCGACATCCGCAGCCCCTTCTTTTCGCGTGTGATGCACAGTGTAGAGGAGTCTGCATACGAACTTGGCTACCATGTGCTGCTTTCGAACTCCTCCGGCAGAGCAGAAAAAGAAGAGGCTCAGATCGCGCGGTCCCGGAAGTTCGGTGTCAAGGGTATGATCATCGCTTCCATGACCCACAAGTATCATGCGACGCCGACCATCCGCAGGTTACTCCACGAACGATTTCCCTTCGTCATGGTGTCCTATATTGAAGATGAAGACGTTCCGTTTGTCGGCAGCGACCATGAGCTGGGAGGGTATCTGGCAACCGACTATCTCATTAAGCGGGGATATCAGAAGATCGGCTACATCAACGGGGAAAAAGGAAATTTGGTTGGTGGCTTGCGTCGGCGTGGTTACGAGGCAGCGCTCAGAGCACATGGTCGGCGGATCGACAAAGGACTCATTTTTCAGCTTCTCCGGCGAGGAGAGTGGCACGATTATCAATCTGGTTATGAGATAGGCAAGAGATTCGGGAAGCTGAACGTGAAACCCGATGCAGTCTTTGTGTACAATGATCTTTCGGCGCTCGGATTCGAGGATGCGATACTCGATCAAGGATTGAAAATCCCTGAGGATGTCGCTATTGTCGGTTTCGATGACATTGAGCGGGGCCGACATGCGGTGATTCCACTGACCACGATGCGGCAACCGACAGATGTCATCGGGCGGGAGGCGATGGAACTACTCGTCAAACAAATGGAGGGGAAGGAAGCTCCCATTCGCAAGGTTCTCAAGCCGGAGCTGGTCATTCGAGAGTCCACGCGCGGTCAGAGGAAAGGTCACACTCCAAGCAAGAGTACTTCACGGTTTGCGACCGAACGGCAAAGATCCTTATGAGTGGCATGGGGGATAATAGTCCTGTCATCGACGATTCCACAGCGACAATGATGGTTCACAGCATCGCCATTCGAGCTCAGCAAATGAGGCAAGGGAAGCCTCTTCGTGAAGGGGGCCTTGGTCGGTGCAGCGATACTCGGACCGCAGGTGAACTCTATCGGTTCGCGGCAACACGCGCTCGTGGAACGGTAACTGCAAGCTTTGAAGGGTTTGAACTATCCTGATGAGGTCGCATCAATGAGACAAAGTGAAGTATTTGTGGAAGGTGAGCACCGACCGTGGGAGACGGTTGGCGAAGGCGTCCAACGAAGGATCCTCGGCTATGATACTGAGTTGATGATGGTATGCGTGAAGTTCAGAAGAGGATCCATTGGATCTGTACATAAGCATTCCCACCGCCAGGTGACGTACGTGGAGTCCGGCTCATTTGAGGTGCAGATCGGTAGTGAAAAGAAGGTGTTGACGGGTGGTGACTGCTACTTCATTCCGCCGAATGTCCCACATGGTGTGATCGCACTGGAGGACAGCAGTCTCGTCGACGTGTTCACGCCAGCCCGCGAAGATTTTCTTGTCACGAAGTGAATCGCATGTTTCTCAGAGTTCTGGTCAAATCGCTCAGAGCACGTAGCAGAAAGGATCTTGAATGAAGAGTATCTTCGATCTCTCGGATAGAATCGCGATTGTAACGGGCGGGTGCAGAGGCTTAGGGCAGGGGATGGCAGTAGGTCTGGCGGAAGCCGGTGCCGACGTTGTGCTCGTCGATCGTCAGGAAGCGAACGAGACCGCCGACATGGTTCGGTCGCTCGGCCGAAAGGCCCTGACGCTGACAGCCGATCTTTCGACGATTGGCGTCATTCCCTCCATTGTTCAAAAGACGATCCAGACATTTGGAAAAGTCGACATCCTCGTCAACAATGCTGGCATCATTCGGCGAACGCCAGCGATTGATTTTTCAGAAAGGGATTGGGACGAGGTCATGGCGATCAACGCGAAGACGGTCTTCTTTTTCAGCCAGGCGGTCGCCCGTGACATGATGAAGCGGAAGTACGGCAAGATCATCAACATCGCTTCGTTGTTGAGCTTTCAGGGTGGCATAGTCGTTCCGTCGTATGCAGCGAGTAAAGGGGCGGTCGCGCAGGTGACAAAAGCCCTCGCCAATGAGTGGGCCCAGCACGGGATTAACATTAATGCGATTGCGCCCGGTTACATGGCCACGGACAATACGAAGGCGCTGCGCGAAGATCCCGCCCGCGCCAAAGCGATTCTGGACCGAATTCCCGCCGGGCGGTGGGGAACGCCGAAGGACCTGGCAGGTGTGGCGGTGTTCCTCGCGTCTTCCGCGTCTGACTACGTGAACGGTCACGTGCTCGTGGCGGATGGCGGATGGCTCGCACGATAGACGTGAAGAGCACCCTGCTCTCTCTTGCAGTCGTGGCGCTGACGATCGTCGCGCGGCAAGCTCCTGCACAGAGCTTGGACACTCTTGTCTCGCACGCGCTGCGGTTTGCCGTACACCAGGTAAGGCAGACGGCACTCGAAATCCATGACAGCACAGATTTTCCCCGGAGCACAAATCCCGATGGTTCGTGGAAAACCAGCGCCGCGCGTGAGTGGACCAGCGGCTTCTTCAGCGGCTGTCTCTGGTATTTGAACGAATACACAGAAGACCCGGGCTTCAGGTACGCAGCTGAGCGATGGACAGCAGGGATCTCAGGGCAGCAGTTCGACACGGGCACACACGACGTCGGGTTCAAGATTTTCAACAGTTTTGGAAATGGGTATCGCGTGTACCCATCGAAGGGGTACAAAAAGGTCATTCTTCAGGCGGCTCAGACACTCACAACTCGATTCAATCCGACGGTCGGATGCATCAAGTCGTGGGACAATCCCAAGTGGGCCTATCCCGTCATCATAGATAATATGATGAACCTCGAGTTGCTTTTTTGGTCGGCGGAGCACGGCGGACCGAAACGGCTGTGCGAAATCGCGATCAAGCACGCAGAAACGACGATGAACAATCATTTTCGCCCGGACGGTGGAACGTGCCACGTCCTCGGCTACGACACGACCAGCGGAGCGGTCATCGCGCGGAACACACATCAGGGGTATGCGGACGAATCCGTCTGGGCACGAGGCCAGGCGTGGGCCATCTACGGGTTCACAATGACCTATCGATTCACGAAGGACGTCCGATTTTTGAAAACGGCTCAGCGCGCCGCGAACTACTTCATCAATCATCTTCCGCCAGATTACGTGCCTTACTGGGATTTCATGGCCCCCGCAATTCCAAATGAACGCCGGGATGTTTCCGCGGCAGCCATTACTGCATCGGCGTTGTTTGAACTCTCAACGTTCTCAGAAACCGAATCGCAGCAGGCAACATATCTTGACGCTGCCAGGAAGATGCTTCGATCGCTCTGCTCGGCCCCCTATCTGGCAGAGGGGACAATTTCTCACGGCATTCTGAATCACGCGGTCGGCAGCAAGCCGGCTAATTCTGAAGTTGATGTGTCGCTCATTTATGCTGATTACTACTTCATCGAAACGTTGATTAGGTACCTTCGGCTAAAGAACTAAACGTTGGGCCCTCTCTGGACAATCGCGGATAGTGTCCAAGCTTGAAGAGATTGCTGCGAAAGAGAGGCACCAGGAAATTCGAAACAGCACTGACACAACAATGATCAATCGCTGGAAATCAAGATGAGAAAGACTATTCTGTTGGCGTTTGCTCTTCTCCTCGCGGCAAACGCACTTTCGCAGGAAAAGCAGGCAATCATTCGCGTCAAGAATCCCCTGTGGCTTGATCGCCCTGGCGAAATTGTCAGCGTGCCCTGGAAACACATCAAAACAAAATTGCCATCGCTTGATCCAGCAGCAATGTCAATTCGTGAAGCACAGTCAAACGTCGATCTTGTCTACCAGGTGGTCGACTACAATGAGGATGGCAATCCGGATGAGTTGGTGTTTCAATCAAGCTTCAAAGCGGCAGAGACCAAGGAGTTCGTCGTGGAGCAAGCGACCGAGAAGGCATCGACATTCCAACCGCTTACGGATGCCCGTTTCGTGACACCGCGTGAGGATCTTGCCTGGGAAAATGACCGGATCGCTTTTCGAATGTACGGTCCCGCGCTTGCGAAGGAAGTCAACAACGGTATCGACATCTGGACCAAACGAGTTCGGTATCTTATTGTCGATAAGTGGTACAAAGGAGAAGAGCAAGACCCAAAAATCTCGTATCATGAAGACCACGGTGAAGGTGCGGACTACTTTTCGGTCGGCAGATTGCTCGGCGCCGGTGCTTGCGCCCTCTTGAAAGATGATTCACTGTATCAACCGGGCGTATTTGCGAAGCACAGGATCATCGCGACTGGACCACTGCAGGCGATCTTCGAACTAACATACAACCCCGTGGTGTATGAGGGTAAAAGGATAACTGAGGTTATGCGAATAACGCTCAACGCAGGGGTTAACTTGAACAGAATCGATGTCACATTCTCGAGCGAGTCTGGCAAAGGAAAAGTGGCGTTCGCCTCTGGCATCGTCAAACGCAAGGGGACAACCACCTCTAGTGACAAGAAAGCTGGCTGGACGAGCCTCTGGGGATTGACGGCGGATAGAGAAGAGATCGGATATCTCGGAACAGGCATCGTCATGCCAAGAGCCACGTTGAAGGAAGTGAAAGAGGATAGCGTCCACGCGCTGATCATTGGCAAAGCAGAGCTGGGAAAGAGCTTCACCTACTATGCTGGTGCGGGGTGGACACGTAGCGGCGACTTCGCAAGCGCCGAAGATTGGACCAAGTATCTGACTGAATTTGCACAAAGGGTTCAGACTCCGCTCGTTGTGCGTATCCTGACAAGGTAGAGGAGGCAGAAGGAGCATGGACGTTGGGATAGGCATTCGATGGTCGTGAGATTCGGTTCAAACCCGTTCCCGGCTCCAAGGCGGTGACTGAAGCCCGCAACCAGGATTTCAAGAGCAGCTAGTTGATCGTCAACGAATAACATTACCAGGAAATCACGGAGAGGAGTACAAGAATGGAAGTACGGTTCTCAACAGATCCCAACGGCTTCAGGGGGATGACGACCCAGGATCTCCGGAGGTCGTTTCTCATCGACAATCTCTTTCTTCCCGACGAAGTGCCCATGGTCTATTCCGACATCGATCGCTCGATTACGGGTACTGCTGTCCCTGTCAAGGGGACTCTCAAGCTCCTGAGCAGCAAGAAGGAAATGGCTACTGAGTTCTTTGGCGAGCGACGTGAAATTGGGGTTATCAACATCGGTTTGGATGGAGTCATCAGAATCGACGGCAAAGAATTCCCAATGGCGCACAAAGACGCACTCTATATCGGACGCGGTGCAAGAGAGGTTGAGTTCGCCGGCAGGAGCGCTGACAAACCTGCGGTCTTCTATTTCGTGAGCTATCCGGCGCACAAGGAGTTCCCTACGACTCGCGCCAAGTTCACAGAGGCAGAACCCGTGAAGCTGGGCAGCCAGAAAGACGCCAACAAACGGACGATCTACAAGTACATTCATCCCAACGGGATCAAGAGCTGCCAGTTGGTGATGGGATTGACGGAGCTGGAGGAGGGGAGCGTCTGGAACACCATGCCTCCGCACACACATCAGAGGAGGTCAGAGGTGTACATGTACTTCAATCTCGATGCTAATGCGATGGTCGTTCATCTGATGGGACAGCCTGAGGAGACGCGTCATCTCGTGATTCGCAACCGGCAGGCCGTTCTCAATCCAAGCTGGTCGATTCATGCCGGTGTGGGTACACAGAGCTATAGCTTCATATGGGCGATGGGCGGCGAGAACCAGGTGTTCGATGACATGGATGGAGTGGGAGTGAAGGAATTGACCTGACGCAGCCCCGTAGGTCTTGCCCAACGAAAATTCAAGAAAGCAGACAAGATGAAATCCACACGACGTCTAGAACTCCATGAGGATCGATTTTTCGACCCGAACCCGGTCGTCAGGAGAATTGCCCGGCAACTCTACCGATCTGTCAGGGACCTTCCCATTATCAGTCCGCATGCCCATGTGGATCCGAAAATCTTTGTGAAGAACGAACCTTTCCCGAATCCGACTGAGCTCTTCATCATCCCGGACCACTATGTTTATCGGATGCTGTATTCGCAGGGGATACCTCTCGAGTCGCTCGGGATTCGGCCCATCGATGGATCACCCTGTGAAGGCGATGCGAGGAAGATCTGGAAACTGTTTGGTGAGCACTATTACCTCTTCCGGGGGACGCCAACGGGCGTTTGGCTCAACCATGAGTTTTCGGTCGTATTCGGGATCAAGAAGCAGTTGACCGGTGAAACCGCTCTGCAGATCTATGACGAGATCAACCAGAAGCTGCAGCTGCCGAGGTTCCGGCCACGCGCGCTGTTCGGGCGATTCAAGATCGCCGTTCTGGCCACGACGGACTCAGCGACGGATACCCTTGAGGCGCATCGGGAACTTCGCTCATCCGGTTGGAAGGGAAGGGTGATTCCGTGCTTCCGGCCTGATGAGCTCACGGATCTGCAGGCCGAGAATTGGCGATCGAATATTGACCTGCTCGGTGAGCGCGCGGGGGTGGAGATTACATCGTACAGCCGCTTCATTCAGGCACTGGAGGACCGGCGTTCGTTCTTCCGATCGATGGGCGCTGTGTCGACTGACCACGGCGTCGATTCTTCTTATACTCACGAACTCACGAATCGCGAAGCAGAAAGGATATTTCGAAGAGCTCTGAAAGGCGCTGCGACGAACGATGATGCGGCGCTCTTCAATGCCCACATGCTGATGGAGATGGCTCGGATGAGTCTCGAGGACGGGCTGGTGATGCAGATCCACTCCGGTGCCGACCGCAACCACAATCGGATGATTTACGAGAAATTTGGTCCCAACACGGGGTGCGATATTCCGGCGGCCGCCGACTTCACGCGGAATCTCCACGAGCTTCTGAACAAATATGGGAACGACCCTCGCCTTACCGTGATCATCTTCACACTCGACGAGAGCACGTACTCCCGTGAGCTTGCGCCCCTTGCGGGCCACTATCCGGCATTGAAGCTCGGCCCCGCCTGGTGGTTCCATGACAGTATCGAAGGGATGATGCGGTACCGGCAGATGGTGACCGAGACGGCAGGAATCTACAACACGGTGGGGTTCAACGACGACACTCGCGCCTTCATCTCCATCCCGGCACGACACGATCTTGCGAGAAGAGTTGACTCGACCTTCCTGGCGGGGCTCGTTGCCCGACATATCATCGATTTGCAGGAAGCGTTGGAAATGAGCTATGACCTGGCGAACGGACTCGCCAAGAAAGCGTACAGGTTGTAGAGTTCCATTCGCCGGTTGTGGCCAAATGCGCTTTCCCCACGAAAACGAACAAAGGCAAACTCGACAATGACAGCGATAAGCGAAGCAACCGTCAGGCGCGGCTACTACCGTTGGACCATCTGTGCGCTTCTGTTTTGCGCAACAACCATCAACTACATCGACCGGCAAGTGCTTGGCATTCTCGCGCCGGATCTCCGGAGATCGATCGGCTGGAACGATATTGACTACGGGTATATTGTGACGGCATTCCAGGCGGCGTATGCTATTGGCATGGTGGTGGTGGGCAGACTCATGGATAGGCTTGGCACAAAGGTCGGCTATTCCGTGGCGATTACGGTATGGAGCTTGGCTGCGATGGCGCATGCGCTTGCACGTTCAGTCATAGGGTTTGCCATTGCTCGATTCTCACTCGGCCTGGGTGAGTCCGGGAATTTCCCCGCGGCGATCAAAACGGTCGCCGAGTGGTTTCCGAAGAAAGAGCGGGCGCTCGCAACCGGCATTTTCAACGCGGGTTCAAATGTCGGAGCAGTGGCAGCTCCACTGGCCGTCCCTTGGATAACGCTCACCTACGGATGGCAGATGGCTTTTGTTGCCACCGGGGCCATCGGATTCCTTTGGATTGTGTTTTGGGTGGTGCTCTATGAAAAGCCGGAACAGCAGAAGCGCCTCAAAGCGGAAGAACTCGCTTACATTCAGAGCGATCCGCCGGATCCACCAGTTCGAATTCCCTGGCTGAGTCTGCTGAAGCATAAGCAAGTCTGGGCCTTTGCGATTGCCAAGTTCATGACGGACCCCGTCTGGTGGTTCTATCTGTACTGGGTCCCCTCATTTCTTAACAAGAGCTACGGCCTGACTCTCGATAGGATTGGACCGCCACTCATCATCATCTACGTGATGGCGGACGTCGGGAGTATTGGAGGGGGATGGCTCTCATCATTTCTTATCAAGCGAGGCTGGAGCGTCAACAGAGGGCGAAAGACAGCAATGCTGATCTGTGCAATCTGCGTGGTGCCGATTGTTCTCGCCTCACAGGCATCAGAATTGTGGATGGCAGTTGCGTTGCTGAGTCTGGCTACTGCAGCACACCAGGGGTGGTCGGCAAACCTGTTCACCACGACGTCGGATATGTTTCCGCGAAAAGCCATCGGTTCGATAGTCGGCCTGGGCGGGATGGCAGGAGCGATTGGGGGAATGTTGATCTCGACCTTGGCGGGTTTCCTGCTGGAGTTTACCGGAAGTTACCTTGTGCTCTTCATCATCTGCGGTTCAACATACTTGGTGACATTCTTGATATTCAGCCGCTTGGCTCCGAACCTGGAGCAGGTCGAAATGTAGTCAACGTGAACGGCAATTTTTCCAAGTGAAGGTATGAATCTCGAAGAACTCAAGAAACAATTTGATTTCACGGGACGCACAATCGTCATTACTGGAGGAGGTGGAGTGTTGGGAGGTGAAATGGCCTGCGCCCTTGTCGGGTGCAACGCAAATGTGGCCATTTTGGACAAAGATCCTGCACTTGCGGAGAAAATCGTCAAGCGGATTGAATCGTCCGTTGGTCAAGTGATTATTGTCTATGCGGATGTTCTCGACAGAAATACACTTGAGAAGGCGGCGGAATCGATCGTCAAGACCTTCGGGAGGATCGATTGCCTCATCAACGCTGCCGGCGGGAACAATCCCCAGGCGACCACAAGTGCTGAGCAGTCCTTCTTCGACCTTCCCAAAGACGCGATGGGATTCGTCGGCGATCTGAACCTCATGGGAACGATTCTGCCGAGCCAGGTATTTGGCAGGTATATGGGAGAGCAAAAGGAGGGCGTCATACTGAATGTTTCGTCGATGAATGCCTTCCGCCCTCTCACGCGCATTCCGGCATACTCGGCAGCGAAGGCGGCGGTGAGCAACTTTACGCAATGGCTCGCTGTTCATATGGCACAAGAGTACTCGCCCAGCATTCGGGTGAACGCGATCGCTCCCGGCTTCTTCCTGACGGAACAGAACCGTTACCTTCTCACCGACAAGGAAACGGGGGCGCTCACGCAGCGAGGAAAGAAGATCATCGAGCACACGCCGATGGGGCGCTTCGGAGAGCCGGAAGACTTGTTGGGCGCAACGATCTGGCTTCTGTCGCCAGCCTCGAAGTTTGTAACGGGCATCGTCCTTCCCATTGACGGTGGATTCTCAGCGTACTCGGGTGTGTAAGAGAATCTGCACTTGACAACAACGATACCTTGAAAAGGATAAGGAGCAAGAGATGAGCAATGCTTTGCAGATCCGTCCGGATGGCGCGCTGGACCTGCTCTCGCTGGGCGCATTGGTGCATCGTCTGGATCCGGGCGTCATCCCTTTCCGGAAGGCGACTGAGTGCAAAATTCATGTGAGCGGCGGGGAGTTCAACGCCGCCGCCAATTTGTCCGATTGCTTCCGCATGAAAACGGGCATCGCGACGGCAATGGTGGACTACCCGGTCGGCGATCTGATTGCCGAGCGTGTGAGGGCGATGGGCGTGAAGCCATTCTACAAGCGCTTCAAGCACAACGGCGTCAATGGGCCCAACATGGCCGCGGTGTACAGCGACCGGGGCCAGGGCGTTCGCCCTCCGGTCGTGTTCTACAATCGGTCGAATGAAGCTGCAGCGCAACTAAAGCCGGGAGATTTTGACTGGAACGCGATCTTCGCGGGAGGCGTGCGGTGGTTCCACAGCGGGGGCATCTTTGCGGCGCTGTCGGAGACGACCGGCGAGCTGATTATTGAGGGTATGAAGGCGGCCAAGAAGGCTGGGGCGATCGTGAGCTTTGATCTGAATTTCCGCGAGAAACTGTGGAACATCTGGGGCGGGCAGCAAAAGGCGGTGGCGGTGATCGCTCGCATCGTTGAGAACGCAGATGTCTTGGTCGGCAATGAAGAGGATCTGCAGAAAGGCCTGGGCATCCCTGGCCCCGAAGTGGCGACCAAGTCGAAACTCGATCCGAACACGTTCTTCGGCATGATCGACAAAGTAGTAGCCAAGCACCCGCAGGTGAAGGTGGTGGCGACGACGCTGCGCGAGGTGCACTCAACCAACCGGCATAGCTGGGCCGCGGTTGCATGGATTAGTGGCAAGACGTACGTCTCGCCGACCTGCGAACTGGACGTGCTGGATCGTGTGGGTGGGGGCGATGGATTTGCGAGCGGACTCTTCTATGGCCTGTTGACTGGTGAGAAACCAGAAGAGGCTGTGAAGCTTGGCTGGGCGCACGGGGCACTCCTGACCACGACACCTGGTGACACGACGATGGTGTCCGTTGAGCAGGTGCGTTCGTTTGCCGAGGGCGGATCGGCACGCATCCAGCGCTAAGCCATTCCAACTCGTTTGACCGAAGGAGCTGAAGGTGGGATCACTCTTGCGAATGAGTCCCGCCTTCTCAATCCGGATTCCATCCGGAATCCCGTCTACCCGAGTGCCAGCTCGCCTTTGGCGGGCAGGCAGATAGCTGGACATCCAAGCAGAGTTTCTCTGCTACTCGAAAGGAAGAACGCAATGGCATGGAAGATACGACCTGCATCTGACTGTGAGTTCGATCTGCTTGCACTGGGCGAATGCATGATCCGTCTGAGCCCTCCGGGCCACCAGCGCATCGAGCTAACGCCGGTGTTTGAAGCATATGCCGGCGGCGGAGAGTATAACGTCGCGTATGCACTGGCCCGATACGGTATGCGGGCCGGCTGGATCTCTCGCCTGGTGGACAACCCGCTCGGGCATTTCGTCCGAAACCATGCGCAGACCAGCGGTATGGACATCAGCGAGGTGATCTGGGTACCCTATGACGGTGTCGGTCGGGCCGATCGGATCGGTCTCAACTTCACCGAGGTAGGGATTGGTGTGCGGGCGAGCGTGACGCTTTACGACCGCGGGCATACGGCGGTTGCTCACATGAAGCCGGGTGAGGTGGATTGGAAAAGGATCTTTCATGCCCGCAGAGTTCGCTGGTTCCACACCGGCGGCATCTTCACCGCGCTGAGCGACAGTTGCGCCGAGGTGGCGCTGGAAGCCATGAAGGCAGCGCACGAGGCAGGAACGATCGTAAGCTACGACCTGAATTTCCGGAGTAAACTCTGGACCAGCAAACGCGCGATCGAAGTGACAAAGAACCTCGTCCCGAACATCGATGTTCTGATCGGAAATGAAGAGGACTTTCAGAAGGTGCTTGGGTTCCAGGTGGAAGGGACGGATGAACACCTCAAGCGGTTGCCGGTTGAAGGTTACAAGAAGATGGTGGAAAAAGTCGTGAAGGCATACCCCAGTGTTCAGGCGGTGGGTACAACGCTGCGAGAAGTCGTCAGCGGACTGGTCAACAACTGGTCGGCCATTATGTACTACGATGGGACGTTTCACCAATCCCGGAAGTATGAGAATCTTGAGGTCGAAGACCGCGTCGGAGGTGGCGATGGGTTCTGCAGTGGATTTGTCTACGGATTTCTGCACGGCATGACACCGCAGGAGTGTGTGGAGATGGGCGCAGCGCACGGTGCGCTTCTCCAGAGCACGCGCGGCGACACGAGCATGGTAACAATGGAAGAAATCAAGCACGTGATGGGCGGCGGCACAGCGAGAATCAAACGATAGCCAAGAAGAGGAGAGTATGGTGCTTTATAGCAGAGGCTCTGAGAACGATGTACTCCGGGCAGAAGATCTCAAGAAGGGTTTGTTCGAAGCGCTCACCAACCTCGGGGCGAGGAAAAAGGTACTGGCAATCCCGCCTGATTACACTCGCTTCCCCTCCCATGCAGGCATGCTCACACGGTTCGCCTGGCAATTCTATCGGGAACGCCTGACCGAAGTCCTTCCGGCTCTCGGCACGCATGCCGCGATGAGCGAAGGGGAAATCAGAAGCATGTTCGGCGACATGCCTCTGAATCTGTTCCGTGTGCACGATTGGCGTAACGATATCGTTACACTTGGTGAAGTTCCGAGCGAGTTCATTCATCAACAATCAGAGGGGAAACTCAATTACTCGTGGAAAGCACAGGTCAACAGGAGGCTGGTGGATGGCAATTACGACTTGATTCTGTCGCTTGGTCAGGTTGTACCTCATGAAGTGATTGGGATAGCCGGTCACAACAAAAATGTTTTCGTTGGAACCGGTGGGCAGGAAGGGATCAACAAGAGTCATTTCCTCGGTGCGGTGTACGGCATGGAACGGATTATGGGGCGAGCTGATAATCCGGTGCGCAGAGTATTGAACTATGCAGCCGATCATTTTGCCAAGCACCTGCCGATTATCTACGTGCTCACGGTTGTTGCGCAAGGGCCTGATGGCCAGATCATTGTTCGAGGCCTGTATGTGGGCGATGACATGGAATGTTTCAACCTTGCTGCCCAGTTGTCGCTCAAAGTGAACTTCCAAATCTTGGATGAGCCCCTCAAAAAGGTGGTGGTCTATCTTGATCCCTCGGAATTCAAAAGTACCTGGCTGGGTAATAAGAGCATTTACCGTACGCGCATGGCAATTGCCGATGGGGGAGAGCTCGTCGTTCTGGCTCCCGGTTTAAAGGAGTTCGGCGAGGACAGGCACATCGATGTCCTCATCCGCAAATATGGCTATGTTGGCACTCCGAACGTGCTGCAGTGTGTGAAGGAGAACGATGACTTGAAAAACAACCTGAGCGCAGCTGCTCATCTCATTCATGGTTCGTCAGAGGACCGTTTCTCCATAACGTACTGCCCGGGACATCTCACAAGGCAGGAAATCGAAAGTGTGAACTTTACCTACGCCGATTTGGTAGAGACGTCGAAACGGTACAATCCTGAAAGACTCACTGAGGGATACAATACACTGCCCGACGGTGAAAGAATATTCTTCGTCTCCAATCCTGCCCTGGGGTTATGGGCGTACAGAAAACGTTTCGAGGAAAGTTGAAAGCAGAAGGCTGGTAACGAGAAGGTCTTGGCGCGGGCAGGGTAACTCACAACGTATTCCTGATGAAGATCGTCATTGACAAAGATATTCCCTTCATTAAGGAGGCCCTTGAGAAGCATGCTGAAGTCGTCTACCTCAAGGGTAGTTCGATGAGCAAAAATGATGTGCTGGATGCTGATGCGCTGATCATCCGAACCCGGACAAAATGCAATGCGGTGTTGCTCGAAGGCACAAAGGTGCGGTTTATCGCTTCAGCCACAATCGGATACGACCATATCGATGTCGATTTCTGCAGGTCTCATAATATCCGCTGGACCAATGCCGGGGGGTGCAATTCCTCGTCAGTGCAGCAATACGTTGCGGCAGCCTTGTTTCATCTGGCTAACAAGCTGAATTTTGAGTTAGCGCAAAAGACCATCGGTGTTGTCGGCGTCGGTCATGTGGGAACAAAAGTGGCGAAGCTGTGCGAATCGCTCGGTGTGCGTGCGCTCCTGAATGACCCCCCTCGTGAACGACGCGAGGGAGCAGCGGCCTTTGTCTCGTTGGATACCATCGTTGAACAAGCTGATATTCTCACTCTTCACGTCCCCCTGAATTACGAAGGCGAGGATAAGACGTACCATCTGGTGGATGAGAAATTCCTTTCGAGGTTACACGAACATCAGATCCTGATCAATACTTCCAGAGGTGAGGTTGCCGCCACCAAAGCGCTGAAGTCATCTCTCAAAGAAAGGAAACTGGCTGCGTGTGTCTTGGATGTTTGGGAAAACGAACCTGGAATCGACTTGGAGCTTCTGGATCGAGTCGACATCGGCACACCGCATATTGCAGGGTATTCAGCCGATGGCAAGGCCAATGGTACAGCGATGAGCGTGCAGGCACTGAGTCGGTTTTTCGGTTTCGGCATCGATACCTGGTTCCCCGAAAAGATACCGCTGCCTGACAACACGACGATTGAAGTGGATTGCACGAATCTGAATCAGCAGGAAGTTCTTGGCGAACTGGTTCATCGGACATACGACATCTGTGCGGATGATCGGCGACTGCGGGATTCTCCGCATTCATTTGAACAACAACGAGCAGAGTATCCGTTACGCAGAGAATTTCCAGCGTACACTGTCAATCTGTCGAATGTAGAGAACAATGTTGACGCACTGGCTCAAAAGATGGGATTCACCATGTCAGATTCATAGGTCACTCAAAACAAACTTCGCAGAGAATTGAACAATGAATGGAAAAGCAGAAATCGGGTTAGTCGGTTTGGCGGTGATGGGGGAAAACCTCGTGTTGAACATTGAAAGCAGGGGATTCCCGGTCGCGGTCTTCAATCGCACGGTGGAAAAAGTTGATCACTTTGTCAACGGTCGTGCAAAGGGGAAAAACATTCTTGGAACCCGGAGCATTCAAGAATTCGTGCAATCACTCAAGTCACCGCGCAAGATTATGCTGATGGTCAAAGCAGGTAAGCCGGTGGATGAGTTCATTGAGCTTCTCCTCCCGCACCTTGACAAGGGTGACCTGATCATTGATGGCGGCAATTCACACTTCCCTGATACCGTTCGACGCACAAAGTATCTTGAAGGCAAAGGGTTGTTGTACATCGGTACCGGGGTCTCCGGCGGAGAAGAAGGTGCGCTGCGCGGTCCGTCGATCATGCCCGGTGGATCACCAGCCGCGTGGCCGCTTGTGAAGCCGATCTTCCAGGCCATCGCGGCGAAGGTTGCTGATGGAACTCCGTGCTGTGATTGGGTTGGTGAGAATGGTGCCGGCCACTTTGTGAAGATGGTGCATAACGGCATCGAGTATGGCGATATGCAGCTAATCTGCGAAGCATACCAGATCATGAAAGAGCTGCTTGGCATGAGCGCTGATGAGATGCATGAAGTGTTCAAAAAATGGAACACCGGTGACCTCAACAGCTACCTGATTGAGATTACCCGTGACATTCTCGCGTACAAGGACGCAGACGGAAAACCTCTCGTTGATCGGATCCTCGACTCCGCCGGCCAAAAAGGCACCGGTAAATGGACGAGCGTGACGTCACTTGATCTCGGTATTCCGCTAACCTTGATCAGTGAAGCTGTGTATGCGCGTTGTCTTTCAGCGATCAAAGAGGAGCGAGTGGAAGCCTCGAAGATTCTTCGCGGCCCCCAGGGGAAATTCACAGGCGACAAGCAAGGATTTCTCGTCGACCTGGAGAAAGCCCTTTATGCCTCAAAGATTGTCTCCTATGCTCAAGGTTTCACCCTGTTGCGTGCGGCAGCCGGAGAGTTCAAGTGGAACCTCAACTATGGCGGGATTGCTCTCTTGTGGCGCGGAGGGTGCATTATTCGCTCGGTTTTCCTGGGGAAGATCAAGGAAGCATTCGACAAGAATCCAAAGCTGAGCAACCTTTTGCTTGACCCATTCTTCAAAGAGAAGATTGAGTCGTCGCAGGGTGGGTGGCGGCGCGTGATTGCGACCGCAGTCATGAACGGCGTCTGGGTGCCGGCGTTCTCCACAGCGCTGAACTACTTCGACGGCTACCGCAACTCCCGCTTACCAGCCAACCTGCTCCAGGCACAGCGCGACTACTTTGGTGCTCACCAGTATGAACGCGTCGATAGACCGCGCGGCGAGTTCTTCCACACCAACTGGACCGGGCGCGGTGGTGAAACAGCTTCATCAGCTTACGTCGTCTAAACGAAACGGACGGATTTCCTGCGGCTTGTGCGACGATGTGCTCCACGGCAGAGTGACCACGGAGAAGATCAAGCACGTCAGAGTTGGCGGAAGTGCCCGCATCAAACGCTGAATTGGAATGCTTGAATTGTCGATGTGCAACGTTGACGTCTGGCAGAGAAAGCGGAGATCTTCATGATACTTGAACAGTACTCAATCGGTGTTGGTGATCGGTTCGGACACGAAGGCGCGGCACAGCTTCGTGCACTCCAGCAAGCGGAAAAGCGGGGGGCAAAGATCGTTCCGGTGTGGAATAAGTCGTACCGGGAGCACACGACGATCGGGACGAAGCCGTCTGACACGCGCCGCGCAGCGGACGACGCGGTACAGGAGTGCGGTTGGCGGGATTCGTATTACGTCGATGCGGATCATATTGGACTGAAAACAGTCGATCTGTTTCTGGACTCGAGTGATTTCTTCACGCTGGATGTGGCCGATTTCATCGGCAAGACGGCGGAGGAAAAGGAGGTGGATGCATTCGTCAGATCCGTGAGCAAGTTAAGGGAAAATTTTCCGATTGCGGGGGTTCACACGACGACAATGGTCACGGAAGAAGACCTGTATGCGATTGGACGCAAGTATCTCCTGGCGGTCAAGGAAGCGGGGAAAGTCTATCGACACATTGCGGAGAAAAAAGGAGCAGGCACCTTCGTGACCGAGGTTTCCACCGATGAGGCAGGCGAGCCGCAAACACCCGCACAGCTGTTCTTTCTCCTCGCCGCGATCGCTCAGGAGGGAATACCCATCCAGACCATCGCGCCGAAATTCACCGGCAGGTTTCTCAAAGGCATTGACTACGTCGGTGTGGTGGAGCAATTCACGACAGAATTCGAGGAGGATCTCTTGGTGATAGCTCACGCTACTAAAACGTTCGAGCTGCCAAAGAATCTGAAACTCAGCGTGCACTCAGGAAGTGACAAGTTCTCTCTTTACCCGGCGATTCACCGCTCGATCAAAAAACACAACGCGGGCTTGCACCTCAAAACGGCCGGGACGACGTGGTTGGAGGAACTCATCGGCTTGGCTCTGTCGGGTGGGGAGGGGTTGGAGGTCGCGCAGGCGATTTACGCCGCGGCGTATGATCGAGTTGACGAACTCTGCAAGCCATATGAGACAGTCATCGATATTGATCGCTCGAAACTCCCTGATCCCCAAAAGGTCCGCAAGTGGGGGAGCAAGGAGTTTGCGTCTGCCCTTCGTCACAATCGGTCAGATCCTCGGTACAATTTGCATTTTCGGCAATTGCTGCACGTGGGATACAAAGTCGCTGCGGAAATGGGGGAGCGATATCTGCAGATGCTTGTGCGCTCACGCGAGATCATTGCACAGAATGTGACTGACAATCTTCTTGACCGCCATATAGCTCCGGTGTTCCTCGGTTCTTGATCGGCTCACCCACGATGCATCGTCGGCCAATTTTCAGATCATCGGAAGACTTGGATGCATTCCCAAAATTGGCAATCGTGATCTGAAAGATGACAAAAAAATCCCAAAGCACTTGACAAATACCTTTTCTTTTGGTAAAGTGCGCTCAGTTCCGTCAGCGGTAAAGTAATCGATTAAGTAAATTCCAGAGTAAATCTGGATCGCGATTGTTTCGCTTCAATTCTCTGTAACTGACAAATTCCTCGACTAAGAGATCTCACCGAAAGTCCCTCTTCAATGTTGGCATTCCGCGACAGGGTCAAAAGCACACCAGGGATGATGCTTCGCTACGTTTGTGTGCTTACCTCTCTGCTCGTCGTTCTCCCTTCATCATTCTCAAGACCCTCTGCGGTAGGAAAACCGCAGGACAGAATTGCGCCGAGAGAAGCTCCTCTTGAGATGCCGCAATTGTTACGCCCGGCATTCCCAAGCAGGACTTGCGACATCCGCGATTACAGTGCAGTGGAGGGCGGAATCGTCAAGAACACCGAAGCACGCGGAAAGGCGGTCGCAGAGGCGGCGAAAGCTGGCAGTCGCCAAAGCTACGACTCTATTGCTATGATGGTACATTGCACTGTTCCACCGAGAACAAACTTTCAGCTGGGGCTCCTATGAAAGCACTATGTTCAGTAGCAGTGTTCACCTTGATCTTTCTCTTGATTCCAACCGCTGTCTTTGGACAGGGTACATTGCGAGGAGTTGTCACTGACTCCTTGACGCACGAAAAACTGGTAGGGGTAAACGTAGTCTTCATGGGTACAGGAATAGGCAATGCAACCAATATCGAAGGGGAATACAAGATTACGAGCATTCCAGAGAGGGTTTACACGGTGAGAATATCCTGTATCGGATATGAGGCGAAGGTGACGGAAGTAGATTTCTCAAAGAACAACACCGTACAGCTGAATGTCCGGTTGAGGCCAGTTGTCATCGAAGGCCAGGAAGTTGTCATCACTGCTCAAATGCGTGGTCAAGTAGCCGCAATCAATCGGCAAGTTACATCGAATACCATCGTGAATGTTGTCTCCGAGGAAAAGATCAAAGAACTCCCCGATGCCAATGCGGCAGAAGCAATAGGACGTTTGCCGGGCGTCTCAATTATTCGTTCCGGCGGCGAAGCAAACAAAGTCATTCTTCGCGGTATGAGTGATAAGTTTACGACTGTGACGATTGATGGCGTCAAAATACCTCCAACTGACGCTGACTCAAGAGGTGTCGATTTGAGCACCATCTCTCAGGGTTCATTGTCCGGCATTGAGCTCTTCAAGGCACTCACGCCGGATAAAGATGCGGATGCTATCGCTGGAAGTGTCAATCTAGTCACCAGAAAGGCACCATCAGAAAGAGTGATTCGCGCGGATATCAAAGGGGACTACAACAAACTGATGAATTCGGCGAAGCAGTATGATGTGGCTGTGCGTTATGGAGAGCGATTCTTTGGTGATTTGCTCGGAGTGCAATTGATGGCAAATCTCGAAAACCGAATCAGAAGTAGTGAAAGATCGAACATCAACTATCAAGATAGGTGGGATTTTTTCCCTCCGACGTTTTTTATCAGCAATTTCAGGTTACAATTTATCGATGAGATAAGAAAAAGAGACGGAGTCGTACTCTTGCTAGATCTTGATACTCCAGATAGCGGGTCTGTCAGATTTGGCGGCAACTACAACCGAACGCAGAGGGATTACGCCACCTTCACGAGAAATTATCCGACAAACAACTCCGCAAGCACTCCGGTTACCTATGAGGCACGGGATAGGGATCAAGCAATCACTTCGTTCAATGGTTCATTACGTGGGGAAAACCAGGCTTTGGGTATGACTTTCAACTGGGGGGCCGCATATGCTCAGTCCACTACAGAAGATCCTTTCGATTTCTATATGAACTTTAATGAAACAATAGGCCGGAGGGATTCAACCGGCCACGTATCCTCTGGAATGGATCTGCCCAGTGATTTTGCCATAAGGACAGACCCGGAACGCATCATCCCCTATGCAGTGAACAACTTCCAGGTGGCCGGAATGGATTCTGGAATATATAATTATGAAAAAAATCGTGAAATAGAAAAAACTGCCTTTCTTGATGTCAAGAACAAATATGTGGTGAGTGATTTCATGTCCGGCGAGCTGAAAATAGGCGGGAAACTCAAATACAAGACGAGATTCAAAGAAGCGAGCAGACTTTTTGCGCCCTATTACCTTGGTTTTGCGTGGCAGCCTAAGGATTTGAGTGGGACGCGCTTTGAGAGCTTCTATCGAAGATACCTGGCAGACAACTTGGTGCGCACTCCGTCGATGCTGGATTTCTTGGATTCCACACCCGCGACGAGGAACCTTCTCGATAAATATACATTGAAGCCGATGATGAACAGGGATGCTGTTCATGATTGGTATGAGCTGAACAAGAACGGTACTGCGGCGGCAGATGAGTATTACAAGGATAATACAGCGGATCTCGATTACTACGACATCGTAGAGAGCGTGACGGCCGGGTACGTCATGAATACCCTCAACTTCGGGCAGGGTATCACATTGATTGCCGGCGTGCGTGTTGAACGTGAATCGAATGATTACCTGTCACGATTTGTGCCGGGGACAGGATCGCTTGGTGGTTTCCCCACGCCCACGGGCTTTGTCAAAGATACATCCACCTCGTATTTAGAAACCATTTGGCTTCCCAATTTTCATTTGACAGTACGACCTTTTGATTTCTTGAATGTACGTTTCGCCGCCTACAAAGCTCTGGCAAGACCGGACTATAACTCCAGATTGATAAAGCTCTATGCACAAGGAACTGGCACTGTAAACAACCTCTATGTTGGGAATCCGAATTTGCGGGCATCGAGAGCGTGGAACTATGAAGTGAACACATCTGTGTTCAGCAACACGATTGGGCTGGTTTCTCTTTCAGCATTCTATAAGGAAATCACAGATGATCATCACCTCCTTAATGGTGGAGGCCTCATGGGTACGAGGTTTCTTGACAGTCTTGGCATCGTCTGGAACACAGCCCTTACAAGGGGAGGATATCAGTTAACGATCCCATATAATTCTTCAGCACCGACTCGTGTTTGGGGATTCGAATTTGAGCATCAGGCAAACCTGAATTTTCTCCCCGGTTATCTTCGGTTTCTTGTCCTGTCATATAACTTCTCGATTATCCGTTCAGAAACACACCTCGTGGCGACAACAATCGATACGACATGGAAGGTTCAACATACTGAGTTTGGCGATATTTCTACTCCTTTCTATACAAATCGAATAATTGATCGAGTGCAGAAATTGGAGGGACAACCGGAGTTTTTCGGAAACATCGCGATTGGTTATGATTTCGGCGGTTTTTCCGCAAGGCTTTCCGTGTATTACCAAGATGAGTTCAACAGTACGTTCTCACCTGGAGGGCTGACCGATGGGATAACAGGGGGCTTCTCAAGATGGGATCTTACCGTCAAACAGAAGATGACAAGAAATATCTCGCTCTTATTGAGCCTCACCAACCTTTTAGATGTTGAAGAAAACACGTATACGGCGAATCGAGTCAATGATTGGAGGAGGTTGAATTCAAGCGGGAAATTCGGCTTGACAGCGGACTTTGGTGTGCGAATCGACCTCTAACATTCTCATTAAGAGGATTCTGGGTTCCTGCAATTCTTCACTCATTGGATAAGGCAGTATGGAGACAGTGTATGCTCCTTCATATTAATCCACAAATCATTCACTCAGTAAAACATGGAGGTCGTATTATGAGCACCAAGAGATATTGTCTCTTTCTTTTTCTTGTGTTCGTGTCGCTTCCAGTGCTTCTGCACGGACAAGAATTGCGCCTCACGCCCTGGGTCGGTGCCGGGAGTCAGTACTTGAATCAGCAGATCGCGGCAGATACTGTGGCAAACGGGAAGCTGCCCAACCGCGTCTATGTGTTACAGCGAGGAGCACTTTACCTCGCAAACGCGCAGTTTACCAACACGGGCAACTGGACGCTAAGACTCAAGGCAAATGATAGTACGACGACAAAGAAACCGGTCATCATGCTCTATCCGACGGGAACAGGAACTACTCCCTGGAATCCGCCAGGTAACCTTTTTGTGCTGAATGGCAGTCTGGAATTGAAGAATCTTGAGATTACGGGGTATTACGAACTTGTTGATACAAATCGCTGGAATATGCAGGGTGGTTTGATCAACATACCGGCGACAATCTCGGGGCCGAAGATCGTCATTGACAGTTGCATCATGTCGAACTCAAACGGCAATCACATTCGGACAGAAGGAACTCCGTCTGTTATTAGGGTGACAAATTCTGTTTTTGCCAACATGGGGTATAACGGTAGGTCAAACTTGGGAGCCGGGAAAGCCCTTGACTTAAGAAATTCAACTTGTGATTCGCTGATAATGGTCAATAATACCTTTGTCAATTGGCAAGACCGTATTGTTCGCCACTATCCGAATTCAGGCCAAACCAGAACCGGTGCGATAAGCTACTTCTTGTTTGACCACAACACCCTCGTCAATGGTATGTCATATCATGGACTTCTCTCGTTAGGCACGCTGGGTTTTCGTGTGTATATCATGAACAACCTGCTAATAGATCCATTTGCTTTGGGAAATGACTCAGACGCAACACGCCAGGCCGAGTTCATTCCAAGTGGTGAAAAGGATCAATATGGGAAAGCCAGGATGAATTGGATTTTCTCCTATCCGAATCCTGATGTAGCCTGGAAGATTTCGAACAACTACTACGTCATTTCTGACTCCGGACAGGCTTTTTATGATCAATTCGCGTCTGCGGGTGTCACCGGTGAAGGAGCCCCTCTCACGTGGCACATCAATGGAAAACTGGGTGCCGATTCAGTAAACGCATTCAAGAAAGTCACCCTTAAATTGGGTAGAATCCCGGCCCTTATGACGCAAATGAACCGTTGGTATAGGGCTTCTAACGGTGGCAAGAAATTAAAGAACACTCCGGGTGCTTGGGTGTACGGCAATGCGACTGATCCAAACGACTACGACCGGAAAGGCTACGCGTGGTTGCGAGATTCTCTTGACTGCACATACCCAACCAGCTCCCCGGTTTACATAGGAGGGACAGGCGGTTATCCGGTGGGAGATCTCAATTGGTTCCCCACGAAGAAAGCTGAATGGTTACTGAGCCCCCCCTCAGCCGTGGAACAAGCGGACATGATACCGGCGGCGTTTTCGCTCGCGCAAAACTATCCAAACCCATTCAATCCGACGACCACTCTGGAATTCTCGATACCGAAGAGCAGCCACGTTGTCCTTGAGGTGTTTAATGTCCTTGGACAATCCGTTGCACGGCTCGTTGACGGAGCAATGTCGGCTGGAACGTACCGGACCACCTTTGATGCATCGAATCTGAGCTCGGGCGTATATCTGTACCGGTTGAAGGCGGGTGAATTCGTCCAGGCGCGAAAGATGGTCGTGATGAAGTAACGATTGGACATTCTCATCTTTGTGCGTGGGGCTGGAAGCTGATCCTTCCAGCCCCGGCACAAGCTTCTCCTTGGCCTGGTGCGACGAAGACAAGAATAATGAAATGCCCAAATTGCTCGGTCGAATCGTTGTCGTGCTGGCTGTTTCCCACCTTACGCACGAAAGACTCTCCTCTCAACAACTTGCATTTCCAGGAGCAGAGGGAGGGGGGAGACTTGCCGTTGGCGGTCGCGGCGGCAAAGTCATTGAAGTCACCAACCTGAACGATTCGGGCCCGGGGAGCTTTCGGTCGGCTGTTGCCGACAGTGGCGCGCGAACGGTTGTGTTCCGCGTTTCGGGCACTATTACTCTCTATTCCCCCCTCTCCGTTCAGAACGATTCCATTACCATCGCCGGCCAAACGGCACCGGGCGACGGTGTTTGCCTGAGAAAATACCCACTGGTGATTAACGCCAGCCATGTGATCATTCGTTATCTCCGGTTCAGACTGGGTGACGAATCTGGCAATGAGTACGATGCTCTCAGTGGCTACACAAATGACTATGCGCCTTTTGCCAACCATACGAACAGACGCCAGATAATTGTGGACCATTGCTCGGCAAGCTGGAGTGTAGATGAAACCTTGACATTCTATGGGAACTACAGCGTGACGGTGCAGTGGTGCATCATCAGTGAAAGTTTGTACAATGCCAATCATCCGAAGGGAAACCATGGGTATGGCGGAATCTGGGGCGGAAGAAATACTTCATTTCATCACAATCTCCTGG
>Ga0315284_10000763_pt1 | contig 44302 bp, 42 predicted proteins | sample YL17G09_16_MG_FD_203696 | JGI IMG/M metagenome (GOLD analysis project Ga0315284, IMG submission 203696) | Sediment microbial communities from Yellowstone Lake, YNP, Wyoming, USA - YL17G09_16 | ecosystem: Environmental > Aquatic > Freshwater > Lake > Sediment | place: USA: Wyoming | collected...
CTTGTTGTACCATGCGGCCGCGTATCGCGGGTCGATCTCCAGTACCTTATCACAGCAGAGAATCGCCTCCTCATAGCGACCGAGAGCGTGAAGGCTCGCGCCCCTGTTGTTCCATGCGTACGCGTAGCGCGGGTCGATCTCCAAGGCCTTGTCATAGCAGCGAATCGCCTCCTCGTGGCGACCGAGAGCGTGAAGGCTGCTGCCCTTGTTGTACCATGCGGCCGCGTATCGCGGGTCGATCTCCAGTACCTTATCACAGCAGCGAATCGCCTCCTCATAGCGACCGAGAGCGTGAAGGCTGTTTCCCTTGTTGTGCCATGCGGCCGCGTCTCGCGGATCGATCTCTAGGGCCTTATCCAAGTAGCGAATCGCCTCCTCATAGCGACTGAGAGCGTAAAGGCTGTTTCCCTTGTTGTGCCATGCGGCCGCGTATCGCGGGTCGATCTCGAGGGCCTTGTCATAGCAGCGAATCGCCTCCTCATGGCGACCAAGAGTGTAAAGGCTCCTGCCCTTGTTATTCCATGCGTACGCATACCCCGCGTCGATCTCTATGGCCTTGTCATAGCAGCGAATCGCATCCTCAGGGGGGTGACCGAGAATGTTAAGGCTCCCGCCCTTGTTGCTCCATGTGACCGCCAATCGCGGGTCGATCTCGAGGGCCTTGTCATAGCAGCGAATCGCCTCCTCATAGCGACCAAGAGCGTGAAAACTCTTGCCCTTGTTGCTCCATACGCGCGCCAATCGCGGGTCGATCTCTAGGGCCTTATCCAAGCAGCGAATCGCCTCCTCATGGCGGCCGAGAGCGGTAAGGCTCACGCCTTTGTTATTCCAAAATGCCACGGTTCCCTCGCCTGTATGCGGAACTTTCACCGTCCTGCCCGTCCGTTTTCGCATTATCAGCTCCAGGTCGGCCCGCAGGTCAGAAAAGGCTGCGTATCGCTCAGAAGGCTCGAAGGCCAGACAGCGCTCAATGGCCGCCATGACAGGGCTGTCCACCCGCGGCACGCGGCCGGCCTTCTGCTGCCTGAAAACCGCGTCCTGATACTCTTGGGCATACGCAGAATCATACGGCACCACCGCATGAAACGGCTGCATAGGGCTTCCAGCCGCCATCTGCCAGAGGATCAGGCCGAAAGCGTAGATATCGCTCCGCACGTCCGCCCCTTTGCCCTCCCACACTTCCGGCGCGATGTACCCCGGCGTCCCGCAGACCCGCTTTCCACTCGACTGGAGAAGGCTCAGGCTGAAGTCCTGTCCTCCCCCGCCCATCGCCAGAGAGCGGCCCGCTGTCCTGCTCGAAGACCAGAGCATCTCCGCCGCGGCAGCCAGGCCGAAGTCCGTGATCTTCAGCATCCCATCCTGCGTAATTAGGATATTGGCGGGCTTGATGTCCCTGTGGGCCTTTATCCCATACGCGTTGGCGTGCTCCATGCCGAGGCAGAACTGGATGGCCCACTCCAGCATCCGGTCCGTCTCGATCGGACCGCTTGCTCGGGTCAGATGGTCGCCCAGGCTCACGCGCCCTTGAGAATCGGGCGCAACATACTCCATTGTCACAAACAGCCGCCCGGAAAATTCCGCCACATACTGGGCCTGGAGAATAAACGGATGCTCGTCGAGTTTCACCCACAAAAGGGCCTCTTTCTTGAACATCTCCCTCGCCGCCGCGTCAGCAAGGAACTCATCGCGGAATGTCTTAATAGCGTGAACACCCGCCGTCTCCCGATTATATACCAGATAAACCAGGCCGAAGCCGCCCTTGCCCAGCCTGTGATGAACCTCGTACTTGCCGCCGATGACATCGCCGGGCTGGTACATCTCATCCGAGCCGTCCCCGGTCTTGTTCTGTCTGACGGTTTGCTGGGGCTTCTGTTCGTGCCTTGGCACGCTGGGGGCCGGCATCTCGCCCCCGCCGGCCTTGGACCCCTTGCCGGACAGACTGTCAGAAAAATCCTTCGTGCTTCCCATAGCGGTACCTCTAAAACTTTGACTCTTGTGCGTCGTCAAATATTTGCGACCGTTTTGAGGCTTTCGGAGTAAACGCTTTGCAGGTGGTTCAGGTCTGCAATTCTGTCTCTACGGTACTACTTGCCTCATCGACTGTCAAGGTTAGACAATTTCGTCTCCACATTTTTCCGAAATGTTATGCGCGAAGCGGGCCATGCAGGCCGCAGTATGTGACTTGAGTTAGGTCGGGCATGCCATACCTCACTTCAACGATTCCCGGAAGCGGTTGAAAATTTACGCTGGAATTATATGCCGCGCCGCGATTGGGGTCAATGCCACGGGAAAGCGAATTGTTTTGACTCTTGGTCGGACTTCCACTATAATGACCGCGCAAATCCGCGAAGCGATTGCAGACATCGGGGCGTAGCGCAGTCTGGACTAGCGCGCTTGAATGGGGTTCAAGAGGCCGAGGGTTCAAATCCCTCCGCCCCGATTTTTTGTGTGGCGCGTTGCGTCGGGTTGGCGCGGCGAGCAAGAAATGAAAGACCGAAGATTCCCAGAGGAGTCTTCGGTCTTTTTATGCCTCTCTGTTTTGCTTTGACTTGTAACCTTTCACCTTTGACTTTTCTGCTTCTAGTCGTCAGCCGATGTTTCCGACGCCGAGGCCGGCTTGGCTTCGGGCGCGGGGGCTTCTTCGCTGCTGGTGTCTTCGACCACCCAGACTTTTACCTGGGAGGTGATTTCCGGGTGCAGGCGGACTTCGACGTTGAACACGCCGAGTTCTTTTATGGGGCGCTCAAGTTGGATGCAGCGGGTCTCGACCTTGATTTTCTGTTCTTCGAGCGCCTCGGCGATCATGCTCTCGGTTACGGAGCCGTAGAGGTGGCCGTCCTGGTCGGCGCGGGCGACGATGGTGATTGAGGCCGACTTGAGTTGCGCCGCGACGGCTTCCAGGCTCTTGCGGAGTTCCGCCTCCTGCTGGAGGAAGCGGCGCTTTTCGATGTCAAGTTGCTTGAGGTTTTGCTGGGTCGGCTCGAGCGCGAGTTTCTTGGGGAAGAGGTAGTTCCTGGCGTAGCCGTCTGAGACGGTTACGATTTCTCCGCGCGCGCCGAGTTTGTCGATGTTCTGCCTGAGCAGGACCTTCATGGTTTTCCTCGGGATAAAGTATTTTGTCCGTTAATCAACGTAAGGCATAAGGCCCATGAACCGCGCCAGTTTGATGGCGGTCTTGGCGGACTGCTGGTGGCGGGAGCAGTTGCCGGACCTTTTGCGGGAGTAGAGTTTGCCTTGGCCGGTGGTCAGTTTCGCCAGCGTGGCCAGGTCCTTGTAATCGATTTCGGGTATACGCGCGCGGCAGAAGCGGCATCTGTTCTGCTCCGGGTAGCGCGCGAACTGTTTCGGTTTGCTGCGGGTCCTTTGCACGGTTCACCTCGTAATGGTCATGCGCATTCCTGCGCGATAAATCTAGAACGGTATATCGTCGTCGTGCGCTTCCTGCGACTCGTCTTCCGGCGCCGGGCCGGGCTTTGCGGGGGCGCCTTTCGGCCCGGCGTCGCCGGCCGGTCGGGCCGCTCCGCGCGAATCAAGGTACTGCACGCGTTCCGCCACGATTTTGAGTTTGCTGCGTTTCTCCCCGGTCTTCTTGTCGTCCCACGTGTCGAGGCGCAGGAAGCCTTCGATGAATACCTGGCTGCCTTTGCTCAGATATTCCGTGGCGTTTTCGGCCTGTTTGCCCCAGACAGTTATGTCGAGGAAGCAGGTCTCTTCCTGGGGCGCCTGGCCTTCCTGGCCGCGGCGAAATCTGTTGACCGCGATTCCTACGTCGGCCACCGCCATGCCCGAGGGCGTGTAGCGCAACTGCGGGTCGCGGGTCAGCCGCCCGATGAGGAACACCTTGTTTAGGTTCGCCATTTCTTTTCTCCCCAGTCTGGGAAAATGCAAACCGTCCGGTTTCAGGCCGTGTTACTTCAATCCGCTTTTTCTTCTTTGGACACCACGTCGTCGGCGTCCTCGGCGATTTTCTCCGGGATTTCCGTTGCCGCCGCGAGCGGCGCCTTGCGGGCGCCCGGGGCCTCGGCCGGAGCGAATTCCGGCGGCGTCTCTTCGATGAGGAACAGTTTCTTGCCTGTGTCAACGGTGATGACGTGGCGCAGGACGAGTTCGCTCAACTGGAAATCGTGCCGGATTTCCGCGAGGGTCGCCTCATTGAGGTTGAAATGGCCCACGATGTAAGTGCCTTTGCGGCGCTTCTTGATGGGGTAGGCCAGTTTCAGGTCGTTCCACTTGTCGAGGTCGATGATTTCGGCCTTGTACTTCTCAAGCGTGCCGCGGATGTGGCCGCGGATCTCGTCCCATTTCTTGTTGGCGGTTTCCTGGTCAACCAGGAACATGCCTTCGTATTTTTTCAAGTTGACTCTCCGAAACGCTGGTTATCCCTCGTCCTCATCGGATTCGGGAGCATTAAATCTGTTCATTGCGGCGTCGATGCCTTCCCGCACCCAGGTTTCCACGGCGTCGGCCGCGCGCTCGATAGCCTCACGGATGACGGGTTCCTCGCCGGTTTGGAACCTGCTCAGCACGTGATCCACTCCCGTGCGCTTGCCCTTGGGTTCTCCGATGCCCACGCGCAGCCGCGCGAAGTCTTCGGTGTGCGCCGCCTGGGCAATGGATTTCAGCCCGTTGTGGCCGCCGCTTAAACCGCCCCGGCGCAGGCGAATCTTCCCCACGGGAAGATTCATGTCGTCGCAGACCGCAAGAAGATCATTCAGGTCAAGGTCGTAGTAACTCAGCGCCGCCGCAGCCGCGAATCCGGACCGGTTCACGTAAGTTACCGGCTTGACCAACAGCACCTTTTCTTTTCCAATCTTTATGTCCGCGGTGACGGCCTGAAAGCGGGACTTGCCCTTATTCACGCCTTGCCGCTGCGCCAGGACATCGGCCACCATGAAGCCGACATTATGCCGGGTGCCGCGGTACTCGCTTCCCGGATTGCCGATGCCCAGCACGATTTTCATGGGAATTCAAGCCGCGAGGCTATTTCTTTTCCTCGGACTCCTCGCCCTCTTCTTCTTCCTCAGGCTTGCGCTTGGTGAGCACTTCCGGCTCCGCGGCGGCGGCTTCAGCCGGGGCGGCGGCCTCGGCGGCGATCTCTTCCTCAGCCAGCTTGACGATAAGCAGCACAATCTGCTCCGGCTCGCCCAGATACTTGGCCCGCGGAGCCGGCGGGAGGTCCTTGATGTGGACGGTGGCGTCTATGTCCAGATCGTTGATGCGCAGCGGTATCGAGTCCGGGATGTCCGCCGGCAGGCAACGGACCTGGATTTCCTTTAAGATGTGCTGCAGGACGCCGCCGTGCGTCACGCCCACCGCCGTGCCGGTGAGGACTATCTGGACGGAAACGGTTACTTCCTCGTCCATCGCGATGCGCGCAAAGTCCACGTGTATCACGTGGTCCCCAAGGTGGTCGTATTGAATTTGCTTCAGCAGCGCGCGCGCCCTGGTTCCTTCCAGTTCAACGTCAACCATGTGCTTTCCGCCGCGCAGGTGGCGCATCAGTTCTTCCTTGCTCACGGTGATGTTCACTGGCTCTGTCTTGTGGCCGTAAATAATGGCCGGTATCAGGCCTTTTTCCCGGATCTTGCGCATCCGCCGCGTTCCGGTTTCCGCGCGCCTGGTCGCTGTGATTTTTTCGATTTCCATGTTGAGAATCCTGCCTTTTTGGTTGAATCAGGTTACTTCTTTGTTTTCTTGAGCAGTTTCGCCGGCACGCCCACAACCACCGCGCCGTCGGGCACGTCGTGGTTGCGCGTGACCACCGCTCCCGCGCCGGTCGTGGCGCCTTTGCCGATTTTCACCGGCGCAACCAGCACCGAGCCGCTTCCCACGAAAGCCCTGTCGCCGATTATCGTCAGGTGCTTCTTCTTGCCGTCGTAATTGGCCACTATCGTGCCGGCGCCGATGTTCACGTCTTCGCCGATGTCCACGTCGCCGAGGTAACTGAGGTGCTTGGCCTTCGTGCGCCTGCCTATGCGGCCCTTCTTCACCTCGGTGAAGTTGCCCACTTCGCTGCCGTCCTCCATCACCGTGTCCACTCGCAGGTGCGTGAACGGCCCAACCTCGCATCCTTTGCCGATTTTCACCCCGGCGCATATCACGGTGTACGGCAGAATCACCGTGTCGCGGCCGATTTCCACGTTGTGCTCTATATACGTGTTTTCCGGGTCAACTATCGTGACGCCTTCCGCCATCAGCCGCTCTATTATCTGCATGCGCATGATGCGGCTGACTTCGGCGAGTTGCGCCCGCGAGTTGATTCCCAAAATCTCGCGCGGGTCGTCGACGGTGAAAGTCGCGACCTTGCCGCGCTTGCGGCTGAGCATTTCCACGACGTCCGTCAGGTAGTACTCGCGCTGCGAGTTGTCGTTCTTCACCCGCCGGATGGTCTCAAAGAGCGTCGGCCCGTCGAACGCCATTATTCCCGAGTTCATTTCCCGTATCTTCAGTTGCGCTTTTGTCGCGTCGCGCTGTTCCACGATTGCCTTGAGCGCGCCACTCTTGCTCCGCACTATCCTGCCGTAGCCGGTCGGGTCGTCAACCTTTGCCGTGAGCACCGTGCAGAGCGCCTTCGCGCGCCGGTGCGCGGCGAGCAGCGCCGAGATTGTCTCCGCCTTTAGCAGGGGAACGTCGCCGTAAAGCGCCACGACGTCGCCGGAGAAGCCCTTGTACATCGGGGTCGCGGTCATCACCGCGTGGCCGGTGCCCAGTTGCTCCTTCTGCTCAATCCACTCGACGTTTGCGCCGGCGAAATGCTCCCTTATCCGCTCAGCGCCGTAACCGATAACGACGCGGACGGGGTCAAGTCCGGCGCCGCGGGCCGCTTCGAGCACATACTGTAACATCGGCGTCCCGCAAACCTTGTGCAGGACCTTCGGCATGTCGGACTTCATCCGCACACCCTTGCCTGCCGCCAGAATAAGGGCGCTGGTTCTTTTCTCGGTCAACCTGCACTCCGTGATACGGCCGAATTTTCGAACCGGATATGATATTTAGCGCAGGGCCTTATGTCAATGAAAAAATGGCAAACCCTGAAGATAAGATTGGCTTGTCTGCCTCTGTTCGGCTTGCGAAAGCGGCGGTTTTCCCTCCCGCCTGATAATTTTTTGATGGAATAAATCGTTTTTGGCGTATCATGTGGTATAAGGACGGCGGAGATGTTTGAGCGAGAGAGCATGGAAGACAGCGTTCTGATATCCCGGTTCAAGTCCGGCGACACCGAGGCGTTCGCGGCGCTTTACGACCGCTACAAGTCGGTCATGGCCGCGTACGTCTACGCGCTCACCGGCTCGCGGGAGGAAGCAGATAATATCGTGCAGGAAGTTTTCCTCGCGGTGATCCGCCGTGCGGACTCGCTCACACCGGAGGGAAACTTCCGCGCTTATTTGCTGACCCGCAGCAGGGGGCTGGCGCTGAACCTGAGGAGGGTGAGGGTCCCGGAGAGCGGCGACTGCCCGGATGTGGCCGCGGACGCGCCGGGTCCGGCGGAAATAGCCGAAAGCGCGGAAAACGTCGAGCGGCTGGATGATGCGCTTGCGGCGCTGCCGCGGGAACAGCGCGAGGTCGTCGCGCTCCGCGCGCACGCCGGCATGACCGTGAACGAAATCGCGGAAATGCTCGGCGAGCCGGTCGGCACGATAAAATCCCGGTATCGCTACGCTCTGGAAAAACTCCGGACGTTTCTTGGCGAGGAAGAACAATGAACGAGGACAAACTTTTCAAGGCCGTCAAAGGGGCAACCTCGGTCGAGGTCTCTTCCCGAACTGACGATGCGGTGCTGAAGGCCGCGCGCGAGAAAGCCGCGGAGATGCGCGCCGCTCGCGCGGTCCGGCACAGGCGGCCCATCATCAAGATTGCCGCGGTTGCGGCGATACTAATGCTCACGTGCGGCGCTACGCTTATCGTCGCCGCGACAGGCTGGGTTCCGCCGCTTACGCGCTTCTTCGGTTTTTCACCGGTTTCCGTCGGTCCGGGAGAGCCTGCCGCCGTCCCGCTGGAAAAACGCCGGCACGGATGGGAGTCGGCGGCCACCAGCGGCGGCGAGATCGGCGGGGATGTTCCGGCGAACGACGAGCCTTACCCGATGATGTTCTTCCGGTCTTATAACGAGAATCCTTCCATCGACACCGAGGACGAGCATGTCTCAACTTTCTCCGCGGACGTGGACACCGGTTCCTATACTATAATAAGGAAGTACCTCAACGACGGCCATCTCCCGCCGGAGAAGGCCGTGCGGACTGAGGAATTCCTCAATTACTTCGATTACGGCTACAAGCCGCTCGATAGGGGTGGGCCTGCGATTTATATTGAAGGCGCGCCGTCGAAGTTCGGCACGACCGAGAATTATTACCTGCTGAGGATCGGCGTGAAGGCGAAAGAGATTTCGCCGGATAAACGCAAGGACGCCAACCTTGTCATCCTCGTCGATGTCTCCGCGTCGATGGGGGAGGGCGACCGAATTGGAATGGCGCGGAAATCCCTGCGCATGCTCCTCGATTCCTTGCGTCCCAGCGACCGTGTGGCCATCGTCGCGTTCGGCGAGGGTAGCGATGCCGTCCTGAAACCCACGCCGGTCAAGGAAAAGGACGCAATCATCCACGCCATCGAATCGCTCGCCCCGCAAAATGGCACGGACACGACGAACCTTGAGGCCGGCCTGCAACTCGCGTATCAACTCGCGGACAAGATGTTCGATGAGGAGAAAATCAATCGCGTTATTCTCTGCTCCGACGGCGTCGCCAACACCGGCGCGACCGGCCCGATGAGCCTCCGCGACGAAGTCCTCAAGGACGCGCGGAAGGGGATTTGCCTCTCCGCCATCGGATTCGGCATCGGCAATTACAACGATTACCTCATGGAACAACTTGCCGACAACGCCGACGGAAATTACACCTACATAGACACAATTGAAGAAGCGAAGCGCATCTTCGTAGATAATCTTGCCGGCTTGTTGCAAGTCGCCGCGCAGGACGCGGGGATACAAGTTGACTTCAATCCCGACGTTATCAAGTATTACCGACTTGTCGGCTACGAGGACCGCTGCCTCGGCGAGAAGAGCGGCGGCGGTGACGGCGGCGAAATAGGCGTCGGTCAGTCGATGACCGCGCTTTACGAAATAAAATTCCAGAAGGACGCCGGGAACGGCCGCGCCGCGACGGTCTCGGTTACATACACCGACCCCGACAGCGGCGAGAACAAAAGCGTTGCGAAGGAAATCGCGAAAGGGGACTTCGGCGAGTCTTTCGACGAGGCTTCGACCGCGTTCCGGCTTGCCGCGGGCGTGGCGGAGTTCGCGGAGATTCTGAAAAAAAGTTACTGGGCGCAAAAGAGCAAGTTCTCCGACGTCCTGCCGGTCATTCGGGACGTTCTGAAGGATATGCCGGATGATGCGGCGCTGAAGGAGTTGCTCTCCCTCATCGCAAAAGCGAACAAGATTCAGCAGGAAAAACAGAATTCGACCGAACCGCAGGAATGACACGAGGCTATGCCTCTTTTGAATGATCCAAGGAGAGAGCCATGAAGCGTAATGCCAAAATACTTTTGGTTGTGATGCTTGTCGCGGCGCTGGGCGCTGTCGTTGTAATTGTGAACGGCTGCGCCGGGAAACCGGCTCCGCAGAAAAGATTCAGCGAGGTACAGCAACCTCCGGCGGGGGAACAATGGATGGTCCGGTACAAATATGGGGAATCGACAGCGGAAGCGGAGTTGCGTCCATCCACCGGCGGAACGGTGCCGCCCAACAACGCCGCGTACGACGCGATGTTCTTCAAGAACTACGGCGTCAATCCGTTCATCGACACCGACGACGAGCGTCTCTCCACTTTCGCGGTTGACGTGGACACCGGCTCGTACACGATCTGCCGCAGGTATCTCAACGACGGCCACATGCCGCCGGACGAGGCCGTGCGCGCGGAGGAGTTTATAAATTACTTCGACTATCACTACAAGGCCCCGAAGGACAAGCCCTTTGCGATTTACCTTGAAGGCGCTCCGTCGGAGTTCGGCGGTGGGAAGTATCAACTCCTCAAGATAGGCATCAAGGGCCGCGAGATTGACGCCGAGGACCGCAAGGATGCGAACCTTGTTTTCGTCATCGACACTTCCGGTTCGATGGAAAGGGAAGACCGGTTGGAACTGGTGAAGAAGGCTCTGCGCCTCCTCGTGGACCAGTTGCGCGACAAGGACAGGATTGGCATCGTCGCTTACGGCACGCATGCCTACAATGTGCTCGACCCCACCACGGTCAGGCATGAGGATGACATAATCAGCGCCATCGACTCGCTCGAACCGGAAGGCTCGACCAACGCCGAGGAGGGGATAGTGATGGGCTTCAAAATGGCCGACAGGATTTTCGGCGCGGACAGGATTAACCGTGTGATTCTGTGCTCCGACGGCGTGGCGAACGAAGGAAACACCAGCGCGGAAAGCATCTTCAAGCACATTGAAAAAATGACAAAGAAGGGGATTTATCTTTCGACCGTCGGCGTCGGAATGGGCAACTACAACGACGTCCTCCTTGAGCAATTGGGCGACAAGGGCAACGGGCATTACGCCTACGTTGACACGCTCGAAGAGGCAAGGCGGATTTTCGAGGAGAACCTCACCGGCGCGTTGCAGGTCATCGCGAAGGACGTGAAGGTGCAGGTGGATTTCAACCCGGACGTGGTTGCGCGGTTCCGCCTCATCGGCTACGAGAACCGGATGATTGAAAACGAGCAGTTCCGCAACAACAAGGTTGACGGCGGCGAGATAGGCGCGGGGTTCGAGGTCACGGCGCTCTACGAGATAAAGTATCAGAAGAAGGTGAAGCCCGGCCGCGTCGCGTCGGTTTACGTCCGTTACAAGAATCCGGACGCCGGCGCGGACGCGAAGGCGCGCGAAGTCGAGCGCGAGATAAACTCGGAGGATTTCGCGGAATCTTTTGAGGACGCCTCGACGGGTTTCAAACTCGCCGCCGGCGTGGCGGAGTTCGCGGAGATACTGAAGAAGAGTTACTGGGCGCAGGGGAGCAGATTCACCGACGTGAGGCCGCTGATACGCGAGGTCTCCGAGGAAGGGCCGGACGACGCAAACGTCAGCGAACTGCTCGACCTCATCTCGAAGGCGCACAAAATGAGCCCCGACGAAGTAACGGTTAAGCACAATGACAATGACGTGCAGAATGAGGATGAATGAGATTGCTCTCGATAAAAAAGCCCCCGGTCTCAGAGATTGGGGGCTTTTTGCATGCCGGATTGAGCGGGCGTTTCAGATGCCTTCGTTTGGTTCGGCGGGGCGGGTCAGCACGACGGCCTTGTGGTTTTTGTGGACGCCGGTCTTGCACCGGAATTTCAGTCTTCCTTCGATGCACAGCGAAATGTCGCTGTTCGCGGGCCGGTCGGTCTCGATGATGTGTCCCACCTGCAAATCCACGAGGTCGGACAGGCGTATCTTCGCTTCCGCAAGGTAGCAGACGACCTCCAGCGCGGCCCTCGAAAGGCTCTTGGCGATTTGCCCGCTGTAGTCCTTTGTCTCGTGCTTCTTGGCCTGGGAGAGCCACGTGTGCACCGAGAAGCCGGAAATCACCGGTTCGATTACGACAAAGGGGAAGCACAGGTTCATCAGGCCGTTCGTCTTGCCGATTTTCACCTCGAACCGCGCGACGACCACCGCCTCGTTGGGCGAGCGTATTTGCATCAGTTGGGGATTGAACTCCGTCTTGGTCACGGTGAAATCGAGTTCGGCGATGTTTGCCCACGCCGCGTGGAGTTGCTCGACCGCGCGCTGAATGATGGTGGACGCGAGGCGCTGTTCGATTTGCGTGAGCGGCCTGTTGGGCATCGACGTTTCCGCCAGACCGCCGCCAAGCAGCCTGTCGATAATCGGGAACATGGTGGAAGGGCTTATCTCGAACACCGCTTCGCCGCCGAGCGACTTGATTTCAAGGATATTGAAGCACGTCGGGTTGGGAAGCGAGGCGATGAATTCGCCGTAGTTTATCTGCTCCACGGCCATCAGGCGCACTTCGACGATTGTTCTGACCATGCCGGCGACGGTCGCCCCGAAACTCCGGGCGAAAATCTCGTTGACGTTCTGCAGCGCGCGCAGTTGCTCCTTGCTGACGCGTTCGGGGCGCTTGAAATCGTAGTGCTGGACGTGCGGGCTTTCGGTTCGTGCGGCGGGTGCCGCGGCGCTTGTAACCACGCTGCCCTTTTTCACCGCCTCAAGCAGCGCATCAACTTCGCTCTGGTCAAGAATGTCCGGCATAATCCGCGACCTCAGTTATCTTCCAGGGATATTCTCACTTCGCCTTCCCGTGAATAATTGCGTTTGCGCAGTTCCCGCTCAACCACGTCCGGCGTCATGCTGTCGCCCTTGAGCGCGTTGACGACGGCCTGCTTACGGGCGAGTTCCTCGGACAGGTTTTTGTAATCGTTTCTCGCGGCCTTCAGTTCCGCCTGGCGCTTTGCCAGTTCCCCGGAACTGGGCACCAGCCAATAGGAAATGTAAAGCAGCGAGACGACGACAATGATCGCCCAGAAAATTATCTCGAAGGTTACTCTGCTGTTCTTGCTGTCGTCAGACATTTTGGCTTCCATAAACTGCGTTCATGCCGAGTTCTTCCTCGATGCGGAGCAACTGGTTGTATTTGCACACGCGGTCCGTCCTGCTGGCCGAGCCGGTCTTTATCAAGCCGGCGTTCATGCCGACAGCGACGTCCGCGATGGTCGTGTCTTCCGTTTCGCCTGAACGGTGCGAGACGACGGTGGAATATCCGCTGCGGTGGGCGACGCGGATTGTCTCCAGCGTTTCCGTGAGCGTGCCTATCTGGTTCAACTTGATGAGAATCGAGTTCGCTATGCCTTCGCTGATTCCCTTGCGCAGCCGCTCCACGTTCGTCACGAAAAGGTCGTCGCCGATGAGCTGAATCCTGTCACCGAGCCTCTCCGTCAGCAACTTCCAGCCCGTCCAGTCGTCCTCCGCAAGACCGTCCTCTATGGAGAATATCGGGTATTTCTCCGTTATTTGTTCATAGAAATCGACCATCTCCTCAGCGGTCTTCTCCGGTTCAGCGCGGAGCACGTACTTGCCGTTTTCGTAGAATTCGCTCGCCGCCGGATCCAGCGCAATCATCACGTCCTCGGCAGGCTTGTATGCCGCGCGGACAATTGCTTCCATTATCACGTCAAGCGCCTCCGTGTTGGAGCGCAGGTTCGGCGCGAAACCGCCCTCGTCGCCAACGGCGGTGCCGTACTTGCGGTCTTTCAGCACCGCCTTCAGATTGTGGAAGACCTCGACGCCAATGCGAAGCCCCTCGTGGAAAGTTTTCGCGCCCACCGGCAAAATCATGAATTCCTGCAGGTCAATGTTGTTGTCCGCGTGCTTGCCGCCGTTCAGGATGTTCATCATCGGCACCGGCATCACGTGCGCGTTTGCGCCGCCGATGTAACGGTAGAGCGGCACGCGGCGTTCCGCCGCCGCGGCCTTCGCCACCGCCAGCGACACGCCCAGTATCGCGTTCGCCCCCAGTTTCCCCTTGTTGGCCGTGCCGTCCAGTTCAATCATCGTGTGGTCGATGTCCCGCTGCGCGAAGACATCCATGGCGATGATTTTCGGCGCGATTATCTTGTTGACGTTCTCGACGGCCTTCGTCACGCCCTTGCCCATGTAGCGCCTCCCGCCGTCGCGGAGTTCCACCGCCTCGTGGACTCCCGTGGATGCGCCGGAGGGAACGGAGGCTCGGCCGGCGGTTCCGGTTTCAAGGGTGACATCGACTTCCACGGTTGGGTTGCCGCGCGAATCAAGAATTTCGCGCGCGACGATCTTTTCTATGTGGGTCATGCTGTCCCCTCATGTCCCAGAGAGATGTTGCCGCAAACTGCAAAATTGGAATGACGCCGGATATTAACAGAATGCGCCGGCGCAGTCAAAGAAAAACGCGCGCACGAAACGCGCGCAGGCAGGTTCGCGGCGATGTGCTGGTATGTGCATGTATTTCGGCCCCCAATCCCGAGATGCCTGGTCATCTGGATATCTGGCAAGCTGGATATCTGGAATCCAGTTATCCGGTTATCTAGTTGTCCAGTTGTCCAGCCATCCAGTTATCCAGTGAGAATTCCTGAGAATTCACCCGGATTTCTTGAGAATTTATGAGAATTTATGAGAATTAGTGAGAATTACTGAGAATTAGTGAGACAAATCCCACATCCGCCCAGTATCGTTACTTCTTGTCAAATAACATCTTGGGATTTTCACCAGCCCGATTTTGAGAATTTCCGGTAACTTTTCACGAATTTATTTTTCCCTCACCACCGAGCACGCAGAGAACACAGAGAAAGAACTTTTTCCCTTTTCACTCCACCTTACAGTGTGTATAGTATACACCATAAACCGTGCATTGTCAAGCGAAAAATTATTTTTATCGCAAAAAATTTTCGCCACGGATTGCCCGTCCTCTGGCGGGATGGCCGCAGATTACTTTGACCTTCATGCGCCCGCCATAGGCGGGTAAACCTCTGGCGCATTTGACCTGAGACCTTTGACCTGTATTTCATGGCTGCGTTTCGCCGGATGCCGGAGGATTCGTGCCGCCTTCAGCGGGAGGCGCAGCTGGCTCTACAGGTAGAACAGGAGGAGGTGGTGGCGTTGGGCCCCCGGATTCACCGCCTGGCGCAGTGTTATCATTCGCTGGCGGTGTTTCAGGCGCGGGAGGGGTGGTACCGGGGAAGGGAATTGTGTAAGCGGCTTTGTTGAGTTCCCACCATTTCGCAAATCCTCTGGTTTCCAACTCGTAGGGTGGCCCCGGCGGTGTCATATGAAACGCGCCGTCGGTCAGGTCTGATACGAGCACGAACAATGTGTGATCGCCCTTTTTGATGTCTTCGAGCAGAATGGGAAGTATTTCGATGCCGAGATCCCTCATTTGCCTATATATTCTCCCGAGGTCGGTTTCTTTCGACTTGACCACGATTTCCCATCGTTCCGGGTCAATGACCTCCTCGGAAGTCTTGAGAAGTAACGGCTGTCCGGCGTCCGTGTTCTTCTTGACTTCTTTTTGCCACGATTCATATAAAGCGTCAAACTTCTCTCGAGTATCCTTCCCGCCGGATTCCCACCATGCTTGCAGGTCATTTGGCGCTACAACTCTCTTGGTGACCCTGTGGACAATCTCTCTAATCGCGAAAAGTCCAGAAGTAGATAGACGGCTCTCTTCAGGCCTCTGTAATTTTCCCATTAGGAAGGGTAGCACTTTCAACCCATGTTTGCTTAATGCTTCAACTTCGGGCAAGTCGCGCACCGCTTTTTCATCGTCAGACTGTATGCTTACACTAAAACTATCTAGTGCCTTTATCAAGTTGTCATATTCCTTATCAAGAGTAGTATTTGTTAATGCTGCCTCTTCCCCGCAAGATACTTTGGGCGTAAGAGCCAAAAAAGTCACCAGAATCAACAAAAGACTTAATATATAAATATTTCTCATAAAAACCTCCTTTGAAGGGAAAACATCATCGATGTTTATAATATCTGTTAGGATTTCCATAAGCGTCAGATTTCAGTTGCTTCCAGACATGTTCTATTGTGACGTTGTCCCCGAGTTTGCTGCTGAACATTCCAAAGTATGGATACGCACCCTCGACAAGACTCATTCCGGGGCAACTAGTACGTCTGGCGGCATGATAGCCATCGTAATACACAACATCGGCGTCAGGCAGATGACTGTCTCCGGTTCCAATCCACTCAAAACCATTTGCCGTCCTAATTTCCCCACAACCTAATTATAGCATTCGCCGCAGGTGTCAAACAGGGATATAGGGAAGGGTGCGCGGCGGTTTGGGGTTGCGGGAGGGCGCGGGCGGTGATAAACTGGTGCGTCATTTGATGCGGAGAGTTGAGTTGGGAATCACAAGGCATGGCATCAGAGAGATTGCGCTTAGCGCCCTTGTTTGCGGCGTGGCGGCGGCGCTTATGTTGTGGCTTATACCCGCGTGGGGGAAAGTCGCGGCTGTCGCGCCGTTGGCCGTTTTTCTTTGGGTGCTTTCGTTTTTCAGGGACCCTTTCAGGCGGATACCGGTGGGCGCAAAACTCGTCGTGTCGCCCGCGGACGGCACGGTGACGGAAATCGCCGACGTGCGCGAGGACACATATATAAAAGGAGAGGCGGCGAAAATCGGGATTTTCCTTTCCATTTTCAGCGTCCACCTTAACCGCGCGCCGCTGGCGGGAAAGGTTGAGCATGTCCAGTACACGCCGGGAAAATTCCTTGACGCGCGCGACAAGGCGTCGTCCGTTCAGAACGAGCGCAACGCCATCGGGATTCTGCCCAACGGCCGCGACGGCAAAGTGCTTGTGAGGCAGATTTCCGGCGCGATTGCGCGGAGGATAATCTGCAAGTGCGCGGTGGGGGACGCGCTTGAGAAAGGCCAGAAAATTGGTATGATTAAATTCGGCTCGAGGACCGAAATATATGTGTCCAAATCGCTCGGCCTGAAAGTGCGCGTGAAGATAGGCGACAAGGTGAAGGCCGGCTCAAGTGTTCTCGGAGAGATTTCATGAAGAAAGTTACGATCCTGCCCGCGATGCTGACGCTCGGAAACGCGGCGCTGGGCTTTACCGCGGTGGCAACCGTCGTTGACGCGGCTTATTCTCTTTCTTCGCCCGATCCGATTCTCTACCATGAAAAACTGAAAATCGCGATCTTCTGCATCTTCGGCGCGATGGTGTGCGACGCGCTGGACGGCGCGGTGGCGCGGATGGTGAAAGGCGCGACGGAATTCGGCGGCTATCTCGATTCGCTGGCGGACATCGTTTCCTTCGGCATTGCGCCGGCGCTGATAGTCAAGGCGATTATCAAATTGGATTTTCAACAGCAGATTTTCCGTGGAATCGGCTGGGACCCGTGGTCGAAGATAACGTGGCTTGTTACCGGCATGTTCTGCCTCGGCGCGATACTCAGGCTTGCGCGGTTCAACGCGGAGAACGCGCCTGACGCGGAGTCTCACCAGTATTTCGAGGGCCTGCCGACTCCGCCCGCGGCGGGGCTTCTCATCTCGCTTGCGCTGCTTTACATCATTGAACCGTCGCTGCAGAGCGTGATGTTCTACACGATGATTATCGCCGGGCCGTTCCTCGGCGTGATGATGATAAGCCGCGTGAGATATGTCCACCTCATCAACAAGGTGCTCCTCGGCGAGCACACTTTCCAGTACGTCGCGCTTTTCGCGGCGATGATAGTGGCCGTGTCGGCGCTGGGCGTTTACGAATACGCGCTTGCCGTCGGCTTCCTTGTGTATGCGCTGTGGGGGCCGGTGGTGATGATATTCCGCAAGCCGAAATCTTTCGACGAATCTTCCCGGCTTGGAAAACCGTCCGTAATGAGCAGGAACTGAAATGAGCAGTCACACCGCATACATCGGCTTGGGCAGCAACCTCGGCGACAGGTACGCCAACATCGCGTTGGCCATCGACAAGATGCGCCTGATTCCCGCCACGCGCGTGGTCGAGCAGTCAACCGACTATCTCACCGCGCCGGTCGGGCCGCAGGACCAGCCGCACTTCGTCAACTCCGCCGTCAAGATAACGACCGACCAGTCGCCGCGCGAACTGCTCGACGCGCTGAAGGCGATAGAGAAATCAATGGGGCGCGAAGAGACGTATCGCTGGGGGCCGCGAGTAATCGACCTCGACATTTTGTTGTACGACAACGTGGTCATCGACGAGGAAGGGCTGAGGATTCCGCACCCGGAAATGCACCTGCGCGAGTTCGTCCTAGAGCCGCTTTGCGAGATCGCGCCAGAGGCGTACCACCCCGTGCTCAAGAAAACGGTGCGGGAAATGCTCCATGACCTGCGTGGCGCATGGAAGGGCGGTCAGGGCGCTTGAGGCGGTTGGGTCGCCGGTTTCAGGAATGACGCGACTGCGTCGGCGACGACCGTTTCCCCCATGGCGCTCAGGTGCGTGTCGTAGGAGTAGTATGGGCACTCGCGCGACTTCACGCTTTCGCGTAACGCGGGGACGGTGTCGATAAACGGGATTCCCTCCTTCGCGCAAAATTCCTTCAACGCATCATGCTGTGCGCCGCAATTCTGCCGCAGGATTTCGACAAATTCCTCCGGTGTGATTTCAGTCCCGTCTTCTTTCTTTAACACGTTTTCATTCAGCGCCGGTTTCGCGAATTCATAAATCTTTTCCTTGTCTTTCTCGAAGCGCGCCAGCGCCTCGTCCGCTAAAACCGTGAACTTGTCGGGCAGGTACACGAGGACGAACCTTGCGCCGCTTTCATTGCACAAGCGCTTCGCTTTGAGCAGCGTCGCGGTCGTCGCCGCCCACTCCGGGCTGTTTTCAATCCGTGTCTTCGACTCGGTAAGCGTTCGGAAGGTCCATCTATCGAAGGAAACCAGCCACCCCCATCCGTCCGCGCGCAGTTCGTATGGCTTGGGGTAGGGCGGCAGGGGGGAACTCTGCGGCGCTTGCGGCGAGAGCGCTTTCACTATGGCTATGAGCAGGCGGACAACCGGGTGGGTGTACGGGAAGCGCATCTTGCTTGTGCCGTTGAATTCCAGCCAGTTCAGGCCGGACTTCCGGTACTCGATGAATCTTTCCGCGTCGCGCAAATCATTTCCCTCGAAGTACGCCCACAGGACAATCTTCGGCTTCTTCGGCAGGCCGTAACGTTTGAGCACGCCGAGTTCCTGCTGCGGGCCGTAGCCGCCCACGCCGAGGTTGTAGAGGCTCATGCCGGCTTTCTTCGCCGCAATCTCCGACCAGTAATAATCGCGCTGAACGGGCGACTGCCCGACGAACGAATCGCCCGTTACCACGATGTCGCAAGCCTGTGGAACGCTATCGTTGCAGAAACCGTCCGCATCCGTGCGCAGTTCCGTTGCCGAATATTCCCCCGTGGGCGCGGGATCGGCCACCTGCCCGTCCATAATCAGGTTGCCGGTGCGCCACGGCTCAAACTGGCTCTTCTTGTCGAGATTCGGCTTGAGCCTGTAGCCAAGTTCGCTGTCCATGACCTGCAGTTCGCTGCCGGGGAGAAAAATCGATTTATCGAAAAATGATGACTGCAGCGCCGGAAAGGCGGAGAGAATGACGTCAAGCAGAATGATGCACACAACGGAACTGACCGCGACGGCGAGGAATTTTCGCAGCCTGCGTCTCATGGCCTCGCGCGTCCGCGACAGGCTTATCAATCCCAGCACGACCGCGCAGAGAATGAAGGCCGCCGCAGGGAAAAACATCACGACCGTGTAACCCAGTATCAGCGGGTTCCACGGCGGGACGTCCTTCGGACTCAGCGGTGAATGCAGGAAAAACGCGGCGAGGAGCAGAAGCATCACCGCGGCGATGCGAATGAAAAAAGTTTTCATTATTATATTGCTCCGGTTCTGGCTTTTCGAAGGCCGCGGCAAGTATAACATTTTAGCGCGAAAAATTTGAACTTTCTTCTTCCTTTCGCGGGATTTTTTTGTTGCATGCGGGGCGGTGGTGTCTTATCATAAGTCCCTTTACGCGCCGCAATGCGCGTTGCAGTTTTCGTTTGCCTGCAGGCCGCCTGCGCCGCAAGGGCGCGGAGGCGGCGTCTAACTTCAAGAAGCGAGGCGAGGAGATGTTTATACCACAAAGAATTTTCCTTACAAAGGGCGTCGGCTTCCACAGGGAGAAACTCAGCAGTTTCGAGGAGGCGCTCCGCAACGCCGGCATCGCGCGATTCAATCTCGTGACGGTGTCTTCGATCTACCCGCCGCACTGCAAAGTCGTCACCAAGGAGAAAGGATTGAAGGAACTAGGCAGCGGGCAGATTACTTACGTTGTGATGAGCCGCAACGAGACCGACGAGGCGCGCCGCCTCATTGCCGCCTCCGTGGGCCTTGCCATTCCGAGGGAGCCTGAATTCTACGGCTACCTCTCCGAACACCACTCCTTCGGCCAGACCGAGCGCGCCGCCGGCGACTACGCGGAAGACCTCGCCGCGTCCATGCTGGCGACAATTCTGGGCGTGCGTTTTGATCCGGACGCCAGTTGGGACGAAAAGCGCGAAATCTGGAAGATCAGCGGCAAGATAGTCAACACCCGCAACGTCACGCAGTCCGCGTACGGAAAGCGGAACGGCTACTGGACGACCGTCGTCGCCGCGGCGGTGCTCTTGCCGTAACATAGAGGCAGTGAGGAAATGAGGCAGTGAGCATTGAGGATTTCCATTCGCGGTTTTCTCAACCCTCACTTCCTCGCCTCTCACTTCCTAAAGCCTGCATTTTGGAGGCGTGAATGCCAAACAATCCGTTTCTTCGTGAACCGGTGGTCCCCTTTGTCGTGAAGAAGGGCAGGACCGTGGGCGAGACGTTGAAGGCCATGTCCGACATCTCCTTCCAGGGTCGCACGCTCGGAAGGGCGCTTGAAATCTGGCAGGGCGCTCTGCGCGACGACGCCACGATATTCTTCGGCCTTGCCGGCGCGATGGTCCCCGCCGGAATGCGGAGCATCGTCGTCTGGCTCATCGAGAACCGCCTCATCGACGTCCTGGTCTCCACCGGCGCGAACCTTTTCCACGACCTTCACGAGACGCTCGGGCGCAAGCACTACAAGGGCAGCGCGGAGGTCAACGACGAGGAACTGCGCGAGAAAATGGTTGACCGCATCTACGATACTTTCGCAAGCGAGAGCGAATTCCGCGTGCTGGACGGCAATATAGGCCACTGGGCGCAGAAACTCGGCAAACATACGCTCTCCACGCGGCAGTTCCTGAACCTCGCCGGAAAACATTTCGCGGCCGTGTCGAAGGAGAAGGGCATCCTCGTTGCCGCGGCGGAGCACGGCGTCCCGGTCTATTGCCCGGCGCTGGCGGATTCTTCCATCGCGATCGCAATGGTGACGAACTTCGGGAAGGGCAGCGATAACAAGATAATGTTCGACATCATGCGCGACGTGCGCGAGAGCGCGGAACTGGTGGTGAATTCGAAATGCACCGCGGTGATTTACATCGGCGGCGGCACGCCGAAGAACTTCATCCAGCAGACGGAAGTTACCGCGCCGGCCCTGCCGGAGGGGCGCGGAAAGGATTTGCAGGGCCACCGCTACGCGTTGCAGATTACTCAGGACATGCCGTACTGGGGCGGGCTGAGCGGCTGCACGTTTGAGGAGGCAATCAGTTGGGGGAAAATCGAAGTCGGCGCGCGCATGCAGACCGTGCACTGCGACGCGACCATCGCGCTGCCGCTGCTCGCGCAGGCGCTCGCGGACATCGACGCGCCGAAAATAAGAAAGAAAATCCCGAAGTTCAATCTGCCGACGCCGGAGATTCCGAATCCCATGGCCGGCGGCAAGCTGCTCCCGCCGCTCAGGCAGAGCGCAAAGCCCGACGAGGGCCATTCAGGCCGCGGTTGCGGAAAGAGCAGTTGATAGTATGATTCAAGTGCCGCCGTTCGCCGCATCAACGGCGGCATTGTTGTTTTCGTGATTCCCGAAATACGAGGAAGATCTACAAATGACGGTACAGGTTCCGGACAACTTCGGCGGGCTTCCGCCGGAGCGCAGCGGGTTCGAGAGTTCGCGCGTCGCGATCCTGCCCATTCCATACGAGGGCACGACGACTTACTGCAAGGGCACGGCAAGCGGCCCGCGCGCCGTCATCGAGGCGTCGCAGAACATGGAACTGTTCGACGAGGAGTTGTGGCGCGACACGTCGGCGGTCGGGATATTCACGTGCGAACCCGTGAAAATCCGGAAATCCGAAGAGGCCGTCCACGCGGAGATTCAGCGCGCGTGCGCGGAACTCATTCGCAAGGGAAAATTCGTCGTCGGCATCGGGGGCGAGCATTCGATAACGGTGGGGCTTGTTCGAGCGCACGCGGAGAAGTACAAGGACCTCACGGTATTGCAGTTTGACGCGCACTCGGATTTGCGCGATTCGTACGACGGCACGAAATACAACCACGCATGCGCCATGGCGCGCGCCGCTGAGGTCTGCCCGGTTACGCAGGTGGGCGTTCGCAGCGTTTCGGAGGAGGAGATAAAGAGGATAAACGCGGGCAACATCCGCACGTTTTTCGCGCACAAGATTCGCGCGATGCCGGACTGGATTGAGCGCGTGATTGAAACGCTGGGCAAAAATGTTTATGTTACCGTCGACGTTGACGTCTTTGACCCGGCCCATGTCCCCGGCACGGGCACGCCGGAGCCGGGCGGGCTTGACTGGTACGAGGTTACCGGCCTGCTCAGGCGGGTGGCGGAAAGCCGCAAGATTGTGGGCTTTGACGTGAACGAGGTCATGCCGCTGGCGGGAAACCGCGTTACGGAATTCACATCGGCAAAACTCATCTACCGCACCCTCGGCTACGTTTTCAGGGAAGTCAAGCCGTAGCCGCATTCCCGCAACGATTATCCATTTAACCACCCGTGTTTATTTTGTGATTGGATTCGAGAGGGTTGGCCTTGGCGCTGATCCTGCGGTCAGTACTGTTTGCGCTGCCTTGAGGACGGGATTCGCAGCATGCGGCGGTATTTCGTGACGGTGCGGCGGGCGACGTTGAAGCCAGCGGTCTTCAACTGGTTCGCAATCTCGTCGTCGCTGAGCGGGTTGGACTTGTCTTCCTTGTCGACGATGTCCTGGACGCGTTGCTTGAGGCTCATGCGCGACTCCACGTTTCCGTCGTCGGCGACGGCTCCGCCGGTGAAGAAGAACTTCAGCGGGAAAATGCCGCGCGGCGTCTGGACGTACTTGTTCGAGATGGCGCGGCTCACGGTCGAGTTGTGGACGCCGATGCTTTCCGCCACCTCCTGCATTTTGAGGGGCTTGAGGTGCGTGATGCCCTTGTCGAGAAACTCGTGCTGGATTTCGACGATTTTCTTCGCGATTTTGTAGAGCGTGTTCCGCCTCTGCTCGATTGCGTCGATGAGCCAGCGCGCGGATTCGAGTTTCTTGCGGATGAAGTCGGAGATCTTCGGGTTGTCCTTCTGCTCCTTGAGCATCTCGCGGTAGGAGGGGTTTATGTAGATGCGCGGGATGTAGTCGTCCTCAAGGCGCACCTCGTACTCGCCGTCCACGAAGGTTACAATGACGTCGGGTACGACGTAAGGCGCGGCGCTGCCGGCGTAGAGGCTGCCGGGGCGCGGGTTGAGGGTGCTTATGAATCGGACGGCCTCCTTGATTTCCTCGATGGAGCGGCCGGTTTCCTTCGCGATTTTCGGGAAGCGGTTGAGTTCGATGTCCTTAAGACGGTTCTCGATGAGTTCGCGCTCGAAGGACGTTGCGTGTCCGTTTTCCTTCATTTGGAGCAGGAGGCATTCCTTTAGTTCGCGCGCTCCGATGCCGGGGGGTTCGAGGCTTTGCACGGCGCGAAGAGCCTTTTCGCCTTTCACGTAGAGGACCGGCATGTCCATCGATTCGAGTATGTCTTCGAGGCTGAACTGGAGGTAGCCCTCGTCGTTGATGTTGTAGATGAGGTATTCGCCGATTTCGCGGATGTCCGGCGATATTTCGAGAAGGTTGAACTGCTCGAAGAGGATATCCTGGAGCGACGGCGGGCGGCTCTCGGTGTTCTTCATTGCCTCCATTTTGCCGTAGGAGTCCTCGTCATTCGATTGCCTGCGCACCGGGTGGTAGTAGGTATCTTCGAGGAGGGACTCTTCCATTGCATCGACGGCGCCGAACTCCGGCTGGTCGCGGCGGTGGTCGAGTTCCGCGTCGGACGGCGCGGCGTCCTCCTCATCCGGGCTTTCCTCGACCTGCTCGATTTCGAGCACCGGGTTTTCCTCCAGTTCGCGCGCGATGAGGTCCTGAAGGTCGAGCGCCGGGAGTTGGAGGATTTCGATGGATTGTATGATTTGCGGAGCGAGTTTGAGTTTCTGCTCCAGCCGCTGCCGCAATATGACTTCCATCTTCATAGTTTGGTGCGTCCCTCCAGCGCGTCGGACAAAATGGTTTTTCCCACGAGCCTTACGCTGCCGCCGGCGGGGATGCCGCGGGCGAGGCGCGTGATTTTGACGTCTGACTTCGCGAGTTCCTGCGCCAGGAACATCGCGGTGCCGTCGCCCTCCATGTTCGGATTCGTCGCCAGAATTATTTCGCGGACCCTGCCGTTTCTCACCCGTTCGAGCAGGCGCGGAATCGTGAGTTGTTCCGGGCCTTTCCCTTCAAGCGGGGCCAGGTGCCCGTGAAGCACGTGGTACAGGCCGTGGTATGCGCCGGTCCGCTCTATCGCGGTAACGTCCTGATAGGTCTCGACCACGCAGATGGTTGATTCGTCACGGGACTTGTCACGGCAGATTCTGCAAACGTCTTTGCCGGTTATATTATAGCAAGATTTGCATTCTTTTGCATCTCTTTTCAGGTCGCGTATGGCGCGGGCGAGTTCGAGCGCCTCGTCTGCGGGCGTTTCGAGGACGTGGTACGCGAACCTTTCCGCGCTGCGCTCGCCCACGCCGGGCAGGCGCGCGAACGCGTTTATCAAACGTTGCACGATATCAGGATGTTCCGCCATATTTATTCGAAATCCAGTCCGGTAACGTGTCTGTATGTATATTCCGCCACGTAGTATGCCTTCAGGTCGTTGCTCTTCGGGTTCCAGACTAACTTGATGTACTGGTTCGTGTAGAAGGGCACCAGTCCGTCCGGCGTTACCCCGTCCAGTTGAAGTTTCTGAATCTTGATATACACGACAACCTTCGTCTTGTCGCGGAATAAGCCGCGCGGCAGACGGAATTCCTTCAGGTGCGTGTTCGGCGAATCATCGTCGGCAGACGAATGACTGAACCACTGCTGATTGTCCGACCACAACACCGCGTCCTTGTTGTCCGCTTCCGTGCTCAGCACCTGTATCAGGTCAACGCGCACGGAAGTCAGATGGTCGTCAACGCCGGGGATGAACAGCGTCTTGCCGACGTTCTCCTTCACCACGTCGCACACAGTGCTGAAGATGGTGGGAACCTCGTCGCCTTTTTCAGGCTCGTCTTCCGCGGTGTTCTTGAGTTTCCACAGTCTGCTTCCTACGCGCCAGGCATACGTGCCCCATTTCTTCCAGCCCGTGGACTTCGGTTCGGAGACGGAGGAGAATTTTCCCGACACGGCGTGCGCCTCGTACGCCAGCCCCTGCACGCCCACGTAAAGCGAAATCAACTCGTTTCTCTTCGGGTTGTAATCCGCCGTCACGCCAGTCGCGAAAAGCCCGTACCACGCGTACGCGTTGAGTTCCGGGTAAGTCAGGTAGCCGGGGAAATTCGCCGAGGCCGTCCACGGGACGTAAGCCTGGATGACGCCGATTTTCTTCGGAGCGACCGCGGGGTCGCACAAATAAATCTCGCAGTACTCCTCGTATCCCGTCCGCCCTGAGAAGGCATCCACATGCCCCGGAGTCTTTGGCGCGGTCGTCGTAACCGTCCACCTGACAGCGCCCTTCATCTTGTCTCCGCGAACGATGCGCGTCTTTACGTTCCCGTCGGAGTCCGTGTAATCCTCTGTCTTCTTCTCGTAGCCCGTCAGTTCGATCGTGAAATTTCCCGTCTCGTCCGCCTGCACCGTGTAGCGCGGGCAATCGGCATTCTTATCATCCCAGCCATCCTGCACGAAAGTGACACTTGCCCCGCTGATGGGATCGCCGTATTCATCGCATACGGAGCCGTGCACCAGCGCCGATGTCGCCTCCTCAAGCGTGGGCGAAAGCGACGTTGTCTGCCCGAGGCTCACCTGAATGTTTTCCTGCGTGTACCGCAGGAATCCCGGCGCAGTTATCTGAACCTTATACGCGCCCACCGGCACGTCGGCCACGTACTTGCCGCCCACCTTTTCCGTGTCGATGTTATCGTACTTGTCACTCGAAAACAGAACCTCGCAACTCCCCGCCGCCTCGTCCGGCGCGACCGTAACCTCGACGGTGCCGTGGTTGTTCAACTTGTCCCGATATGTGACAACCGGGAACTGCTTCCTCAGCGGCCGGTCGGCTTCGGCGGTATTATAATTCTCCTTCTGGATTTTGATGTGACAGTTGCCGAAAGGCACGCGTTCAAATTCGTAGTAACCTATCTTGTCCGTCGTCGCCTCCGCCGTGAAGCCCGGCGCGGTAATCGTCACCTTCGCTCCCTGCAGCGGGAACCAGTCGATGGCGCCAAGCGACCCGTCGCACAAGTACCCGCGCACAATCCCCTTGTCCCACACCGACAGTGTCCGCGTCACGGTGTTGTTGTCCAGCGTGTATTCGGTTGTCCCGATTCCAGGCTCCACCTTTATCTGAACGTCAATCGTCTCCTGTTGCAGGTTGTCGGGCACGGTCCACTTCAACTCCACCACGCGCGCCCGCCCGTGCGGGATCGGGTTTATGATGCTCTGCGTGGCCACCTTGTTCCCCTCATAATACAGCGACACCGTGCATCTTCCAGCCTTCCATCCTATGTTGCTCACGGGAACGACTATCACCTGTTCCGCGCCCATGATGCCCTTGGGCGGCCATGCCTGCACGGTCGCCGCATCGACGAAAAGGTCCGGCGCCCTCGGGAAGCCGCCTTTCAGGATTGCGCCTGACGAGACTTTCATCGCCGCGTCCATCTTGTAGAGCACCGCGCTGCCGTGGGTGATGTTCGCCACAAGCCCAAGGCCGTTATCATACGGGAATATATAAGGAAGCGTCAGGGAACCGGTGTGCATCAGGTCTCCCTGCATCGGCATCTTGCCGTAAACCTGCTCAGCGCCCAGCAACTTGAGATCCTTGTCCATCTTCAGGAGCGCCACGCACATCGTCCACCGCGGAATACCTGTCTTGCGGATATTCGCCAGTTGGTCTATCGCGACGTAATAATTGTTGTTCAGGAACGTGACGTAAGGGAGCATAGACTGAACTTTGTCGTTTCCCCGGAGAGTCTTCGTTTCATTGTACACGGAAACCGCCGCGCCCTTGCTCTTCCACTGCTCATCGAACAACTGCACATACCCCTTCCCCTCCAGTTCCAGCGACTTGTCCGGGACGACGTACGCGACGCAGAATTCCTTCCGCGCCGGATTGTACGTCACCGCCGAATACGTCGGACCGGGATTGCTCAACGGGCCGTCGGTCTCCAGCATCGTCTTCTCGGATTTCCTGACGAAGAGGACCTTCTTCCCGTCTATGTTGTGCTCGGCCTCGATCACGGTCATCGCGAACAGGCGCCGCGTCTTCTGGTTGTTTATCTTCACCGACTGCACATACAGAACCTGCACCTTGCCGTCAGCGACCACAATCGAGGGACACCAGCCGACATCGATGAAGTGCGAGTAAACGAGATTGAAGTCCTTGTCATACTTCGTCAGGACGATGGTATTGGGGCTTTTAACGTTGCACTGAACCGCGACATAATAAAAATCTCCGGATTTGACTACATCAAATGCGGAGATTTTGGAAGTCGTTATACCCAGCAGCCGCAGGCCCAGCGCCGGCGCGGTTACGAAATTCAAATCCGCGTCGTACTGCTCCACATATATGGATCCCGCGTCGCTGACCAGCGAACTGACGAAAAGATATACGCCGCCGTCAGGCGAAGGAACGGCCTTGTAGTAGCCGTACTCCTCAAGAGAAATTCTTCTGAAAGCCAGCGCATCCTGGTCCCAGTGCGTGAAAACAGGCAGGGACGGGAACTCCAGCCAGCCCGGCGCGACTATGTCCGCCTCAGGCGGCGGAGGGGGTGTCTGGTCTCCCGCTGCGATATGGGTTGCGGGGGGCGGTGTTGCTGACATGGCGGCGGGAAAGGCTTTCAACGTCGAGTAGTTGCACAGTGTGACAACCGCGGCCAGCACAGCGACTACCACGACTATGCGCGGCATAATCATACCGTCTCTCATGGCGCTTCCTCCAATAAAAGGCTCCTATGGATGGCTCTACAACATCCCGGGGAGATTCATCCCTCCCGTAATCTTCGCCATTTCCTTCTCCGCCATCTCCTTCGCCTTGCGCATGCCTTCGCGGACGGCCGCCACGATGAGGTCCTCGAGCATTTCCACGTCGTCCGGGTTCACGACGCCCTTGTCTATCTTCACCGCAAGCAGTTCCTGCGCGCCGTTGACGTTTACCGTCACCATGCCGCCGCCCGCTTTCCCTTCAACCACGCGGTTCTTCAGGTCTTCCTGAATCTTCGCCATGTCCTTCTGCATCTTCTGGGCCTGCTTCATAATGTCGCCCAGGTTTCCCATGTTGCCGAGTCCGCCGAATCCTTTGGGCATGATGTTTCTCCTCACGCGTTTATTACGAAATGATCCTTGCTATATTCATTACTCATTATATGGATAACGGGGGAAAGAGCAATGCCGGATTGACCGTCCGCTTGACGCAACCGCTTATAGACGTGATTAGTCCGTCAGTTCGCCCTTGAACATTTCCATGGCCCGCTTGACGATGGGGGGCACGCCGCTCTTGTGAATCGGCCGTTCCGCCGGCGCGCGCCGCGGCGCTTCCTCCTCGGGAGCGGGTTCAACCTCCTTGAATCGGAGGGAGACCTGCCTGCCGATGATCTCGCCCAGATTTAACTCCACCTCGCGCCGTTTCGCCGGGTCCTGCAACTGCTCCATGAAAAAGCGCGCCTCCGGCAGGAACCCCAGCAGCACGTTTTCGCCGTCGAATGAAATCAGTTGCCCGTGCGCCAGCGCCGCAGCCAGAAGCCCGCGCCTGTTGTACATCTGGTCGATGGCCTTGTTCCACGTCTCCGCCGGGGAAGTCTCGGCGAAAGCAAACTTTGGCTCGTCGCTGCTTAGGGTCGTTTCCACCTCGGACAATTCGGCGGCCGTCGGCTCGCGCTCCGCCTTTGTCGCCGGGCGCGAGGGCGGAGCGGCCTCCGCCACGCCGTCGTGACGGTCGGGATTTTCAGCCTTTGCATCCGAAGACTGCGCGTGGCTTGAGCGGTTTGGATTGCCTTCGCGCTGCGCGGGCGCGGTATTTCCATGCGGCTCGGCCGCCGCCGGGGCGTTGCCGCCCGACGAGAGGCGGCTCAGGATTTCATCGAACGATTCAAATTCCGCCCAGCGCGCCAGCCGCACCATCGCCACTTCAAGCAGGACCTGCTGGTTCTCTATGAATCTCAGTTTGCTTCGCGTCTCGCCCAGGATCTGCAGCATGTACAGCAGCGCGTCCGCCGGGAAGCGCGCGGCCTGCCGGCGCATCGCCTCGCCCGGCTCCGCGGTCGTAACAAGAAGGCTGCTGTCGCCCTCGCAGGTCTTGAGGACCATGAGGTCCCTCAGGTAATTCGACAGCGCGTCCACGACTTCGCCGGGGTCCTTGCCGGCGTTGAAAAGCGCGTCGATGGCCTTCAGCGCCGAGGGCGTATCCGCCTGCGTGAAATATTCCACCATGTCGCGCAGCGTTTCCTCCGGCACGGAACCCATGATGCGATAGACCGCCTCGTCCTCGGCCGCCTCGCCGCAGTACGCGATTACCTGGTCGAGGATGGAAAGCGCGTCGCGCATGCCGCCGCGGACGTTCCGCGCGATGTAGCCCAGGATTTTGTCCGATGCCTTGATTTTCTCGCTCGCGCAGATGCGCTTGAGAGTCTCCGTGATGTCGCGCGCGGAGATGCGCGGGAAGTCGAAGCGCTGGCAGCGCGACTGGATGGTCTCGATCACCTTCTGCGGCTCGGTGGTGGCGAAGAGGAATTTCACGTGCTCCGGCGGCTCCTCCAGCGTCTTGAGGAGCGCGTTGAACGCGGGCTTGCTGAGCATGTGGACTTCGTCGATGACGTATATTTTGTAGCGCGAGCGCGCCGGGGAGTAGATTGCGTTCGAGCGGAGTTCGCGGACGTTGTCAACGCCGGTGTGGGACGCGCCGTCGATTTCGATTACGTCGATGTCGTCGCCGCGGTGTACGCGCGTGCAGGAATCGCATTCGCCGCAGGGCTCCTCCGCGGGGCCTTTTTCGCAGTTTAGCGCCATGGCGAAGACGCGCACCATGCTGGTCTTGCCAATGCCGCGCGGCCCGCAGAAGAGGTAAGCGTGGCCGACGCGCCCCTGCCTGATGGCGTTCTGCAGGGTGCGCGCCACGTGCTCAAGGCCCACGAAGTCCCTGAAGAAGCGCGGCCTGTACCGCCGCGCAAGCGCCTGATATGAACCTGACGGATTCGCCGGAGAATTCATTTTAGCATGACCGAAGAAAGCGATAATTCAAACAAATGCTGTGCGCGCAGATTTCGATCCGCCAATCTGTGTTCGCCACCGGTAGCCGGCTCCGGTCAGGCAACCCCACAACACACAGGTACGAATGTTTATGGCTGCTGGATCTCTCCTCTGACCAGGTTCACACCGCCCTGTTGTATGGGACCCAACCTTCAACGCCGCTTGCTGATTTTGAAGCACAGCAGGCAAGACCTCCGTCTGCAGTCGACCCCGTTGTAGCGGATTACGGGTCACAAGGCACCGCTAGCGCCCCGTCCAAGCACAGCATTATTTTCAGCGCGTCGCGAAAACCTTTCATTTTCAAGCCCCGGGAGCGGCTCTCTCCTAAGGCGCCATTTCATCTCCAAGGCCGGGTTCCGCCGGCTCAAGTTCCTTGTCGCTCAAAACATCGGCGAAGTTGTCCAGCGGTTTTACTTTGCGTTCCTTTGCGAGAGTTGGGTTGCTGAGCATCTCCAGTTTCTTCGCGTTGACGGGCGTTTGCTCTTTCAGCATGGTTATGGCGACGATGCTGTCGTTCGGGCCGAGTTTATCCAACACGTCGAAGCCTTCAACGACCTGCCCGATGGCGAAGTGCATCCCGCGCAGCGGGGAGACTTCCTGACCGCTGACGACGCGCTTAATTTTGCGGATTATCATCAGATTGCGCATGTCGGCGAAAATGCTCGAGTTGTCGCCGCTGTTCAGGCGCATTATGCAAATAGTTCCGCGCACGGGCTGCACATCGCGCGGGAAGGCCGGCACCTCGAAATCCTTGCCGGGCGATGCGCTGCTGAAACGCAGATATTCAACCAGCAACTCTCTTCGGGGAGTTGCAACGGCTTTGTTGTAATAACCGTCGTCGATTCTCCTGAGGAAGTCATTGTAATGCAGTTCCGCGTACGGGTTCCCCTCTATCAGGGCGTAGAATGGGAAAAGTACCGCCTTCATGTCGCCCTGGGTCGTGCTTATGAGAATCGTGGGGCGCATTACAATTGCTTTACCGCTTTCATCGCCGCTTGGCCTGGTTGTTGTGCAGCCGGCCGCGGCGAGCGCGCACAATGCCGTCAGAATCAAAAGCCTTTTCATCGCAGTTCTCGTTTCAAAAATACGTAGGCTGTTAGACCGTTAGACTATTAGTCCATTAGTCTGTCGGGCTTGCCCAATCACCGAATAGCCTAACAGTCTAATAGTCGAATAGTCTAATTGCGTGATAGCCTAACGCAATTTCATCACCAAGTCAATAACCTGTCCGAAACGTTCTGCAAGTTCGCGTTGTGGTTGCTGGCCCTCCTAAAGTCATTCGTCAAAAATGCCCCTCCATAGATCCAAAGTCTGTTCGCCGCAAAACGCGGGACAAGAAATCTTCGCAGAAACGCGCACCGCCATGATCTTATTTGCCGCAGAGGGGCCGTTTTGCTGAGAATTCTGGCGCGAAAATCAAGAAACGATGAAATTGTTACACCGGTAGAACATCAGGTTCAAATTTGCGAATGGGAAAGACGCGAAAGGAACTCGTGTTTGGGTGAAACTCTCTATCTTTCAATGCTTGATATTTGAGTGAACGCAGTGTAGCATTTTACTGGTCAGGCTGCGAAACGGTCGCGCGAATTTCCACCAACTCTTGGGACGCGACCGCCACTAGGCGAACAAGAGGTGCATTATGATCGAATATTCATGTCCGAAGTGCGGTAAACAAATGAGTTCCCCCGATCCCCTTGAAGGGGACAGGGAAAGATGTCCATTGTGCGGCAGCGAAGTCACCGCTCCGCAGCTTTCGTCGTCGCAACCTGGGGCAGCAGAAACCACACTCGCACATGCTGACATCGTTTCGACCCCAGTCAACCCTACGCCCGTGCCAGGCGCGTACGCTCAGACGGACGGAGGGCTTGGGCAACAAGAAAGCGGAAGCATCGTCGCCAAGAAGAAAAGTAAAAAAGCCCTGTGGTTAGTGATTCTTGGTGTTGCCGTGTCTGGGATCGTGGTGCTTGTCATTCTCCTGCTGCCGGCAATCCGGTTCCGAACGCAGATTGTAGGACAGTGGCGAGGAGAAGCATGCGTTGCCGTCTTCAAGCGCAATGGGACGGTATGGATCGAGGAAATCAGTCCTGGATTCAGTAAGGGCGAGTCCGGAGACATCAGAATAGGGGTGAGCAAAGACGGCAGGACCATAAAGTTCGAGCAAGTAAATCGCTCCGGTTTCACAAATGGCGCTTGCGCCGATTACACCATAGGGTTTACGACGGCGGACTTCTGCAGGGGCGATTCATTTCAGGGAGGCATGTGGGGAACCGCTAAGTTCATCGACTCGAGGAAGATTCATCTACAGGCGCTTATTGAGAACAAATGGCCTGATGGATCCGTCAGCGCTTCACGAATAGACGCCATTCTCACGCGTGAAGGTGATGTTGTTGAAGGCGGCGATTGACGTGGGGGTCCCAACTGGTTAACATGAAGGTGATGAGAAATGACTAAAAGCCTCTAACAAAATGAGCGCGACAGAAAGTTAAGTATGCAACCCAAACTCAGGAACGCTGCGTGAATATTATGGCGGCGGCGGAGAATGCGGCCACCGGTAGTGGCGCGAGTATAGAGAACGTGGAAGTGCTTGCAGCCACAGCGGCGGCAATCCAAATCGCGGGAATTGATGCTCGGAAGTGGTACATCATCAAATGGCGGAGAGGGGGGGATTCGAAGCCCTCCTCCCTCGGCACATGATGGTATCTTATCTCTTGGTGCGTCAAAGCGATACGACCCGCAAGTTCCGCACCTACCGCTTGCGCGTGCACCATAGTTGCACGCTGTTCGACTATACTAACATCTTTCTTCGCTAAGTCAATAACCTCTCCGAGACGTTCCGCAAGTTCTGATTGCCGGTCCTCACGTACTCTCGCGTAAGTATTCATCGTCAGACGCGGATCGGAGTGTCTGGCAAACGTCTGCATCTCCTTCACCGTCGCACCGCTCTCGCCCGCGAGCGTTATGGCCGTGTGGCGCAGCGCGTGGAAATCTGCGCGTCCGCCGAAAGCGTCTGCAGGTATGCCAGCGTTCTCGCGGTCGCGTTTGAATGTCCGGTCGATATTGGTGAACACGTTGAGTAGGGGGGCGGTCAGCGGCTTTCCCACGGTTGTTTCTGCAAGTTGCTGCAGAAGAGAGTGGGAAAGTGGCTGAAAGTCCTCGCGGCGGTTCTTTGTCCAGTCTGCCTGCAAATGGAGTCCCTTGGCCTGAATGTCGAGATTGCATATGCGTAGAGAACGCAGTTCGTTCGCCCGCAATCCGGTGGAGATTGCCACCTCGTAGAGCAAACGTCTTTCCTCTGGTGCGACGGAGAGCAGTTTGCCGATTTCTTCAAGCGTCAGTGCGCGGCGCTTCATGAGCGGCGTCTTGTTGTATTCCGGCCACGCCTCAAGCGGATGCGCCGCGAGATACTTTCTCTTGGTAGCCCATGAGCAGAACACGACGATGCTTTCCCGATACGAACTGCATGTTCTTCCAGATCGGCCGTGGCTCTGGAGTTCCTTCTGAACAATCTGCTGTGCTCTGCCGAGAATGTCGTCAGCAGCGAGATCGCCCAAGACCGTGACGTGCAATCGCGTCATCCACCAGTGCAGTTGCGATTCGCGTTTCCGCGCATGATCAAACGACCACGGCGTGCCGCGCTTGCCGCCCTGGGAACGCCCGTAGGCGATGTATTCTTTGAGTACATCGTCGATGGGGCGAGTCGCGTGTTTGACTTCGGGTCCGGGCGCGGCCCGGAGTTTCAGGCGGATTTCGCGTTCTTCTGCCTCGAACGCTCTCGCGGCCGCAAGGGACTCGCTCTTCTTGAACGTTCCCATGAAGGTGCGGCGTTTCCCGTTGCGGTCAACGTATCCCGCACGGTATTTTCCGCTGGCGAGTGGCTTGTTTGCTACCCATGCCATGTTTGTTGCTCCGATGTTTGTAACATGTTGCGGCCAATTGAATTAACAAGGATCATAAATCACCCTTCGGTGAAGCCAAGTTATTTCCTTGCGATTCCTGCTTTCTCTTTGATTGACGACATGCGCGCCTTGATGTGTGCCGCTACCTGGCCAGACAGCCATGTGTGCTTCCCAAAGAGCCGCACTGGCTGCGGCAATTCCCCGCGCGCCACGCTCCGCTTGATGGACTTTCTACACTTGCCGAACAACTTGGCCAGATTCGCCTCGTCGATAATCGTGTTCTCGCCGAGTTCGTCTAGGCGCACGACTGGCAATCCCGTGCCGTCGTCTTCATTATGGTCTTCAATATTCTCGTTCATATCTGCACCTCTCTCTTTGCTGTCCTGCGTCTTGGCTTCCTGCCCTCTGAATGAAGTCTGCAACCGCGAGCGCCATAGTCGCGCCTGCCGCCATATTCCGCCGATAGGGGATTGACGCATTCGTGATCATCCCATGTGCGCCAAAAACAAGTGTCGCAGTACTTCTGCTGATAATCGTTGCCATCGGACATATTGTTTTCCCCAATTAGAATGGCGCTGGCTCGGTCACGGGTTCTTCTTGGACTGCCGTCTCAACCTCATCCCATCCCGGCTCGCGGTAATCTGGCTTCTCGCCAAGTTCATAGCCGACAATGCGGTCGTATTTCTCACCAGCGACGTGGCGCACGGTTATCTTCTTTGTTTCACAGACTGCGCCATTTGTGGCCAGATGATAGGCCTCTTCGACTGTGGCAGGCACCGGCGTTACGAATGAGCGCCTTGTCCACCAAGCCTCTGCTTTTGCCCGCGCCCAGCCGACATGCTCGAAGCAGGCCCATTCCGACTGCCAGACGCGAAATCCCAGCCGGTAGTCGATTCGTAACGTCGGCGGCGCACCCTCGCCCGCGTCGCGCTTGCGATGGACAGAGTAGGTGACGTCCAGAACTTCGCGTTCCGTCACCGTGACCTGCTCGCTCAATATGTGGGCGTCGCTGGCCTGTGCCTCGTGCTTTTCGCGCTCTGGTTTCGGGAACTCATACCCGCAATCGGGGCAAGTCATGTACGCCATATGAATGACAGCGTTGCACTGCGGGCATTCCTTCGCGGGAGCCTCGCCGGTCCCGGCACGTCGTCCATCCGATACGCGGACGGCGTCCACAGGGCCGTGGCGCATGATGTTCCCTCCGAAATCGAGCACGAGGCAGTTCCTCTTGCCCTCGCAGAGTCTGAAGCCCCGCCCGACCATCTGGTAGTAAAGTCCCGGCGACATCGTCGGCCTGAGCATTGACACGCAATCGATGTTGGGTGCATCAAAGCCGGTCGTAAGGACGTTGACGTTGACGAGATATTTCAACCGCCCCGCGCGGAAATCCATGAGCGTCTGGTTGCGCTCGAAGTCGAGCGTTTCACCGAATACCGTGGCGACGTTCGCTCCCGCATTCCTGAGCGTATCCGCGACGTGTTGCCCGTGCTGAATACCGCTGGCGAATATGAGGCATGATTTACGATCAGTGGCATACCGCAGGATTTCCGAGCACGCCGACTGGATTAGGTGTTCATCGTCCATGAGTGCTTCGACCTCACCGGCGGCGAATTCACCGGCGCGGATATGTAGACTCGACGTGTCGATCTTCTCCTTGCCAGCCTTGCTTTGGAGCGGGCAAAGGTATCCCTGGACGATCAATTCTCGGACGCCGATTTCGTAACAGACGGCGTTCAGAATGTTTTCCGGCGCGCAGATCGAGCCGGTGCTCATTCGGAACGGCGTGGCCGTAAGTCCGATGATGCGCAGGTGCGGATTCGCGTCCTTCAAGTCCACGATAAGTGTCCGATACATCCCGTCGCCATCCGGCGGGATCATGTGCGCTTCGTCAATGATGACGAGATCGAACCGGCCTATTTCGGCCGCGCGCCTGTAAATCGACTGCACACCTGCGACGATGATGGAATGATCTGTGTCCCTGCTCTTCAGGCCAGCCGAGTACAAGCCGATCTTCAACAGCATTTCCGGTGCTACTTGGCGAATCTTGTCTACTGCCTGTTCCAGAAGTTCCTTCACATGCGCCACAATAAGGACGCGGCCTTGCCAATGGCTGACCGCGTCCTTGCAGATTGTCGCCATGACGGGAGTCTTCCCGCCCGCGGTAGGAATGACCACGCACGGATTGTCGTCGTGCTCGCGCAGATAGCGGTAAACGGCTTCGACAGCCTCATGTTGATATGGTCTTAACGTGAGCATTGTCGCGCCTCGATTCTCACGATGACCATGCCGCCGGGTACGCAAGTACATTCTTCAGTGCTGTGCTTTTTCACCTGGCTGTCCTTGTGGTACACCCTTGCATGCTGGAGCGCATCAAAAAGAGCCTTTTCGATGTTGTCGTAATCGCGCTCCTGACCGTTCGGCGGGTAGGCCAGGATTTCAACTTGAAGAGGCCCGGACATTGGACGAAGACCTAAGTCAGCGACGAGTGCGCAAACGCGTTCACGGAACTTCCGACCTTCGCGGCTGATTAAGACCCGTCGGCCTACCCGCCGGTAGTAGTGGTTCACGGATGGCGGAAACGGCAATTCCAGTTCGATCATGGTTTTCCCCTCTCTTCAGGACTACCGTCTCCAGGGGGGCGTCGCGTTTGCGTTCTGCGTGGGCTTTGCACCGCTCGCGGTCTCGCGCTTCGCGTAGCCCTTGATCTCGTTGCGAACTTCTCCGTCTGCGTCAGTCTTCAGTTTAACGGCAACGACGAGGGGCAAGTTGTGCAACTCGAGCGAGTCCTTCGGTTCCATCACACCAACTGCGCGACAGATGGCCGACAGTTCACTTCGGGCAATCCTTACCGCCTGCTCGCTTGGATTATTGAGGTTCAGGCGTGCCCAGAGTTTTCTGCCTTTGAACTCGCCCTCGATGACTTCGAAAGTCAGTTCGAGATAACTGCCGTTCCCCGACTTCGTGGCTTTCGTCTCGCTTTCAGTAATGACTGCGAGATACTTCCCGGCCGGAATTGGCTCGAAGTCGCTTGCCGGGTCGACGTTGTTCGCGTTGAAATTGTTGAGGTTAGCCATGGGCCACTTCTCCTGTCATTAGAAGGGTTGATTGGGTCAGGGCCGCGTACAGAGCGGGCCATGAAAGAGGCAATTCTGCGGGAAGGTTGTAGCGGTTCTTCGCAACGCAAGCAGGGGAGCCGATGCAGCGCAGTACGCGCTCGCCGCCGTCAGCGCCGATGCCGACCGCGATGGTGCGTTCCTTGCCGAAACCTTCCACTTTTGTTTCTGTGCGGAACTTCCGCGTGGCAAATAGCACTGCGTCGCTCCACTCCGTAAGCAGGGCGCACGCGTGCTTGTGCAGACGTGGACTATAGCGGTCGTAACTCATCGCTTCAGGATCGTCGAACTTCTCGACGCGGGCGTGGGCGATAAGGATTGTCGCCATGCTTTTTTCGGCGCGAAGGACGTTCAGCGCATCGACGACCTTGCGCCAGTGCGTGAGAGCGTGAACATAGCCGCGCTGGTAGCCACCGTCGGCCTTCTCGATGCTCGACACGCGGAACTCGCGGCACACGGCGTCCCAGATGAGCCGTTCCAACCAGTCGAGCGAATCGACAACGATGGTCTGGAAGTCGTGCTCCGCCTCGTTAAGTTCAGCAAGTGCCGACAAAACGTCGTCAACTGACGTGGCCAGCGGGAATTTTGTGCACTCGATTTCGCCAAGACCGTCCTCGGTCTGGACAAAAATCGGTTTCGGCGCACCCGCCGCTAGCGTGCTCTTGCCGATGCCTTCTGTTCCATACACGAGCAGACGCGGTGGCATCGGTTGTTTGCCGGTCTGGATCGTTTCCATTAATGACATTGTTGTTCTCCGAGAGAAATCATGTGGACGGGCACAGGGAGTCCGAACCGGGTGGCCCGATACCCGGCTACGCCATCCCGTCCACGGGTTTACACGTAGTCGAAAACACGAACCTCCTCGTAGCCCGTCGGCCACGAGTTTGAGGTTTCGCAATGCTTGAGGCGTTCAATAGACGCCTCGTTCTCGCGTTGGGCCACAGCGAGCGTCTGATCGGATAACGCCCACACGCCGCAGCGGAAAGGGGCCTTCTTTTCCACGGCGATGATGTGAACGGGAATTGTCGTGCCGAGTCTTGCGATGTTGCCGCTAATTGCCTGAGTAAGAATCGCGCGGTAGAAGGCCATCTGATGTGCATAGCCGTAACGCCGTGCATCCGCCTCGAACCATGTGAGGTCGTCGCACGTCTTCAAGTCCACAATCCCGCGCTCAGGGTTGAACCAATCGAGTCGCGCCTGGCATGCCTTGCCGCAATACTCCATGCGCGCGACGCCTTCGGCGACTCCATTGGACAGCAATTCAGTTGCGATTTGATGTGAGCGAACACCGGTCGTTAGGTTGGCGATGAGTGCGAATTGTTCGTCATTGAGAACCGGCTTGCCTTGTTCAGCAGCCCAGTCTGCATATGCTTGAGTGTTTGCGCCGTAAGGTTTGTTTGTACGCGGGTTGATAGGCGCTCCGACGATATACCCCTGGTCGAAGCGTTCCCTGCCTTCAAGAATAAGAACATGTGCCGCGCGACCGAGGAAGTAGGCAGGTCTGTCCTCATCCTGAATGAGTCCCTGCTGCTTCTGCCAATAAAGGAGTGGGCACTTCCTGAAGTCGGCCAGCGCGTGGCTGCTCAGATGTGGTTTTGCCTTCTTGCGGTATTCAGCGTCCTGTTCGTGGACAAGGGAGGCAAGGATGCTCTGCGTGTCGATGTTTCGGGCCATATGAACCTGCTGTCATTCGGCGACGGACTATCCCGTCGCTCTACATGTATTATTTGCCGCTGAACGGGCTCATTGTTGAGAACTTTGAAAATTCTTAAGAAGACATTGAGAATGCACGAGCCTTCTTAATCCCGACTTAAGAATTTGACGGGTTCTTAATGAGCCGTACAGAAATGAGCCTGACGTGGTGAGATGATTGTGTCCGCGACTCGAATTGTTCGGGGCAAATATTACTGGATGAGGAGGACGCGGACATGAGAAACCCATACGGCGAATTAGTCGAGCAGTGGAAGGTGGACCTGATTGCGGCGCGCGCCAGGAGGCAGGGCGTTCAGCGTCATGATCTGGACGATGTACTGCAGGAAGTTATACTGGCTGTGATTGCCTTCAAATATGACACGCGTAAGGCAAACGGCGCAACGGAGACAACCGCACTTACCGCTCTCATTGACAAGAAAATTGCCTTTTTCCGGCGCGGGCAGGCCCGCATGCAAGAGCGTGAAAAGGAATATTGCGCAGTGAAAGGTCTGTGCAACGTCAGTCGGGCTGAAGATATTGCGACACCGTCCGGCGAAGAGGCAAGATCGCTGGTGCTCGATGTGCGCGCCGCGTGCGCCAAACTCAACCGACTCGAACATGAGATATGCCTTGCACAGGCGCATGGCGAGCCTGAATGCCTCATCGCCGCCAGATTAGGCATCAGTCGCTACGAGTCAGACCGCATCGTGGACAGTATCCGCGAGAGGTTCGGAAACTGGGGACTGAAAGGATGGGTGTACCCACGAAGCCCGAGCCGCCTACCGGTGTATACGCAAAACACTTGACAGCCATTGACTGCACGTTATACTTATTTTGGATTATGTGGTCTTCATATATAAGCTGGTAGGGTATAGTTGTATGCTGGTCGAACTCACTCCATGTCAAGGTGTCCTCGCCAAGACCAGAGGGTATCCTACCCCCAACTGCCTTAACACAAAAGAATCGCACTAAGTGCATTTTGCCATATCTCTTAGTGAGACTATCGTTATGCGGTTCTAACCTTTTGTGGCGGAGGGCATCCGATGCAGAAAAAACAAAAAATACTGATAGGTGTAGCGGCAGTAGTCGTTGCTGCAATAGCAGCATACATTGTGTTTTCTAGACCCGCACAACAAAATGACACCATAAGAATAGGTGCCACTCTTCCTCTTACTGGCGAAATAGCGTCATATGGCCAAAAGGCAAAGCGCGGCTTGGAGATGGCTCAAGAGGAGATAAACGAAAAGGGCGGAGTATTGGGGAAAAGAATCGAGATCGTGTTTGCAGACGACAAGAACGACAAGAATGAAGCACTAAGTAATATGAATCGCTTTTCGACAGTGGATCACTTCCCAGTTGTTTTTGGATCCGCCAGCAGCAGCGTATCATTAGCAATAGTACCCGTTGCCAATGAGCGACATATCATACTCATTTCACCCATTGCGTCCTCGATGAAGTTATCTACGGAGGGCGGAAAATACTTCTTCCGCACTTGTCCAGCAGATGACCAACAGGCAGAAGTCTTGGCAAAATGGGTGAGTGGGCGCGGGGCGAAAAACGTTGCCATTGTGTACACGAATAATTCGTGGGGAAAACCTCTTGCGGATGGTTTTAAGGACAAGTTTGAGGCATCTGGTGGCAAAGTGTTACTCAACGAAGGTGTGGCAGAGAACACGGATGATTTTCGCACAATAATTCAGAAGCTAAAAGGTCTTGCCAATCTTGATGCCGTTGTTTCTCCGTCTTACCCCAAAGAGGGAGGAACGTTTGTCCGCCAAACACGAGAAATGGGTCTTAGCGTTACCTTATTTGGTGGAGATCCGTGGAGTTCCCCGGAATTCCGCAACATTGCGGGCAACGCGGCTGATGGTGTGTTTTACACTGTACCATTGGAAAGCAAGGCATCGGAATACGCCGATTTTGCAAAAAAGTATGAAGCCAAGTATGGCGAACAACCCGACATGAATAGTGCGTGGGCGTATGACGCAGCAATGGCGATTTTTAAAGCCATTTCGAATGCGGGCAGTACAGATCCCGACAAAATTAGAGAGGCTCTACTCCGCTTGTCATTCAGTGGTGTGTCTGGCGAAGTGGCATTTCGTGCAAATGGGGACTTGGCAACAGAAGCATTTGCCAAGAAAGCAATTAAGAACGGCTCCGTAATCGATTCCAACGAATAAGGAGGATGCTATGCAGGAAGCAACACAACCTACGTCGTCTCACGCGTCACCCGCCGACATTGAGAACGCGCTGAAATTCAGGCGGCGAATGTTGCAGTGGCCTAACCCAGTGGAGTTCGTCAATAACCTATACGGGTGCCATCCGGGTGATAATACGGATGACAACGCGGGTGACGATAACACCGATTATTTCACTTTTGTGTATGACAATGACGATGAAAACAAACCAGAACCAAAATGACCCTTTCTCCGGTTGGAAACGGCAGATCAAGGACCTGATCAAGGAACATCCTCTACAAATAATTAGTTGGGAAGCAACACGTCGCTGCAACCTGAAGTGCGTCCACTGCGGTTCGCCAGCAGAAAGCGTAAGACTCGAAGATGAACTATCTACCGATGAGGTAGTTGGTGCATTTGAGCAGATAATGCACGACTTCGACATGACTCGGTTCCGGCACATCAATATTACTGGCGGGGAGCCATTTGTGCGGAAAGACTTGCTGAAGGTGCTGAAGAGAATCAGTCGCTTTCCAGCATACCGTAATATCGATATTCAGACCAACGGCATAGCAATAGCCGAGCACCCTGATCTCTTGGCGGAGTTGAAAGCCTATGGTGTGACCGGCCTCGGCATAAGCATTGACGGCTTGGAAGAAACACACGATGCCTTCCGCAAGTTCAAGGGAGGATACGCAAAAGCGTTTTGTGCCGCCCAACTTGCCGTGCAACACGGTTATGTAGTTACGGTTTCGGTTGTGGCACATGCCAAGAACATTGAGGAAATCCCGTCTTTGTTCCAAGTCGTGAAAAATCAAATAAAGCCGCGCGTATTCAGGTTAATGACAATGGATCAAATCGGAAGGGCAGAGTCGCTGGAGGAGTATAAGTTGTCGACAATGCAATTTTCTCAAGTCATCAAATTCTTACAAAATGAATATGCCAAAAGTTGTACGGGTTATGGTGATCCACAATCAACTATGGTTGAGATTGGATGTGGCGGTTGGTTAGGCGAAGAATTGGAAGGATTGGTCCGTCCGTTTATATTCCACTGCATTGCAGGAATTAATAATCTTGGAATTCTGTTCGACGGGAAACTTGGGGCATGTAGTAATATTCCCAGGAACTTCATCGAGGGGGATCTTCGAAAAGACAGAATCAAGGATGTTTGGGAGAACGGCTATCAACGCCATAGGCAACCTGATTGGAAAAAAGTTGGAGTCTGCAAGGAGTGCAGTGAATGGGAGTATTGTCATGGTGGGCCGATGCATTTGAGAACGTCGGGTTCGAGTTCGTGCCAAGATTGTGCTTTCATGATACTAAGAAACTATCTCAAAACTCCTTCAGATAGGGTAAGCGGGTTTGCCGATATTATATATGAGCCTACCGCTCACTGACGGCGAAAACGCACTGCCCGACTCTGAAGGAGGTGTTCGATGCCGAGAAAGAAAAAAATCGTCAATGTCCCCCTTGAGGCAATTTGGGAAATCCCGGACGAAGCATGGGAGCGTCTGGAGCCTATCCTTCTCCGGCGCTACCCGCCGAAACCCACCGGCAGGAAACGCATCGACTGGCGAAAGGCGATCAACGGGATCATCTTCCGCATGCGCACCGGCTGCCAGTGGAACCATTTGCCGGAGACCTTCGGCGACGATTCCTCCGTCCACCGCTGGTTTCAAAGATGGGTTGCCGGCGGCATCTTTGAGGAAATGTGGGCCATTCTGCTCTCCGAATGCGACGAACTCGGAGGCGTGGATTGGGAGTGGCAGGCGGCCGACGGCTTCCTCGGCAAATCCCGCTTCCAGGGCGGAAAAAGGGGCGAAATCCGACGGACAGAGGCAAGCAGGGAACGAAGAAAAGCATCGTTGTCGAGTCCGGCGGCGGCCCTCTTGGGGTGACAATCGCGCCGGCGAACGTGCACGACGCCAAATTGCTGGAAGAGACCATCGAGGCAATCGTCGTCGACCGTCCGGCTTCGACGAAGAAGAAGCCGCAACACCTGTGCCTTGACAAAGGCTACGACAATCCGACCGGACACCGCGCGACGAGGCAAAAAGGATATGTGGCGCACATCCGGCGGATCGGCGAGGAAAAACGCGACGAACGGAACCGAAAGACCCGGAAGGCAAGGCGCTGGGTCGTGGAGCGCACGATATCATGGCTGCAAAAATGCCGCGCCATCCTCGTCCGCTACGACAAGAACTGGCGAAACTACTTGGGCCTGATACAACTTGCATGCGCGCTCCTCTGGTATCGTCGTTTGCACAGATTACAAGTTTTGAGATAGTTTCTAAGAGAACATTAAACACAGTTCTTGGTAAGAGTTGGGGGCGCGATACTGGGGAGGTAGTGGACAATGTCAGATGAAGAAATGGAAGGCACTTATACAGACTATTACTCGATGGCCGGAGTTGAGGCGGGAAAAGGGTGTAGGTTTGCATGTCAGTTAAGGTCAAAAATGGAGAAGATACGTCGTCAACTTAATCAAAAAAAATATAAGTTGAAGCACTTAGATCCAAGAGTGATGTTTGTGGAACATGACCCATATTTGGGCGTATTCTTTGACAGGGTCGGAACCGAGTGGGATGGTGTCAAGGAGTTATCGAAACTCCTGCAGATGAGCCAGAGTGATTTTGAGCATACCGTGTTAACTCCTAGTCGTTTGCGCGCGTTTCGATCTAAGCTAAAGAAGGAAATAATGGCGGGTGTTGAGGCAACAGGGTGGGACGACACGCGGAATTACTACACAATGCCACTTGTCAGCACGGCTCTCGTAGCGCTATCTCCGTTCTACATGCCAGACCCGTCTCTAATGCATCTTATCGAGTACCTGTTAGATTACGAAGATGAGTGTCTTGCACCACCATCAGGGATTACGGGTTCACATCTGGCAAATCTCTGTTTTCATATGTTGCAACTCGTTCCGCAACGCGATAGCGAAGGCCTTGCTGGTCAATATCTGAGAGGAGAGAAACTGAGGCCATTTGCGCGACGATATAAATCGCGAAAGAAAGGTTTCCCGTGCTTACGAGCCTTTGAAAGGATTTTCGGCATTGAAAAGGCAACACATGACCGATACCTATATTCGGTCCCCATCTACGATAGCAGACGATTCTATGGGTTAGGGGTCATTTTTCTAAAGAAGAAAATCAAGGCATCTGTATTTAAGAAGAAAATAAAGGGATGGGTAAGTACTGAGATACTGCAGTTTTTTCAAAGGGTTCGATTTGCGCGATTTGCCAGGTTCCTGCAAAGTGGCGTGATCATTAGCGGGAATTCAGCGCAAACATGCGTGGGAGATTACTTGCCAGAGCTGTTAAGCGCCCA
>Ga0315284_10000765_pt1 | contig 44181 bp, 34 predicted proteins | sample YL17G09_16_MG_FD_203696 | JGI IMG/M metagenome (GOLD analysis project Ga0315284, IMG submission 203696) | Sediment microbial communities from Yellowstone Lake, YNP, Wyoming, USA - YL17G09_16 | ecosystem: Environmental > Aquatic > Freshwater > Lake > Sediment | place: USA: Wyoming | collected...
CGTCCGCGCAAGGCAAGTCCCAGCACATCCCGCCACCAAATTCCGGATCGTAGGCATTCAGCGTCGGGAAGTTGGCTGATCTGGTTGATCCCGCCACGTAGACATAGCCTGAAGAGTCTAGGGCCAGGCCCCATCCAAAGTCCCCGCCACTTCCACCGAGATAAGTCGAGTAGCTCAACACGGGGTCGATGATGAGAGGCAGGGTCTTGTCATAGTTGGGCACTTCGAAGCCGACGCGGTTGGAGGCAAGTAGGAGGAAGCGGCCCTCCACGGATTTTGGATTTTCGATTTTGGATTTTGGATTGGAGTCGTCCGTTGTCAGTCGTCCTTTGTCCGTGGCTTTCGACTGTCGACTGCCAACTGTTGACTGCACTTGGTAGACAACCGGTTTGTGGAAGCGAACATCGCCCCCGTGGATGCTCAGCACAAGATCACCCTGAGGGTCAATCTGCATTTTCTCTGCCCCATTGATGTCGAGTGCAATGACGCGGGGATCGGCCCCGGGGGCAACCACGAAGTCGTACTCAAGCTGGCGTTGATTTCCGTAGTACACCAGATCAATGCCCGGATAAACGCTCTTGTATTTGACCTTGGCGTACGTCGGCACGTTGGTCCGCCACTTCTTCGGATCGTTGCCAATGAAGTAGTTGGTTTTCCCCGGCAGCGGATCGAGGCCCACAACCTTCGCGTTTGCATTCGCCGCGACGAGTTTCAGCCGAACAACATCCGGCGCTTGGGGCTGTGTGCTAGGGGCTGGGGAATTTTGGATTTGCGATTTTGGATTTTGGATTAAGGGCGAAAAGAGTCCGTCCGTTGCGAGCGATCCGTTGTCCGTCGCCCAGTCAACCGAATGGATACGCGACGGCTGACGCCACAAGTCGCGGTCTTCCACTTTTGCCTTTTGCCCTTTGCCATTTGCCTTTTGATTTCCCGCGCGCAGCGCGAGCACCGCTTCGCCCTGCGTCAGAAACATCGTGTAGCCGCGCCCCCGCGAGAGAAATTTGACTTGCGAGTCGGTTTGCCCCTTGTTGAGTTCAAAGCTGAGCGGGAGCCTTCCGTAGTTCTGAGCCAGTCGGGGTCGACTGGTGTGAACGAGTTGGCCTTGCTTGGTTGAGCGCTTTTCTGGCGGATCGCTACGCCGCGATGAAACCTTCGCTATCAGTATGCCCAACAACACCAGAGCCAAAACTATCCAGGGAAGCTTTTCGGATCTGCTTTTCATGAGTTCCCCCTCCACCACCACGCAGCCGCGTAGTCTTGGGTGTGGTCACGGAATCCTTCTGCTTTACTTACACGAACACGGGCCGCGGATCTCTGCGGTCTACATTGCTGCACAGGACTTCATCGTGAACTAACGGCGCCTACTAGGCGCTTGTGAGGAAGGGCACCCCATTACGCACTACATCGTTTCTCCCTGACGCGGTGTTGCACAGTGTCCGTGGGATCGTTGGAGGTCTACCTGAGGCAATTCTTTCTCGGGTTTCACTACGGGGCTTCCAGCAGGTCCATTCGCGGGCAAACCACCCCTCGGCGCACCTTCGGAGCTTGAGGAGCGTGCGCATCGCAAGACGGGAGTGGACGCTTTGCGGCATTGCGCCCTCCCTCTTGGCCTCGCTAACGAGCTTGGCTAATTGAGGGAATTGTGCTCGCCTAAAAAATGACTTGTCAACGGGAAAGTGATTACGAATCTGCCAGGTACATTTTGTCGCACTGGAAGGCTAATGCGGGCTGGCGAGATGCCCCGGAGTCTCACGCAGCTAGAGGATTGGGCTAGGGCAGAGGCCTTTGCCAAGCGAACCTCATTTCACTTCCGCATTTCGGTTGAACCGGAACAGCCCTTTGGTTCAGCCAACTACCTGGACGGTGAGTGGGCTTCCTGAAAATCGGCCAGAAACGGGAAGGTACGACTTCCCGGTCTTGATGCCACTGGGCAGATTGATTTCAGGTCAGAAAAGTGTGTCCGTGCACCCTGGTCGCCGGGATAGGCAGCATTCGTTCAAACTCCGCCGGCGGGCGGTAGCCCAACGCTGAGTGGAGACGCCTTTCGTTGTAAACACGCTCGATGAAGCACCCGATTGAGGCGAGAACCTCGGCCAGATCCCGGTACTCCTGCCGATAGACCTACTCGTACTTGAGCGTTTTCATGAACGACTCGCAGGTGGCGTTGTCGTAAGGATTCCCCTTCCGGCTCATGCTGATGGTGATGCTGTGCTCCTGCAGCAGGTCGGTGTACTCCTTCGAGGCATATTGGATGCCACGGTCGGAGTGATGCAGCAGTCCGGGCGTTGGCAAGCGGCGCAGTGCCATGCGTAAGGCCGCAATGGCCAGATCGCCTTCCAGTGTGCGGTTCAGAGCCCAGCCAATCACGCGGCGTGAGTGGGCATCCAGAGCCACCGCGAGGTAGACGAACTCGGTCTCCAGCCGGATGTAGGTAATATCGGCCACCCAGAGCTGATCGATGTCGGTCAGCACCATGCTCCCGGCCAGGTTCGGGTACACCGGGCGGTCGTGATTCGAGTCGGTGGTCACCACGAAATTCTTGCGGCGCAAGCAGAGCAGGTAATCCTCGCGCATGATCCTCCGGACGCGTTTGTGGCTCGCCGCCCAACCGCGCCGGCGCAACTCCGCGGTCACCCGCCGCCAGCCGTAGCAGGGCGACTCCAGCGCCATCCGGTGGATCTCATCGCGCAGGTCCATGTCAGCGTCCACCCCCGGCGGCGCGTCCCGCCAGCGGTAAAACCCGGCCCGGCTGACGCCCGCCTGCCGGCACATCGCTTGTATCGGAATCAGCGATGCCAGGCTCACTTCGTTCTCGATGCGGGAGTAGACGAGCTGCGGGTAGTCAATGCCTGCAACTTCCGCTGCTCTTCGACACGCTGCAAGCATCGCCGCAAAAAATCGATCTCCATCGCTTGGCGACCTACCTTGCGCTCTAGTTCCGCGATCTGGCTTTCATGGCTGCAGCTCTTGCCGTTGCCTGAAAACGCTTTGGCCCCGTGCTCGGACAACTCCCGCCGCCAGCGGTGCAGTACGTTCGGATTCACCTCGCAGGCGCGCGCCACTTCGGTGATCGAGGCCCCCAATTCAAGCCGCCGCACGGCGGCGTCCTTAAACTCCTTCGTGAACTTTCTTCGAGACAGACTCATAGCTCTTTTCTCCATTCGATGGAAACTGACTCTTAACCGTCTGTCTCACTTTAGGGCCCCACTCCAATGCCTTTTTGCCATCTCACCCAGCGCCTGCTCCAGCCGGTCCCAAGTCAGAAGATGATTATCCGAACACCTGTGGCGCGCTGTGGCGTAGCTTGGGTTTGACATTGGCTTAACGAACCGTCGTAGACTCTTGTGGAATCCTTATCAAACCCAGATAGAAACCAGTAAATGGCGGTTGAGGGGTGCTGGTCGCGAGCGCAAGAAAGTCCTAACTCTACATGACTCGTCGCGTTTCGGACTTCGCTCCCGGCCTGGATGTTGATCCTACATTGCTGGTTTGTCGGTTTTCATTTATTGTTTCACGGCACGATGCTGCTTAGCGCGCGCGATCAGTTGTTCCACCTCCGCCCTGCGGGGATGGTTGGGATACTTCTTTAGTATCTGCTGCCAAACGGCGAGCGCGCCATCCACATCGGATTTGCTCTGCCACTTGACCATGCCCACATTGAACAATGCGTTGGCATTGTCCGGATCGGACTTCAACACGTTTTCGAATTCGGCGAGCGCATCGTCCGGATCGCCGGCGTAATAGTAGGCGCGGCCGAGCTCGGTGCGAACGCTCGCATCGCCTCTTAAGTCGACCGATCGCTTGAAATACGTGGACGCCTGCTTGAAATTCTGCGTGACGTAGTAGATGTGCCCCAGCTTGGCCAGCAACTCCGGATCATTCGGTGTGGACTGCAACTGCGCGAGCAACGGCTGCGCCTGCTTGTCCGCCATGTGCTTAAGCCGGTCCGGCGTAATCTGCCCCACTCCCGTCATGGAGTCCGCGGAACGCGGCGCGTTCGCGGCAGGAACTCGCGTCGAGACTGCCACTTGTGATCTGCTGACGAAGACTCCAAGTATCACTCCGAGGACGAGGCAGATGCCAGCCAGGATAAAGGTTTGCCTGAACGTCCGTTTGGAGCCTGATGTGATGGAGTTGGAGTACGCACTCATCTGGTCACCTGGGCCTAGCGCCGTTTTGCATTGGACTCGTTGAAAGCGCAATAGCGGACACCGTGCCATCCGCGTTGTGATTGTAGCCGTGACACGCCAGTACGCATGTATTCGCCGAGTGGCTATAGGAAATGGGTGAAGCTCCGTTCGGGGCGACGACGTTCACGTCAAAATTCACCAGACGTTCACCGGAGATATTCGCGGAGACCGAACCCATCCCGTGCGCCGTGTGGCAGGTGGAACAAGCAACACCCCATTCCGCGACGTGGACGAAGTGGCCGGCTTCCCCGTTTGGAAGCGTGAAGCTGGCGTTCGCCATAACCCCTGACAAGTCGTGGCATTTGGCGCAAAGGGCATACGGGCTGGGACTAGCTCCGCCGGCGCTGAGGTCTGGGTTCGGAAAGAGATTCTGGATCGGGGAACCTGGCCCCACGCCGATTGCAACCTGGCTGGACTCGTATCGGCGTTCCAGAATGTGGTTGTACTGCGAGCCATGGGTGCCGTTTGGTCCTGGGCCGCCGAATTCCCGATTGTCGTCGCTGTTGTGACAATCCGTACAGAAGATGCGGGCACCGGAACCTAATTGGCGAGGACTATTCGTGCTGCCATCGAGGTTCAACATGTATTCCCGCAAGCTGGGCTGCGGCCATGGGCTGCTGGAGGTGTGGAGGACCGGGTGACTGGAGGTGGAAGTGGACGCCAGTTGCGGAATAACATTCAGGGGATCAGCTGCGCTGACCGCTCGCAGCGGCAAGTACCCGTACATCTGCAGCGCCTGCTTCCCTGGACTGGTGCCGTGACAACGCAGGCAGTTGTCGTATTGATTGGCTGCCGGATTCAACACGGTGGTGCCGTCGGCAGCGCTGACGCCAGTCGTGCCCGTCTGCGAAACCCGGAGCGTGGGAGGCGCGCCAAATGCGGTTACCTGAAAGGACGAGTGCCCGTTGTGGCAATCCGCGCAAGTAGCGTGCCGGTTGTTGATCAGCACCGCCGGCTCATTCGCGTCGTGCATGTTGCTGCCCGCCGGCAAAGGATGACCCTTCTTCTCAAACTCGCCAGAGATATTCGCAATGGGTTGTTGGAGATTCGAGCCTCCGCTGTGGCACGTCATGCAGCTCTGAGTCGGCGCATCCACATTCGTCGCCGGTGGAACCGGCGCACGGAGTAAGCCCGCGGCGCCGTTCGCGTTGTGGGGCCTGTGACATGAAAGGCAGGCATACTGCGCGACCGTGCTGTACGCGCCAAGCTTCGCCGCAGGGTTGACGACGTTGGCAGAGACGGCGTGGATGCTGGCGGACCACTGCGCGAGAGGATTGCTCTCCCCGTTCACGGATCGCGCAGTACCCGTGTGGCAGGCGAGGCACAACTGTCCATTCACACTGTTCCGCACCAGGAACTTCAGTGAAACGGGATCGATACTCTGCGCGTGCGGTTCGTGGCAACTGGTGCACTCGACCGTGTCGTCAATTAGTTTGACCTTGTGCAGAGGGTCGGCCGTTGTCTGCGTCGACGCCAGGCTGGCAACCAGATCGGGGGAGTCTACCAGCGGCCTCTTAAGGCTGAAGGGATGGGAGTTCTGCAGCATCGTGCCAAGCACATCCTTGCTGTACATGGACCCGGTCATCGTGAGGGTGCCATAAGGGACGGTGGTCCCCACCGCGACGGTTCCATCGTGACAACTGAGGCAAAGGCTGCTGGCGCCGCCCAGAACGGGCTGGGTGGGCGCGTTTTGGATCGTCGTACTGGAGTAAAGCGTGTACGACTGCGAGGAAAGCGTCTGGCTCCACAATGGTGTGTTGTTTCCGATTCCCGAGTGAGGGGCATGACAGTACAAGCAGGCAGCCGAAGATTGGCCTTGGACGGGCGAGGTACTCGACGGTGACAAGTTATGCGAACCGAGTACGTCGCCTTGCGTTTGGGCGCGTGAGATTCCGCTCGAAAGCAAAACGGGAACGTAGATGAAGAAGAAGAAGTTCTTCACTGCCCAGTACCCCGAGTCCGTGCCCCGAAATAACGAAATACCTGGATCCGGCGATTGTACGAATCCACTACGAACACGCGATCGTCGCCATCGATATACAGTCCGACGGGCAATTGGAAATCACCGGCTGCTGTACCCCTCTTGCCGAAGTAGTAGAGCAGGCGGCCTTCGCGATCGAAAACTTGTACAACCCCCCACAGCCCGTCCACGACGTAATAGTGGCCCTCCGAGTCCATGGCGATTCCCTTGGGCCGGAACATGTCGCCGCTGGAGTCGCCGTTGCGGCCAATGGAGTTCCGAACTACGCCGCTACGGTCGAGAAACTGGACACGAAAATTCATGGCGTCCACCACCACTAAATCTTGGCCCCGGAGGAGCAGTTCCGTCGGGTAATTGAACTCGCCGTTGCCGGCGCCACGCTGGCCGATCGTCTGCATCACCCGCCCTGCGAAATCGAGTACGACGATCTTGTTACGCAGGGTATCGGTTACATAGATCCGTTGTGCCGTCGAGTCCACGGCGATTCCCGTGGGCCGCTTGAAGTACCCTTCTCCGCCTCTCAGACTGCCGAGGGCCCGCTGGTACTTGCCCTCAGCGTTAAAGACGAATATCTTGCCCGCCTCAGAATCAGTGACGTAGATGTTGTCCTGCGCGTCGAGCGCGACGCACTGAGGCCTGAGCATGGGGTCTTTGCTTTTCTCCTGGCGCTCGATGAACTTGTACTTGTTTCGTTCAAAATCAAAGATGTGGACGCCGCCGGCGCCGGGATCGGTTACGATCGCCCGCCCGCGTGAATCCACCGCGATACTGTAGGGCCGGACCAAGCCGCGAGTTTCAGCCTCGCCTGCGATGACGTTTACCAGCCTGGTCCAAAAGCCCGGTTTGCCCCGCACTTCGCGTTCCGAGCTGAAGCTGCGCTCGTAACTGAGCCTCCGGCCGCCTTCCAAGAGTAGATCGGGAGGCGCGGGATTCGCGCGTTCCTTGCGAATGTTCGAGGCCCCGGCCGAAGCGGCCAGCAGGACAACCGCAAAGGCGATCATCGCAGCCCGGCGCACCGGCCCATTAGGCACTCCGCTCAGAAAATGTTGAACCATCGTGAGATTCTGATGTAGTACGTGTTTATTACCGCGGGTAGAGCCCCTGTGCTGATGCTCTGCTGGAACTTGGTGAAGTTGGCATCGACATCGAGCTTCCGCAGCCGGTACTGGAGCCGAGCGTTCAGGATAGTCGACTGAAACCCCGAAGAGATCGCAGGTCCGACGGTCGCGCTTTTTGCCTGGTTGTAGTTCGCACTAACCGTGCAACGGCGGAAAGGTGTGAAGCTCGCGCCGCCCCCGTAACTCTTAGCGTTGTACAGGATGGGCAGATGGAGCAGCGGTGCGGGTACTCCCGTGGGAACTTCAACCAGGCCGGTGGAGGTGAGAATCGAAGTTCCCGCCGATTGCGAGTACTGGCCGCTCACGCTGTATCGGCGGTATTGGATGCTCGTCGAAAAGCTCTCGCTACGGCTATTGTAGCCCTCAAATCGCGTCAGACCGCTGTGGCTGCCGTTGAACGAGCCCAGCCATCGGAAACTACGGAATCGGCGCCTCGCCTGTGCACCATACCGGTACGTCGAAGTTGTATAGACCGCGAACAGCGTCTGCACCTGCTGCATATAGCTAAAGTCTGCCCCGAACTCCCAGCCTTGAACACGGCGGAGGTAGTTCACATTTCCCACAAGGCTGGCGCCAGAATTGCCCTCTTGCGTGGCGGTATCGATGACGCCGACCGAGAAGTTCAGCGCCCCGAGGAACGACCGCGCGTAATTGAAAGTTGCGTTGCCGCTGAATTGCGTCATCCCGCGGCGCTCCCCAGGCAGCCATTGCTCATAGTGGCTCGTCCGGGCGTACAACGCAAGATGCGAGAACACCGAATAGCCTGCCTGGCCGTTGATCGAAAACGTCCGCAAAGACATGCTCAGCTTCGGTAAGGGTATCCCGCCCGATTCCAGAATCCGCTGCTGCAACGCCCCGAAGGCGTTGTCGTTGTATTCGGTGCCGAATGCCAATCCCAGCTTAGGCGTCGGATTGAGCGAAACCAGCGTATTGAGATTATTGACCACGCCGTTGTTCGATCCTCTCACTGCTCCACTCCGGTACTCCCCCACGTAGTTGGAGCGGTTCCACACCATGTTCCAATGGCCAGCCAGCGGAAGCCTATGCCCGGCGTTGAGCATGAAGGAATGCGATCCGTTGTTCGATTCCTGCGTTTCTCCGCCTTCGAAGAACGATGGGAAGGTCGAGTCCGCGGACAGGCGAAGGTACTGGCCCAGCAGTTGGAAGCCCGCAACCGTATAAGTGGACTGGAGGGTGAAATTGCGCGAACTGGCATTGCTGTCCGTGTTTGCCCCGAACACCGAAGACGTTCCCGCGGTAGTCGAATAGCTCGCGGTGAGCGTGGGCAAGCGAGGCAGGAGCGCGCTCCAGCCGATGGCAAAATTCCGGCCGTTGCCGTGTGACGTAATGCCGCTGATGCCCGGAAATCCGAACTGCCCGGTGCCGTCATACGTCTTGCCGAAAGAAATGTAGCCGGGGAAGCGGCTGCCGCTGAAGAGAGAGGTATTGGCAGTGAAGCCGCTTCCATTCGTAATGGTTTGATAAATGGAGTCGCTCTGCGAACGGCGGTAGTACGGCTGGAAGTCGAAGGAAAGGAATTGGGGTTTATAGTAGAAGCCGTGCATCCAGCCATGGCCGCCCAAATCGAGGGCATGGCTCGAGCCACTCCGATTCCCCGTCGTGCCGCTGTAACCGACTGACAGGTCCCCCCCCGCGCTGAGATTCACGTTGTCGCCCACGGTGACTTGCGCCGCCGCCGGCAACACCCACACCGCGAGCGCCGCCAAAACCCGAGCCGCGTTTTGGACCCGATTGCACATCCCGTTTCGCCTGCACGGCGGAACTACAGCACTTCCACCTTCGCGTTTTTCCGCAGCCGCTTATGAAATTCGGCACGAAGTTCGTTGTACCTGGCCTTCTGGAGGTCGGACTGAACCTGCGTTTTGACCGCGGCGAAATCGGCCTTGCCCGCCGGATTGTGAGCATTCAACCGAAACAGGGTGTAATTCGTGCCGAACTGGAGCAGATCGCTCACCTCGCCCGGCTTCATCTTCAGCGCGGCCGCCACCAGCGGCGGCGGCAGTTGGGCGCGGTCCACCTGCTTGCGGTCGCCCATGTTCACGCGCCAATCGTCATCGGAGATTTTTTCCGCCAGGAGGCCGAACTCGCGGTAGCTCTTTGTCGCTTTGGCCTGGCGCAACGCCTCCTCAGCCCGCTGGCGCGCCTCTTTCTGGATCTCTGCGCTGGCATTCGGCGGCGGGATGATGGAGATGGTTTGAATGCTGAAACTGTCGCCACGTTCGAAGCGCTTGGGGTTCTTATCGTAATAGGCCCTGGCCTCGGCCATGGACACCGCTGCCTTGCTTTGCACTTCGGTCTTCAATACAGCTTCGATCAGCAGCGAGCGCCGGATCTTCTCGCGCAACGCCTGCCGCGACCCGTTCACTTCCACCTTGAGGAACTGCTCGTACCCATCCTGGCTGGGGAACTGCTTGCGGTACTCGGCTTCCGCGCGCGTCAGGCGCGCCGGCGAAATCGTCACATGGCGGCGCTTCGCCTCCTGGTACACCAGTTCATCGAAGACGATCATTTCCAGGGCGCCCCTGCGGATTTCCGGTTCCAGCTCCTTGGGAAAACCGTTGTGCTGCCGTGCATACGGAAAGATGGCGTACATTTCGCGCAGCAGATCGCGGTCGGTCAGAGCGGTGCCGTTGACCCGCACCACCGGTTTGTCGAGGACTTGTACCCCCGGCGCGGTGGCCGGCTGGGCGCTCCATAGGGTTTGCGCCGTGGTGGGAGCATGGGAGGCAACCTGAGCGCTCGCCACCGAAATCCCCATGATGACCAGCACGGCAGTACAAAACTGCAATCGCATGATTCCCTCGAACATTTCGAAAAAGAGGGGAGGGAGATTTCCCCTCCCCCCAAGAAAGCAGTGAAGCAGTTAGAATTGCGTCGTTACGCCCATGATCCCGGAGCCTTCGTTCGAGCCGCCGGCTCCAGTGAAGTGGCACTGGCGGCAGAACTGCGTTGCCGACGAAGCCGTCGTAGGATTCGTTACCGGTGCTCCCGGATTGTACGGAGCTGTGATGAAGAAGTAGCTCGGGTACACTCCTTTCACTTTGGCCGCGTACCCGGAGAACGTGTACATTGTGTGCGGGGTATGGCAGGTCGTGCAAACCAAGTACGCATTGGCCGGGTTGGTGTCGGGCATTACAACCCCACTCGTACGGCCACCACTCGGGTACGCACCGCCGGTCAGACTGGTTGACCTCGCATCTGTCTTTTGAGTGATGTTGAACGCACCGTAGTGATCGTAGAAGGCGATGAAGCTGGCTTTGGCGGGATTCGGCTGAAGGCAGTCAACCGCGTTGCCGCCCGAGTCAAGGCAACCGCCGGCCGAATACAACAAGTTTGAAGCGACACCCACCGCCCCCAGTGTAGCCAGCGGGCCGATGGGGTGATCGTTTTGGTAGTTGCCAGCAGCGGTGCCGTCGTTTCCAAGCAGAGTTGGAATCGCTCGCGGCCCGTACGTGGCAGGGAGCAACCCTCTCGCCTGCTCGTAGGACTGGTTGGTCATCATGGCTCCCTTGGCAATGTTGCCGTCATGGCAGCTCAGGCACATCACGACGCCGGTGAGCAGTGCCTCGTTCTCCGCCGAGGGTCTGATCGAGGACCCGGGAAGAGTGATGGGAAAACTGCCCTCGTCGCCGAAAGCCAACGTTTGGCTATAGAGCGGTCCCAGATCCTCGCCCCACAGGGCAAAGTTTCCTGTTTCTGGGTCGGTTACAGCGCCGCCAGCAGCCGCGTTGCCGCCGTTGCCGCGTGCGCCGCTATGCGGAGCGTGGCAGCCGACGCAACCGCGTCCGCCGTTCTGGTGGGCACCCAACTTGTCGACGCCGGTGATACCCGTGCTGTTGGTGTAAGACTGCGCCATCGCGAACCCGGCAAAGCCCACGATGTACAGTAGTACCAATATCTTCTTCATTAAGAAGACCTCCTGATTGAATTAACAACCTTACTCAAACCCGGAGCCGGACCTTTCCGGCCCCGTTTTTGGCCGTCCGCGGGCGGCCAAAACCCGTTGGCGGCTACTTCGCCGCCGATGGCTGCGCCTTGCCTGCAGCGGCATCCTTTACCGGCGCGCCTGTTTTCTTTTTCTGCATCTCCGCCTCGCGACGTGCCTTTTCCGCTTTCGCCTCGGCATCGCTCACGTATTGGAACATCTGCACCCGCCCGGGATACTGCTCGGAGGTGAAAACGCGATTGTTCTTGTCAATGGTGAGGCCGGCGAGGGCGTCGAACTGACCGGGCAGCGTTCCGTTCTCACCCATCCAGATGAGCAACTGCCCCTCGGGGGTGAAGACCTGGACGCGGTTCTGCACGGCGTCGGCGACCCACACGTGGCCATCGCCGTCGATGGCAATTCCTTTCGGCCGCGCGAAATAGCCGGGACCATCGCCAGCCTTTCCGAACGTGCGGATGAAATTGCCCTCGGCGTCGAAGATTTCGACCCGGTCATTCAGCGTGTCGGAGACGTACAGATTGCCGTCCTGATCCACCGCCACGTTCGAGGGCCTGGCAAAATCCCCGGGCGTGGTCAAGGTATGTTCTTTGCCCCCGGTTCCCATCTTGCGCAGGAGCTTGTACGGGGGGTCGGCGTCGTAAACCAAGACCTGGTCCAATTCCGCGTCGGCGACATAGAGGAAGCGATTCTCCGTATCGATGGCCATGCCGCCCGGGCTGACCATGCCTTCGCTGATACTGCCTTCCACGCGGTGCTGCGGATCGAAAACCAGAACGCGCCTCATCTTGCTGTCGGCAACAAACAGGCGGTCGGAGTCATCAATGGTCAGACCGGTGATCCAGCCAAAACGAGCCTGGACGCCGTTCTTGATGAGCTCGACATCCTTGGTTTGGGTGTCGAAGATGAAGACGGCTAGCACCTTGCTGTCGGCGACATAGAGGCGGCCTTTGGAGTCGACCCCGACCCCGTAGGGCGTGACCAACTGAAAACGAGGCTTGTCAGCCTTGGTCTCGCCGACGACCACACCGGACAGCCGGTCCATCCATGCGACTTTCTGCTTTCCCTTCGATTTCGACAGAAATTTCTCGGCCGAGAAGTAGTCCAGGTACTTGATCCGCGTAATTGCGGGGGGGTTGGGCCAGACGATCTTGGAATAATCCAACAACTCCAGGATATTCGGTTTTACTTCAGGGGCGGGCTTCTCGTTCTTCTTCTTGCCACCGTGGAGGGAAGCTGTCGCCATCAGAATCAAGGCGAAAGCAGCCACCACCGCTGCTATTCCTCTTCCGCGTTGCATCGACTGTCGAGGAGCCTCAATCATTCTTGAATCTTCCATGGCGATTGCTACCGCCCCAGGTTCTTGTGACAGCTGGCGCAAAATGCCAACCCGTTGGCCTGGTCGTTAACCAGCAGATTGGGCTGCGTTGAAGCATGGTTTTGGTGGCAGGTCAGGCAGTTGATAGCAACCCTGACCTTGGTGACGTCGTCGGGCTGCATCTGATCCACCACCGGGTGATGTTCTACCGGGTGGCCTCGCCCGTATTTCAGCGGCAGCCGAACCACCTTGCGGAAGTAGTCCTCCGGCAGTTTCACCTTCCCGCCGAAGATGGTTGTCAGGTGTGCCGTTTCCAGCTTCTCGGGCTTGGCGTCTGGGCCATGACATTCCAGGCACAGCGAATTGACATTGTTGGCCCGCAACATGCGCCTGTTCTCTCCGCCGTGTGGCTCGTGGCAGATAGCGCATCCCTGTTCGAAAAAGGGTTGATGCGGGGACGCCTTCTTGCCTTGCTCCACCTGGCGGGAGTGGCAGGCCAGACACACAGTCACCGCATTGGGCCTGGGAAATCCCGGGAACTTCCCGGCGTGCGGGTTGTGGCAGTCAATACACTCGCCCCTCGCTCCCGGGTGCTGTACCTTAGCCGTCTCGATCTTCTTTGCCTGCTCCTCATGGCAGGTGACGCATAGGGACTTGGTGTCCTGCTGCGTCAGCACCACTTTCCCATCCTTTGCCGGGGCATGGCACATGTCGCAGCTTTTGTCGGCAAATGGCGGGTGAAGATACTTCTGCAACAGCTTGGCAGATGCGGATTGGTGTGGATCATGGCAGCCGATGCAGTCGGCTGTGGCGATGGGCTGATTCTGGTGTGCCTTCGCGATCTCCTCGCCGTTCACATCGTGACAATCAAGACACAACTGCGGCGTGGCCTTGGTCAGGTGATACGCGAATTCGCGTTGCATTCGGTCGCCCGTCTTGTGAGTGATGTGGCACGTCTCGCAACCCATGTCGAGTGCCGCATGCCGGCTGCCTCCCTTGGGAACGTCCACGCCAATGCTGTGACAGGACAGGCAGAGGTTCTCGTCTCTCGTTCCTCCAGCCGTCGCCTTCAGCAATTGGTTCTTGTTTTCCGACGTGTGCGGATCGTGGCATTGGAGGCACTGGCGGGCCGCAGGGCTGTGGATCTTCCCTTTGATCTCGGAGGCTTTCTTGTCGGCGTGACAGCCGAGGCAGATGGTAAGGGGGGTGGCGGTGGTCAACTTCACCCGGGTAACGTCCCTGTTAACCCGAACCTCGTGACAACTCAAGCAGATGCTCGCAATCGCGGAGTGCACCGCCTTTCCTTTTGTCTTGACCTCGTGGCACTCGATGCATTTGGCCGCGTCTGTGTTCGCGTCCAGCGGCACAGGGTGCTTGCCGGCCCGTAGCCACGGGACCGTCAGGCCGATCAACAGAGAGAACATCAGGACCTTTTTCATTGCCGCCCTCCAATGAAATGGGTCCTGAGATACCGGGACATTTTTCGGTGCTTCGGCCAACAAGCACGGATGTCTCCCAAAGCCGGGCCGGAAATACGGCGATGTCCGGAACGGAGAAGCGCATATGGCAGCAACGACCTAGGATCGAAGCAGCCGCTGGACCTCATGTCCACGGCGGCATGCTGAACAGGTTTTTGCACTTGCGCGATGATCTCAACTTGGCAGTCGAGGGAGAGATTCTCGGCCGCGTCCCGGCCCACCGTCGCTTTGTGCAGGAGATGCTCCGCCTTGCTGGCGTGCGGATCGTGACATGAGATGCAGTTGAGCTCCGCGCCGGGCTTCCGAGGGTCCTTGCCGGTGACCGGGTGACTGACCGTGGGAGCGGCACTTCTGTCTGAGTGCTCCGCGGTGATCTTCGTCGCTTTCTCGTAAGACGCAAGGTCGAAAGTCCGGCCTCCCAATAGCGATACTGTTTTGGCGTCGGCGTTGACTTTGACGTCGGGCTGACCGGTAGCGTGGCAGCTCACGCAGAGGGTGTTGACCGCAGCGCGTGTCTGCCGAGGGAAGTTGCTCGAGTGCGGTTCGTGGCAGACCAGGCACTGCCCGGCCTTGTATGGCCCGTGCTGCACGGGGTCCTTCGAAGCCTCGTGGCACATCGCGCACAGCTCGCCGCCCGTGGCGATCAGGGTGATGGTGGTCTTCTCCTTGTCCTTCTCGGATATCGCCTGGTGGCAGTTCTCGCAGCCCATCCCCACGGCCGTGTGGACAGCCTTGCCTTCTTTCTTGTCGGGATGGCAGGTGAGGCAAGTTTCTGACTTAATGTCTTCCGGCGCGATGAAGGGGTGCTCGGTGGTCTGCCCGGCGGGTGCCCGTCGGCTAAAGCTGAACAACATTACGCCCAATAGAAGAGGCGCTGCCAGGATCACCCTGGCCTGTTTTCCTGTTTTGGGAATTCGCGTCATGCTGTCCATTCACCCAGAAATCCTCTTCTGGAACCGAACTAGAGCAATGATGTCGCCATCTTGAAAGGAGACTGTTGAGAATCTTAACGGTATCTTGTTCAAACAATGGAACCTGTACCTCTTGACTCAACTCAATTAGGAATCTCCACCGAGAAATTAAGCAGTCTGTGTGAATTTCCGCAATACCAACCACAGATTGCTGGCGACGATCAAGTGCGCAATTTGACGCTTTGTCGCTATTTCACGGGAGCCTATGCATCTATTTGAGGACGGTCATTTTCGGCAGGAAACTCAGACACTTGCTAACGCATCTTACGGCAAGTGGCAGTGGCTACGCTCTTGCTCACTCGACTCCCGCGGAGTATACTACTTGTTCGAGGCTGAACGCTTGAAGCGAATCACCTACGTTCTCCTGGTCGTCGTGCTGGCTCAATTCTTGGGCTTGAAGGGTTTGTGTAGCTCCGCCTCCCAGCCTGCTCACGATTGCTGCCCTCCGAGCCAGGAAAGACCGGCCGAGAGTTCATCGCCGTTGCCGGATTGCTGTGTAGCAACCGCGGCTCGTGAACAGGGGGCGATTGCCGAAACCCGTACCGGTGCCGTGCCGGTCGGCGAGGCCGTGAAGATCGAAGGGCACACCCTGCCGCGGCTGGCTCCCCCGTCTCCCTCTCCGCTGCGCGGCTGGGTGGCTTTCTTGCAGCCGGTTTCCCCTCCCTTAAGTCCGTTGCTCCAAACCTGCCTGCTTCTGATCTAAAATCTCCATCCAAACACTCGATTTTTGTCTTCGGGACGTGACGGTGTGTCGTCACTGTAGCCAGTTCCCGGCGAGCGTCGGGTCGAATCCGCCACGGGGAACACCGTTTCCGGTGGCAAAAGCGGATGGAGAATCAAGATGGCAGCATGGAAAAACCTCATTACCTCGCTCCTGGTGTTGATCTTCGTCACGCCGGTTGTGAAGCCGGCGCAAGAGCCGGCTCCACCCGGTCAGGCGACGGCGGCGGGAAGCGTCGAGCTTTCGGCGCTGGTGCGCGAGGCGCTGGAGCGCAATCCGGAAATCCAGGCAGCGCGCCGCAACGTCGAAGCCCGCCGGGCGCGCGTTCCCCAAGCTCGCGCCTGGCCGGACCCGACGGTCACGGTCGGGTACGGCGGAAACGTCTTGCCGCCCTACACCCTGATGCGCGGCGACCCGTCGAGCGCGCGGCAATTCATGGCCGAGCAGGAGATTCCCTACCCGGGCAAGACGCGCCTGCGCGGCCAGATTGCGGCGCGCGAGGCCGATGCCGAAGCGACGACGGTCGAGGAAGCTTCGCGGCGTGTGGCGGTGGAGGTCAAGCAGGCCTACTTCGAGCTTTACCTCACCGACCAGTCGCTCGCGACGCTGCGCAAGGACCGTGACATCCTCGCGAAACTCGCCAAGGTCGCGGAGATTCGCTACTCGGTGGGCAAAGCCGCGCAGCAGGACGTCATCCGCGCGCAAGTGGAGCTGACGCGACTCACGGAGCGGCAAACCCTGCTCGAGCAGGAGCGCCGCACGCTCGAGGCCCAGCTCAACAGCCTGCGCGATCTGCCCGTCGATACGCTCATCGGCGCGACCGGCGAGGTCCAGGAAAGCCCGGTCAAGCAGACGCTTGATGAATTGCAGGTGGCGGCGGAATCGAGCTTCCCGGCCCTCAAACGCCAGCAAACGATAATCGAAGGCAATCGGCTGGCGATCGAGCTGGCGCGCAAAGAGTTGCGGCCGAACTTCAGCCTGGGTTACACCTACATGCAGCGCGGCGCCCTGCCCGACATGTACGGCATCACGTTTTCGACCAGCTTGCCCATCTTCCGCCGCTCCAAGCAGGACCAGGCGGTGCGCGAGGCGGCGGCGAGCTGGGAGTCGGCGCGGCGCATGGAGCAGAACGAACGCACGCGTCTGCGCTACCGCGTGAAGCAGGAATACCTCGAGGCGCAAGCCGCCCACCGCTTGATGCAGCTCTACGCGCAGGGCATTGTACCGCAGTCGCGCCTGGCGCTCGAATCGTCGCTCACGAGTTACGAAACGGGAGCTGCCGATTTCCAGGCTGTGCTCGGCAACTTCACGACGATTCTCGATTACGAACTCAATTACCGCCAGCAACTGGCTAATCACCAAAAAGCTGTGGCTCGATTGGAAGAACTGACAGGACTCGAATTAATCCGGTAGGGGCGAGGCGGCGCCTCGACCAATGCGGGCGACCCACCGGGTCGCCCCTTTCAAGAAAATCGAGAGGTGAACAATGAAAGCGAAAACAACTCTAGTGACCATAGCGATTCTCGCCGCGATTGGCACGGGTGCGGCCGTGGCGTGGCCACCCGCGCGCGCCAGGCTCGGGGCGCTGGTGAAGCCGCCCGTGGCGGCGGCCGCGGCGCTCGAGACGCCGGCGGGCGAGCGGAAGATCCTCTACTACGAGGACCCGATGCATCCCTGGTACCGGTCCGATAAGCCGGGGATTGCACCCGACTGCGGAATGAAGCTCGTGCCGGTGTACGCGGAAGAGGCGGGCGCCGCCACGGCGTCCACCGTGCCCGGCGCGGTCGAGATCAGCGCCGCGCGCCAGCAGCTTCTCGGGGTCGCCACCGCGCGGGCGGAGTATCGCCCGCTCGAGAAAGTCATCCGCGCCGTGGGCCGCGTGGCGCTCGACGAGGAACGCCTCGCCAACGTGCACGTCAAGGTGAGCGGATGGATCCAGAAGGTTTTCGTGGACTACACCTTTCAGCACGTCATGAAGGGCGCCCCGCTGTTCACGCTCTACAGCCCGGAACTGCTCGCCAGCGAGCAGGAATATCTGCTGGCGCTCAAGGCCGAGAAGCAATGGGGCGCGAGTTCGTTCGCCGAGGTGGCGGCGGGAGGGAAATCGCTGCGCGAGGCGGCGCGGCGGCGCCTCGAGCTCTGGGACCTAACCGACGAGCAGATCTGCAAATTGGAAGATACCGGAAAACCGCAGCGCGAGATTACGTTCTACTCGCCGGCCACCGGCCACGTGATTGAGCGCAAGGCTTTCCCGAATCAGTACGTCACGCCGGAAAGCGAACTCTACAAAATCGCCGACCACAGCGAGGTGTGGGTTTACGCCGACATCTACGAGCCGGAAATGCCGCTGGTTGAACTCGGCCAGGAAGCGACGCTGACCAGCGCCGCGTTGCCGGGCAAGCAGCTCAAGGGGACGGTCATCTTTATTCAACCGCACCTGATGGAAGAAACCCGCACGCTGCCGGTGCGCCTGGAGTTTCTCAACGCCGACCTGGCGCTCAAGCCGGGAATGTTCGTGAACGTGGAATTGCACCGCGCCCTGGGCCGGCAGCTCACCGTCCCCGTGGACGCGGTGCTCGATTCCGGCGAGCGGCAACGCGTTTTCGTCGCGCGCGGCGACGGCGCCTTCGAGCCGCGCGAGGTGAAGGTCGGCGAGCGCACGGAAAACTACGCCGCCATCGTCAGCGGCTTGCGCGCCGGCGAGAAAGTTGTGACGCGCGCGAATTTCCTTCTGGATTCCGAGAGCAACCTGCGCCAGGCCATCGCGGGCATGGCGGAGATGCCCGGAATGAAACAAGCGCCGCCGCCGCCGGCGAGCGGCGGACACGAGCATCAGCACTGACGATTCCTGTAGCGGTGCTCTCTGAGCGCCGATGCCGGGCGCCGGTCCCGCTCTGAGCGGGACCGGCGCTACAGCGAGAGAAGGCAGCCATGATTCATCGCATCATCGAATTCAGCGCCAGAAACAAATTCGTCGTCTTCCTATTTGTCGCGGCGGCGTGCGTGGGCGGCTGGTGGTCGCTCAAAAACGTTCCGCTCGACGCCATCCCCGACCTCTCGGACACGCAGGTCATCATCTATTCGCGCTGGGACCGCAGTCCCGACATCATGGAAGACCAGGTGACGTATCCCATCATCAGCGCCATGCTCGGCACGCCGCGCGTCAAGGACATCCGGGGCTTCTCCGACTTCGGCTACTCGTACGTTTACGTCATCTTCGAGGAGGGCACGGACATCTACTGGGCGCGGTCGCGCGCGCTGGAATATCTCTCCAAAATCACGCCGCGCCTGCCCGCGGGCGTGCAGGTTGAGCTCGGTCCGGACGCCACTTCCATCGGCTGGGTGTTTCAATATGCGCTCGTGGACACGACCGGCCGCCAAAGCCTTGACGCGCTGCGTTCCTATCAGGACTGGTACTTGCGCTACTACCTGCAAAGCGTTCCGGGCGTCGCGGAGGTCGCGCCCATCGGCGGGCTGGTGCGCCAGTACCAGGTGGCGGTTGACCCCAACGCGCTGGCCGGATACAGGATACCGCTTGGGAAAGTCGTCGATGCGGTGCGCCGCGGCAATAACGACGTCGGTGGGCGGCTGGTGGAATTCAGCGGGCGGGAATATATGGTGCGCGGGCGGGGCTACGCGCGTTCGATCGCTAATCTCGAGCAGATTGTGGTCGGCGTAAATGCGGCGAGCGGCACGCCCATCCGCGTGCGCGACGTCGGTCACGTGGAGCTCGGCCCGGACATCCGGCGCGGCATTGCCGACCTGGACGGCAAAGGCGACGTGGTGGGCGGCGTGGTCATCATGCGCAGCGGCGAGAATGCGCTGAAGGTTATCGACCGCGTCAAAGCCAAACTCGATGAAATCCAGCCTTCGCTTCCGCCGGGCGTGAAGATTGTCAGCACTTACGACCGCTCGGAGCTCATCCTGCGCTCCATCGACACGCTCAAGCGCACGCTGACCGAGGAAATCACCATCGTGAGCCTCGTCATCCTGATGTTTCTCTGGCACATCCCCAGCGCGCTGATTCCTATTCTCACTATTCCTATTACCGTACTGATTTCGTTCATTCCGATGAAAGCCATCGGCGTCACCTCCAACATCATGTCGCTAGGGGGTATTGCCATTGCCATCGGCGCGATGGTCGACGCGGCGATTGTGGTGGTGGAGCAAACGCACAAGAAGCTCGAACTGTGGGAAGCGGAAGGCCGCAAGCGCGACTATCAGGAAGTGATCATCGACGCGGTCAAGGAAGTTGGTCCGGCGAGCTTCTTCTCGCTTCTCGTCATCGCCGTAAGTTTCATGCCCATCTTCGCCCTGGAGGCGCAGGAAGGCCGCCTCTTCAAGCCGCTGGCCTTCACCAAGAACTTTGCCATGGCCATCGCGGCGGTGCTCGCCATCACGCTCGACCCGGCAATGCGGCTGCTCTTCACGCACCTGAAGCCGTATACCTTCCGCCCGCGCTTCCTGAGCTGGATCGCCAACGCCGTCCTGGTGGGCAAGATTCACAGCGAAGAGAAGCACCCCATCAGCCGCATCCTGATGCGCGTCTATCACCCCCTCGCGGAGCTGGCGCTGCGATTCCGCTGGGCGGTGGTGCTCGCCGCCGTCGCGACCGTGGCGCTCACGGTGCCGGTCTTCCAGCGCCTGGGGTCGGAGTTCATGCCGCCGCTCGACGAAGGCGTCATCCTCTACATGCCGACCACTCTGCCCGGAATCTCGGTGACGGAAGCGCAGCGCTTGTTGCAAATCCAGGACCGCGTGCTGCGGACCTTTCCCGAGGTGGAGCGCGTGTTCGGCAAGGCCGGGCGCGCCGAAACCTCCACTGACCCGGCGCCGTTCTCGATGGTGGAGACCACGGTGGTCCTGAAGCCGCACGACCAGTGGCGGAAGAAGCCGCAGTGGTATTCCGACCGCGCGCCCGAGTGGCTGCAACGCATCCTGCGTCACGTCTGGCCCGACCGCATCGGCCAGGATGAACTCATCGACGAGATGGACCGCGCGCTCAAGATTCCCGGCACCACCAACGCCTGGACCATGCCCATCCGCAATCGGATTGACATGCTCACGACCGGCGTGCGCACGCCCGTGGGCATCAAGATCTACGGCTCGGACCTGAAAGAGATCGAGCGGATCGGGCGCGAGATCGAGCCCGTCCTCGCCCAGGTGCCCGGCACGCGCAGCGTCTATGCCGAGCGCACGACGGGCGGGTATTTCCTCGATTTCGATCTGAAGCGCGAGGAACTGGCACGTTACGGGCTCGCCATCGACAACGTTCAGGACACGCTGATGTCGGCGGTGGGCGGCGAAGGCGTGACGACGACGGTCGAGGGACGCGAGCGCTACTCCGTGAACGTGCGTTACGCCCGGGACTATCGCAGCGACCTCGACGCGCTCAATCGCGTCCTGGTGGCGACGCCTTCGGGCGCGCAGGTGCCCATGTCGCAACTGGCCGCCGTCCGCATGGTGGAAGGCCCGGCGATGATCCGCGACGAGAACGGCTTGCTCTCCGGCTACGTTTACGTGGACGTGGCGGGGCGCGACCTGGGCAGCTACGTGGAGGAGGCTCGAAGGCAGGTGCGCGAGAAAATCGAATCGCACCTTCCCACCGGTTACAGCCTCTCGTGGAGCGGGCAGTACGAATACCTCCAGCGCGTGCGCGAGAAACTGACCTTCGTCCTGCCGCTCACCATCTTCATCATCTTTGTGCTCCTCTACCTCAATACCAAATCGGTGGTGAAGACGCTCATCGTGTTTCTCGCCGTCCCCTTTTCCGCCGTGGGAGCTGTTTGGCTGCTGCACTGGCTGGGATACAATATGAGCATCGCGGTATGGGTGGGGCTGATTGCTTTGATGGGCGTGGACGCGGAGACGGGTGTCTTCATGCTCCTCTATCTCGATCTCGCTTACGAGGAGTGGAAGAAGAAAGGGCTCCTGATAAGCTGGGAGGGCCTGAAAGAAGCGATCCTCCACGGCGCCGTGAAACGCGTGCGGCCCAAAGTCATGACCGTGGCCTGCATGTTTACGGGACTCTTCCCCATCATGTGGTCCACCGGAACCGGCGCGGACGTGATGAAGCGCATCGCCGCGCCCATGATCGGCGGCATCTTTACGTCGTTCATCATGGAGTTGATGGTCTATCCGGCGATTTATGCGATTTGGAAATGGAATTTTGAAGTGCGACCGGCACTGAGAGCGGGAGTAGCGAGTACGGAGTAGGAAGCCTGAAGGCTGAAAGCTGATAACTGAGAACTGACAACTGGCAACTGAAGCGGGTGACTCCATGAAATGGAAGGACGCAGCAATAACATTGGCAGCGCTCGCGGCGATCGTGGCGGTGAGCGTGGTGGCTTATCGTCGCGAAACGCGTCCGCGCGCGGACCGGTGCGCCGTCTGCCAGCGGGGCATGCACGCCGGAGTTACGTTTCGCCTGGAGCTGAAGAGCGGGACGCGCGAGGATGCCTGCTGTCCGCGCTGCGGGATGCACTACGAGATCCAGCATCCGAACGCGGTCGGGAAAGCCTGGGCCACGGACTTGAGCACCGGCGCGTTCATCGCGGCGGAGTCGGCCTACTTCGTCGAGGGCGGCGACGTCGAATACTGCACCATGCATTCGACTCCCGTCGAACGCGAGCCGCAGACGGTGGCCGTGCGCGACTACGACCGCTGCCTGCCGAGGCTGGTGGCGTTCCGCACGGAGCAAGCAGCCGCGGCGTACCAGAAACAGCACGGCGGGCAAGTGCTCAACTACCCGCAGGCGATGGCGAGGGTGAAGGAGCTATGAGCGCGCCGGACAGAATCCGAAGGACGGTTTCGATCGTCGGATTGGTCCTGATGTTGTCGTCCACGCCGAGCCCACTCCGCGGCCAGGACCCCGCCATGGACACTTGGCGCAGGAGCTTCAGCGAACGCCTGGACCAATCGATTGCTGAGCTCCGCGATGATGCGCAACAACAAGCGCCCCCGGTCATCGTGACCTGGGGCCGCACGGGTGAAACTGAAGGCGAGCCAGCATTTGTGCCCCTACTCGCGAATCCCGAAAAAGAGAATCGCTTCCCTTCACTCGCAAACATTCTGCGCGAGAAAGGCCTGCCCGCGAGCTTGATGGGCGTTGCGGCGGTCGAGAGTGGTTTCAATCCCGCGGCGCTTTCGCCCAAGGGCGCGCGCGGACTGTGGCAATTGATGCCGGAAACGGCAAGGCGCTATGGATTGATCGTTGAGCCGCATCGCGATGATCGAATCGATCCAGTGAAATCGACTTTTGCCGCCGCCGAATACATGAAAGATCTCTACGCACAGTTCGGCGACTGGCCCTTGACGCTGGCGGCTTACAACGCCGGTGAGAATCGCGTCGAGCGCGCCATCGATCGTGTCGGCACAAGCGACTTCTGGACGCTCAGCCGCCGGGCCGCGCTGCCGGCCGAAACGCGCCGCTACGTCCCAGCGGTGCTGGAGAAAGTGCAGACGGCGTTTGCTCGCCTGCCGAACTCGGGCCGCGATTCAACCCCGTCCAGCCCACAGGGACGAACGGTTTTTGCTTCATCGGCAACCCCGTAAGGGGTCGAATGTGAATCGCCGCGGGCGTCAGCCCACGCAAACCATTTCCTTGTTCGTGATGATTCCCAGATGAAGCGGAAGGGTTTGTCGCGCCGCTGGTTCAACCCCTCCGGGGTTGGGGTTGCGCGATGGCACGTTTTCCGGGGGGCTCACGCCCCCGGCTATTCACATTGTTCCCCTTCGGAGAACGCAAATCTTCGCACGGCAGTGAGGGGTTTGTCTGTTCCCTGTTCCCTGTTCCCTGTTCCCTGTTCCCTATTAGCGTACGCTTCGCCGAATTTTTCCTGATACACGAGCGATTGGAGGGGGAGCTCAGACGCCGCCGGCAAAGGCTGCTCGCCATGGCCGAGGGCAAGCAGCGCGGCCACCAGGAACCGGTCGGGGATGTGGAAGTGAGTCTTGATTCCTTGCTCGTCAAACACGCTGATCCAATAAGCGGAAAGGTCGCACTCCGCCGCCGCCATCAGGATCTGGTGGAGGGCGACGAAGGCGTGGGCCAGCGCCGCCCGCTGGGCCATTTCGGGGGAAGCCGCGTAGAGCTCGCGAATCTTGCGCAAGACTTCCTGCGCCTGCTCCTGTGAGATCTTCCTTTTCGTGACCATCTCCTGCAGTTGTTGTGGCGCGGTTTTCCAGGCGCTCGTGTCCGCCAGGCAAATCAAGACCAGAGGCGCGGAGGTGAGGGGCGCGCCCACGTACGTCGACGCCTCAACTTGCCGCTTCCCGGCCTCGCTGCGCACGACGATCCAGCGCCAGGGTTGAAAGTACCATTCGGTGGGAGATAGCCGCGCGATCTCGAGAACACGCTGCAAACATTCTTCCCGGACCGGCTGCGGGTTGAAGCGGGCGAAATTCTGGCGCGCGTGCAGGAACGCTTCCATCCACTTCGGTTGATCGCTGCAAACACCGTTATCGGGCATGCGAAGTTCCGGCCTTCAAAAGTGCAGATGGAAGCCGAGGATGAGCAACACGCCGAAGGTCAGGGCGTGCGCCAGTTCGCTGTATCCCAGCCGGTAAATTTCAAGCGGCGCGGGACGGCGCAGGAACCAGAAGAGCCCGCGCAGGAGGGCCGGTGCGAACGCCAGCGCAGCCGCGCCGGGCAGGCCGCCGGTGCGCCACGCCGCGAGCAACAGGCCGGCGGTGATCATCTCTCCGGCCAGGAAGCCTTTGCCGCGGATAAGCTTATCCGCCAGGCCGGAGGCGCGAGCGGAATGAATGCGGAGTTGAACGAAGTGAATCTGGTTGGCGGCGAATAGCCAGTTCGCACCCCACAGAATCAGCGCCGTGGCGTCGAACCTTCCCGTAACGACGTAATAGGCTCCGGCGGCCGTCGAGGTGAGTCCGAGCGAGCCAAGCAACTGGGCGGCCATGCGGGTCTGCCGTCGGAGCTTCTTCAAAAGTGCCTGCGCCACGAACAACACCCCGACCACCGCGCCCAGAAGCAGCAACCCGGTTGCCCGCTCCCGCCCCAAGAGAAGCCCGAGGGCGATGGCCGCGATGGCCGCGTAGGCGAAAATCGAAACGAGGACCGCGTGCCGCTCGGCAGGTGTCTGCGGGCGCAGGGGCGAAGTTTCCAGCCAGATCTCCGCCGGCGTGCGCAGGCAAAAAAGCGCCAGGGACGCGGTGATGAAAAGTATGAGCGGAAAAAAGCCGCGTCCCGTCGTTAATCCGATCCACGCTCCCGTCACCAGAGGCACCAGCAGGATTCCCCAGGCGCCGTGCTCGCGCGGAAATACCAAAGAGCGCAGGCGTCCCTGCGGTAGCAGATGAAATTCCGAAGCAACGGTTGACATGGCGGTTCTTACCACACCCCAACTAAACCGAGACGCCGCGGGACTTGGCGATGACTTCGTTTAATTCGCTGAGAAGGTCGCCTACTACGGCGCCCACTTTTCGTGCCGCCTGTTCGATCGAGCAATCGTAGCAGGCCGGCCGCAAACCGAATCGCTCGAACACTTCCTCAGTCTCGGGGAACTTCTGTTTGACGTCGCGGACGATTTCACTACCCCGCACCAAGTCAGTGAACCGGAACATGACTCACCTCCGCGGGTTTTTCTTTTGGGTCCGCCATGCGCGGCTCGTAAACACAGAAGGGTTCCTCGTCAAGATAATCGCCGGTGGCGGCGAAGGCGCGCGCCCGGCAACCCATGCAGACGTTGCGAAACTCGCAGTGCCCGCATTTACCTTTTAAGTTGTCGGTATCCCGCAGCGCCTGAAAGACCGCGGCGTTTTCCCAAACCTCGGCGAACGGTTGCTGCCGCAGGTCGCCCGCGAGGACGGGCAGGTAACCGCAGGGATAAACTTCGCCCTGGTGGGAGATGAAGCAAACGCCCGTGCCGGCCAGGCATCCTTTGGTCACGGCGCTCATGCCGTCGGGGTGGCCGTGTCCCGCCCGCGCGGCGTGCGGATGCAGGTCGATGCCCGTCGAGCCGGGCATGGTCATCTCCGTCGGGCCAATCTCGCGACCAGGGGGCTTGATGGCGGGCGGCGCGTCGCTCAAAGCGGGCGCCGTACCAGCTCGCCGCTCCGCCGCGCGCCGCTGGTGCACCACGCGGAAGTAATGCGGGGCACAGGTGGCTTTCAGCTCGATCCCGCCTTCCTGGGACCGGTCGTAAAACCAATTCAGAATCTCTTCGTATTCGGCGGGCGGAACCATCTGTTCGGCGGCGATGTCTACGCCGCAGCCCACCGGCACCAGCAGGAAAGTGTGGAGCGCGTCAGCGCCAATCGAGCGCGCCAGCTCCAACACCGCGGGCAACTGGTGGGCGTTGTGCCGGGCAATCGTCGTATTGATCTGCACCGACATGCCCAGCTCTTTCAAATTCCGAAAACCGCGCAGGGCCGCGTCAAACGCCCCCGGGATGCCACGGAACGCGTCATGCGTCGCGGCGTCGACTCCATCCAGGCTGATGGAAACACGGCGCACACCCGAGTCCACAATCTTGCGGGCGATTTCCTTCGAGACCAGCGTGCCGTTGGTCGCCAGCGCCACGCGCAGGCCGCGCTCGGTCGCATAACGAGCCAGTTGGAAAATATCCGCGCGAAAGAGAGGTTCGCCACCGCTCAGAACAAGGATTGGTAGGGCATACTGAGAGACTTGCTCTATTAAGTTCAGGGCTTTGGTTGTAGGTAGGTCTAACGGCGAAGTGAGTTCTGTAGAGGTGGCGCGGCAATGGATGCAACGCAGGTTGCAACCCTTTGTCACCTCCCAAAAGATGAGTCTCGGCTTGTATTCGTGGGGTTTCATCAGTTCGCTCTGACTCAAAACTCGTGTCTTTACGCAGCCAGCTCATTCCATAGCAAGGCATCTGCCATTTTGTCTGCGCGGTCGGGCAGATCCCGGCGCAATTCGTCACTCGTCAGATAACAGGCCGGATCGGGCATCCAGGGATCGCCGTAAACTCTTTCCGCGCGCACCCTTGAGCCGCCTCCACAAAGTTCGGTCCAGTGGCAAGTCGCGCAGCAGCCCTTGAGACGCGGCAGGGGGTCCTTCAGTCCCGCCATGAGTGGGTCCGAGAGGTCCGTCCAGATTTCGCTGAATGGTCGCCCGCGTACGTTCCCGAAGGTATGGCTGCTCCAGAACGGGTCGGCGTGGACGTTGCCCTGGTGATCGATGCCGCTGATCCCCACTCCCGAGCCATACGCCCCGCTGCCGTTCCACTTCAGGAGTCGATAAACTTCCGCGGCCCGCGCGGGATCTTTCTTGAGAATTTTCAGGTAAAGGTAAACCCCGTCCACCAGGTTATCGGCGGTGAGGATTTCAATGTCCCGCCCGCGGCGATAAAAGTCGGCGGCGCGGCGCAGAATGATGTTCATGGCCTGGCGGGTCTGCTCGTGGGTGAGGTCGTCTTTCAGCATGTCGTTCCCGCGCCCGCCGTAAACCAGGTGATGGAAACACGCGCGGTGGATCTTCTCGCGCGCGATGAAGTCGAAGATCGCTTCCAAGCCGTGAAAATTGCGCCGGGTGAGCGTCATCCGAAGGCCCACGCGCAACCCTGCGGCCACCGAGTTCCGAAGACCCGCCAGGGCGGTATCGAACGCACCGTTCTTTCCCCGGAAATAGTCGTTTGTCGGCCCGAGACCTTCTAGCGAAACCCCCACGTAGGCCACGCCGACGCGCTTCAGGTCCGCAGCGACGGCGGGAGTGATCAAGGTTGCGTTGGTGGAGAGTGCGGGGCAAATCCCGAGCCCGCGGGCGTGGGCGATAAGCTCCGGCAGGTCGGGATACATCAGCGGCTCGCCGCCCGAAAACACCAGCGCGGGCACTCCGAATTGCGCCAGATCTTCAATCATGACCTGTGCTTCCGCTGTGCTGAGTTGTCCAGGATAAGGAAGCAGCCTGGAATCTGAGGTGCAGTGCGTGCAGTTCAGATTGCACGTGCGGGTTGCGCTCCACACCACGATCGGCTTGCGTTCGGCCGCTAAGGTCGGAATGTTGTTCGAGATCATGGGCTCAAACGGGCTCGGGAGGGCAGCGGGCGTCCGGCTGAAGGGATTTGCCTCACCGAGGCTGGGACGCGAACAATAGAGCCGGGAAATAGCCATCATGACTTTCTACTTTCCTATTTCACCCTGATTCGTTTGGCCCTGGATGCGGAGGAGGACTTCCCAACTTTGCGTCTGCCTAATCAGCATGGGGCTAACGGTTTCTTCCGATTCCGTTAGCCCCATACCGTAACCCGTCATTTGACGGGTTCCTAGGACCCGAAGTCCCTCGCACCCTCTTGTTTCGCACGCCCTATGCCAAAAGGACGAACAATCCCGTCACATTCATCCGAAAATACAATGTGTTGTAAAGAAAGAGGTTAAACCAGGAGGTTGTTGAGAATAATCAAATGCCGGTGGGCCGGATGCGGGTCATCCGTTGGGCCAAATATCAGCCAAAAGGCAAACGACGGTGTGAAATCCCGCAAACGGCAACGAGGAGAGACTTATCCCCCAGAGGCGAGGGGGCTGGAAAATGTGCGTGTTGAAACCTGCTAAGGCGTCCCGCGCCGCCGGGCGTCGGGGCGAGACTAGACTCGGGGACTGGCGGCAAAGACTTCGGGATGAACCTCAACACTCTCAGCCGCGGGGCATTGACCGGGGACGAGTACTCTCTCCACGAACTCTGCGAACTCTTGCTGGAACCTTTCGCGGGCGAAACGCCGAGCCGAGGCGCAAATCACGGCAGGATCAAACCGATGTGGGGCGAAGCGCTCGAGCCCTTGCGCCAGCGAACCGGGGGGTTGCTCGTCGAACAAAATCCCTGTCACGCCATCGGCGACGATTTCGGTGGCGCCGCCGCAGCCGAACGCGATGACCGGTGTTCCGCAAGCCTGGGCTTCCGCCATGGCGATTCCGAAATCTTCCTCGCCGGGAAACACCAAGGCGCGCGCGCGCTGCATGGCCTGGCGCAGCGCTGCCCTCGGTTGCGCGCCCAGGAAGCGGATGTTGGGGCGCGCCCGGCGTTCGAGCTTCGGCCGCTCGGGGCCCTCGCCAATCACCACCAATGGCCGGCCATTGCGGTTGAACGTTTCCACGGCCAAGTCGATACGCTTATAGGGAACGAGCTGGGAGACCACCAGAAAATAGTCTTCGCGCTCAGACGTGTGCTCCGCGGGCTGGAAGTAATCGGTATCCACCGGGGGATAGATGACCGTGCTCTCGCGGCGGTAGGTGCGGCGAATTCGTTCCGCAACCGTCCGCGAATTGGCCACGAAGTGCGTGACGTGCTGCGCCGCCCGATAGTCCCAGCGCCGCAGCCACGCTGCGATCGGCGGCAGGAGCAGCCGCGTGAGCGGCCCGCTGGCGCGATAGTAAGTGTCGTACGCGCTCCAGACGTAGCGCATTGGTGTGTGGCAATAACAGATGTGGATGGCGCCCGGGTCGATCCGCACGCCTTTCAGCGTGGCCGCATCGGATGTGATGACCAGCGGATAGCCGCGCAGGTCCAGCCGCTCGCTGGCCAGAGGAAAAAGCGGAAGGTAGCGCGGATACCAGCGCGTGGCGCGCGGCAGATGCTGGAGGAAGGAAGTGTGAATCCGATGCTCGGGAAAGACCGGCGCCATCCGCTCTCGATCGCAAACCAGGGTGAAAATATCGGCGAAAGGAAACAATTCCGCGATGGCTTCGAGTACGCGCTCGCCGCCACGCATCGTAACCAGCCAGTGATGGACGAGTGCGGTTTTCCCAGGACCGCCGGACGTCATGCGCGCGCCTCCACTTCTTTCTCCGTGGTATGCCGCGTGTCCCGGCTCGAACCGATGAGATTCGAAACGAGGGCATGGATCTGGCGCCGGAAGACTTCCGGCGAGAAGCGCTCGTCGAGGCTGGCCCCTGCCCCGAGCTTGAGATGTGCTCGCAGTGTATCGTCACGCAGGACGCGCTCGAGCGCGCCGGCCAGCGCCCGTTCATCGCCGGGCGCGACGAGCAGACCATTGGCGCCGTCCCGGATGATTTCAGCGGTTCCCGGCCAATAGGAAGCCACGGCCGGAACACGCCACGTCATGGCCTCCAGCGCCACCATCGGCAGTCCCTCGCTCTCAATGGAGGGCAGGGCAAGTAAGTCGAGGCTCGCATAGTAGGGCCCGGGGTCGGATTGATAACCCGCCCAAGTCACATTACTTTCCAGTCCGAGTTCCGCGGCGGCTGACTTCAGCCCGTCCAGGTAAGCGGCGTCCTCGCGACTCTTCTCTTCCGGTGCGCCGACAAAGACGATTTCGAGGTTCGGCCAGCGATCGCGCAGTTGCGCCGCGGCGCGCAGCAGAATCATTTGACCTTTCTGCGGCGTGATGCGGCCAACCATACCTACCGTTGGTCCGCCGCCGGGCGAAAGCTGCGCCGGAAGGCGGGAATCCGCAGCCACCGAGCTGTGCGCTGAGGGCGGCCTGCGCAGCGGGTTGTAGAGGACTTGCATCACGCTTGCCAGATTTGGATTGGCGCCGACCAGCGAGGCGGCAGCAGCCTGCGAGACCGCGACGATTTTTGTGACGTGTGCGGCGGCGCGGGCAGCAATCAGGAGATCCGACTTGCGCGTTAGGGCGCGGTGGAGATGGAAAACCGAGGGCGTGCGAGTGAGACGCGCCGCCAGCACTCCCGCCGGGAGGCATCGAGGCCCGTTGATGTAGATGAGGCGGATTCCTCGCCGCGCAATCACGCGCGCCAACTGCAGCCCGCAGGCCACGCTGCATCCCACAAATCCCACCATCTCGCCCCACGACTTGCGCCCCGGGCGGTAGCTGCCGAGCGGGTAAAACAAGGTCTCAATGTTCCTGCTGCGCAGCGCGGCGGCGAAGGGGCCGTCTTCCGGGAAGGCCACCAGGGGCTCAAAGTCTTCGACCAAGGCGTCCAGGACGTCCTCGAGGACGCGCTGGCCGCCGGCGCGCCAGGCCTGCTGCTCGAGAAACAGCACGGGCGGCTTCATGGTTTCACCTGCCGCCGCAGAACCGCGGCGAAGGGACTGTTCCCGCCGCGCCCGGCGAGGAGTCCTGCGCGCTCGGCGCGATTCAAGGTAAACGCCATCATGGCGAGGAAGAGGACCATGTTGCGCCAATAGGTGTGGGCGTCCGCGGCCAGCATGTGTACCAGTTCGCCGCACCAGAACGAAAACAACAGCGCGCTCCAGAAGCTGAGGGATCTTTCACTCTGCCGAGCGAGCTTCCCGAATGTCCTGAGAATCGCGGCGCTCAAGAGCAGGAAGCTTCCCAAGCCCAAAACGCCGGTCTCAAGCAGGAGGCTCAGGTAGCCGTTGTCCGTGATGATCTCTTCGCGAAAAAGGCGCGTGTAAGGAAGCGTTTTGTATCCCACGCCGATGACCAGGTATTGAGGATGATCCTGGATGATGGCAAGGACGCGCGTCCAGGTCTCCGAGCGGCCGCTGGAGGCGAGGTTCGGGTCCGAGAAGATCTGGGCCAGATACCCCAGGCGGGCGTTGACCAGGTAGCCCCACAATTCCGGCGTGTAGAACCACAGCACGCCGAGAGGGACAGCGAGCGCCAGCAGCAAAACCGCACCCCGGCGGAAGCGCGCCTTTCCGGTGATGAGGGCAAAAGCCAGAAGGCCAGCGGCGACGTTTCCCCAGGAGCTCCGCGAAAACGACACGAAGACGGCGAGGCTGAGGATGGGGATCAACAGTAGCAACCAGGGTCGGGCGATTCCGATCACGCGTTCCTGCCGGGTGAGGAAAGCAGCGGAAACGATCAGCAGGAAAAATCCGCAGAGGTTGGCAAAGCTGGAAGCCTCGTAGATGACGCCCTGCGCGCGCCGCAGCACTCCCGACCCGAGCCAGATGTACTGGTCGGCGGCGGGATGCGGAAGCGCGATGGGCCAGTAGAAATCAACGATCCCGTAAGCAGCCGAGAAAGTCGCCGCGGTCAGAAGGATGGGAAGGAGCCCGCGCTCCGCGCGTCCTTCCCGAGCCGGCGCGCCGCCCCGTACGAGCAGATAAATCAGCGCGGCCTGGGCCACCAGCAGCCAGCGGAACGTGCTAGCATTTCCAACTTCGACACTCGAGAACCAGAACGCAAAGGGCAGGGACAACGCTGTCGCGGCGAGAAAAAGTCCAAGCCCCTTGGCGATGGGATCGAGTTGAAAGCGGAAATCAGGAAGCCGGGCAAGAACGATGGCGAGGCCGATAGGCGCGAGGAAAGTGGAAACGTAGATCGGCGTTTCCCCGAAGCGCGAGAAGAAGAACGGCGGAAGAACTATGAGAATCACCAGGAACACCACGACGAACACGAGCGGGCGGTGAATCGACACTGCGGCAAACACGGCCAGCAGAAAGGCGCCGGCCGCGGCCGCCATCAGGGTAGGGCTTGCGGCCAGCACCGACGCCAGCCAGCCGGCGATGATTGCCGCCGGTGCGAGCGCCATCCATATCCAGGGGCTCCGAAACTGTTCGGCGGCAAGAAAGCGCTTCATGATTCTTCGTCCACAAGCAGGAGCAGTTCCCCGCGACGGGGCAGTCCGAGGAGGATCAGCGTGCCCGCGAGCACCAGCAGGTTCCACGCTGCGGGCCATGACTCCCAATGCCCGGAAATTCCGGCCCAGCCAACCAGGGGCAAGCAGAGGACCAACGCTCCCAGGAGGAGCAGCAGCATAGTTTTGCCCGTTGCCGGAGCCAGTTCCTCGCGATAAAGAAAGTAGAGGAACGAAGCGGTCATCACGACTTCCCGCACCAGGTCGGCAATCGCGCTCCCGGCAGCGCCCAGGCGCGGGGCAAGAAGAAATCCCAGGGCAATGCTGAGGACCAGGCCCAGTGCGAGGGTTCCCAGGTAGGCGCTGCGTCGCCGCGCGGCGACGAACACATAGAACAGGACGGTGTTGACAAAAACAAAAGGAAGCGCCGGGGCGAGGATTCTCAGCAAGTCTGCCGCCGGGGCCAGGTTCTGGCCGAACGTCCAGCGCAGAAGGTGAGGCGCGACAAGCCAGACCGCCAGCGAGCCGAGCGTGGTAAACAGGAAGCAGTGCTTGAGGAGGCTTTCAACATAGGCGTTTCCCCGCGCCGAGGGAGTTTGGAGCAGCCGTGAGAGCCGCGGGAACAGCACTGCCATCAGGAGCGACGCGCACAGGAACGTGCCGATCACGAACCATGCGGCGGCTTGAAAACGGCCCAGCCCCTCGTTGGGCGTGAAGATGCCCAGGATCAGGACATCGAGCCGCAGGTTGAGGGCCTGCAACATGGCCGTCAGCCCGATGGGGGCCGCGGCCGCGATCATGCCCCGGAGAAAACGGCTGTCCCAGCCGGTGTATCCGCCGGGTGGAAATTGGCGGTGCAGGATGCGCCAGGAAAGCCAAGTCTCCGCGGCTTGTCCCACCAGAAAAGACGCGACGACGAGCGGAGGGCCGAGCTTACATCCCAGCGCGGCGCCGGCGCAGGCGACCACCAGAAAGGCGTTGGCGAATTGGACCAACGCGATGTACTGCATCTGCTCGAAAGCTTTGAAGACGGCCATGTAGGCCAAGGAGAATGTCTGGAGGACGGCCCGGGCCACGAGCACATAGAGGAACAGCCGCCGGCCATCGTCGCGCACGGTCCATTCTCCGAAGCCCACGGTAAACAGCACGACCCCCAACACCAGAGGAAGTTTCAGCCAGTGGAGATTCCAAAAGGTGCGGGGGAGCAGGCCCGGCTGGGCGGCCAGATTGCGCGTGGTCAGCAGGTGAAGCCCGAAATCCGGCACCAGGACGAGCACGCTCGCGAGCGACAGGGCATAGCCGTATTGGCCGAGCGCCTCGGCGCCAAACCGGCGCGCCACGAGAAGTGCCATGACCGCTGTGGCCACCCGCGATACCGCCTCGCCGCCAAAAATCGCCACGGTGTTGAGGAGCGTCCGGCGCGGGAGTGTCTGGGTCAGCGTTGCCATCGAGCCTTTCAGGACTGATGCACGTCCACGGGTTCGTCCTCCGGAATGAAGCCGGAAGTCTCCGGCTGCATTTCGCGCAGGCTTTCCAGGGTCAAGGCCGTTCCCGTCAACAGGGTGAAACTTAACAGCAGGCCGAGAAGCGTGTTGAGCAGGGGTCGTGGCCGCGTCGGCCGCTCGGGAACGAGCGCGGGAGCCACCTGCTTCAGGTCCTGGGACTTCGCGCTGACGGTCACCGAAGCGTTGCGGTAGTCGCGACTGGCGGCTTCGAATGCCTCGCGCGCCAGCGAATAGTCCTGCTCCACCTTATCCATCTCGCTGCGCAGCCGCGTGGTCTCGCCGAGCAAGCGGCTGGTCTCGGCGTCGATTTCCGCGAGTCTCGTACTCGCCTGTTTGATTCCGGCCTGCGCGGAAGCGGCGGTGGCGGAGGTCTCGGCGAATTGCCGGCGGAGCTCGTCGTGAGTGGTGTTCAGCGCCTCTTCCGTGCTCGAGAGCACGCCCTGGGAATCCAGGTTCATTTTCTCTGCGGCGCGCTCCAGAAACCGGTCGGTGGTGATGCTCTTCTTGAGCTGGTAGGTCCGCGGCTCGTTGCCAAGCGCCGTTTGCAGGGATTTGGCCCGCTCCTCGTTCTGCGCCAGCGTCAGGCGAAGTTGTTCGAGCTGATTGGAGATTTGTTCCTTCTGGCTGAGGCGAATGGCGAGTTGGTTCTCCCGGTCCTCGATGCGGGCCTTCTCACTCACCTGCAGACGGTTTGCGGCGGCCTCCGTCGCGCGGAGCGCGGCTTGGTCGAGCCGCTGCTTGAGAAAATTCTGCGTGGCCTCGGTATCGCTGGCGTTCATCCGGTTGTTGTACTCGACGGCGGTCCGGGCCAGATCATTGGCGAGGTCGGCGGCGAGCCGCGCTTCAGGGAACTCCACCGAAATCTCGAGCAGTCGCGTGGCCTTGGGGATGCTGACGTCCAGATAGTTCTTCCGGCGAAACTTTTCCGGCGTCAGGTTGTAAGGCGGCTGGTCGAGATGGAACCGTTCGAGGGCCTTCGCCACCAGTTCGTCGTTGTCCACGAACGGCACGAAAGTCGGCATGGCGAATTGCCACATCTGGCCCTGCGGGGTCGTGGCGATCTTCGAATCGGAGACCAGTACGTAAGTTGTGGCGCGATAAGTCTTCGGCAGAAGCAAGCTGATCGACAGGACCGCCAAGCCGCCCAGGGCCGTCCCCGCCAGGATCCAGCGCGCGTGGCACCGCAGCCTCCGGATTCGTCTGGCCAGCTTTCGATCGTCGTCATATTCCATCATGGTTAAGCTCGAAGCCTCCGGCGGCTTCTCTCCTTCCGGATCAGTAGGCGTTGGGGTGGAAAAAGGATTTTGTCACTGTCCACAGCAGGATTTTAAGGTCCAGCTCGATACCCCAGTTCCGCACGTAGTAAAGGTCGTGTGCCAGGCGCTCGCGGATCGACGTGTCGCCCCGCCAGCCATTCACCTGCGCCCAGCCCGTGATTCCGCATTTCACGTAATGCCGCAGCATGTAGTCGGGAATCTCCTGCCGGAAGCGCTCGATAAAATACGGGCGCTCCGGCCGGGGGCCGACGATGCTCATGTCACCCTTCAGTACGTTGAGGAACTGGGGGAACTCGTCCAGGTTGCTGCGGCGCAGCCAGCGGCCGAGCGGCGTGACATGCGGCTCCTCGGCGGTCGTCCAGTGCGTTTCGGGATCGAGCGCGCCGCCCGCGCGCATGGTGCGGAATTTCAGCATTTGGAATTTCTTCCCGTTCAACCCCACGCGCTCTTGCAAGAAGAACACGGGGCCGCGTGAGGTCAGCTTGATGAGCAGTGCGAGCGCCAGGAAAATCGGCGAGAACATGATGAGCACCGCCAGCGAGACGGCCACATCAAAAGCGCGCTTCAGCACGACGTACCCCAAGAGTTCCGTGGGATAGAGGTGGACGTTGATGAGCGGGATGCCGGCCAGGTTGTACACCTGGGTCGCGCTCTGGACCAGCGGGAAGAGGTCGGGAACCAGGCGGACGTTGATTCCGCGCGCCTCGCAGGCGTCCACCAATCGCGCCGTCAGGGCGCGCGCGTCTCCCGGCAAGGCCAGGATGACATCGTCCACGCGCGTCGCCGCGACCGTGGCGAGGAATGCTTCGAAAAACTGTTCCTCGGCTGCGTCGCCGCGCTCGCGGAGTTCCAGTTGCTCAACGATGCGGTAACCATAGTGGGCGCGTTGCGCGATTTTCTGCGATAGACGGCTGCCATTTTCCGGCGTCGTCACCAGCAGCAGGTTCTTGATGTTGCGGCCTCGGCGTCGAAGCTCGCGCAGAAGCAGGCGGACGGCTACTCGCACGGCGCTCATTGCCAGAAACGTGGCCGCCGCAAAGCGCAACAGGAAGAACGGTGTGGGTTGGAGCGCGGGCACGAAATGCGCCAGCGCTTCGAGCACCACCAGCCCCGCCAGGGTCACCTTGACGACGATGCCGAGGTCGGCGAACACCGTGGCCATCCGTCGCGAGTGATACATGCGGAAGTACCACAGCAGGGCGAGCCAGACTCCCAGCACCCAACCCAGCGCCAGGACGCGTTCCGAGGAAAAGACCGCGCGCCCGCCGGGGTTCGCTGCCGCCATCTCCAGTTCCAGGTGGAGAATCGCCAGGTAACAACAAGCCGTGATGGCCAGGTCAAAGCAGGCCAGATAGGTGTCAATCAGAATAGCTCGCACGTCAAACATGCCTGTCCTCAAAAATCCTCAATCGCTCGGCGGCTGAAATCGGCACCGTCGTTGCTTCGCCGCGATACGCCTCCCTAGCGGATGTCGCCCGCAGCAGTCGCTCCCAGCGCGGGAGTTCCCAGCCGTAGCGCAACCCCGAAACCAGGTGAAACTTGATTCGGCCGAGAACATGCCGCGACTGCTTCAGGCCCGCGGCCAGGCGCGAACTCATGCGCGGGCTGGCTGCCTCGGTGCCCCGGTTCGGCCGATGAAAGGGAAGGAGCCGACGCCGCAGCGCTTGCCGCCACGCCGCTGAGTCCGCAATGAATTCGCGACGGAGAAACAAGCTGAACTTGTTTCCCATAAAATTCTCGAGCGCGCAGTCGCGCCCGTACCTCTCGACCCAGAGGGCCATCGCCTGGGGCGTGCTTTGCCGAATCCAGTCGGCCAGCGCGGCGGGGATGCTCGCGCCGAACAGTTTCGTCGCCAGCGTGAACACGACACCCGTCGCCTGCGGCAATCCCGAGTCGCCCTCGGCGCGCGCCACGAACCGGCGCCAGAACAGCTCGTCGCAGGCACGGCGGTCGAGGAAATATGCGATCTCCAGCAGCGTCGAGAGCCGGCACCAAAAATCAAAGATGTGCCGAAGCGCGTGAAGGACCTGGAAAATCAATCCATCTTCATTCGCAAGAACGGGGAAGCGAAGTCCCTGCCGGTGATGCAGCCGCGTCCGGTCAAGAGTGGTCTTGAGAGACGGGGCGAGAATCGCCTCGGGACCCGGATTCCAGAGACGCAGGTGGAGCTCCAGGCGCCGAGGCAAGGCCGCCGAGTACAGATCGTCATCCGACGCCGGGATGCGCAACGGGCGCGCGGAGTGGAAATACACCACCGGGCGGCTTTCGCCCCGAGTCTGGCGGACATAGGACGCTGCGCGGAGGGCCTGCTCCGCTCGCGCTAGAGACTCCGGGGCGATCAAGTAGTCAAAGTCGGCCTGGGTCCGCAGGGAGGCATCGGGAGAGTATTCGGGAATGAGCGCGAAGCCTTTCAGCACCGCATAGCGGACGCCGGCATTCTCGAAGCCGCGGTTCAGGGCAGCGAATTCCTCCGTCATGGCCGCAACACGAAGGTTCTGGTCCGCCTGGTTACGTTCCAGTCGCACCCGGACCTCAGGCGGCAGGACATGTTCTTCACTGCGCTCCTGAAGAGTTCGGAGGAAGTAAAGCGCGATACCGCTCGTGTGCAACCACGGCAGCGTGGCCGCCCAGCTTTTTCGGCTCCACGACTGCAAGCCCGCCAGGTCCGATTCGGCAGGCCCCGCCACAGGCAGGCAGTCGATGATCTTGCGGGCCAATCCGCGATTCACGCTCGAGCCTCCAACAGGTTGTGTGTCTTCAGCAGGCTGTGCAGGAAAACCGCCGCCACGCCGGGGTCGCGCCCATAAGCCAGGCGATAAGCGGGCAGGCTGCCGAGCGCGCGCGCGATCGCATCGCCTTCAGGGTTCACTCGGCCGGTGGCGCCGGGCAATCCTTCTTCGCGCAGGCGGCGCAACAACTCGCGCGTGGGCAGCAGAGTCAAGCGCGGCACCTCCGAAGTCTCCCGCTCGAGAAATATCGAGAGAACGGGCGTGACGCTCCCGGCCGGGGCATGGCGCAGCGCGTGTTGGTCCGGGACCAGGAGAGCCTCACCCTGGCAGTTGAGCGGTCGTAAAGCCTTTGACCGTTCCGGAATAAACTCTGCCGCCGCACGCCGGAAAACCGCCGGCCAGAACTGGCCCCAGGCCCGCACGCGACCGGCCTCGATCTCGATGAACGCGGCCTGGTCGGAGTGAAACTCCAATCCGAGTTTTGCTGCCAGGTAGCTGGCGGTGGTTTTCCCGCACTGCGACGGGCCGAAGAGCAGAAGGCCTTCTCCCCCCAGGGCCACGCACGCGGCGGAAACTTGCGTCAAGCGCAGAGCCGATGCCGAACTCTGGAAAAGTGCGGCGAGAAAGAAGCAGGAAAAGGCGGCTTCGTCCGCCGCCAATTTTTCCGGGATGTACCCCACTGCTTGGCGCATATCCAGATCGGCGGCGAGAAAGCAGCGCTCCCCGAAGTGCACCAAGCGGAGGCCCTCGCCCGCCAGGACATTAAGCTCCGGCCATTCGGTCGTGGCGTGCTCGTCGGTCTCGCTCACGACCCGCCAGAGAAATTCCGCGTGTTCAGGCGAGGCGACGCCGTAAGGATCGAAGGCCCGCCGCGCGTGCCGAAGGACCGTCGCGCTGTTCGTCTCCAGAGTCAGCGTTCGACCCATCACGCGCAAGGCGGCGTTAAGCGGCGTGGGCGTAAAGCGGCAAAGACGGTCTTCACGCGCCGCGAGGTTCAGCATCCTCTTCATCACCCGGCCGGTGGTGGCAGTCACGTTCATGCGCTCTCACAGAAATGCTCGAGCGCGCCCGCAATCGTCTGGGGATTTCCCCCATAGCGCAGCAGCGCGCACTGGACTCCCAGCAGGCTGCGAATGGTCTCGCGCTGGGAGTTCATGGCCGCGGGGTCTTCCGCCAGCAAGCCTTCCTCGAAGCGCGCGGCGGCCTCTTCCCGGGGAATCTCGCTCAACTTGAAACCTGCGCCGACCTCTCTCTCCAGCAGGACCAACCAGCGCGGCTCGCAGCGAGGAGCGCGGCGCACGCCGAAGACTTGCGTCGGGTCAACCTCGAAAGCCAGCTCGCCATTCATCGCCACGGCGGGTTCGAGCGCGGCGAGTTCCGGGAAAAACGCCGCGGCGTCGGGCAGGAGTTTCAGCGGATTGGACAGGCTCCAGGCCAGCAGTTGCCCGTCGCGCCGGGAGAAATATGTCCATTCGTCCGCAAGAAAGGCAAAGCCCCGCTGGGCGAGCGCCAGGGTGAGCGTGGACTTGCCCGCCCCGGAGTCTCCGGCGAGGATCAGCCCGTGGCCGTTCCGCGCCACGCAGCCGCAGTGCAGCGCCGTGACTCCCACCGACCCGCCAATGACACCCAGCAGGAGCGGGAAGATCATCCTCTGCCAGTAGAGCCGGTCAGCAGCCGTTTGCGGCGAGAATCGCCCGATCGCGCGCCGCCCGCGGAGATCTATCAGCAGCGCGTTCTGGGCATCGAAGCCAGCGAATACCAGGTGATCCAGCCCTCGCAGGTAAGGCATCTCGGAGCCCGGACGGCTTTGCGCCGCCGGGTCGACCCAGAGACGCAGGTGGAGATCGGGCTGGGGTGGTTCATTCTCAATCAAGGGAAAACTCTCCCGCGCCCAATCCAGCAACGCGCCGGAATTCGTCGAGATTTCACAGGCTGCTCCAGCCAGGAGGAAAGACTCCTGCAAAGGCGTTTCCGGCGCCGATTTGAAGGCCGCTCCGAAGGTCATGCTGATTTGCTTCGTCGTTCTGAATGCCGAATCCGGCGACAAACCGGCGCCCACGTTCCGGCGCCTCGCCGGGCCGGAGACGAACTCAGATTAGCGGCGCAGTGAGTTGGGGGTGTCAGACCGCTGTAGAGGATTTGTAAAAAAATGAATGGAGCCGCGGTGTCTCTCTACCCTGTCGAGCGCACACTCTCAGCCATTTCGAGGAGGTCCTATCAGCGGGGGACCCTGAGCGGCAGGGTAAGTTCAAACGTGGCGCCTTCGCCGGCCGGGCTCTCCGCGCGGACGTTGCCGCCATGGTCCTGAACGATCTTCTGGACGACGGCGAGCCCCAGGCCGGTGCCGTGGGTCTTTCCGTAGCTCACGAAGGGACGGAACAGCTTGTCGCGGATGGCTTCGGGAATCCCCGGCCCATTATCAATGACGCGGATTTCTAGGCCCTGCGGCGTTTGCCGGGTCTTGACTTCGATCCTGCCGGTGTCAGGAGGGGCGGCCTCGCAAGCGTTCAGCAGCAGGTTTTGGAAAACGCGTTGCAGTTTCTTGGGGTCAAACCAGCCTTGGGTCGGTCCCTCGCACGTCAGGGTGATGCTGACCCGCCGAAAATCCGGCTGCGCCTGGACGATTTGAATGGCGTTCTTGAGGGTGTCTTCGACGTTCGCGAAGACCATCTGCAGGGCATCGCGGGCGCGGGAGAATTCCAGCAGCGAGCCGATCAGCTCGGTCATCTGGTTTACGGCCACGCGAATTTCCTGGTACAGATCTTTTCGTTGCGGTTCGTCGAGGTTGCTCTCCGCCAAGAATTCCGCGTAAGCCAGGATGGCGGTCAGAGGGTGCCGGAGGTCGTGAGAAATCGAACTGGCCATCCGCCCCATGGTCGCCAGGCGCTCGGCATGGAGGAGCTCTTCCTGGGTCTTCTGGAGACTCTGGCGCATGCGGTCGAAGGCGCCGGTCAGCTCCGCAGCCTCGTCGCGGCCACGCGCCGCGAGCGGATAGCCGAAGTCGCCCTTTTCCAGCGCGCGAACGCCGGCCACGAGATCGGCCAGCGGCCGCGTGAAGGTGTGTGAGATCAGAAAAACCAGCGCCCCTCCCGCCAGAACTGCCGCCAGTCCCACGGCGATGAGCGCGCGGTTAAGATTGCTCAGGAACCGGGTCGCCTGGTCGAAAGACTTCAACACGTTCAGCCGAACGAGCGGCGTGGCGCCCGGGTTCAGCTCGAGCGAAGTGGCAAGGAATCGCTCCTCGCCCAATTGCAATTCTTCCGGCCCGGGAACCGGGTGGTTGGAAGCCGGGCCGATTTGGCGTGTGAGCTCTCCTTGCTGGCTCGCGGGAAGCGTGCTCACGACGAGCGTGTCGCCGTAGCGGAACGCGACTTCGCTGGAAGCGACGCGGCTCACCTCCGCGGCCACCCGGTCGTCGATTTCGTAGCCCACGGCCAGAACGCCCAAGGGCAGGTTGTCTTTTGCAGAGCCGAAATAGATGGGCTGGAGGAAGACTTCGTAAAGATGACCGTTGCCCAGCCACCAGTCGCGCCGCTCGCCGCGCTCGAGCGAATGGCGGAGCAATTCCTGGGCATCACTGCGCGGGACGCTGGGAGCGACCGTGTGGAGGGCGACGACGCGCCCGGCTCGGTCCGCCAGAACAAACAGGTCGCTGCCCCCCAGCCGCCAGAAGTCGGCGGAAGCGTCCTGAATGGTCGCCGCGTCCTCGGTGGTCATCAGCGCTTTCAGGCTGGGCAAGTTGGCGAGCAATTCCGCCACGCGGGCCAGAGTGACTTCGCGCTGGCGCTGGAAGTTTTGAAACGTTCCGACGGAATTGCGCAGGGCTTCAAAGATCTGGGCGCGGACCTGCAGCCGCACCCGGTGCCGCACGATGAGCAGCGTGACCGAGGTGAGCGCGGTCGTAATCGCGATGAGCGAAAGGAGGAATTTGGTCCGCAGTCGATACCTGACCATCGCTGGCTTCTCGCACCTTTAGAAACGCCGCCCTGGTCGACGCCCCGCCCTCGGGCTAAGGAACGAACTTGTATCCCGCCCCGTGAATCGTTCGGAAATGACTTGGATGCGCAGGATCGCTTTCGAGTTTCTGCCGCAGTTTCAGAAGGTGGTTGTCCACGGTGCGCGTGGAGGGGTAACACTGGTAGCCCCATACTTCATTTAATAGCTCGTCGCGGGAAATCACGCGCTCGGGATTCTGGGCGAAGTATTTCAAGATCTTGAACTCCTGCGGCGTGAGGGTGACGGGCTTGCCGCCGCGGACCACCTCCATCTTGGAGAAATCCACGGCCACGTCGTCGAAGGAGTACTGGTCGCCGACCGCCGGGCGGCTGGCGCGGCGCAGCACGGCGCGCACCCGCGCCAGCAGCTCGCGCGGGCTGAAAGGTTTGGTCACGTAGTCGTCGGCGCCCAGCTCCAGGAGCAGGACTTTGTCCACCTCGTCCGTCGTCGCGCTCACAATAATGATGGGGAGGGAAGGCGCTTCCTTTTTGATGTCGCGGCAAACGTCCCGCCCGGGCACGCCCGGCAGCTTCAGGTCGAGCACCACCAGGTTGGGAGCAGCGGCGCGAAAGGCTTCGAGGCCCGCTGTCCCCGTGGCAGCGATCTCGAGCCGATAGCCTTCGGACTCGAACAGGCGTTTCAGGGCCTTCTGGATCGCGCGGTCGTCCTCGATAACCAGGATTTTTTCCATGGCGCAGCCCGCTCTTGTCGTCAACCGATTCCGTCGCCACACCGGCGGTCTCGAGACAGCCGGGAATCTCCGTTCCTCTCCTTGGCGCGGTTCATAGACTATACCAATTCCACCGCCCAGGCTAGGCGGCTCAGACGCGGCACAGAACGTCCAAAACCCCGCCACTTCGGGACAAACCAAACCTTTACAAACCCTCAACAGTCCGGCGACGCCTTCTCATTCAGCCTGTGCTATTAGAATTAGACGGCAGGGCGCAACAAAAACGTGTGCCGGACCGCCGCGGCTGCTCGTGAAAGTAGCGCGCGGCCGGGGGGAGATGTCGATGAAGGAGCTGAGATCCATGACCGAATGTGTCGAGCGTCCCACGAGGTTCTTCGTCATTCTTTTTTCGATCGTGCTGGGGTTGGGAGTGTCGAGACTGCCGGCCAGTGACTCGTCCGCGCCGGCTGCTGGAGCCGCGGCGGCGGCTCCTGCCGCCGGTCAACCCATTCCGGTCGCGGCGGCGCTGGGAGTGGCGTTTGTTGAAGGCTCGACCTCCAGCTTGATCGTGGAGCGGGATGGGAAGAAATACCTGGTGGACGTCTCGGCACGAACCATCACGGAGGTGCAAGCCTCGCCGGGTGCATCGGCTCAGGCGCTAAAGCCGGCGGAATCGTCCTCAGCCGCCCAGCAGGCGCCTGCGCCCGCCCAGGCGGCCGAGAAAGAGAAACCCAATATCTACGAACCCGGTGATGATTATGTTTTCAGCCTGCCCACCGGCCGGCGTCTTGCCCGCCATGGGTTCTATATCAACTTCAATCACCGCTTTGCCTTCGACCCCGCGTTCTCAGGACCGGCGCGCGGAGGCGCGCTGCTCGGGCTGGATGGTTTCGCCCTCCCCTCGTTTGGTTTCCGCTACGGAGTGACGGATAAGTTTTCCGTCAGCATCTACCGCTCGCCCACGTTCATCGCCCGGCCGATTCAGTTGATGGCCGCATACAATTTTTCGGATGAGCGCGACGGCCACCTGCTCAACAGCGCCTTCCGGTTTTCGGTGGAAGGCCAGAACGATTTCGCCAAAAACTTTACGGCAAATTTCGAGGGAATCTTCTCGCGCAGCATTACGCGGCGCGCGCAGATCTACGTGGTCCCGACGGTTTCGTTGAACAACCACCGCCTGTTCTTCCCGGTCTCCTACCGGAGCAAGGCCATCCCCGATCTGCCGGGCTATAACAGCTTCGCGCTGGGTGTGGCGGGCGCGGTGGACATTCGCCCCACCGTGGCGCTGATCGCGGAGGTCAACCCCACGCTGGTGGGCGGGTGCGAACTGGGGATCCATCGGCCCGCTTACGCCTTCGGCATTCAGAAAAAAATCTGGCGGCACGCCTTTACGTTCGGGTTTACGAACAGCCCGGGGACGACCGTTTCCCAGCGCTCCGGCACGCGCGCGGCGTACCTGAATGAACCTTCGGGTGACACGCCCGGCGGATTGTTTATCGGCTTCGATCTGACCCGCCAAATCTATTGAGGCTCCCGGTGAGCACCATTGTGGCCAGTCGTGTGGTTTTGTTCCCCACAGAAACACGTACGGGGGCATTCGAGAGTTGGCGCGCGCTCGTCGCTGAGCGCCGCGTGGACCGCATCGCGCTGGCCCTAGGACTCTGCGCCGTACCGTTTTCGATCGCGGTCGCGGAAACTTTCCTCGCTATCGCCCTGCTGGCAAGAGTTGTGCGAATCGCACGCGGGAAGGAGGTGCTCCAGCTCCCTCGCATCTTCTGGTTTTGGCTGCCCTGGACGGGGCTGGAAATCCTTCT
>Ga0315284_10000766_pt1 | contig 44151 bp, 33 predicted proteins | sample YL17G09_16_MG_FD_203696 | JGI IMG/M metagenome (GOLD analysis project Ga0315284, IMG submission 203696) | Sediment microbial communities from Yellowstone Lake, YNP, Wyoming, USA - YL17G09_16 | ecosystem: Environmental > Aquatic > Freshwater > Lake > Sediment | place: USA: Wyoming | collected...
GACGATGATGACGATTTCGAGCCTCGTCCCGATGGCGTGCCCATAGAGATATTCCCGAAGTTGCGTTCAACCTTCTTACTCTTGCATTCGGGGCATTTCAGGCTTTTTCTGTCGTCGTTGACCTCGAAATATTTTTCGAATTCGCATCCGCAGTCAACGCAATAGAAATCATATACAGGCATCATCGGACTCCGCTCATGTTAATTCAGTACTTCTAAATGAAATTATATCATTATGATGACGATAGTATCACTTGAAGCAATTGGGAACACAATCAGCAGCGAACATTAACCTCGTAATGCTTTAATATTCTCGGCAACCGAACCTTTCCCTTTGAAAACAGAATTCCCGGCAACAAGAATATCCACGCCAATCTCTCGAAGTTTGACAGCATTGGTGGAATCCACTCCGCCGTCAACCTCAAGGAGACAATCCGGATTCTCCACATCGATAAACTCCCGCGCCATCGCGATTTTGTCATCTATCAAATCAATGTATTTTTGTCCTCCCCATCCGGGATTCACAGTCATTATCAACAAAAGATCGATCATGGGGATTATCTCCTCGAGTGTAATAAGAGGAGTTGCCGGATTCAGCGACACCCCGGCTTTAATACCGGCATCTTTTATGATTTGTATCGCTCTATGTAAATGCGATTCCGCCTCCTGATGAATCGTCAGGTATGATGGTTTCACGTTGATGAATTTGCTCAGATGTTTTATCGGATTCGAAATCATGAGATGTACATCAAGCGGGATTTTATTTTCATCCGCGACTTTTTTTAAATCAGCGATGACACCGGGACCGATGGTTATATTGTCCACAAAATGACCATCCATCACATCCACATGTATTAAATCGGCTCCTCCTTTTTTCGATGCTATTATCGCATCAGCGAGTCTCGATTGATCCGCTGAGAGAATCGATGGTGCAATCATGATTTTCTTGCTCATGCGAAACTCCGGATGAAAAAGGTTTTCGATGCACCTTTCATTATGCCTTTAAATTCCTCACCATGCAAAGATTTATTAATGGGGTGCTAATCCGCACCATAGCGGCGGTCACGCGATTGATAAATTCTTATCGCATCAACGAGTTTAAGGCGATCGAAATCGGGCCAGTAGATTTCTGTCACATAGATTTCAGTGTATGCAAGCTGCCAGAGCAGGAAATTAGAGATTCGCATTTCGCCTGATGTTCTTACGAGTAAATCCGGGTCGGGTGCATCCCAGGTCTGGAGATATTTCTGGAAGATTCCCTCGTTTATATCATCAGGATTGAGATTGCCATCTTTAATCGCGTTGGCGATTCGTCGTACCGCTTTTACTATCTCCCATCGACCGCTGTAGCTGAGTGCGAAATGCATATTCAATCCGGTATTTTTCGATGTCAGCTCGACCATCTCATCAAGACGCGCAACCAGGGTTTGGGGAAGATCCTCTACGGAACCTATTATCTTGATTCTAATATTCCGCTTGTGCAGATTCATTAATTCTTCGACCGCTGCACGTTCGAAAATCTGCATCAAACCATCAATTTCAGTCCACGATCGATTCCAGTTCTCTTTCGAGAAAGCATAGAAAGTGAGATATTGTATCCCTTTACCGGGGATTGCAAGTTCATTTAAATCAAGCGAACCCTCCACAACCTCTCTCAGGGATTTAACTCCGGCACGATGACCCTCGAGACTGTGCTTCTCATGATCCTTCGCCCATCTACGATTGCCATCCATTATGAATGCGATATGAGCTGGCATATGGGTCAAATCCAAACCTTCAATCAGCGAGGGATTCGCACGGAACAGGTTCTTCTCCTTCATTTCATTATCAACCGAAACAACCGTTTTGGCTGCATCCGATGCGGCAGCTGAAATTTCTGATTTTATCGCTTTCAGGTCGGTCATTAGATTACACAAACTTCATGAATTAGAATACCAAAGACTGAATCATAATAAAAGCTCCAAGTGAAAAAATGGGGACAGTCCCAAATCGACAAATCGCATGCATCAAGACAGTAAGCAAAGTGTGACTCGTAGAACGAGCAAAGAAACTTAATGTTTGTGGACTGTCCCCATTTCTTCCTTTGCATTCTTTTTTCAGCGATCACACTTAATAAAACTGCGCCTGCCCCCATTTTTTCACTGCATTATCTCTTCCTCTTTCTTGAGAATAAGCTTATCCATTTTATCAATATATTCATCGGTGAGTTTCTGTACCTTTTCAAGCCCCTCCTTCATCTCATCCTCGCTGACCTCGCCCTCTTTTTCCATGAGCTTGATGAAATCATTCGCCTCCCTGCGCAGATTGCGAATTGAAACCTTGCCGGTTTCAATATGATTCTTCGCTATTTTTACCAGCTCCTGACGTCTCTCTCTCGTTAAAGGCGGGATATGAAGGCGGATGATGCTGCCATCGGAATTTGGCGGAAGTCCAAGGTCCGATTTCATTATTCCGCGCTCGATATTTGATAGCTGCGATTTGTCAAACGGCTTGATAACTATCGTATGAGGGTCGGGTACCGCGAAAGATGCCACCTGGTTGAGAGGCATGTTCTGACCGTACGCCTCCACTATCACTTTATCCAGAATCGCCACATTCGCCCGTCCAGTCCTGATCCGGTTTAGCTCCTGACGAGTCGCGTCGAGGCTCGTCTCCATCTTCTTCTTCGTTTCCGCAAGCTGTTCATCTATCATTTGTTGATCATCCTTTCATATCCAAACTCATGCGGCAAGTCACGCTTGCCTTAATCGCACAGTCAGGTTTTTACAAGCGACATTTTCCCTTTGTTTCTGAGCACTTTACCGAGCATGCCCGGTTCGCTCATTTTATATACAATTACCGGAATATTGGAATTTTTCAATAGTGAAAAAGCCGTTAAATCCATGATCCCCAGTTCCTTCGCGATTGCCTCATCATAGGTGAGAACATCATATCGTTTAGCCTTCGGATATTTAAACGGGTCTTTATCATACACACCATCGACCTTGGAGCCTTTCACAAGCGCCGATGCCCCAATCTCAAGAGCTCTTAATGCCGCTGCCGTATCGGTCGAAAAATAAGGATTACCAGTCCCGCCGGCGAATATTACAACATCACCTTTCTCCAGCTTTCTTATCGCTTTATCTCTTTTAAATCGTTTCGCGATGCCCTCCACTTTAAACGCGCACATCACATGCGCTTCGACTTTGTTCAATCGTATTGCCTCTCTCAGCATCAGAGCGTTTATTACTGTCGAAAGCATGCCTATATTGTCGGCGGTGACCCTATCGAGGTTCATCCCCTCGCTCATCCGAGCTCCTCTTATTACATTTCCGCCGCCTATAACCACGCCGATTTGAAATCCTTCCGACACCGCTTTGGAAATCTCACTCGCGATAAATTCAAGCGTTGAGGGAAATGATTTCCCCGGAAATTTCTCCCAGAGCGCTTCACCACTTAGTTTCAGCAATATGCGTTTGTATGTTTTTGAGCTCATAAATTTCCTACTCGATGGCTTTATCACAGATCCAATCGATTTGTAACAGATTCAAATTTTTTATTATATAACTACAGGGAAAGTAAATAAAGTGGGGGATACTCATGAATTCATCCCTGCTAATCGCCTCCGGTCACTTTACACTAAATCAAGGTTCTGATAAAATACGTTTTCGGGTGGGCGTATAGCTCAGTTGGTTAGAGCGCGTCCCTGATAAGGACGAGGCCGCTGGTTCGACTCCCGCTACGCCCACCATTATTCTAATTGAAAAATCTTCCTCTACCAATCACCATCAGTCGTTAGAAATTTTGCTGAAATAGCTAAAAAGATACATATAGATTAAAGTGAAAAAAAACCGATTAATGCTTGACATATGTTTAGTTTTATGGATAATTATTTAAAATGATAATGCTGAGAGATAAAAAAAATAAATCTTAAAATGGGGTTTTAAAAAAGAATAAATATCTCGTACTACCATGGGAATTACGAAAGATAATCAGTTGGAAGTGCAGGAGCTTTATTTCATAACTCATATTCACAATGTGGGCTCCATATTGAAACATGGTATATTATGCCATAATTTAGCTAAAAAGGTTAAGCATGAAACAATTGCTGAGGAAGGGGTTCAAAAAAGGCGTGCAAATAGACCAATTCCAGGAGCAGGCGGTGCCAGACTGCATGATTATGCTAATTTATATTTCAATGCTCGTAACCCAATGATGTATATTGACAGGATAAGGAACAATCACATGAACCTTTGTGTTTTAGGTGTTCATCCCAATGTTATGGGAAAACAAGGGGTTGCAATTGCTGACGGAAATGCGGCGAATGATTTGACCAGATTCTGGTCGTATCCTGATGGATTGAGCAGACTTAATTTTGATAGGATTTTTACTAAAAACTGGAATGATGATAATATAATTATACGTAAAGAAAATAAGCGTTTGATGATGGCCGAAGTGCTTGTACCAGAAAGGGTCGATCCTAGCTATATATTGAGAGCACACATTTCATGTAATGAGGGATTACGTAAACTTATGAATCAGGATTTCAATCTACATGCTTTCATCGATGCAAACATGTTTTTTCAATGATCTTGGTTAGGATTAGATATGATTAAAGAACCAACACTACAAGGTAATCTTTTTGATTCAAAAGCGCAAACCCTTGTTAATACAGTTAATTGCGAGGGCATAATGGGCAAGGGTATAGCTTTAGAATTCAAAAAAAGATTTCCTGAAATGTTTCAAGATTATGTGAAACGTTGCGAACATGGGGAAGTCAGGTTAGGAAAACCTTACCTTTATCGTCATAAAGAGCTCTTTCAGCCATGGATTATCAATTTTCCTACTAAAGACACATGGCGATCGGTGACCAAATTAAGCGATATCATTGCAGGTTTAGAGTACCTTCTAAAGAACTATAAGAACTGGGGTATAACCTCTATTGCTGTACCACCATTGGGATGTGGACTTGGTCAACTTGAATGGAAGGTTGTAGGTCCAACTCTATATCGATATTTAAACAGGATGGATATCCCAGTCGAACTATTTGCTCCTTACGATACATCTTATAAGGAACTTCAACCTGAATTCTTAAAAGAAGCAGGAATCCCAATAGACATCGCAAACAGCTCTATAAATCACAAGTGGATCAAACCATCATGGATTGCCTTAGTCGAAATTCTAAATCGAATTGAGGAGCAACCTTTCCACTGGCCTGTTGGTCGAACAATATTTGAAAAAATTGCTTATGTGGCCACTGAAGAAGGATTACCAACAGATTTGATTTTCGAGAAAAAAAGTTATGGCCCTTATTCATTGGAGACTCCCAAACTCGAGAGTAAACTTGTCAACAATGGATTAATAGAAGTGAGGAAAAAGGGGAAAATGTATGAGTTTAAAGTTGGTAAGACGTTTGCAGATGCTCGAAAAGCTTATGATAAGGATCTTAAGCAATGGGAGAACATCATTAATAAAGTTGTTGATTTATTTATGCGTGTCGATACCGATCTAGCTGAGGTTGTTGCAACCGTTATTTATGCTGCTCGCAGCTTACACCATAATGATTTATCCAAGCCATCTGAAATGGATGTTTTAGAATATATTCGAGAATGGAAAATACGCCGTAAACCTCAGTTTAAAGATGAAGAAGTTGGTCTAACAATCCGTTCCTTAGCAGCGTTTGGTTGGATAGATGTTTTAGCTAGTGATGATCTTCCTGTTCCGGAAGAGGAATTCATTGGTGTTTAATAAATAGAAGCCCCTTCTTTTCAATGAATAAGAATTGATCTCAGTTGGTTAGAGCGCGTCCCTGATAAGGACGAGGCCGCTGGTTCGACTCCCGCTACGCCCACCATTACTTTTGCCATCCCGACTACTTGACATATGTATAGCATCATGCGATAATCATTTCTAAAAGGAGATTTCAATGACTCGCTTCGCATTAACCTTCCAACTAATCGAAAAGATTCTTTCGCTCAACCATTTCGATTATCAAATCCCCTCTGATGACTTCACCTTTCTTGCTATCCGAGGAGCAATCCCCGTCGATCCGAATTCGCACAAGGGCTTTTATAACTCTATAGAGCTCGAACTGAAAGGCGTGGATTGTATTCATTATCGTTGCACAATAATGCAGATATATCAGAAGAAAATCAGCGCATTTAAAGGCAGTACAATGCCGGGGAAATACTGGACAAGCAATCCTTCCAATCCAAATGGGGTGGCAAGACTTCTCGAGGGTCATCACATTTTCAGGCAAGGATTTCACAATCAAAGCGACGAGAGCAGAAAATATGCGGCTTTTCGACAGGTATCGATATTCCCGCTCCTGAGAGCGAAAAAAAATCTCCCGATTTTAAACTGGGATAAAGACACTCTCGATTTCTACAACAAAGGGGATATAAACCTTCATTACGGTAAAACGCAACAAATCGGGAAATGGTCAGCTGGATGTCAGGTGATTACCACCTTAAACTCGATGGACATATGGAGCGAGTTCAAGAATCGTGTCTATACTGGAAGACCTGATTCGAATAAAACATACAGTTATTTTCTATTCGATGGCGCTTATGTCGCCAATGTAGCTCAGGCATCCGATGATTCGCTTGTCAATTACAAAAGAATTCTATGGGGTTCACGCGGAGAAGCTGTTGGATATCTACAAAGCCAACTCATAAAGCTGGGTTATACGGAAATAGGGTCGATGGATAATCAATACGGCAAGCGTACCATGCTGTATGGTGTTATCCCGTTTCAAAAAAAGACATTTGGAAATCAATTTGCTGATGGAATCGTAACTCAGGATATCTGGCGCTCTATGTTTGATGGCGATAAGATGTGATTTTATTTCAATCCTGAAGACATGCGACGCAGCCATAACCCACAACTCGATTCTTGCTTCCGTATGTATCCCCGCTTGTCGCATATCCGATTAATTGTCTTCGCCAGTTGAGACGGTTCGATAAAATTACCATCGCATGTATTCCCTTTATACCGCAAGCTTCTCCCCTCTTGATCCCGGATTCATCGCCTTCAATTATCTTATCTAGCAATGCGGTATCGATGGTTCGTGCTTCGCTATATGGTTTCTCGTGGCTTAGATCGGTTGAAACAAGAACTATCGTTCTCTCATCAATATGCGATTTAACCATGTCCGCAACAAATTTCGCATCCACCGAGCCGGTCAATAATGGAATTATCTCGAAACTTCTCAGACAATGCCTTAGAAAAGGAAGTTGTACTTCGAGAGAATGTTCGCGCTCATGCGCCTGAGGAAGAAACACGGCGCCGGAATCGAGAAATTTTCTCGCGACTCTCGATACCGGAACAGCTCCGAGCGGACACGCGTATTCATCATACAAACCAACACTCACACCTCGAAAAGGTACATAATGCGATGGTCCTATCATTATTATGGTCCAGTTTTTTTCCTGGTCGAGGTCACGGATAATTCGATACCCCATCGCGGCGACCGGTCCCGAATACACATAACCGGCATGAGGAACCATCAAAGCCCGAAGATTGCCCTGAACTTTGGGTGTATCCACCTCACGGCAGAATGTGTCCACGGTTCGTTTTAGATGGTCCGGGTCAGCAGGATAAAAGCCCCCGGCTATACCATAAACCATTTCCCGGCGCCCCCCGCCAATATCCTTTCGATTCATCTCCATAGTTTTAAAAACTGGGGCAGGAACCAGTTATTTGGCACTTTTTTATTCCTTTACCACATTGAAACAGGTTGGCGGAATCTGCATTTTTTCAAGCTTCTCAAACGCACTGTATTTCCACAATTCAACAGCCTCCTGTCCTGTCCCAACTGTTATATCTTTGTCTCTGAAACTCTCAAGGTCATCAAGGGTAAGATAAGTGGCTTCGAGGAAATCACGGGCATTGAACTCTTTAAATACATTCGCGAAATTATCATGGTCAAGCACGAGCGTTAACTTTCCGTCTTTGATTTCGCATTTCAGGATTCTCATTCCCTCCGGAGCTGGACTGACAAGGCTGTCCGACATTGGCTCCGGAGGCGGTGAATAAAGCACCGTAAGCTTAGCCATCGCATCGTTCTCGTTCCCCTCCCATGACATTAATACTGGTACAAGGAATTGCCCGCTTCTTTCAAGAAAATATATGTATCCGGATGGTTGTCCCTCAGGCATCGAACGATTGGAATTAGGTCCTTTATCACGCTCAAGCGGCTGATCGATTGGCGTTCCTTCCGGAAGATAATCTCTTTTCTTCCCTCCAATTTTGATTTGAACTTGCTTTACATCTTTCAGCTCGGTGAGTGAATAAAGAAGCGAATCGACAATACCCTGTTCAAGTGCGCTTCCTCCACCATAAGAGACCAGGTCCTCACTTAAATCGACCGTAACCATATCCATATCAAAACTGACCCCATTGATTCTCGTTCCCTTCGGCATAACTCCTTGCAAAGCATCGTTTGGAGGACCCCCAATGAGTCTTTCTACGATTCTCCTCGCTTTGACATCCGTGAACATCGCATCATCCCTGAGTGGCATATGAACGGGAACAAGGTACTGAGATGTGGAATCATAGAAATAAACCGGAAGGCAATCGGGAATTTGTTCTCCCGTCGGTTTGGGTCCCTGCCCGGTTACACCCTCAGTAGTCCTTTTGCTCTTTATCCATTCTTTAAATTCTGGAAACAGGTAGAAAACAAGAACTGCGATTAATATTACTGCAAATATTAATGCCACAATATAAGCAGGTCCAAAAACACTCATGGCGGATTTCTTCTGTTCTTTCTGGTTTGACGTTTTGGATGATTTCGGTTTAGATGATTTCGGCTTGGATGATTTTGGTTTTTTAGGAGTTGCCACAAACTTCTCCTTTTATTCTGAAATTCCCGGTGCGCAATCCTCTGCAAGTTTAACACTCATTAAAGGTTATAGTCCAGACTCATTAATCTTTACACGCCCCTGATGTTCCTTTCTTTTGTAGCAGTCTCGAATTATAATTATGCCCGTTAAAAAAATGGGGACAGTCACAACTAATCAAATTACACGACCGGCGAGTATAGGTAAAATGCAACTTTCTAAACGAACAAAAAAACTTAATATGGGTGGACTGTCCCCCTTTTTTCTTAGTAATGTATCTAATGAGGTGATTTTATGAAAAGAACTTCTATTTTAAAACTTTGCATATTCACATTAGCTTTCTTTTCGCTCCTTCTCCCGACGATTTCATATTCCGCTGATGATAATCTCTATAACCCATCCCAGGAATTCCTTCAGGACTTCTTCAACACCCTCAAAGGTGGTGAGGAACCATCGACCATCGAAACCAATTCCGCTCTCGCGCTTCGACGGCTTCATTCGTTCAGCGAGCTGGTTAACAGAAATGATATGGTCAGCGCATGGCAGACCCTGATCAATCTTCCGGATATCGCGGGTCTCGATGTTATCACCGAGCTGAAAGGCGATGCCATTGCCTTACAATCAGTGCTCCCCTGGTACGATGACAATGAGCTAAGGTCTAATTTCATATCCGCATATGAGGAAATCTGGCTTAAGAATGATAAATTAGAGAACTACGATACTTTCAAAGAGGTTTTCGGCGGGTATGCATCAAGACGAGTAGGAACCAATCCTGCTGTCTTCCTGAGAGATAATCTCGGTTATTACGGCTACACCAAAGGTCCCGGTCAACCAGCGGAAGACCTGATGTTCATCTGGGAACTTTTCAATCGCTTTTCTGTACTCGCTGAAATAGCCGTTGGTTCCGGATACGACTATCATTCCCTCGACCTCAATTTAATCAGCAATGAGATAATGCGTCGAACCGCTCAGAAAATCGATGATGCCTGGATCTATGCGGTCACCCGCGATTCCGCAAGAAAAGGCATTGTTAGTACCCAAAAGCCGATTACCACCCCGGATGAAAGTAAAACCATAATCAGCGAGGAAATAATTTCTGAAACGAAACCCCAAACACCCCAGGTAAAAAAGATGGAATTTTCTTCGCTCAATGTTTTCAAATTGCCTGAGGATGCCGGAACCGAATGGTCAATCGCAGAGGGTCCTCCGAAAGATATCATAACTCCGGAAGCGGAGACATCAACCGATACTACTCCTCCTGCGATAGAATCAAAAACTGCTGCCGTTGAAAATCCGCTTGAAACGGGCACAGGACTTGAACCTCCGGAATCCCCATCCGAAAGAAAACTTCCATCCGTAGTTGAAATACCCAAAGTTGATGAGGGTCGTCCTCCTGTCGATATCCCTGTGAAACCGGAGATTTCCAAAGAGGAAATAGTCGAAGAGATTGATATCGGAAAAACAATCCCTGAAACTACAACCCCAAAAACTGAAGAAGAGATCAAAACAACCGAGGAGAAAGTGGAATCGGTATTTAAAAGCCCGAAAATAGAAGTTGTCGAACCGGTCAAGGAAATATCCATTGAAAAGCAGGAACCTGTTAAGATACCCCGTATTGATGAAAAAACCGAGGAAGTGGTAATACCCAAAGAGGAGGAAATATCAAAAGAGGTTGACCTTCTTGCAGGAAATGCCACTCCCGAAGAAAAAGTCACTGAAACTCCAGTCGAGACTAAAACACCCTCCACCGAAACTGAACCATTAAAAACTGATATTAAGACACCACCCGCTGAAACAGAAAAAATAGAAACTGAACCTACCCCAGCACCACCAGTTGAAACTAAAAAACCGGAAACTGAGATTATTCAAACACCACCAGTCGAAACTAAAACTCAGGAGACTGAAATTAAGGAACCTATTCCCCCAACTCAGGCACAACCCGAAACTACTCCACCTGTAATCAAGGATGTTCAACCTGAAAGTGATGACATCACCAAAATCGCTCGCGAATTTACAGATCAGATTATCTCTGTTGGTCAGGATGTTGGACGAACCGCTGTTGACCTTGTTATCCTCTGGTCTAACGGTCCTGAAAAAGTAAAGGACTATACCCAACAAGAGGCTAAGCTGGAAGAGCAGTTCAGGGTCAAAAAAGAGGAATTCCTCGCAATGCTCTTCATCAGCGATTACTTCAAACTCGAGGAGGAAATCGGGATGACATTCGATACTTTCAACGGTACTGTCATCGGTGCATTGATGAAAGGATTCGATGAGTTCAAAGCGAAAAACGGTTTCGCCGATAATCCGAACATAACAGAAGAGGAGCTCCTTCGCGCTATTGCTCAGCTCACGGAGGGTGTTGAATCACGCCAGGAATCAGTGAAAATCAAGAACTCAGCTCTCCGTGCTTTCAGACTCAGACGATCCCAGTTCGCTGACATAATCACCAAACTCGAAAGTCTGAAAGATAAAAAGATCGAAGATTGATCGTAACCCGGCATCGCGTTTGAACCAATAGAAAAGGGTGCCGCCCACAATCCACATTCGCCATTTAATTGAGCACGATTTTTCAGTTGGACTTGATGGCGAATGGGGATTGTGGGTGATTTTTTTCCTTGATTGCCACACTCACCCACAATCGCGTCAAGACCAAATGCAATCGAAACTTCAGAAGCGCGATTGTGGGCGGCACCCTGGTTTGAACCAAATCACAGGAAAAAGAACAAAGCAAATTAGCGATGCCGGGACCACCATCCTAAAGATTAATCAGCTTTAATCCGATTTAATAATTGTTCGTATTATCTATCAGGGAGGTTTATCATGCTTCGTGGATTATATATCGCCGGGGGCGGGATGACCGAACGATCGGTCAATCTCGAAGTCCTCAACAACAATATCGCCAATATCCAGACCAACTCCTTCAAACGCGACAGGGTCTCTTATGGTCCCTTCAAAGAAATGCTTATCAGACGCATTCAGGACAACGCACAACCATCAATTACAGGCAAAACGCCTCTCGGAACCGAAATCAAACCATTTACATTCACCGATTATTCACAGGGACCTCTCACTCCAAGCGGCGATGATCGCGACCTTGCTCTCGAAGGTGATGGCTTTTTCAAAATAATGCTCCCCAATGGAGAAACTCGTTACACGCGTGATGGGCATTACACGCTTCTTCCTGATGGAACCATGGTTGATCGTGATGGAAATTTCTTCCTCGATGACACTAATCAAAAAATCAACATCACGGGAAAAGGTGATTTGATGTTCACTCCCGATGGCGAAATTTTCCAGGATAACGCATCTATTGGACAAATCGGCGTTTTTGAGATAAACGACCTCTCGGTTCTCGCAAAGGATGGCAACATATTCTATCGCCTCGATGGCGACCCGCTTACTTTCGAGCAGAAAGCGCAAACCACGGATGTCCTTCAAGGATATATCGAGCGTCCCAATTGCTCTCCCATCGGGCTTATCACCGAGATGATCACTCTTCTAAGGGAATACGAGGCAAATCAGAAGGTTGTTCAGGCATTCGATGAAAGCACTAATGATGCAATCACCACCCTCGGCTCCCCCCTCGGCGGGTAACTAAATAGAATACTTTCCGCGAACAGCTGACCGTAAGGAAACAGCTCAGTACTACGACCATCAGGGAGTAGCTCGGAGCTATGAGCGTTAGCGCTGCCTGCATATGTCACTCAGGAGATCCCCGAACAGCTGACCATAAGGGAACAGCCCAGTACTGCGACCGTCAGGGAGTAGCTCGGAGCTATGAGCGTTAGCGCTGCCTGCATATGTCACTCAGGAGATCCCCGAACAGCTGACCGTAAGGAAACAGCCCAGTACTGCGACCGTAAGGGAGTAGCTCGGAGCTATGAGCGTTAGCGTTGACTGTGTGGGATATCGTTGCCTGCCTGTACTACCCTTGCCGCGTGTGTCGCTGCGGTACTCTCATCAGCATAAGTGCGCTGACGATGGAGCTGAGGATTTGGGATGTAGTATTTCTGTCATCAGATATGGGCGCTGACACTTATAGCTCGGAGCTACTCCCTGACGGTCGCAGTACTATAAAACCAATCGTGATTTTAGTCTAAGATACTCAGCCACGACCTTTACGCTCAGCTCCTCCGGATACAAATCAAGTGTCATCGCCCCACCTCGACGAAGCTCATGCAGCGCCAATTCCCTGATATACAAAATATCCCGCGCTACAGCGATGTCATATAATTCGGAATTGTCCTTTGGTATCGCTTGAGCCTGCTCCGTTATTTCCGCATCGCGAAACGCGACTACGAGTATCGTATGACGAGGATGCAGCGAAAGAATATATTTGATTAGGTTTCTCGACGCCTCAACATCAATCAAATCCGTGAAAAATATAACTAAGGACCGTCTCCTCTGTAGATGCGCCAGATCGATAAACATGGATCGATAATCGGATTCCACAAGCTTCGGTTTCAGTCCATAAAGCATGTTCACAATTCTCGTAATTTGCGCTTTCCCTGAACGAGGCGGAAGAAATAATTCCCTCTTGCTCGAGAAAGCCATCAAACCCACATTATCACCCTTCGACAAAGCGACATAAGAAAGCACAAGCGATGCATTCACCGTGAAATCAAGTCGCGTGGTTTCCCGAAGCGGATTCTCCCATGGCGGCAAATCCTCGGAAAATATATCCGTCCCTAAAAGTGATATGGCTTCTTTTTTCCCGCGAGGAATAAAGCTTGTCATCATTCGTCCGGTATCGATGAGTATCATCAGATTCTGGCTGCGTTCATCCTCGTATTCCTTCACGGTTAGCTTGCCTCGACGAGCTGTTGATTTCCAGTCGATTCGACGGTATTCATCACCCGGTACATAATCCCGAAGCTCTCTAAATGCGGTTCCCTGCCCCATTCGCCTCACGATTCTCTCTCCGGGCATTTTCATCGGATGTCTCGTAAGGAGTTTATATTTCGTTACCGCTCTCACATTCGGAACAACTCGAACTTCTTTGGGCAGAGGAAATCGTCTCTGAACTGTCACAAAACCCATTGTCGAACGGGCTCGCACATGCACCGCCTCGAATTTAAAATCGCCACGCGTAATCGGCACGATACAGTATTTCAACGTTTTTATCGTATATGGATTAATCTCGGTATTTAAAAGCGATGGGCGAAGCACGAATTTCTCCATGCCTGATTCCATGAGCTCCAGCGACAACGGTATCCCCTTGCGATAAGATAATGAAAGCTCGACAGGATTATCATCAAGCGACGAAAGTCGTTTCTCCGCTTTTCTCTCGATTGCTATTCCCAGGTTTGAAAGGATTCGGATGTAATCTATCAGAATCAAAAGAAGAATCAAAATTATATATATTAAAAACACACTGATAAAAACAGGGTAATTAGCCGATGGGAAAAGAATCACCGCGCCAAAAGCGAGAATATACAACGATTTTTCGGTCAGAATCAACATTGTTTTAAGTGCTCTGAAAAACTCCGGAAAAGAGAGATTCCTCAGCAAAATTCAGGATTTGACATTCCATGATATTTAGTTCTGATGCTGCATTCTAAATGTCAAATCCTGAATTTTGCTTCGGAATGACATCGACACTGAAGTTTTTCAGAGATTTCATTTGATTAATAATTACCTCGGCACCGGAACCTGCTCCATTATTTCATCGATTACATCATCAGCGCCCATGCCCTCGATTTCCGCCTCCGGACGAAGTATCAGCCTATGCCGCAATATCGGTTTCGCGAAATCCTTGATATCATCGGGAGCTACATAAGCTCGTCCATTACGAGCCGCCTCAGTCTTAGCGAGAGCGATAAACGATAATCCCCCCCTCGGCGATGATCCAAGCGCGATGTAGGGATGTTTCCTTGTCGCTGCTATGATTTTCACTATATATTCCGCTATCGATGGCTCCACCCTGATGCTTTTAATTTCATCCCGAACCGAATTGATATTCTTTTCATCAGCTATCCGATTAAGGCCCAGCTCATCAAGATTGAAAAATTCACCCTTCGAATGAAATCTGAGAATGATATCCTTCTCCTCATCTGGAAGCGGATAATCGATTTTTATCTTCATCATGAACCGGTCAAGTTCAGCCTCTGGAAGCGGGTATGTCCCCTCGTATTCGATCGGATTCTGTGTCGCGAATACCGTGAAAATGCTGTTAAGCGGCCATGATACGCCATCGATTGTAACCTGGCGTTCCTGCATCGCTTCAAGTAGAGCAGACTGCGTTTTCGGTGGTGTCCGGTTGATTTCATCCGCCAGAAGAAGATCAGTGAATACCGGTCCTCGACGAAGCTCAAACTCGCCCTTTGACGGATTAAAAACATTGATGCCCGTAAGGTCGCCCGGCATCAAGTCCGGCGTGAACTGAACTCGTTTGAAAGTCGCGTTGATTATTTTCGCGAGCGCTCGCACCATCAGTGTTTTCGCGATTCCCGGAACTCCCTCGAGCAATACATGCCCTTTCGCAAGAAACGCTGTTATGATTTCATCGATTACATGTTCCTGACCGACTATCGCTTTCGCGAGTTCCGCCTTCATTGCGTCAAACAAAGCGGGAGTTTTCAAAGGTTTTTCAGTTCCGGTTTTTGATATATCGTTATTCATAGTTTTATCCTCGTATTTGGGGACAGGAGCTATTTATTATTTCTTTTTTCCCTTTATTTTAATTGATTCAATAATATAGTTCTTTTCTTTATGCTGACGCCAGTATTCCATGAACTTGCGAACAGCATTAAGTGCCGCAGTCTCCGACGGCATCTCTTTGGATTCAGCTAACTGCATCGCGGCCACATAATCCTTGTAATTCGGGTCTTTTTCGTTTTTTAACGGCGATTCCCTCAGAATGATTTTCGCAACTATCGGATATGCATGAGCTCGTCGGAGAACATCAGCCATGCTTCTCAGATACTCAATCTGGCTGCGCCTTTCAGGAGGCGGGAAACTTCTTGGAGGTATGAATCGTACGGCGCGGGAGTATATCGCGAGTAATCCGACAGCTAATATAAGAAGCAAAGATCGTCCCCATCCGGTAGCTGCGATATTGAAATTCTCTTCCGTACTCACACCATGACGGTATTCATCGAAAATGCATTTTTTCGTTTCAGCGAGTGACAGAAGGTTTGACGCGAAAATCGCATTGTCACCCGCATCTATATACCCATTCGCGAATATCAACGGATTAGAAATCGCGATAATTCGTCCGCTTCCGAGCTTCTGTTCAATTATGCACGGAAAATTTCCATCCCTGGCGAGAACATCCCATTCAACTACATTTTTGCTCTTTTCCTCTTTATTTTCATCCCCACCCGATTGCTCCGCATCTTTGGAATCATCCTTTTTGAGTAAAGATTTCAGATTCTTAAAATCTTGCAATTTCTCATAATATAACTGCTCGGTGTAATAAACTATTCTATGTAGCGATTCCTGATAGAGAAATAAAGGTGGCTGAATTGCATCCACATTCCGCATGACAATGTTCAACCTTTCGGGTTTGGCTATGGACATCTTTATCTGATTTCCCGACGCGGAAAATATTTGAGGCTTCTCTGTTCTCTGGATTTTCTCACGAAAAACAACCTTAGGAATGGTTTCTATCGGGATATCGCCCCTTTGTCCAAGAATTTCAAGAGCGATGTCTCTATCGAGCATCGGACCGATATCGCTTCCGTAAACAAGAGTTCCTCCCTCGCTGACCCAATTGAAAATAAACATTCTCTCGCTTAACTCATACGGTATTTCAGGTGCCAGCACGAATAGAACCCCACTTTCATCAAGTAGTTTTTCATCGAGATTTTTCGTCGACGACTCTACCGAATAACCAAGTTCCTTTGCTATTTCCTCAAACCTTGATACCCCATAGGGACCATTCTCAAGCGCCGATAGATAATGAATCCTCTCGACCTTATCTTTCTCATGAGGGATTAGCAGCAATGAAACAAGGAAAAAAGCGACAAATAGCGCAAATATAATCGCTGCCTCTTTGGGTATCCATTTTAATAAACGCATTATCGCGCAAATTTTAGCACATCTTGCGCAATTACCAACGCACCCCACGCGTCAGCACGGGGATTCCGTACTGCGCGCGTAAGCAACCAGCTCCGAGCATTGAGCGTTAGCGCCCCCCCACACACATACCCGTCAGCGCTCACGCACCCACCCGTCAGTGCTCACGCACCCCACGCGTTAGCACGGGGATTCCGTACTGCGAATATCAGCCTGGTCTGTAAACCAACTTTTTGACCCTATTATGTATCTGATATACTGGATTTGATACTTCATTTCCAAAGGTGATAACTATGTACCGCTTATTTCTAATGCTTATTTCCACAGTTTTCTTAACATTGTTCCAATCGCAGGTTATTGGAGAAGAAAAAGAAATAATCGATCCCGCGGAGCTTCTCCCAAAAGGCTCTGAAATCGGTGATTTCGAGATGAACGTGAGAAATCTTCATAATTTCAGTCCGAAGGGGATATTCAACTACATGGATGGCGCTGCCGACCTTTTTCTCGAATTCGGATTCGATCGTGGCGTCGCGACTGAATATACCGGTGATGGCAAACGCATTGTAGTAGAAATATTCAAAATGAACGATGGCGATTCCGCGTTTGGTATCTACTCCCTAAGCAATTATTCATCAGATATTCAAAAACAAGCACAGGAAAAAACCAAAATAAACGAGACCGAGAAAAAAAATCCAAAAGACCTTAAAGGCGATAACTTTAATCTCGTCGGTGACCTTGCGGTCGAATTCTATAAAGGGCAGTTCTATGGACGGATAGCTATCGACAAAGAAGACAGATTCACCCTGATGGCATTCGCGAACAACATATTGAGCAGAATACCGAAGCATTTAAAACGTCCTGATGCTCTCAACAACCTGCCGCGAATCGACCTCATATCCGGAAGCGAACGTTATATGATCGGTATTCTCGGCATGAATCAGGTTCTCGATCTCGGACGGGGTGATGTCTGGGGTTTCGCGAATGGTGCTAAAGCCGCCGCTGGGGAATATCGTCTGACTCAAGGTGTCTATTATGAACAGGCTGTCGTTATCTATCGCCAGCCGAAAATCGCCGAATCCAAAATGAAAATGTTCAAGGACATGTTCAACAACCTTGAGGGATACAAGCCGACCATGATATCTCTTCCCGGTACGGAGAATTTCGTCGCGGTTAAAACCCCTGATAACGATTACCTCGGCATAAGGCTTGTGGGTTCAAGGCTTGAAGTCTATTTCAGAGTTCCAAGCCCGAATCATTTCCGCATGATTCTTGAAAAAAACCCGAATGTTTCAGTTCGCTACCCATCCAAGTAGGGTAATGTAACGCAGGATTCCATCCTGCAGTATCGCCGATTTTTAATCGGCTCTTCTCTTTAAATGGCTTTTCAAAATGTAACCCCGCATCTTTCCCTTTGGAAACCGCACCAATACAGGTTGACATAATGCGGGTGATAGCGTAAATTACACATGGATTTGCCGATGGAGATAATGGCAATCCCTGAATGGGTTGTGCCCAGGTGGTGAAATTGGTAAACACGCCAGGTTCAGGGTCTGGTGCCGCAAGGCCTGGGGGTTCAAGTCCCCCCCTGGGCAGAATAGAAAAATATAAAAAAATGGGTCAGAGCCTTTTTCCCAGCACATTTTTGAAACACTTGAGTATTTCATGGGAAAAAGGCTCTGACCCATTTTTCTCACCAGAGCTTGATTATTCGTAAGCCGCCATCAAGATCCGCAATATATGCGTAGTTATTCATAATATGAACATCCACAGCATGATACGGTGTTAAAATGGAATTCACAATATATGCTGATTCCGGTGGTTGGATATCTATTATCTGTAAACCGGATTGCCAATCAGCAATATAGGCATATCCATTGGAAACAAAAACACCACGTGCGCTACCTGGTGTGTCAACAGAATTAAAGATATATGCTGATTCGGGTGGTTCAATGTCTATTATTTGAAGCCCGTGATTCTGATTTGCAACAAAGGCGTAACCGCCGGATACATATACTTCCACAGCCTGACCGGTGATATCAACGGATTTCACAATTGATGCTGATTCCAGGGGTTCAACATCGATTATCTGCAAACCGGCATAAAAATCCGCGATGTAAGCATAACCATTTGAAACAAAAATAGCATATGCATTATCAAGAGTAGCAACGGATTTGGCAATAAAAGCAGATTCCGGTGGCTCTGCGTCTATAATTTGTAAACCAGCCTCATCATCCGCAATATAAGCATAACCATCCGAAACATGAACATCCCATGCCCGACCTGGAGTATCAACAGAATTCACTATAAATGCAGATTCTGGGAGCTCTACATCAATTATCTGTAAGCCAGAATCGTAATCCGCAACGTACGCGTAACCATTTACAACATAAACACTTGCTGGATAACCTGAACCTTGGGTGCCAACGGAATTTACAATAAATGCGGATTCCGGTGGTTCTATATCAATAATCCGTAAGCTGTAACCTTCAGCAATATATGCGTAGCTACTTGTAGCATAGATATTTCCCGTTAGGCTTATGGCGTCAACAGAACTTACTATATGTGCAGACTCTAGCGGCTCAATATCTATTATTTGCAGGCCGGAATTGTAATCCCCAACATAAGCATAACAATCTATTAAACATACTTGCCCTGCCGAACCAGGAGTATCGACGGATTTCACAATGCTAGCGCTTTCAGGTGGTTCAACATCCATTATCTGAAGCCCGGAATAACCATCTCCGACAAAGGCATAACCATCAGATACATATACTCCTATTGCAGAACCGGGAGTATCAACGGATTTCACAATGCTTGCGTCTACTATTGGTTCAATATCTATTATCTGAAGTCCACTATTATACCCATCAGCTACATATGCATAACCGTTGGTTACGTACACTCCTATTGCAGAACCGGGAGTATCAACGGATTTCACAATGCTTGCGTCTACTATTGGCTCAATATCTATTATCTGAAGACCACCAAGCCAAACCGCGATATAGGCATATCCGCTGGATACATATACATCCTCTGCAGCCCCAGGAGTAGGAACGTATTTCACAATGCTCGCGCTTCCGATAGGTTCAACATCTATTATCTGAAGTCCGGAATAACCATCCGCGACATATGCGTAACCGCCGGTTACATATACTCCCCATGCATAACCGGGAGTAGGAACGTATTTCACAATGCTCGCGCTTCCGATAGGTTCAACATCTATTATCTGAAGTCCGGAATCACCATCCGCGACATACGCGTAACCACCGGTTACATATACTCCAATTGCAGAATTCAGAGTATCAACCCAATTCACCCAAACTGGATACAGTGGATCTGAAATATTAAAAATATGTAAACCATTAACACCCCCAGCGATATAAGCATAATTGCCTTCAACGAAAACATCTTGTGGTGAAAAATTAAGCCATGGGGGAGTGACATCAACGGGATTAAAATCCCTGGATACAACATAAGCGGTGAAAGTTTGATAGCTCGCAAATTCGGTTATCTGGTACGGATTCAGTTTTATTCCATCAGGTGAATCGACGATGAAATCCCATCCGATTGATGGTTCTTTCGGGGCACTGCGCATGTCCGCAACTTTGACCAATCCTTTGTATTCGCCTCCCGGTAAAAGATTCTCATTAGCAACAGGTATTTCAAATATTAAAGGGTCATCCGGAGTTCCTGTTCCACTGACACTTTGCGAACCGCTGACATAGGGAGGCGAATCATTCATTCCTTGGATTAAAACCCCTGCATATAAAACCTCTGAGTTTTCCCTGATGTCAGTTAGGTTCTCAAGCAGCGGATTAACATTAGCACCAACCTGCCAGTCATATACTTTCACCGTGACATTGTAAGTTGTGGTGTCATCGGAATCGTCCCATGTGTTCCCTAACTGTGGCGGATCGTTGCCATTTGGCGGGATAACCTCGATCTTCCATGCGGGTTTTCTGTTGAATTCAGGATTGTAATAAACAGGATTAAGGCGCGTCGCCAATGTCGCGCTGACTCCATAAGCGAATGTTAGATATAACTCAAATCCCATATTCTCACCAGCTCGCACTGGAAATAGAACATTGAAATCGCGTTCATCCCCCATTGCGAATTCATTGTAAGTACTTGATGAAGGTACAGTCTCGCTATCGTCAACAACAAGAACATATGGTATCGCAGCTGGATCATCGATTATGTTCTGAAGTTCCCTTGTATATGCATCGGCATTCGATACTACGCCATCATAAACGTAGTAATCCCCCGGCGTGAAGTGAATCGGTTCCATTGATGTCGGACGGATCAGAAGAGCCATGTCAAATACATCAAGGTCAAGGCGATTTTTGTTGGATGGTTCCTGCGAGGGATCACCCGGCTTCATCGGATGCTTTATGTGAAACCCCACAACAACGTTATTCCCATCAAGCCCCAAGCTTCTGATCGAGAGACAATCGCGGCATGGTTGGGTGGTGAAAAAGCTCATGCCATTTACCATGAGGCTCTCACCAATCGATGTTTCCCGTTTCGATACAAGCTCAGCTGTGACTTTATCGGAGTCAATATTCAGTTCATATATTCCAAATATACCGGTAGAGCTAATCTGCTCGCGAGTCTCTTCGATATTAGAAAGTAAAATCGGGTTTTGGTTCTGAATCGGATTTCGCGATGAACATCCAAATAGACATATAGAAATTGATATATAAAAAAGACTTATAACCAGCACAAATAAAACATATATGCATTTCATTTTGTTCATTTTGGGAACCTCTTAAGAGCTGGCTGGAATAAATTGTGTGCTTGTTTAATATAATCATACTTGATGTATACGAATGCTGCAAGGGGTATAGAAAAATGGGTCAGAGCCTTTTTCCCAGCACGGTTTTGATATATCCAAGTAACTCGTGGGAAAAAGGCTCTGACCCATTTTTCTACAGTAAATTCACAGTCTCAATATGATATGTCTGGGGAATCATATCTATTAAATATGTCTTTTTAAGCTTTCGTCCCGCCTCAATCATAACTTTTAAATCTCTTGCAAGCGTGTTCGGATCGCACGAAACATAAATTATCCCCTTTGCTTTTGATTTCGCGATAGCCTTTGCAATAGCCTTCGCGCCCGTTCTCGGAGGATCAAGTATTATCATGTCCATCTCATCATCTTTTTTGCTTAGTTTCCTGGATAAACTAAAATCGGATATTTTTTCATAAACACAATTTTTGAATCCGTTTTTCCTCACGCTTGAATTTGCAGCATCGATCGCACTTGTATCATTATCATATCCCCTCACCGATGCTTTATTTGCAGCTAACGGGAGCGATAAATTCCCCCATCCGCAATAAATATCCATCACTCGTTTACTTTTAACATCGCCGGAAAGATTCATAACAAGTTCGATAAGTTTTTCATTATGATAAAAACTCGCCTGCGAGAACGAACCAGCTGGTACTGTGGCTATACATCCCGGAAGATTCAGCTCAAATGATGGAGACTTTGCCTGATTCGATCCCCAATCCACTCCAACAACACCATCAAGAACGCTCATTTTATCAGCTAATTCATTAACTCGATTTTCATCATCCCCGGCTAAATCAAGCCATACAAGCGATTCATCTGTCGATGGATTCGCTACAATTCTCAATGAGGAGAGATATTTCAAAGGTTCGATTTCTCTTAAAATTGATTTTATCGGAGGAATTAATCTGTTTATCGGTTCGATAAGAAGCGGGCAGTAATCGAGATCAACAATCCCATGGCTTCGCGGCTCATGGAATCCGAACTTCATACCATCCGATGAATACTCAAAATGAAATTGTGCTCGGGAGCGATACCCCAGATTATGAATACCTTGATCGATTACCTCGATCGACGGATATTCAAATTTTCCGATACGCTGAAATGCGCTTTCAACTATTTTCCGTTTCCATTCGACCTGCGCATCTTCCTGAATATGAAGCCACTGACATCCACCGCACTTTTGAAATAGACCGCATGCCGGTTCTCGTCGATGCGGCGATGGCTCATATATCTCAAGTATGTCCGCCCAGCTCACGCCTTTATGTTTCGACGCTATCCGGATTAAAAGCTCATCGCCGGGAACGCCATATGGCACAAAACAGACCTCGCCATCGATTCGCGCGACACCATATCCCCCATAAGCCAGCGATTCTATTTTTATTCGATGCATAAGGAGCACTGAATCAGGAATTTAAACAAGGAGAGAAATGTTACTACTTTACAGGCCAACCACATTCTGATTGGATTGTTTTATCTATTTCAGCCATAATCCTCATGGTTTCAGCGATTGCAGAGACTGTCTGTTGATAATGCATGATATCATCGTAACTCAAAACGCGACCCTTTCTATCCTTAAGCCATTTATGACACACCTGATACCCTCCAATACGAAACTCCCAGACTTCGGGTAAGATACATTCAAAGTATTGTTCTTTGTTTATCCAAACCTTGCCGGTTTCACCATGATGTTTTGGCTCTTCATATCGAACATTCTCAACAATATTTTCACCTTTGACTGGAAATTTTGTGATTCGCTCGACCTGTTTTTCTAAAAGATGCAAACCGACCAGTTCCTCCCCAAAGGCGCATAACTTCTTGAATAGAGTGAGATTGGATGTCAACGGAATACGCGGGAAGTCGATTTTGAGAAATTCCGAATAACGAGCTCGATAAGTTGGAGCGTGAAGGACGGCATAGATGTAATGAAAAATATCTTCCGGTCCAAAGGTCTTTTTTAAGTTGCCTTTACCATCAGGGATGAATCGCATGTTGATTTTGTTAGAAAATCCCTCTATAAATTTTGTTGATAGATTGGGTCGTCGAGTGTTTTGATAATCGAATAGTGATTCTGGGATTTTTCCATCGGGATAAAGATATAGGGGAAAGACATATGTAGTTTCTCTGGTTTGAAGAGAAACTGCACAACATTCTGTTAATGTATTGGCACATAAAACATGCTTGAATTCACTACTGGATTGTTGCCGACACGTTAATAAAGATAAGTTATCTCCCTTAATCAGATGCTTCATTGTCTCAACGCGCGGTCGTTCAATCATATCGAGATGATAATAAATATGGCGGATATCGAATGGACGATATAAGCAAATTTTGAAAAACTCATCCCATTCTTTATCAGAGCTAAGTATTTTTCTCTGGTCGCTCATATTCCATTCAGATGTATCTTTCAATTTATGAATTATAGAAATTGTGTCATCGCTCTTTTTCAGATTCCTGAAATCAACAATTCTATTCTTCAATTTTTCTAAATCAAAATCGAAAACAAAATGATCTCTATGTGTCTTTATCCCCGTTGAATTAACAGGGTAGATGTCGTTTATTCTCCATCCTCTGTTATATTCCGGCAACATTAATGTTTTTTGAGGAATAAAAAAGTAAAATGGTGGTTTTGGTGAAAGTTTTTTCCATTTAGTTGATTTTATATCTAACTCTTCCAAAGTTTGATACTTATAATCTCGGGAACCCCATAACTCAGAAAAATTTACAATTGCTGGTTGACTCTTTTTTTTAGGTTTCTTTACGAAAAGCGCGATAGCTACACCTTGTTGTATATCAAAAACATTTTCATCCTTTGAACCATCTGGACATTTTTCTTTTCTTTTAACATTTCCATGCAAATTAAGAATGTGGATTTCATCAAACGAGCACATCAAGTTTTGACGCATCTTCCTGAATGTCGGATTGTCAAGGTAACTATGATTAGTGATGAACCCGAGTACCCCCGCACCTGTTTTTTCAATTCGCCATTGCGCCCATCGGATGAATTTTACATAATCATCAAGTAATAACTTCGGATTTTTTTCTTTGATTTCATCATTTGGATAATAACTGTTTCGGACTAAATCGGTAATCCATTTGCCTTTATTGTAGGAATTTACAGAATAAGGCGGGTTTCCAATAATAACCATAATAGGAAGTTCGTACTTTATGGTTTTTGCTGCATTTGCTTCTTCAGTAATAACTCTAAATGGTCCAAAAAGGGTTTCGGCTTTTTTCTCCACTGCCTCAAGTGTATTTGTTAAATAAATTCCTAAGCGTTCCTCGCCTAAAAAATCGTAAGCCCACTTTTCGCGTTGTTTTTGCTCTAAATCCTGTCCCGCGAGCTGCATCCCAAGTTTGAAATGCGCAACAGAATATGGAGCCATCAACAATTCGAAACCAAAAATACGAGGTAATAAATGATTTTTCACATACCCAGACCAAATCCCCGCTTCCTCTCGCTCCATGAACGCTCTACGTATTTGATCCACAACTTCATATAGAAATGTCCCGGTCCCGCAAGCGGGATCAAGGATGAGGACACGATGCGTTGTATCAGTAGTTTTTTTACCTTCCTCGTCTTCATGTTCGTATTTAATTTTTGAAACATCCGCCAAGCCATCGTTAACACCAAACTTATCACGCAGGATATGATCGATGGAACGCACAATAAATGAGACTACAGGTTCAGGTGTGTAATAAACACCCCTTCCTTCGCGAATTTTAGGGTCATAAGTAGCAAGGAATGTCTCATAAAAGTGAATTACTGGATCTTCTCCTGCTTTTCGCTTTCCAAAATGCTCAAGCACAGAATGCATGTCAGAAAGGGCTAAAACCTGAACCAAGTCCTCAACGAAATCAGTATAAGGTTCATTCTCAAGTGCAGAACCAGTTAATGTTTCAAACAGCTGCCGGAGGAAAGGATTTGTCTTTGGTATTTCTAAATAAGCTCCAGTTCTTTTAAATGTGCCTTTTTTTTCATCATGGTTGCACCTTGCGGCAAAAAGACCATATGCGATTGTTTGAGCGTACATATCCGAGAATTCATTGGTTTTTGCCGATTCCAACAGGTCCGGGATAAGGGTGTTGGCAAATACAGTTCTTAAGTCTCTTAAAAAATTTGTTTCCTTTCCGTTTTCAAACGCTTCGATGATAATATCGCGAATCATGTGAGTAATCTGCGCCATGCGCTTCGCGAGATCATCTGATCTCCCAATTGGCTCAGCCTTGTATTGCAAGAAGTTGTAAAGAAGCTCGGTGGTTTTCTCTAAATTCTCCTTGCTGGTTTTTATCTTTGAGTCCGCTCTCAAATCAGCAAGGGAAGCTGAGCTTCTGATTTTTCCATCGACATACCAGCGGAACTCAAGATAATTCGTGAGGAGCAGATTATTAAGCGATCGAAAATATCTTCTTAGTTGCTCGGATTTCACTACATCATCGAGCGAAAAGCCAATATCCTTTGTCTCGATGTAACCGACGATTAACCGCTCCGTACCTCGAGTTACCACAAAATCGGGGGCACCACATTCAATTCTTCTTGGTTCGTTAGTAGCTTTTATCCCGGGAATGATTTCCTCAACCAACGATTTTATTGCTGGACGGTGAGTGTGCTCTGTTGCATCGCCTCTTGTCAGGTTCCTTTCAATTTCCGTCAGATATTTTGATAATAATTTCGCCAATTTCACTAAGATCTATCCCGAAATTTCACTTGTGCTTTTATCATTATGACAAAATTATAGCCTTTCTTCTATATTTCACAAATCAATGTTGCTTTTTTTCCATGTCATCGCGACCAAATAGTCATTGAAATAAATCGATTAATCCGCTAAGATTTCAAAGCTTTTCTCAATTGTCCGGGGGGATGTTCGCATTTATCCATTAATCCATTGGAGCGTTTTACGCATTCATGAGCCAGTATCTTCGATTAATACAAAATCTCCTGGTTACTCTCGGCGGGACAGCATCGCCTGAACCTTTCTCACTCAAGGAAGCGGAGGAGAAAGAACAGTCCACCGTAACGCCATCCAAGGCAGAGATCAAAAAAGGCAAAATAATATTTTCGCCAACCTCCTTTGCTTTCTTCCAGGGCATGCTGTCAAGGTCATACATAATCGGACACATTCCGCAGGATGATGGTCATTCGTTTCCCTTAGTCCTTGCGATTAACGCATCAGGTATCGTACTACGCGAGGTCGGCTCCCTGAAACCCTACATCCAACCCGTGATACGCGAGACTGTCCTGCTCCCGGAGAAACTTCCTTTCGGCGAGGATGAGGTAAAAAAACACATCGAATATGGTCTCGATATTGAGCGTTATGATATCTCCGATAAAACATACAAGGGTATCTGCGCAAGCGCAGCACAGAAAGCACTCGATCTTCTCACCGGTGTCAAAGAGACGATCTTTCTCACGTTTGCAAAAGCTCTCGGTGATGATTCATTCATGGTTCTCGTGGATGGTTCCCTGAGACCATCGAAAGATGTCGTAGCGCATAGTAACTGGGTCGGATTATATCTCAATCCCCCCCTGAATGCTGCCGAAGTGACTGCCAGCCTCGAACTCACCGAAAACGAAATCGGTCCGCCATTCAAACTGACAGGCAACGGTAAAGCGTTTTTCTGGCATCTCAGGTTGCTCTCCGGCTTCCGAAAAGGTCCTGAATGGGGTATCGTGAGAATCGATAATTCTCTTTCCGATGGCGAGGACATGCCGAGTAAAATAGAATCCATCAGCGCAGCTATTCTTGCTGAACGCTATCCGATTCACCCGGCGGCTAAAACCGAAGGATGGGGACTTTATCCGTTGATTACCGCTCGGGTTTATCTCAATACCCAGACTACGAGCGAGACCACTATCATGAAATATTTCTAAACCCTTTGTAGCATAGGCTTCCAGCCTGTAATAGATAAATGATGCCAATATCAAAAATAACGAACGTTTTGTAGCATAGGCTTTCAGCCTGTATAATTCATAAAAATTCGATTTACCCCATTTTTAAAGGGTTTCATATAGATTAAAATATATAACGAGACGAAATATATGTTGAGGTAACAAATTATGATAACTGAAGAAAATGCAAAATATCTGAATCTTCTGGAGAATGTAGTGGGTAAGACGGTATCCACGAAGGAGTACCCGTCAACCACAGCAAACTTCTACTTCTGGATTAGCCGGGAATCGAAAAATGTCGAGCTGGGAAACCTGATGGCATGCGTTGATGAAGACGGCATTATCACATTTGGCGTGATTGTGGCAATGCAGTCGGTGATGAACACCGATGATTACCTTTCGGACTATGTATCCCACGATTTCGGCGTCCCGGAAGCCGAACCGCCATCCAAACCCGTGGAGGTCATCCTCGCAAAGTGCGAGACTATCGGGAACACGGTCGGAAAAGTGCGACCGGTTCCGCGCAGTGATGTTTATTTCTCCTCACCGGAGGGTGTCGAGTTCTCTCTTGGAATGGACCAGTACAAAGGTGAGGACCGCGGTATCCCCATCGGTGTCTTCGAAAACGGCGATGGCGAGATGACGCCTTTGCTTATCGACGAAGCGTTCGTTATGGGACCTGAGGGCGCGCACCTGAATGTAAGCGGCATCTCCGGTCTCGCGACTAAAACCAGCGTCGTCGAATTCATCTTGAAATCGATATTCACGTACTGCCAGGAGCAGCGCGGACGAAAGCTCGGCGTTGTGGTCTTCAACGTAAAAGGTCGCGACCTCCTCTATTTCGACAAACCGAACCCGGCTCTCTGGGGCAATGACACTCTTGCCGTCCGAAGCCGCAAAATGTATGACATCCTGGGCATCGACCCCGAACCGTTCGCGAATGTCCGCGTTTTCGCTCCATTCGAACGCAAGAGCGCCGTACGAGTTAAATCGCATCGTAAGGATGGCAAGGTCGAGCCCTTCATCTGGTCCATTGGCGAAATCCAGGATAACATCCATATCCTCTTCGACAAATCAGCGTGGGATGACGCTATCGAAGCTGTATGGGTCGACATTCAAGCAGTTATCGACAAGCAGGACATCGATGACTACGATTCCCTCATGGCGTGGCTCGCAGAGGAACGCCGTGCAACCTACGACCCGCGTCACACCAACTGGCATGGACATCCCAAACATATCTTCTATAAATGCGTAAAGAACCTCTCAGGACTTCCTCTCTTCTACGATGGCTTAATCGCGATGCATCAGGACAAACCGGTCGATATCCCCGTCAACGAAATCAGAAACGGCGACATATTCGTGATCGACATGCAGATGATTAACGAGCGCGGTCAGAGGCTCATCTTCAACAAAATCATCCACCGACTCGAGGAATTACTCGAAACCCGCAAAGGTGAGGCGCATCTCGATAACATAATCGTGTTCTGCGATGAGCTCAACAAGTTCGCGCCCAAAAGCGATTCCATAGCGACATCGATCAAGACCGACCTGATCCATCTCGCCTCTCGCGGACGATCTCTCGGTGTCACCCTCTTCGGTATCGAGCAGTTCGCATCGGAGGTCGACAAGCAAATCGTCGATAACGCCGCGACCCTCATGTATGGCCGCACCGGATACGCCGAATTGAAAGATGAAATCTACGGATGGCTCTCACCCGAACTGAAAGCTCGACTCAGCACAGCACCTCGCGGGACTCTGCTTCTCAAGCACGCGAAATTCACTCAGCCGTTGTTCTTCTCTTTCCCGCTTCCATCGTGCGTCCCCGGCGACTTGTATGTCCCCAGCGAGGATGAGGTAATCGAGGGCGAATCCCGCCAGGATGACCTCGGCGCCGAAACCGCCTTCGCACGTTCCGAAGGTAGAGAGATTGAGTTTTAAAACGTAACGCGGATTTCCAATCCGCAGTATCGCAGGTTTCTAACCTGCTTTGTAACCGAAAAATCAGGCAACCTAGCAAATCACTTGCCGGTATTGTGTAGTTCAAGGATAGAGTTCACTTGGAATACTTGTTATATTTATAAACAATCCATACATTGTATGGTTCAACTTGATATTCTTTATCCGTGTTAAAATCAGCAAATACCCTTGCATACTTATATTCTTCAAATAAATGATATTTATTTAACTTTCCACAACGCTCAATTTCCTTCCAATTAATACCACAACTGGTAATTAATGATGCTTCCTGGTAATAATCCATAGTATCAAAACCACAGAAAATGAAATCCTTGTCAAGGTCAACTTCATGAGCGAATTTAGAAGCCCATTGTTTAATTTCATCATTGAATTGAGTATAAAAATCCTTTTCATCAATGGCAAAAGCCAAAAGATTGAATAGTTCTCGTTCGCTCAAAGGTAGATTGTTATAGTATTTCACAATTGAACTAAACGATGAACACATAGAGATGTCCATCGGACCATCTATTTTTGTATATGGCAAATATTCGCCGAGTAAATCCCATGCTTTAGGCAAATCGTGTACAGGATGTGGTGGTGCTAACATTGGACAAATAGTTATGATTTTAATTCCTGGTTTATGAAATTTAAAACGCCGAACATCATTTACTCTTATTGAGAAACCTATGAAATTAAAAATTGCCATATAAAGATTTATGCTGTTAGTTATTTATTAGTGTATTTAATGTAACAAATTTTATCATAAAATCCAGACATCGCCCACGATTGCAGTTTAGTCAATTCGTAATCGAAGATTGTTAGCACCGCGATTGTGGGCGGTACCCGCATTTAAGTCAATTTCCTGTCAACCTCATTCTGTTCCTGACGCGATTTAATAATAAAAACACTTACTTCCAGGGTGGATTAATCGCGAAAAGATCAATGTGACCGCACTTTTCGCATCGATATGCGGTTATATGGTATCTGGGTCTGTCGGTGTACGCGGCTTGACCTATCATCGTTTTTTCCGGTTCTCCCTGCACCCACTGACTGGCGGATGTTTCCTTCATATGCCATTTGAATTCAAGGATAAAGCCCTCTTCCATTTGGGAATTGCATAACACGCATTTCTTCTCATCGATTACCATTGTTTTTCATCTCAATTAAAAAGATATGTTTAGGAAGCAAAATTAGCCATGTCTAACTAATAACTCTTAAAATGCCCGGTTAACCACGAATCATTCCTACAGCCGACTTTGCTCTAACAATCCCATCGCTTTTCTAACCTTCCTCACCGTATCCTGAGCCTCTGCTCGCGCGCGACATCCTCCCTCAATCAGGATCTTCTCTACCTCACCGGGATTATCCGCGAACATCTTCCGACGTTCTCTCACCGGGCGAAGCATCGCATTCAGGTTCTCCGCCATCTGCATCTTGCACGCTACGCATCCGCGCTTGCCGGTCGCGCATTCCTCGTGAATCGCTTTCAGAATATCAACAGCCGACGTAATCGTGTGAAAATAGAAAACCGGGCATTCATCGGGATGTCCCAAATCATCCTTGCGTATCTTAGTCGGATCGGTATAGAACATCTTGACCTTCTCGAGCGTTGTCTTCTCGTCATCCTTTATGAAAATCCCGTTATTGTACGATTTCGACATCTTGCGATTATCAATCCCCGGCACATTGGGGAAATCACCCACAAGCTCCTTCGGTATCGGGAATATTTCGCCGAATTTGAATCGAAATGTTTTCGCGATATCAGCGCTTATCCACACATGGGGAAGCTGATCCTGTCCGACAGGCACATAATCCGCCTTGTAGATTACGATATCCACTGTCTGTATCACCGGATACTGAAACAAACCGAGATTTGGATGTTCGATCCCGAGTTCCTCGAGACGCGCCTTGTATGTCGGATTCCGTTCCAGAAGCCCCATCGGTGTAATCATCGACAGAAGCAGCGTGAACTCAGCAACCTCCGGGATATCGCTTTGCAGGAAGAGTGTCGATTTTTCCGGTGTGAGACCCGCGGCGAGGAAATCCAATGTCGCCTCACGAACATTCTCCTGGATTTTATCAACGCGATCATAATGCGTGGTCAGAGCATGATAATCCGCGATGAAATAAAAGCAGTCGTATTTGTCCTGAAGCTCTCGCCAGAAGTTCAGCACTCCGAATAGATGTCCGAGATGGCACGGTCCTGTTGGACGGTTTCCGCTTAACACACGTTTTCTTGTTTCTTTCTCGCTCACAATCTCACCTCCGGTGTTTATACTTGCAGGGATAAATTCCAAATGCAGCCAAAAGTGTCAATATTGTCATTCCGAAGTAAGGTTCAGAATTTGACATCATTTAAATAATCATCGCTGCTATCTGGTTGGTCAAATTCTGAACTTCACTGAGGAATCTCTTTTTTCACGACTGCCACAAATTATCAATTTTCCCCACAACAAAAAATGCGCAACCAAACTGCGCAATTATAACGATTCGGATTCCCAAATTAAAGTTCCATCACCCTTAATTAATCATCTTCCCCCCTCTCTACTGATTTTAGCAATCATAATCAATGAATATCATTCAACTTGCCTTCCCCCTCTCCGTTCACGGAGAGGGGGTTAGGGGGTGAGGTATGGTTAGGAGAGGGGGTGAGGTCACATCGCAAGAATCTTATACAACTCATAAAGATCCTGATTCAAAGGCTTCGGTTTCTTAAGAACATCTTTGATCAGTACCAGCTGAAATTTTCCATCCTTATACGATGTCATTGTGCCGGTTTTCCCCGTTTTAAAAGCTTTTATCGCAAGCGCGCCCATCTGGCTCGCGAGCAGCGTATCGAACGCTGTCGGTGTACCGCCTCTCTGGATATATCCTAAAACCGTTGTCGTGACCTCTTTCTGCGTTCGCTTTCTGAGTTCATCGGCAATCTCATTAGCGCTTCCCGCACCCTCAGCCACAACTACCATCGTGAATAATTTCTTCCGCGTGAAACATTGCTGCACTAATTCTTCAATCTCATCCATTGAAAGTCTCTTTTCAGGTGTGATTATCACTTCCGCACCACCGGCGAGTCCCGCCGCGAGAGCGATATGCCCGGCATGTCGTCCCATCGTCTCGAGAATAACAAGACGTCCATGCGAAGCCGCTGTATCGCGCAACCGATATATCGCCTCGAGAACCGTGTTCACCGCTGTATCGAATCCAATAGCGTAGTCTGTTTCATTGATATCGTTATCGATAGTTGCGGGAATCCCAACTACAGGGAAACCCTCATTCTCCAGCTCAAGCGCGCCCCTCAGTGAGCCTTCCCCTCCGATTACGATAAGTCCATTTATAAAAAATGCTTTCAGGTTCGCGACTGCTTCCTTTCGTACCGATGCCTTCTCGAACTCGGGAAACCTGCTCGTGCCTATTACTGTCCCGCCGAGATGCAATATGCCTCCGACAGACCGCGTGTTGAAATCGATAATATCGCTTGTGACAAGTCCCTTATAGCCGTGATAAACACCATACATCACAAATCCTGCATGGATTCCAGCCCGGACTACCGCCCTCAGGCACGGATTCATCCCCGGTGCATCGCCACCGCTTGTCAACACAGCGAGATTGGTAAATTTTTTGTGCTTGTGTTCCTTATCTGTCGCTTTTTCTTTGGCTTCCATATTCTATCCCTCTTGATCCACCATGATTGTTTCGATTCGATAAAAATCGGCAATATTTTACTTACGCCGTTTCTGCATACGGCACAAATTATATCAAACTTAATGTTTCAATATATTCATCGGAATATATAGTCAATTCTCAACCGAAACCCGCTTTACACCTTTCAAGCATGATGATAATCATGTATTCTGCTTATGTTTCGGGTGCCGGCCACAAGCGTTGTATATGACTTCCCAACAAGGATTAACATTGATGACATAACTGATTACTAAGGAATAATGTGACGCTTGTGGGTGATCTTGCTACAGAGTAATGTCAATCGCACCCACAAGCGCAAAAGATTTAATCAAGAAAATCCGTTTGACAATCATTCGTTTTTTAATAATCATGTCTCAGGCGCTTGTGGGCGGCACCCGGATTTATTATTGAGCGTAACATATCAACAGAAGGCGAACCCGATGAATCCTTACGACAAATTAAAAGAGCTTGGAATAGAGCTACCGCAAGTTGTCAAACCGCTTGCAAGCTATGTCCCCACTGTTAGAACCGGAAATCTTGTTTTCGTCTCCGGAAATCTTCCGCTCGTCGGAGGTAAGCTGATATTCGAGGGCCGTGTGCCCGGCGATGTCAGTGTCGATGATGCCTATAAATGCGCAAGGCAAGCCGCGATTAATATCATGGCTGCGATTCAGGCGGAAATCGGCGACCTTCGTAAGGTGAAACGGATCATACGCTTGAACGGCTTTGTCGCAAGCGATGATGATTTCACCATGCAGCCAAAAGTTATTAACGGCGCGAGTGACCTCTTTGTTGAGGTTTTCGGGGATGCCGGCAAGCACACTCGCGCCGTTATGGGTGTAAACCGCCTTCCGCTGAACTCTCCGATTGAGATAGATGCCATAATCGAAGTTGAAAGCTGAAGACAGGGAATCCCAATGTAGCCCGGCATCGCGTCCGATCCAAACTTCCAACAGCGTATCCAAACAAAATCAGCGATGCCGGGACCTTCCCAATGTAGCCCGGCATCGCGTCAGAACCAAAATAAAACAGCAGAACAAGACAATTCGGCGATGCCGGGACCCTATTATTCCAAAATTATTTGCCCAATCTCCTATTTCATGCTACAATTCTCTCTTGCCTCGTAGCGGGATACGGGCATTTTTTTTGGGAGTCATGTAATATGAAAAGAGTATATCAACCAAAGAAACGCAAAAGAGCGAAGACGCATGGATTCAGGGCACGGATGGCAACAAAAGGCGGACGCAAAGTCTTGAGCCGACGGCGTACCAAAGGACGAACAAAACTCACTGTATCCGATGAACTTCGCCTCGGAAAATGAAAATCGCCTCTCTGAAGGGACAAAGAGCTTTCGAACGCGTTTCCCGTAAGGGACGTCGTTTTTCCAAGGAGTTCATTCAGCTGCGCGTACTCGAAAATTCTCTCACGTCCAACCGAATCGGAATCGTCATTCCCGAAAAAGCTATCGCTGGTGCTGTCGATAGAAACCGCGTCAGACGCCTCATCAAAGAGTCTTATCGCGCAATCGCAAACAGACTGAAAGATGGATACGATATCGTTTTCATCGTTCGGGAGAAACCTCAAAAAAATAAAATGGATTTTGTGCTCAATATCATTAATGAGATGATTAACCAGGCGGGACTTGTGAGAATCGCAAGCAAGCCCGAGGATTTGATATAATCCTTTCTTTCTATCCGATTGGAAAATGTTTATGTTTCCCAGAATTATGATAGCCCTGATATATTTCTACCAGAAGTGCGTATCGCCTCTGGCACCTCCCTGTTGCCGATTCTATCCATCCTGTAGTGATTACGCCATGGATGCTATCAGAATTCATGGATCCCTCAAAGGCTCATTTCTCGCGGTTAAAAGACTTTTCAGATGCCATCCTTACAATCCCGGAGGGTACGATCCTGTTCCGGTTACCGGTAAATCAAGGGAGGATATTAAATCGTGAGCGAGCTTGTCGAATACCTCGCCCATATCATGGTTACTATCCTTGGCCTTACCCACAAGGTAACCCAGACTTACTGGATCGATATAATCCTCCTGACCCTCTTCGTCCGTCTCCTGATAAGTCCGATTAACCGTTTTCAAACCCGTACGATGAAAGTAATGACCGAGCTCCAGCCGAAACTCAAAGAGCTACAGGAGAAATACAAATCCGAACCTAATGAACTAAACGCCCGTATGATGCAGCTCTATCGCGAGCACAAGGTGAATCCTATGATGGGATGCCTTCCACTCATCATTCAAATGCCGGTGCTGATAGCTCTGTTTTACGTTTTGCGAAGTCCTCAGTTCTACAAGCTGCTGCCGGGATTCGAACAATCATCCATGTTCGGCGCAAGGCTGACAGCTCGATGTTTCGAGACCGCACCCTTCCCGGAAATGGAATCCCTCCCGGGCATGATAGACCTTGCAAGTCTCTTCCATCACCCCTTCTTCTTCGACCGATTCTTATATCTTCCTGCGCTCCCGCTCTTCATTTTCTACATCGCAACAACAGTGCTGCAAACAAAGCAGATGCAGGCATCAAACCCCCAGTCCCAATCGAACCAGATGAATTTCATGCTTCCACTTTTACTATGGTTCGGCCTTATCTTTCCTGTCGGACTTCTTTTGTATTTCGGATTATCAAACGTTTTCCAGATGCAGCAGTATGCCTCAATAAAAAAAGTTGATATCCCTTCAACAACTGCTGAAACCGAATCGAAGGGACAAACAGAGACACCTCCGCCGCCCCCGCCAAAAAAACGCAAGCGAAAACGTCGAAGATGAAATTTTTCCACTTGATTTTCACCTTTAACTTCTGTTATCTTAATCGAGTTGAATCAGTATTTCGAAGGAATCTTCAAAACCTGATCGCCTTGCTTGCTTATTCAGGATTGCTTTATGGGGCTTTTGAAAAGAGCATCGTTAGCGATGCATTTTGGGGGTTTCAATGAACCGTTAAATTAATATGCTTATCCCACTTCATAAACGGAGGAAAGGATTTGGAAAGTCACATAGAATATCAGGACCGATTACTGAATAAGGATCCGATAGCATCAGATCAGCAGCTGGAAGCGAGTCAGGGACAGGTCGCTCTTGATGAGCTGACCAGAATACTTCAAGCGATGGGTATCAAGGCGCAAGTATTCTACCAGGAAAAGGAAACTGAAATCCTGCTCGAAATAAAGGGAACCAATCTCGGACTCGTCATAGGAAAAAGAGGACAGACACTTGAAGCGCTCGAATTCATCCTGAATCTTATTCATCGAAAAAAATTCGAAAATTTCAAGGAACTTGTCGTAGATGCCGAAGGATATCGTGAGAAGAAAATGGATATTCTCAGGAAAATACTGTTCAGCGCCCGCGATACGGTATTGAACACTCATGACGAGGTTCCTCTTGAACCTATGGCTCAATCGGATAGAAAAATTATTCATCTTCTTTGCCGTGACCTCGGTGATATCATTTCTGAATCACGCGGTGAGGGTCAGAACCGTCGCGTTGTATTAAAACCAATTGAGGACAGCCTTGACTTCGGAAAGGCGGAAACTGTACATTAATCATGAATCAACCTTCCAAGCCGGATAACTTCAAAATGAGAGTTCCATCAACAAGAACTCCTTTCTCAGCGGAACTCGAGCGCTCGGAACAATTCGTCGTCTTCAAACTCCATGGCGACCTTGATGTCGATGGCGCACAGGTGCTGAGAAATATCTACGAATCAAGAATTCTGGATTCAGACCTCTACATCGTCTTCGACATGGCGGATGTTTTATACATCAACTCAGCGGGTGTAGGCGCGATTGTTGCTTTATCAAAAGCCACACAGACGAGAAACGGCCGATTGTTCCTCATTAACACTCCCGACAAGATCAGAAATATATTTCAGATTACCGACCTTGATTCCCGTCTTGCTTTTATCGATTCACTCGAAAAAGCACATAAAATCATCAGCGGCAAAGAACATCCTGAAAGCGATTAAGGATGAAATCCTGATGAAAAAAAAACCGACCCGCGAAGGTCGGTTTTTCTCTATAGAGGAATGCAGATTTTATATTCAGTTAATCGTCCTTCATTCCCTCGACAACTTCCTCCTGATAATACGGGCTTAATGAAACATCCGCTTCATTCTTCATTTCACCTTCCACTGCTGTAACATCCTTTAGAACCAACGGTGTGAGGAAGATCAAAAGCTCGGTCTTCTCATCGGATGTCTTCTTGGATCTGAATAATTCACCAAAAAGCGGCATATCGCCAAGCAAAGGAACCTTGGATTTGGTCGATGTGATTTCATGCTGAAGCAATCCACCAATTACTATTGTCTGCCCATCCTTGACCTGTATGTCGGTTTCGACTTCGCGAGTCCTGAATCCGGGTATTCCAGCTATCGCAAGGGCATTATCAACAGTTCGTACCGACGGTTTGACATGGAGCCAGATATTGTTTTCACTGTTCACTTTTGGCTCAACATCAAGAACGATTCCAAATTCTTTAAATTCAACAACATTAAATCCATTTTCATTCTGATAGGTATAGGGTACCTCACCGCCGACTCTGAAATGCGCTTTCCCTCCGGATAGAACAACAAGGTTCGGCTGGCTCAGAACTTTGCCTTTTCTTGTCTGCTCGAGGTAATTCAACGCAATGTCGATAGGATCAAAACGCTCATCGCCGCTCTTTCCCCTGACAATGCTCGGATGAACTTTGATGTCGAAAATCCCGCCGCCGGGAAATTCCGGATTAAGAATGTCGGATAGAACATTGAACTGGAAATCGCCGCTTTCTGTCCTCGTGCCTGTCCCCAGCTGTTTCAGAAAATCCTCTTTTTCCCTGTCCTGGATTTCAACGATTCTTATCTTCACGAGCACCCGCTTGGGATCGAGCATTTCAATCAGGTTAACGACTTTCTCAGACGTTCCACCGGCAATCTGTTCCGCTCGCTTTCTCTCTTCCTCAGATCCAACTTTCCCTTCGAGCACAACCGACTTGTCGCCTATGAAACTGACTTTTATCGCCGGGTTGTTGATTACTCGTTCGAGCTCGATTGTTTTCAGTATTGTGCTTGCACCCACATTAACCCATCGAACACTTCTTCCAATGCCTTCCTCCCATGTTATTAAAGTTGTCTGCCCGAATCCTTTGGCCGTGATGAGAAGCTCCTCCTGCGAGAGCACATTCACTACAAGAACTTCAGGGTCGCCCACGGATGCTCTTACAAGACCATTTACCGGAAGAATCACCGACTCGCCTTTTGTAAGGAATAAATCAGCTGCCGGTCTTGTTCCTTTTGGAAGAGGCTTGAATTCCTCGGGGGGTTCGATCATCAATGGTTCACTCGCGAGCATCGTATCCGATGTTTTCAGACCCTCGTCTTCCCCTTCACCTTCAAGCGCTTTTCCACCGCTGAGAATATTCGATTTCGCGAATTCCGGAAGCGTTCCAATCATGTCCTTCACACTGACCGTTTCGCTTTCACTTTTGGATTCCACAGATTTGAGATTGAACGCTTGCGATGATTCCGGCGTTGTATGACCGCTCTCATCCGTTTCCTTATCCTTTTTATCTATTACAAATGATGTTCGATCAGGTGGCGTGAATGTCTGACCCTTCTCAGCCTCGGATTCAGTAGTGCCCGTTTCCTGGGTGGTTGCTGTTCCGACGATTGTCTCAGCTGAATTGGCGGTTGATGATGCAGGAAGATTGGTTTCCTCTTTTGCGGTCGCGACCTTCTCCTGTGGCTTTGATGGTCTGATATCGATATTAAGAGCGTTATTTTCAATCGATGTTTTATATGTGAATTTCTGATCAGACTCAAAAACAAGCCTGCTGTAACCCTGAACATCCTGGCTTTCAAATATCGAGACATACGTGATGATTCCGATTGGAAGTCTTTCCCTTGACTTCTGCATGAAATGAACTTTGTTTTTCTTCGGGATATTAAGCTGTGTCGGGTAATCCACAATCAGCCTGTCGGGAAATCTTATATTGCGGACATCGAAAGATTTATCATCAGCAAGCGTGATCATAATTCTGGTTATATCGCCATCGCATATAACCTCGAACTGCCGATTATCCGCACCTGTAGTTTTACTGATGTTCTCATTTGTACCTGTAACCTGTTGTGAACTGTCAGGGGTCTGCAACGGATTCGATTCGTACTTTCCAACCTCGAGCGCCCTTGGAATCTCAACCACTTTGGAATCCGTAACCGGTGTTTCAGAGGATTCTACTGCGGTATCCTTGGGCAGAGGCGTTACCTCTTCCTCTGTATCCGGGATTTCAGAACCTGTTCCAGGTTTATCAAGTGGAAGGATTGATGGCGGTGTTGTTCCTTTCTCGAAATTGATTAGTATGAAACTCCCGTTGTTTTCAATTTCGGGAATCAATCCTTTCGTGTGGATTACAAGCCGCGCCGTGGTTTTACGCCACTGGCCTATGCGGACTTTATCAAAGTAACTCGTGTCTGATGGATTCATGCTCTGCTTGAGGGTTCTATCCCAGACCGCCGGTGAAATATCCACAACCCAGCGCGCTGGCTTGTTCATCGTGAATGTTTTGGTGGAGACAGTGCCTTCGCAGGATATCGTGATTAACGTGCCGTTCTCATTAATCCTGATATCCTTTAATGTGACTGTGTTCCCCGCTGAGAATGCATTCACTGTCAGCGGTAACAGCATTAAGAAAGCAAAGGCTAATCTTGTAATTGTTTTAATGTTCATCTGGTTTTTCATAATCTTTTCCGACCTTTTTAAGGTTTTAGAGTTTGCTTAAAATCCCCTAAAAAAATATTGGGGTCATTATCAAAAAAAAATCCCGAAGGATTTTTTATAAGCTTTTGAAGCGATTAAATCCTACACCGCCGGCTGATTTGCTATGGGTTTTTCCAGGAATACTTCCTGTACCTGGCCCCCCAAAATCAACTCGACCCTGATTTTCTCGACCGGCACAAGCGATTTAACATCGATCGGCACTTCCTCGACTTTCTCCGGTTCAGGCATATTCCTGAAATATTCCGGATACTGCGGCATCGGTTCGGTTGTAGCTACTGCCTTCCCTTCGCCTTCAATTGGCGGATAATACTTGACGAACTCAAAAATCTGCGTGCCATCGCTTGACGGTGTATAGACGTCATCCGGATGCCGTAACGTGAGTCTGAGACTTCCCTTATCGTCCGCCAAGACAAGCTTTTCCGCCTGCTGCGGTGTGACCTCGAGAGTCACCGTTCGCGCAACAGCGCCTTTACCGGTCTCATCCGCCTGGTCAGGACCTAGTGAATTGCCTACTGCCTTGACCATCACATTGGAAAGTATTGTGAACGATGAATCGATGCCGGTGACTTCTTTGTCGAATGTGCCGACAACATCAACATGGTCGCCGGGTTTCACATTACCGCCAAGTCCTTTTACATCGGTCACTCCAATCGTCACTCCTCGATTGCCCTCCTCGATTATAAAAGCCAGATCCTTCAGGTTCTCCGTGTCTTCGAATTTGGCGTTCAGAATCTGTTCGCCCTCGAAAATTACCTGATTTGTCACCTTACCAAGGATTTCATCCAGCTCCGTTACCGCATCAGGATGAATCGCATCCGTTGGCACTACCTGTTCATCTAACATGGTTTCCTTTATCTTCGTGCGCACCGGAATCTGCTCCTTGGCTATCACAACCTTCCCGTATTCGATCTGCTTTCCAGCGTTCGCCTTTTCAACTCTCTTTATGTAACTGAAAACCAGGGCTACTGCGATTAGCCCCATAACAAGCGCTACTATCAGGGGTTTCTTATTTAACATTGAGATTTACCCTCCGATACCTTTCCGTCTTCGTAATGCCACAGGCGGAAAAGTTAAATTTGCTTTACATTTATAATTTCTGTTTTAAATTAATTTTTTGTACCTGATACAAAAAAATAATTAAATCTCCTCGAATCAATTAAACCGTGGTCCTGCTGGCATGATTACCTGTTCACCAGAAGACCCGTAATTTCTCCCATGTCTTTTTTCGGCTTTTAATCCTGATTCTGTAGTAAATTATGACAATTCTTCCAAGTGGAGCTTATTTCATGGAACCGGTACGGGTGCCGCCCACAATCGCTCTATAATCAAATTCCGGTTTCTATTAGACCCCAATGCGATTGTGGGTGATTTCAACAAATCAATCTCCTCAAAACATCCGGGTGCCGGGTGCCGCCCACAATCCGCTATAGCCTGCGAACATAACCGGGATAACAAAATCAACAGGCGAAGGCGGATTGTGGGTGGCACCTCGGATTTATGTCAAGTTTGATTCGTTCCTTTCGATTATTAAATTGGATGTTTTAAATTATATTGAGGATGTTTAACCGTCGGGTTATTGAAAGAATAAAAAAGGTGTTATATAATTCAAAAGTTTTAATATATCCTGATTCGTTCCATTCGGGAGGAATCGATATGATTCGTTGCACTTATTTCGCCGGGATAACGGCATTCTTAATCATACTCATGTCCGGATGCGGAGGGGGCGGTTCAAGCACGGACAATCCGATCGACATAAGTGATGATACCCTCTATGAAGTTCGTATTGGTGGCGAGGTGCTTGACCCAGTCGAACCGAACATAATCCCCCTTAGCAAGGTGAATACCGTTCAGTTCCAGTTCCTCAAAAAATTCCATCCGTTCACCTTCCAGAACTCCATCCGCGTTCTTGTCGGACTATCCGATGTTTCTTCAGGCTGGTTCTATGATTTCACTGAAGCTGACATCGGGAACAACGGATTGGTCTCCTTTAGAAACAATGAATATGGTAGCGTTGTCACATACACGAGCAATCAATCCCTTGATCACATGAAAAAGGCTGGAGGGAATATTGGCAATCATGTTTATCCGGGGGATAAACTGAATATCGATGTCGGTTTCCTGAGAGCTCAATACGATGATTCAACGCAGGTCATTCTGAAAAAAGATAAAATCACGCTTTACTGCAGCAGGGATGTTTTTGAGCGACCCGTTGCCGTTGATGATATGGACTCAGGCGGATTCATTCAATCCATCCAACTCGGCGATTATCCCATCACCGATAAGAAAATCAATATCATACCCCTTGATCAGGTCTATGAAATCAACGTGGATTTCAACACTCAGCTTAATCCCTATACTTTCACGGATTTACTGGACTTCAGAATCATCATCAACAATTATTACGATAATACATCTTACATAATCGAAAGAAGTAATCTCGAGGAGAACGGTGAGATATTCATAGTCGATTATGTATATGGAAAAGTGAAACTCCGCTTGTACAAACCGATAACAATCCTGACATTGAATGGTGTAGCGCAAACGCCATCTCAACCGGGAGACCTTATCGAAGTCAGTATCGATTTCTTAAGCGGTGAGGATATATTCGAAAACGAGTTCAAATTTGAGAATAAGAAGTTCAGGATTTTCCATTCATCAATCTGATGTTATTCAAAAAATGGGGACAGTCCCAATTAAAAAAAATGCATGTGGACTCTCCCCATTTTTTTCTGCCACATGATATTAAAAGAGGCCTTCGCCTCTTTTTTTGTGCCTGAATGCCTGGTTGCCTTGACACCAAGCGCTGCATGTGGTTTATTTTTATTGAGGACTGTATTCATGTTGAGACCGCACTTCATGTTTTCCCCATCCGCAGAACTGAGTGTGCTTTGGAATTGGCTTTGGAAATATTTATTTTATTTATAATATTCATGATATTTATACCTGGAGAGTGAGTTGTAATGAAAAACAAAAGTCGGATATCTCAATCGGGATTCACGGTCATCGAGATGGTGGTTGTGATGGCGATAATCGGGATATTGACTGTTATCGCTTTGACCACCTTCGGTAATGTCCGCGAAAAAGGACGTCTCGTCGCAATTAGAAACAATGTGAACATAATAGATAACGCCATCGCCAAATTCGCGCAGAAACACCAGGGAAGGTTCCCGGGGCTGACTGATTGGCCCTTATCCATGTATCCACCCACCGGAGGACGTCTCAAGGGAAACAGGATTATCGGCGGTAATTCAGGCCCCAGGGATATTGACCCGGTTTACGCTAATGCTGTTGTCAATCAGGATGATTATCTCACTGATACTAAACCCGATTCATCACCGTTCAGATCAGTCCTTCCCACAATTTACGCGAACTTCCCAACCCCCATGAGACCCATTGACGCCCTCTATGAGGAAAATCTTTTGATCCCCTATCCTGATAATCCTCTCAGAACCCCTGGAACCGGCATGGTCAACGTGGCTTATACGCTTGGAAGTTTCCAGAAGAATATAAACATCTTTTCGCTTCTTCCCATTATCAATGTAAATCCGAATTATAATCCTATCGGCATTGCCGCTGGAAGACCCATGACTGCACCGGGATCCAGCCCCCCAAGCATCAGACCTTTACCATACAGATATTCCATCTTTGCATATATGTGGGATTATTACGTAGATAATCCCACTTATAAGGCAAATTATCCGAAAGGCGATTTCGCTTATATCCCCCTCGGTCTGAGCGACCCATCAGGCGAATACGCTACCGCTTACTGGCTTATCGGATATGGTGACGAAGGCACCTTGATGAACAGTCCTTACAACAAGCTTCTCGAGAATCCGAATTTCCCCAACTTCCCGCCACCGCTCGGCGATAACGATCCTGCTACTCCTCCGCAAGTAGGTACCTACGAATACATGGTGCGACAATTCGTGAAAGGCGCCCTCGTTATCAAAGCCTCCAAGTTTGAGGATCAGATTTCCATTGATAAAAGATAAAATAATCTAAGCATGAATTTAAAAAAGCCCGGGATTCTCCCGGGTTTTTTTATATAAAGCAGGGAACTGGCTCATAAGTATTGAATTATCCACCTGGGAGCGCGGTCGTCACGGGGCTGTTGAAAAAGTGATCATTCTAATGTAGGGGCGGGTTTTTTACGATAACGAACTTTCTGCCAGATGCGCATTTCATTTTGATTACGAAAGGACTTCTTGATTCAAATGAAACCCGCCCTGTA
>Ga0315284_10000767_pt1 | contig 44130 bp, 43 predicted proteins | sample YL17G09_16_MG_FD_203696 | JGI IMG/M metagenome (GOLD analysis project Ga0315284, IMG submission 203696) | Sediment microbial communities from Yellowstone Lake, YNP, Wyoming, USA - YL17G09_16 | ecosystem: Environmental > Aquatic > Freshwater > Lake > Sediment | place: USA: Wyoming | collected...
GGTCAGGCGCGTTCCGGGAAGCTCCCGAGAGGCGGGTTTGCCCGTGGATTCGATGCTTTTTTTGAGGTCATCGATCTTCTGGCCCGAGGCTTCCAGGACGGCGTCGGCCATTTCCCGGCTGATGGTGATGACCGGCGAGCTTTCCCAGGGCATTCGGGCGGCGACACCGGGCAGCGTCAACCTCCGGCGCTCGGGCGAAAAGGGCCGGTCATCGGAGAGGCGGGCCGGTCCGGCCAGGGTCTTGAACAGGTCCGCATCCTTGCCCGTATTCTGGACCTGAAGGATGGCCGCCGGCTGAAGCTTGGAAATCTCCCGCATCTTGGAGGAGCTTCCTTCGCGGGCAAAAGCGGCCAAAGGCGATGAGGGAAAATATTTCTCCTTCAGTTCCTGGTTCTTCCAGAAGGGCGACTTGGGGTCGTTCTTGCCGGGCGCCTCGCTCAGGATGAGGACCACTTTTCCCTTGACCTCAAGGTTCTTGAAATCGTCCCAGCCGATCCCCTTCTCGGCGATGCCGTAGCCGGCGAAGACCACGGGAGCGTTGAGGGAGAGGGCTTCCGAAGCCCGAATTTGGAAATCGACTCCCGACAGGAACGTCCGTGACTTGACCAGCCCGTCCAGCCTGACCTCGAGGGAGACCGCTGTCGAAGACTCCAGAATTTCCTTGAAGATGATCTCCTGGAGGAAGCTTTTTTCCGCAGGCGGCGGTGTTCCGCCTTCGCCCAGGAGCATCGCCCGGCGGTCGAGGGCGGGTGAGTCGCCCCCGGGTTTTAACTTCCACAAGGCCAGCAGGGAGGCGGCGTACTCAGCGGCCAGTTGAAAACCGGGGGTCGCCGTTTCGCGGCCTTCCAGAAGGTCGGAGGAGATAAAGGTCAGCAAAACTTTGGAGTCTCGCGCCGTTATGGATTCAAAACCGGCTTTTACTTTTTCCTGTACCGAAGTTGTTTTTTCGACCAGGACCAGGTTCTTGAGCACATCTTCGGGCTTCAAGGCTTGGGTCTGTTGAGGCGCCTGCGCGCTCAGGCCGAAGAACAGGGCCAGGACCAACAGGACGGATAGGGCGGGTTTTTTCATGGATCCGAATCTCCTTTCCCGAATTTTGTTCCCCGAAGCGATTGTTCGGAGGACGGGCTAATACACTTGCCCGCCTGAGCTGACTGATGGAGCAAGCCCCTCCTCTACAAGGATCTATTCGGCCAGCAGTTTTTTCAGCTCTTCTTTGAGCGGCGGAATAACCTGGAAGATGTCGGCCACGATGCCGTAGTCGGCCGCCTTGAAGATGGGGGCCTCGGGGTCCTTGTTCACGGCCACGATGACCTTGGAGGAGGACATGCCGGCCAGGTGCTGTATGGCGCCCGAAATGCCGAAGGCGAAATAAATGTTGGGTGAGACGGTCTTGCCCGTCTGGCCGACCTGGTGATGGTGGTCGATCCAGCCCGCGTCCACGGCCGAGCGTGAAGCGCCCACAGCCGAGCGGGGCACGACCTCGGAAAGTTCGTTCAGCAGGCGGAAGTTCTCCGGCCCTTTCAGGCCCCGCCCGCCGGAGAAGATGACCTCGGCTTCGGTGACGTCCAGGGCGCCGGCCTTCTCGCCCGTGATTTCCACAACCTTCCCCTTGACCTGATTTTGGTCCAAGGCCACCACTTTCTTCAACACCTCTCCGCTTTTTTGCCCCGAATCAAACAAGGGAAAGATATTGGGCCGGAGCGAGGCCATTTGCGGAAAGGTCTTGAGCCTGAAGGAGAGAAGCGCCTTGCCGGCATAGATGGGCCGGGTGTATTCTAGACGGCCTTCCTGAACCGTCAATCGGATGCAATCGGAGGCCAGGCTCACGCCCAGGCGCGCGGCTAGGCGGGGGGCCAGGTCCTTGCCCAGAGAGGTGGCCGAGAAAAAGACGGCCGCAGGTTTCAGCTCCCGGACGAGGGCCTCCACGGCCAGGGCGTGGGCTTGGGCGGAATAGGCGTCGAGCAGCGGGCTCTCCAACAGGTGAACTTTGGACGCCCCGCAGCCGAAAAGCTCGGCGGCCGCCCCTCCCAGCCCGGAGCCGGCCAGCACGGCCTGAGCTTCGACTTTGAGCTCTTCGGCCCGGCGCCGCGCCTCGGATAAAGCTTCCAGGGACGCCTTCTTAACCTTCCCTTTTCGCGATTCGATATAAACCAGGATCATGGCCTTCCTCCTCAAATCGCCTTGGCGTCGCTTCGGAGAAGCCGCACCAGCTCGCGGGCCGCTTCTTCCGGCGTCCCGGCCAGCATCCGTCCCGCTTTGCGGCCCGGGGGCAGATCCAAGGCTGTGACTTCCAAACCCGTTTCCAGCTCTTCGGGCCTCAGCCCCAGCTCTTCCACGGGCACGACCGGGATGGCGACCTTTTTGGCGGCCATGATGCCCCGGAGAGTCTCATAGCGAGGCTCATTCAATCCCTTCTGGGCGCTGATGACGGCCGGCAGGCTGAACTGCACCTTTTCCTCGCCGCCCTCGATCTCCCGGACGGCCGTGCCCCCATTTCCCTCGACCTGGAGCTTGACCACGACGTTGACCTGAGGCAGGCCGAGCCATTCGGCCGTCATGGCCGGCACCTGGGAATTGTCCGCGCCCATGGACTGCTTGCCAAAGAGAAGGAGGTCCGCTCCCGGGAACTTGGTCTGAAGGGCCTTGGCCAGAATGCGGGAGGTGCGCAAACCGTCGTATTGCTCCGGCGAGACGTCCTTGAGGAGAACCGCCTCGTCGGCGCCCATGGCCAGGCACTTGCGCAGGACCGTCAGACACTCTTCCGGCCCGACGCAAAAAACCGTGACCTTGCCGCCCTTGGCCTCCCTCAGTCGCAAGGCCTCTTCCAGGGCATACTCGTCATAGGGGTTGAGGACGAAATTCAAACCCTCCTCGACGATTTTTTTCTGGGCCTGGTCAACCCTGATCTTGGATTCCGTGTCCGGAACGCGCTTGACGAAGACGAAGATGTTCACCCCAGCCTCCTTTCTGCAGGAAGAAGCATCGAACAACACAAACCGCCCAAGGGGCGGACTCAGCCGTCGTATCGTTTAAGCAGGAGGGACCCGTTGGTCCCTCCGAACCCGAAGGAATTAGTCAGCCCATAGATGACCTCCGCCGCACGCGGCGCATTGGGCACATAATCCAAATCGCATTCGGGGTCGGGGTTCTGATAATTGATGGTGGGCGGCATGATCTGGTGTTTCAGGCACAGGGCGGTGTAGGCGGCCTCCACCGCTCCTGTGGCGCCCAGCAGGTGGCCGGTCATGGACTTAGTGGAGTTGACGCCGATCCGGTAGGCGTGGTCGCCGAAGACCCGTTTGATGGCCAACGTTTCGACCTTGTCGTTGAAGGGAGTGGATGTGCCGTGAGCGTTGATGTAGGTCACCTGGGAAGGAGGAACGCCGGCGTCGTCCAGGGCGGCCTTCATGACCCGGGCCGCGCCGTCGCCGTCGGGCGCAGGCGCGGTGGCATGGTAGGCGTCGCCGCTCATGCCGTAGCCCACTACCTCGGCATAGATCCGGGCGTTGCGCCGCAGGGCCGTTCCCAGTTCCTCGAGGACAAGGATTCCCGCGCCTTCGGCCATGACGAACCCGTCACGCTGGGCGTCGAACGGCCGCGAGGCGCGTTCAGGCTCGGCGTTGCGCTCGGAGAGGGCTTTCATGTTGCTGAATCCCGCCAGGCTCAGGGGCGTGATGGGCGCTTCCGCGCCGCCGCTGAGCATGATATCCGCATCTCCCCGGCCGATGATGCGGAAGGAGTCGCCGATGGAGTGGGAGCTGGTGGCGCAGGCCGTGGCCGTGGCCGAATTGGGCCCCCTGGCCCGGTAGCGGATGGAGATCTGTCCCGAGGCCTCGTTGATGATGGTCTGGATGAGAAAAAAGGGCGAGACCCGGCCGGGCCCCTTCTCCAGGAGCACCTTGTGCGTTTCCTCGATGGAACCGATGCCGCCGATCCCCGACCCGACATACACACCGCAGCGGTGGCTGGCCAGGAGGTCGGGCGGAATGGCCGCATCCTGGACGGCCAGCTCGGCCGCGGCCAGGGCGTACTGGATGAAGCGGTCCATCTTGCGGACCTCTTTGCGTTCGATGAACTGGAGCGGGTCGAAGCCCTTGACTTCGCCGGCAAAGCGGGTGGCATACTGCCTCACGTCGAAGCGGGTGATGGTTCCGATGCCGCTGCGGCCCTGGAGCAGAGCCTCCCAATTGGCCGCCGTGCCCAGACCCAGGGGCGTGACCAAACCGAGGCCGGTGACGACCACCCGCCGGGGGGAAGAAGGGCCTGGAGCAGAACTCGCGGCAGCCATGGACAGAACGGGAAAGGAAAAAAGCGTTATTTAGCGTGGCTGAGGACGTAATCCATGGCCTTGCCGACGGTGGTCAGTTTCTCGGCATCCTCGTCGGGGATGTCCAGCCCGAACTCATCTTCCAGGGCCATGACCAGTTCGACTGTATCCAGGGAGTCGGCTCCCAGGTCCTCGATGAAGGAAGCGTTTTCGTTGACCTGGTCCTCACTGATGCTCAGCTTGTCGGCGATGATGGCCCGCATCTTGATAAGCAGTTCGTCTCTTGTCATTGGCATAACAGTCCTCCTCAGGCAAATTTAAATATTGGGGTTCACATGTGCATCCCGCCGTTGACGCCCAGCACCTGTCCGGTGACATAGGCCGCGGCGTCCGACAGCAGGAAGAGAACGATCCGGGCCACCTCGTCGGCCGTGCCGAACCGTTTCATGGGGATAAGCTCAAGAAACGCCCTCTTGACCTCCTCGGACAAACGGTCGGTCATGGGCGTGGCGATGTATCCCGGGGCCAAGCAGTTCACGGTAATGCCGCGCGAAGCGACCTCCCGGGCCAGCGATTTGGAGAAACCGATGACGCCCGCCTTGGAGGCGGCGTAGTTGGCCTGGCCGGCGTTGCCCATCATCCCCACCACCGAAGCGATGTTGACGATTCGTCCGTAACGCTGGCCGATCATGGTCCGGATGACGGCCTTGGAAAAAAGGAAGACGCCCTTCAGGTTGATATTCAGGACGGCGTCCCACTCCTCCTCCTTCATCCTCATCAGCAGGTTGTCGCGGGTGATGCCGGCATTGTTGACCAAATGGTCGATGCGCTTGTCCTCGGCCAGGACGGCCTGGACCACGGCCTCGACCTGGCCGGCCTGGGTCACATCCGTGGAGTGGACCGCAGCCTTGCCACCCGCCGTCCGCACCCGGCCCGCCACCTCTTCCAGTTTCTCCCGTTGGATGTCCACCAGGTGGACGGCTGCCCCGGCGGCGGCCAGCTCCAGGGCAATGGCCTGGCCGATGCCCTGGGAAGCCCCGGTGACGATCGAAACCTTGCCACTCAGCGACATGTCAGGCTTTCGCTCCTTCCCTCACTCCGCCCAACCGGCCGATTTCTTTTTGGATTTTTTCCGTGACCCCGTGGCGCACATACTCGCGCGCCAATCGGACGGCGTTGCGCACGGCGGTGGGGTTGGACCGGCCGTGGCCGATGATGCACACGCCGTTGACTCCCAGCAGATGGGCACCGCCGTACTGGGCGTAGTCCAGCCTGCGGAACAGGCGCCGCAGGTGGCGCCGCATGAGGAAAAAGCCCACCTTGGCCAGCAGGTTGCGCGTGATCTCGCCCCGGGCCATGATCAACATGTTCTCCACCACGCCCTCCGAAACCTTGAGGGCCACGTTCCCGGTGAAACCGTCGCTGACGATGACATCGGCCTTGCCGGAGTAGATGTCCTTGCCCTCGATATTGCCGATAAAGTTCAAGGGCGCGGCCTCCAGTCGCTCGAAGGCCGCCTTGGTCAATTCATTGCCCTTGCCCTTCTCTTCGCCGATGCTCATCAACCCGATGCGCGGCTCCGGCAAGCCCATAACGTTGGCCATGAAGATCCGGCCCATAACCGCGAACTGCTCCAGATGATGAGGCCGGCAGTTGGCGTTGGCCCCTACGTCGATGAGCAGGGTCGAACCCTTTTGGGTGGGCACCAGCAGGGCCAAGGCCGGCCGGTCCACGCCCCGCAGAGCGCCCAGCGTCTTCTGGGAGATGGTAACCACGGCCGCCGTATTGCCCGTGCTGACCAGCGCATCGGCCCGGCCTTCCTTGACCAGCTGGGCTCCGATACGGATGGAGGACCGTTTCTTGCGGCGGAAAGAGAGAAGCCCTTCGCTCATGCCGATGGCCTCCGGGGCGTCGACAATGGTCACTCCGGCTTCAGGCCGGCCCATCCTCCGGACTTCCTGGCGGATGAGGTCCCGGGCGCCGACCAGAATCACCTCCAGGCCGAAATCGCGGGCGGCGCTCAGCGCCCCCTCGACCGTCACCCGGGGACCGTAGTCTCCGCCCATGGCGTCCACCGCGATTCTCATGGACTCCTCTTGTCTTATTTTTCGGTCTCGGAGATCACCTGGCGACCTTTATAAAAACCGCACTGCTGGCAGGCCCGATGGGGAAGCTTGGGGGACCCGCAGTTGGAGCACAGGGAAAAGGTCGGCAGGGTGAGGGCATCATGGGCCCGGCGTTTGCCTTTGCGGCAAGGGGAATGACGTCTTTTGGGGTTGGCCATGGGACACTCAACTCTTAATGAGATTTTTGATCTTGACCAGGGGGGGGTCGTCCTCCCGGACGGTGCAAGCACAGCCGCTCTCGCGGCGCACTTCGCCGCAGATAGGGCAAATTCCCTGGCAGTCCTTGGAACACAGCGGCTTCACGGGGAAGGTCAGGTTGAGCTGTTCCAAGATGATCTCCTGCAAGTCCAGGCTGCGGCTGTAGAAATAGCCCCGCTCCAAATCTTCCTCGGCCAGCTCCTCCTTGGCCTGCTCAAGATCTTCGGGCAGATAAACCAGGTCGAAGGCGGAGTCCACCGGATAATCAACGGGCATGAGGCACCGGCTGCAGACAAAGCTCAACCGGACGGTCAACCGACCCTTGATCAGGATGTCCTGGCCGACCTTCTTGATCTCGAGCCGGGCATGGGCCGGCTGTAGAAAAACGGCTTCCTCCTCGATCAGGTCTTCGCTCAGGAAATCGAAGTCGCGATCGACCTTCAGGCCCTCTTTGGGCACTTTATCTATATCTATTCGCATTTTATTCCCTCAAAAATTCAGTCTATTATACCATTTTGCCCCCGCATGTCAAACCGAGCCGCTCCCGAGAAGCATCTCAGGGGTCCTGTCACGGCCGACCTTTCCGAAGACACCCACCTTTGCCCCTCTTGTTTCACCAAGGGGGGCTAGAGGGGGATAAATAGGATACAGAGAATTTGCAGGTGTCTTCGGCTATGCCAAGCTGCGCGCGTTCGTCCGGCGGTGCCGGACGTGGGGTTCCAAGGGGGTATGCCCCCTTGGTCGCAGGACGAAGTCCGAGAAGGGGAGGCAGGGAGCGGAGCGACCGTTGGAAGGGGGAAGGCGAAGCGCTTCCCCCTCCAAGGAGGTGGGGATGCCCCTCCGCCGGCCTTTCCGAAGACGCCCACCTCTTGCCCCCTTGATTCCAAGGGGGCAAGGGGGATTAATATTTTTTCAAAAAGCCAAAAGGCGTCTTCGGCAGCCACCCCTCCCCATGTTTTTAGGGATCGGATATGCTTATCGCTCGCGGATAAAAAATCGGCCGAGGGCTTGAAAAATCGGCCGGAGAAGGGAGTATAATAGGGCATCATGAAGGGCCTGAGCAACGAAATTCGCCACAAGGGCGCCGTCTTTTATGTCCAGACTCAAGACATCGGGCCGGCCTCCGGCTACGTCGAATCTCTGATCTACAAAGCCGGCCAACTCCTCACTTCTCGAAAATCCTTCTATTATTCCCACCTTAATAGCCCCGACCTCCAGGAGCGGGTCATAAACCTCATGAAAGAGCAGCACCGGGCCATTCTGGGCGACATCCAAACCGGCCGGTTCGATCACTTCCTCAGCCCCTCCGAGCAAGAAAGCGGGGAATGAAAGAAGGGTCTCCCAAGCTTTACGTCCTCGACGGCAACTCCCTGCTCTACCGCTCCTACTATGCCATCAAGCGCTTGTCCAACTCCAAGGGCTTTCCCACCAACGCCATCTACGGGTTTCTGCTGACCCTCAGAAAGCTCATCGACAAGGAGAAGCCGCACTACCTGGGCGTCGTCTTCGACGTCAAAGGCCCGACCATCAGGCACAAAGCCTACCCGGATTACAAAGCCCACCGCCGGCCCATGCCCGAGGACCTGCAGGTCCAAGTGCCCGTCCTGAAAAAAATCCTGCAGGCGTATCATTTTCCCGTCTTCGAGTACCCGGAATATGAGGCCGACGACGTTCTGGGGAGCCTCACTCTCCGGGCCACCCAGGATGGCATCCCTTCGGTCGTTGTCTCCACCGACAAAGACCTGCTTCAGTTGGTGGATGAAATGGTCATGGTTTATAATCCGGCCAAAGATGTCTATCTGGACGAGGCGGGCGTCCGGGAGCTTTTCGGCGTCAAGCCCGCCCAAGTGAGGGACGTCCTGAGCCTGTGGGGCGACCAATCGGACAACGTCCCCGGAGTGCCGGGCGTAGGGGAGAAGAGGTCCAAAGATCTCATCGCCGAATTCGGCTCACTGGACAGGCTTCTGCAGAACCTGGACAAGGTCAAGAATCCCCGCCTGCGGGAGGCCATCGCCTCCAACCTGGACAAGCTGGAGCTGAGCCGGATGCTGGTCACCATCGAACGGGGCCTGACCCTGGACTTCGACCTCCGGGCCTTCGCTCTCTCCGCGCCGGACACGACGGCCCTCTCCGCGCTTTTTCAGGAGCTCGAGTTCACTTCTCTGCTCAACGAACTGGCCAAGCCCGGCCAGGACCCGGCCACCTCCTACGGGCTTATCCAAGACGAACCGGCCCTGCGGCAGCTTGTGCAGAGGATCAAGAAAGAGGGCTTCGTCTCCCTCGATACGGAAACCGACAACCTTGACCCTGTCCGGGCCCGGTTGGTCGGGATGTCGTTTTCGGTCAAGCCGGGAGAAGCGTTTTATCTGCCCCTGCGTCACGACTATCCCCAGGCGCCGGCCCAGGTCCCGGCCGAGAAAGCGCTGGCCGTGCTGGGGGAGGTCCTGGCCGATCCCGCCCTGGGCAAGATCGGCCAGAACATCAAGTACGATGCCATCGTTCTGGGGCGGGAAGGGGCGGAACTGCGGGGCATCGACCTGGACAGCATGATCCTGTCCTATCTTCTTGAACCAAACTGGGGAAAACACAACAAGGAAAAGCTGGCCGCCACGTATCTTCAGCTGCAGGCCGTCTCCTATGCCGATATCGCGGGCAAGGGCAAGAACGAAGTCTCCTGGAACGCCGTGGCCCTGGACAAGGCCTATCCCTACGCTTGCCAGGATGCCGACCTGGCCCTCCGGCTCTGCCGGCTGTTGTGGACCCGCGTCCAGGAAGCAGGCCTTGACCGGCTCTACCGGGAGGTCGAACAGCCGCTGATCGAAGTCCTGGCGGATATGGAACGGACCGGCGTCCGGATTGATCCCGGCCTGCTGGGAGAGCTGTCCCGCGAGATCGCCGCGGATATGAAGCGCCTGGAAAAGAAAATTTTCGAGCTCAGCGGTTCGGAGTTCAACCTCAACTCTCCCCGTCAGCTCGGCCAGGTCCTTTTCGAAAAGATGAACCTGCCGTCCACCCGGAAGACCAGGGTCACCAAAGGCTATTCCACCTCCTTCGACGTTCTGCAGGAGCTGGCTCCCCTCTCGCCGGTGGCCCGCTACGCCCTGGAATACCGTCAGCTGACCAAACTCAAGTCCACCTACGCCGACGCTCTCCCGGAGCTGGTCAACCCCGAGACAGGCCGCGTCCACACTTCCTATAACCAGACGGTGGCGGCCACCGGCCGTCTCTCGAGTTCAGAACCCAACCTGCAGAACATTCCCGCTCGCGGGGAGATGGGCCGCCGCTTCCGGCAGGCCTTTATCCCCGAGGCGGGCCATCTCTTCTTGGCGGCCGACTACTCGCAGATCGAACTTCGCGTGCTGGCCCAGCTCTCCCAAGACCCGGCCTTGATCGAATCCTTCCGCCAGGACCTGGACATCCATGCCGAGACCGCCCGCCGCGTGTTCGGCGAAGGCTCGACGGTCCCGGCCGAGGAGCAGCGCCGCCGGGCCAAAATCATCAACTTCAGCATGATCTACGGCGCTTCGGCCTTCTCCCTGGCCCGCGAACTGGAAACGTCCAACGCCGAGGCCCAGGATTTCATCGACCGCTATTACGAGAAGCATCCCAAGGTGCGGGAATTCCTGGAGGCCAAGGTTGAGGAGGCCAAGAAGACGGGCTACGCCTCGACCCTCTTCGGCCGTCGGCGTCAAGTGCCCGAGCTTCAGCTCAAGGACAAAAACGTCCAACTGGCCGGCCGCCGCATCGCCCTCAATATGCCCATCCAGGGGACGGCCGCCGACCTGATGAAAATGGCCATGATCGAGGTCTGGCGGGCGCTGCGGGAACAGGCCTTGGGCGCTCGGCTGATCCTCCAGGTCCACGATGAGCTTGTCTTCGAAGTGCCGGACAAGAAAACCTCCCCGGTCGAGGCCCTGGTCAGAGAAAAGATGGAAAATATCTACCGGCTGGAGGTGCCCCTCAAGGTCCGCCTGAGCTGGGGCATCAACTGGGCTGAGGTGAAATAAAGAACCCGGCCGGCCGTTCAGTCCAGCGCTTTCTTGAAGACGCGGAATTTTTTATACAGGCGGCCCCCCATCCGTTCCATTTCGGCCCGGACGCGGACGTTGGCCTCCATTTCATGATGGGTGTCCATGACCTTCATCCCGGCTTCCTGGGCGGACATGAACATTTTCACGCCCATCATGGCATCCAGGCCCATGCCCCGGTATTTGTCCTTGATGGCGCCCAGGAGCAGGTCGAGCTGTTTGGTCTTCTTGGCCGCCCGGAGGATTTTCAGGAAGCCGAAGGGGAACATCTGGCCGCGGGCGGCCTGGATCCCCCCGATCATATCCGGCATGGCAATGATAAACGAGACGATCTCGTCCCCCCGTATGACCACCTTGACGAAACGCACGTCCAGGACGGGCAGGTAGCGCTTGGCCAGGGCGTCCATTTCTTTTTCGTCCAGGGGGCTGTAGCCGTAGATGTTGGTCTGGGTGTAGCACTCGTTCATCAGCCCCAGGACGCGCCGGATCCAAGGCTTGATCTCCTTCTTCTTGCGGAACTCGATGATCTTGAAATTCCCCTTCTTTTGGATCCGTTCGTAGATCCTCCTGTAGAATTCGGGAATCTCGGACGGAACATCCAACTTATAGACAAAATAATCGATGTCCTTGATATAGCCCAGGCGTTCGACATACTCCGGCATCCAGGAAAAGTTGTGGTAGGTGGCGATGGTGGCCCGATGTTCAAACCCTTCGATCTGGAAGGCTTCCGGGTCCTGGTCGGAGAAGCCGTAAGGGCCGATGATTTTGGTCATGCCCAGCCCGCGGGCCCAATCCTCGATTCGGCCCAGGAGCGCTTCCACCAGCCTGGGGTCCTGGTATGTCTCCAGATAGCCGAAGCGGGCGGTTTTCTCTTTGCGCTCCTCGTTGTAGCGGCGGTTGATGATTCCCATGGCCCGGCCGCGGAGCGTCTGGCCCTCGTAGGCCAGGAGGAGTAGCGTGTTGCAGTAATTGAAAGCCCGGTTCTTCTTGGGGTTGAAATAGACCCACTCATCCAGGTAGATGGGAGGAGCCCAGGTCGAGTGCCCGGCATGGATTTTTTCGGGCAGGTAAATGAAATTCTTAAGGTCGCTCTTATTGCTGACGGGGCGGAGAGTGATGTCCATGGGCCTCCTTGTCGGCGTCGGCTTGACCGAAGGATTTGATCAAGACGCGGCCCCCGGGCGGAACGCGCTTTTCTGTCTCATGAATAAAGAAAATCGCGCGGCCTGTCAAGCGGAATTTAAGCCGGGTACACATCTCCCTGTGTGTGATGTTGTATCGGTACCGGAATCGCCCCCTGCCCCCTGGGGAACCAGTCCCGTCGGTTCCCCCCGTCGAAAAACCGACGGGGCCCCCCTCTGCTAGGGGGGCCTGCTGGGCGATTCCGGCCCCGCTTTGGAATGACCTATTTGGAGACGCTTTCTTGAGCCGGATTAAAATAACTTGACCCCGATGCCGGCTTCCCAGCTCAGGCCGGAGGCCCTAAGGGGCCGGCCCATTTCAGCGCCGCTTTGGTCGTTGATTAAGTGGCTGACGTCCCGGCCCTTGCCCCCGCCCCAGGCATAAAGCAGCCAAAAGTATCGCTGCGAGACGCCGGCGTTCAGAAAAAGCCGGGAACCCAAGTTCACCTGGACCCCGCCGCCCAGGACGATGCCGATGCCGTAATAGGAAGCGGCCCGGACGTCGCCGCCCAGCCGGGCGCCGTCCTCCACCTGCAACCAGGGAATACCGAAGCCGAGGAAAAAGCAGGGATGGACCGGGCTGCCTTTGATCAATAATGTTTTGCCCCGGACCTCCAGCAAGCCGAGCCTAACGGCGCTGCTTCTTCCCCCCGACAGGGGAGCAACTCTTGAGGCTTGGGCAAAAGCGACTTCCCAGGCCCCGGCCGTCCACTGCTGTCCGAAACTCAGGCCCAGCAGGCTTTCCTGGGCCAGGGCCGGGATGAAGAACGCTTTATCGAAGTGCCACAGGATGAGGCGGCCGTCCAGGTCGCCCTTGAACGACCCGCCGGCCACGTTCAGGCTGACGAATAAAAAGCGCTTGTCTTCCGCCTGAAGCCGGAGGAAAGCGCCGGTCAAAAGGAGAAGGAGGAAAATCATCCGCTTCATTGTGCCTCTGTGCTGGCGCCTGCGCCGGCCGGAGCCTTATTTCAGGGCCCGACGCAGGATGTCGGCCTTGTCGGTCAGCTCCCAGGTGAAATCGGGGTCGGACCGGCCGAAATGGCCGTAAGCCGCCGTCTTGCGGAAGATGGGCCTCTTCAGCCTCAGCTGGCGGATGATCTCAGCCGGCCTGAGGGGGAAGTGCTCTCGGATGAGCTCGATGATTCGCTCCTCGGAAATCCGTCCCGTGCCGAAGGTTTCCACATAGACGTTCTCCGGTTCCGCCAGGCCGATGGCGTAGGACACCTGGACTTCGCAGCGATCGGCCAGGCCGGCGGCCACGATGTTCTTGGCGATGTAGCGGCAGGCGTAGGCCGCCGAACGGTCCACCTTGGAGGGGTCCTTGCCGGAGAAGCTGCCGCCGCCATGGCGGCCCATGCCGCCGTAGGTGTCCACGATGATCTTGCGGCCCGTCACTCCGGTGTCGCCCTCGGGGCCGCCGATGACGAACTTTCCGGTGGCATTGATGTGGTATTTGGTTTTGTCGTCCAGGTATTGCCCGCAGACGGGTTTGATGACCTTCTCGATGATTTCCCGGCGCAGCGTCTCCTCCTCCAGAGAGGCCAGGTGCTGCTGAGCGATGACCACCGCGTCGATCCGCTTGGGGTGGCCGTCCTCGTACTCCACGGTGACCTGCGATTTTCCGTCCGGCCCGAGTTTGGCCACGATTCCCCGCTTGCGCACTTCGGCCAATTTCATGCACAAACGGTGGGCCATGATGATGGGAAAAGGCATCAGCTCGGGCGTTTCCCGGCAGGCAAACCCGAACATCATGCCCTGGTCGCCGGCGCCCTGTTCCTTCTCCTGGACGCCGTTGACGCCCTGGGCAATGTCCGGGCTTTGGCCGTGGATGGACATCCACACCCCGGCATCCAGGTAGTCGATTCCAAACTCGGGGTCCGTATAGCCGATGGTTTTCAACGTGTCGCGGACGATTTGCTGGATATCGACGTAGGCGTTGGTTGTGACTTCTCCGGCGACATGGACGCTACCGGTGGTGACCAGGCATTCCACCGCCACGCGCGACTCGGGGTCCTTGGACAGCATCTCATCCAGGATGGCGTCCGAGATCTGATCGCAGATCTTGTCGGGATGCCCCTCGGTTACGGATTCGGAAGTAAAGAAATATTTTTTGGCCATGATCATCTCTCCTTTCTTTCGGCCGCTCTCTGGTCCGGCGTTCCCCGTCTTCCGGGGAGGGCCGTCACCTTCCCCCTTTTTTAGAAGAAGAGAAGAAAGGTCCGGCCCGAAAATGAGTCAGGAGTGAAGCCGCCAGCGCTCCCCTCGCTTATCGTCGTCAGGCTTCACCTGACTCTGGCTTTGCCACCTTCCTTCCTGGCAGAAGGGGTTGGCTGAGGGTCTTCGGGCCAGTCCCTCGCCTCATCTCCATAAAAAGGAGACCAAAGAGATAGATTTTGTAGAATAAAATCCACAGAAAGTCAATACCTTTTCTCTCCCCGAGGAGAGGCTTCTTTTAAATCTTCATGGGCATCAAGACGTAAAGGCAGCGGATGCCGCTTTCGGGCTCGGGCTTGAGCAGGGCCGCGCTATTTTCGTCCTTGAGCTCAAAACGGACTTTCTCGGAGTGGATGGCGGTTAAGAACTCCAAGAGATACTGGGAGTTGAAGCCGACCTCCAGGTCCGGTCCTTTGTATTCGACCGACAGTTTGTCGCGCGCCTCGCCGATCTCGGGGTTAGAGGAAAAAAGCCTCAACTGGCCCTTTTCCACGAAAAACTTGACGCCCTTGGACCTCTCCGTAGACAGCAGCGATACCCTCCGGATGGCCTGGGTGAAGGGCTCCCGGTCGACGGTTAGAAAATGAGGGTTGTCTTTGGGAATGACGGCATCATAGTTGGGAAACTTGCTCTCAATGATCCGCGAGATGAGGATCCGATTCTTGGTCTTGAAGAAGAGATTGTTTTCGTCCAGGTCGAATTCAACCTCTTGATCGTCCGTCTTTCTGATCTCGGTCAGGGTTTTCTTGGCCACAATCACGCTCAGCGGCTTTTCCAGCTTCAGCTTGTCGACCGGAGTGGAGGTGTAAGCCAGCCGATGCCCGTCGGTGCTGACCAGTTCCAAGGAGGTGCTCTTGATGTTAAACAACGCCCCGTTGAGATAATATCTTTGCTCTTGGGCGATGGCATAAGAGACGAGGTCGATCATCTCTTTGTAGGCTTCCAGGGAGAATAGGATTTTTTTGGCGAATTTCGGCTCAGGCACTTGAGGATAATCGTCTTTGGGCAGGACGTTGATTTTGAATTCGCTTTCTCCGCAGGTGACCTCCATTTGCTGGCCGCCCTTTTGTTTAAAGACCACCTTTTCCCCGTCCGCCAAAGACCTGACGATTTCAAAAATCTTCTTCCCCGAAACCGTGAGGGCCCCTTCCTCTTCGACTTGCGCTTCAAAAGTCGTCCGCAGCCCCACTTCCAGGTCTGTTCCCACCATCTCCACCTTGGCCCCCGAGGCGCTGACCAGGATGTTCTGCAGAATGGGCATGGTCGTCCTTTTTTCCACAATGCCCTGCAACAGCTGAAGTTCTTCTAATACCGTCTCTTTCATAACTGAAAATCTCATTTTTCCACCTTCCCTCCCTGCCTTATTCTTATATTAATATTAAAAAGATTAAATAATAAATAAGAATAAAGCAATCGAATTTGTGCAAAGATCGTCCAAGCCGCTGATTCCATTATTGGAACGTCGAAATCAGGCTGTTGATTTCTTTGTTGAATTCCGGACTCTTGCCTATAAGTTTTTCAATTTTGCGAACACTGTACATGACGGTGGTGTGATGCTTGCCGCCGAATTTCTTTCCAATCTCGGGCAAGGAGACTTTGGCCAGCTCCTTGGAGAGGTACATGGCCACCTGGCGGGGAAAAGCCACTTTGGGGGAGTTGTTCTTGGATTTCAACTGGGACAGCTTGATGTTGTACTTGTGACAGATGATTTTTTGGATCTTTTCCACCGTGACCTGATGGGCCTCGGACTCCAGCAGGCTCTTGAGGGCTTCTTTGGCCAAATCCAGGTCGATCTTGACGCCCTTGAGCGAGGAATAGGCGATGACCCGGCGGAGATAGCCCTCCAGTTCCCGGATGTTGGAGTGGACCTTGTCGGCGATGTACAGGGCGATGTCTTCGGGCAGGCTGACCTCTTCCAGGGCGGCCTTTTTTTTGATGATGGCGATCCGGGTCTCGATATCGGGGGCTTTGAGGTCGGTGATCAGCCCCCATTCAAACCGGGAGCTGAAACGTTCCTCCAGGTTGGGGATGTCTTTGGGGGGACTGTCGCTGGAAATGACGATCTGCTTCTGGTTGTCGTACAGATGGTTGAAGGTGTGAAAAAATTCTTCCTTGGTCCGGTCTCGGCCCGAAAGGTCATGGATGTCGTCGATGAGCAGGATGTCCACGCTCCGGTATTTCTGTCGAAAATCGAGGATCTTGCCGTACTGGAGATGGTTGATCAGGTCGTTCATGAACTTTTCGGTGGTGATATACAGGATCTGGAGCTTCTGGTTGAACTTCAAGGCCCGATGGCCGATGGCGTTCATGAGGTGAGTCTTGCCCAATCCGGCTCCGCCGTAGATGTAGAGGGGGTTGTAGGTTTTGCCGGGGTTCTTGGCCACGGCCGTCGAGGCGGCGTGGGCGAACTGATTGCAGGAGCCGACGACGAAATTTTCGAAGGTGTAGTGGGGGTTAAGGTTGGGGTTGAGGAGCGCGCCGTGCAGGGCCTTTCGTTCCTCGGGCGAGCGCCTCATGAAAGAGAAGGCGCTGTCGTCGAAGATGTACTTAATCTCCAGCCCCTTGCCGAAGACCGCCTGAGCACACTCGTTGATGAGGGCGGAATAGTGGAAGGACAGCCAATCTTTGAAGTAGGAATTGGGGACCTTGATGTAGAGCTGGTCCTTTTCCTGGCCGATGAAGACCGTCGGCTCGAACCATGTCTCGAAACTGGAGGTGTCGACCTTTTTCTGCAGGGCCAGGAGGATTTTCTGCCAGGGGTTGGTCTTGTCTTTTCTCACCATATCGGCCGCTCAGATTTCCACAGAAATTTCCACACCTGTGGAAAAAAATAAAAACACACAAACCTTCAAATTTTGCTGATCGGATTATGTGAAGGCTGGGCCAATATAGCACTGTCCAGGACGAATTTCAAGAGATTTTGAAGATTTTTTTAAAAATCGAACCCGATCCAGAACTTGGCCTCATAATCACCGGAGACCACATAGTCCAGCGGGTTGGACAGGCGCGGAAAATAGAGGCGCTTGACGAATTCGAAGTGGACCGGCCAGCCCAGCAGGAACGTTTCAAAACCGAACCCGAATGAGCCCAGGGCGTCGTAGGCCTCCGGCGGAGCGCCGGGGACGTCGGACATGACATAAAACTTCGAGGAAAAGCCTTTGATCGTTGCCTGGGCGATGTCGAACAGGAGCGCCCCCCGAATGGGGCCGATCAGGCCGATGACGGTCGAAGCGGCGGCCACCAGCGGAAAGCGGAACTCGGCGTTGAAATACCAGCCCTGGGTGGCCACCAGATTGTAATAATTGGCCGAGCGGACCTGGTTGTTGCCCCCGAAGTAGTGGAAATAAACGTCTCGGCCCAGGCTGGCGAAACCCACCCAGCGGAAAGCCAGAAGAAAATCTGAGCCGAGGTACACATAGCGGCGCAGGTCGGCCTCCAGGCTGGTGTTGCGCAGGAAGCTGGCGGCCACGGGGAGGGATTGGCTGACCGACAGGCGGAAGGTGTGGCCCTGGGCCGGGCCATAGGCCTTGAAGCGCGTCGTTTCGCCCACCAGAGAAAAGGAGGCCTCCAGGGTATGTCCGTTGAGGAACTGAGCATACTTGCGCGGGGCGATCTGGCGCATGAGGGAGGGGTCGAGATAATCCTCTTCGTAGTGGAGATAGCCCAGGCTGCCCTGCAGGCGATAGTAGAGGTTGAAAGGATAGTAGGCCAAGAGTTGGAAGCCCGTCATCTGGCGCTGGGCGATGGCGTCGCTGTAGGTGATGGTGTTGTAAACGGACGGGTTGTAGGTGGCATAGTCCGGGTAGTAGAACAGGGTGTACTGGAAGGCGTTCAACATCCACTGCAGGCGGCCGCGCTGATTGAGGTAGGACAGGTCGTAAGAGCGGAAGCTGCGCACCTGGTAAGCCAAGATGGAAAAAAGATGATCGCCCATCAAGTCGGAAAAGGCGAGGGCCGAGCCGCCGTAGATCGACCCGTCCGTGGACACGACGGCCTCGATGGGAGGCCGGGAGGTGACATACAACTGGCCCAGCCCCTTGTAGGGCTCGATCTTTTCCTTCTGGATGTCCACGGCGATGATGGGCTGGAAGGGGAGGAAGGAGGTCTCGCTTCCCCGCTGGGCGGACGGGCCGATTCCTTCCTCGGGGACGGCCTGGGCTTGCAGGTCGGACCGGAAGAGCTGGAAGGAGCCCTTGTTGAACGAGGAGAAGAGGAGCCGGCCGGGCTGGCCGCGCAGGGGTTCGGGGTAAAAGTTCCCGGTCTTTACGTCCGTGTATCTCCTCACTTCGCCCTTTTCCAGGTCGAGAGAATAGATGTTGTGGGTCTCCCGCATGTCCCCGGAGAAGTAGAGAGTTTTTCCGTCGGCCGAAAAGCACGGGGAGATGGTGTTGCCCGGGCCGAAAGTGTACTGTGTCCTTCGGGACAAGTCTTCCAGGGGGGCCAGGAAAATCTTGTCGGTGTCGTTCATTCTCAGGGTGAAGGCCAGCCAGCGCCCGTCCGGCGAGACGGCCGGCGCCTTCTCAAAGAGGTCGTCCTTGGTCAAGTTGACCAGCTCTCTGCTGTGGAGGTCGAGACGGAAAATGTCGTGGATGCCTTTTTCAAACCCGGTCAGCAGAAGATATCGGCCGTCCGGGGTGAAGCACGGGCCGTTGGGCTGGTCGATGGCCAGGTCATACCGGGCCAGGTTTTTTCCGTTGAAGGCATCGATGATAAACAAGGAATGCCTCCGGCCGTGCCGGGCGAAGAAGGCCAGGCGGTCGCCCTCGGGCGACCAGGCCAGGGTCCGTCCCAGGGAGGGGTCGATCTCGAATTTAATGGACTCATAGCGGGTGGTGTAGCCTTTGGTGATGTTTTTGAGGATCGTTCCATCCTTGGCCGACAGCAGCACGATATCGATGTCGTAGTCCTGGGCGTTGAAGGTGATGGTGGCCACAATTTCGCCCGAGGGGGACACCGCGTGGGAGAAGGCGAAGTAGTAGGGGTTGATGGGATACTCGGGGCCCAGGGGGAAGCTGTAATCCTCCGGCGACTCGCGGGTCAGGAAAGGTTTTGCCCGCTGACGAAGATATTTCTTAAAGGCAAAGGAAAACTCGCGCCACTTTACGTTGAATGCCCTTTTGAACAGGTCTTTCTTGCCCAGCAGGGGTTTGTTTTTAAGGGAGGCCCACAGCTCGCGGATGGCGTTCGGGCCGAAGCGCTCGACGATGTACTCGTAGAGAATGTGGCCGAAATCGTAAGCCGGGTCCCGCGGCTGGGGAAATCCGGAGATCATCTCGCCCGATTCGTCAAGCTCGGGGAGGCGGTCATTGAGCACCGCGTCACGGACGAGAAGGTTCGACCAGGTGGACCACTTGCGGGCGGTGTACTCGCTCAGCCCTTCGAAGGTCCACAGGGGCGGAGAATAGAGAGCGGTCAGGGCGCCGCCCTGGCTGCCCCACAGCATGTCGAACTCGAAGACGTGGGTCAGCTCGTGAAGGATGAGGGTTTGCAGCTCGTCGAGGGGCATGTCGCCGTGAACGCCCGTCCGGAAGAGGATGGGCTCGGACACGCCCAGCACGCCCTCGGACACCTGGAAGATGTTCGACTGCTCGAAATCGGTAAAGGTGAGGTAGTAGATCAAGGGGACGGGTTTGCTCAACTCGTGCTTGAGGTCGGAGCTGACTTTAAGGTAGGCGCTCTCGCACATGCCGGCCAGAACCTTTAAACGCTCCGGATTGTCCCTGTAGAAATAAATTTCGAAATGGTCGGTCTTGTAGCTGCGCCAGGGGAAGGATTCATAGATGACCCGGTTCTTGCCGTAATAGGGATATTCGATGACCTGGCCGGAAAGCGTCGGGACCAGGAGGCCGGAGGCCAGGAGGAGAAAGAGACAGGCCGCGCTGAAGATCTTCATGGCGTGTCCTCGCTTAGCGGAATATGAGATAGCGGTCCTGGAGACGGTCTGAACCGAAGACCGTCCGGAAAAATTTGAGCTTAAGCTGTTGGAGCATATCGAACAGGGCAAAGGAAACGGGCTGTTTGATGTTGGCATAGTTGGCCGTTTCCTTATACTCCTTCTCGAATATCGCCCGTCCCGTTCCGCCGTCGATGAGGAGCAGGGAGATCTGCAGGGTGAAACTTTTGCGCTCGTTCCAGGTCTTTTCTTGGACGAAGGGCTCTTCCCTAGTGCGGGTGTACTTGTCCAGGAGCGCTTTCCTCAGTTCCTGTTCCAGGCGGGCTTTCCCCGTGAGAAAGAGAATCCCCGGCGCGCCGGAAGCCGCTTCCTTCCAGAAGGCCTCATCCTTGAGCTTCTCCTCTTTGTCCAGGGGCAGGCTGCGGCGGGAGACCGGGCCTTTGAAACGGAAACTCACCTCGGTCCGGAAATATTCCGCCAATTCCTGGCTGAGGTTGATGTCCGATGCCGGGTCGGGCAAAAAGAAATCGGTCACGGCGATTTCCCGGTAATCATTCGTCTTAACCGCAGGAAGGGAGGGCGCCTCAAGGCGGAGGGAGAGGTAGGAAGGGTCGAACGAGCAGGCCGCCAATCCGGCCAGGACCAAGGCCAGGGCTAAGGCCCGCTTAAGGGAGCTCATGGGTTTTATTTTTATCCTCTTTGGGCTCAACGTTCGTCTTGAATCGTTCAAAATTAATCTTGATATAGCTGTTCTGGGGGGCGAGCTTGCGGGCCAGCTCATACTCCTGCCTGGCTTCGGCGATCATCCCCTTCTTTTCATAGGCGACGGCCAGGTTGTTATGGGCGGCGGCCGAATTCGGGTCGGCTTGAAGGACTTTGGCCCAGCGGAAAACGGCCTCCTGCCAGAGGTCTCGTTCGGCTGCCCAAATGCCGATTTTAAGCTGGGACAAGGGCCTGGGGCCGGAACAGGAGACCAGCATAAGGCCCAGGAGGCCTAACAGAAGGACAGCCGAGCGTTTGATCATAATGGCACCCATTCTGTTCCAAGGTAACCTTTTTGGAGACAAACCGTCAAGCACGCTAGATATAATGCAACATTTATGCCAACAGCTTCAGGACAAGAGCGCTTGAATGGGTGTGAGCCGCATTTTATTTTGAAGTATAATGGCGGCAAAGCTTGAGGAGGAGGACAGCATGAGCACTTGGCTGGAGGGGAAGCCGTTAGCGGAGAGGATGAAGGCAGAAGTGGCGGAGAAGGTCTCCTATTATAAAGACAAAACGGGGCGAGTGCCCGGCCTGGTGGGGATATTGGTGGGAGAAAACAAGTCTTCCCAGGTCTATCTTCGGTCGAAAGAGCGGGCTTCCCAGCAGGTCGGAATTGCCGCCCAGATCCTGCGGCTTCCCGCCGACATGGAGGCCGGCGCGCTCAAGGCCAAGATCGAGTCTCTGAACCGGGACGAAAACGTGGACGGTATCCTGGTCCAGCTCCCGCTGCCCGGCCATCTCGACCCTTTGGACATCATCAGCGTCATCGACCCGGCCAAGGACGCGGACGGCATTCACCCTGTCACCCTGGGCCGCCTCCTCCAGAACCAGGCTGTCTTGAAGGCCTGCACGCCCTTGGGCATCCTGGAGCTGCTCAAGTTCCACCGCATTCCCCTGGCCGGACAGGAGGCGGTCATCATCGGCCGGAGCCTGATCGTGGGCAAGCCCCTGGCCCTCATGCTGACCAACGAGAACGCCACGGTCACCGTCTGCCATTCCAAAACCAGGGACCTGCCGGCCGTGGCCAGACGGGCGGATATTCTCGTGGCGGCCATGGGCCAGACGGCCTTCGTCACGCCGGATTTCGTCAAAACGGGGGCCGTGGTAGTGGACGTCGGCATCAATTCCGTCTCCGATTCAGGGATCGTGGCCAGCCTGTTTGGGAACGACGCCGGCCGGCTCAAGGATCTGGCGGAAAAGGGCTATACGCTTGTGGGGGATGTCCGTCCGGACGTCTTCTCCAAAGCCTCGGCCATGACCCCTGTTCCCGGCGGAGTGGGGCTGCTGACTGTAGCCGCCTTGATGAAGAACACGCTTCAGGCTTTCATCCGGCTGAAAGGCTTGTGAGAAGCAAGAGCAATCAGGGCCTGCTGCTTCCCTGACTTCCGCCTTGTCAGCCGGTGGCTTTTATGGTATAAGGACTGCTTCTCATTAAGCTGGAGAGAGATTCGCCATGCCCAAAGCGTGTGATATCTGCGGAAAGGGCCCGGTCATCGGGCTTAGCCGGAGCCATTCCAACCGCGCCTCGCCGAAGAAGTGGAAACCGAACCTGCAGCACATCAAGGCCAAAACAGACAAGGGGCCAAGAATGATCTGGGTCTGCACCCGCTGCCTTCGATCCGGACGGGTTGTAAAGGTTCTTTAACCTCCCCCGTCAGGGCCTTTATATCCTTTCCACCGACACAATGTCCTTGATCTTCATGATCCTCGTCTTGATTTCTTCCAAATCCCGAATGTCCCTGATATCCAGGGTGAAGTCGATATGAGCCTTGCCCTCGGCCGAGGTCTTAGCTTGAGCCTGGCTGATATTGCTTCCGACATCGGCGATGGCGGCCGTGACCTTGGCCAATAGGCCGGGCTTGTTCTTGGCTTGGACCCTGAGCTTGGCCTTGTAAGCCTTATCGGCAAAACTCGCCCAGGACACTTCCACCAGGCGATGGCGGTTGAGCGCTTCCTTCTTGATGAAGGGGCAGCGAAGGGCGTGAACGGTCACCCCCTTGCCGACCGTAATGTAGCCGGTGATCGGCTCGCCCCGGACGGGAGCGCAGCAGCTGGCCAGGCGCACCAGCGGGCCCGAGGCATCCCGGCCCTGGATTTCTGGGCTTCGGCGGGGGAAAGGCAGGCGCGGCCATCTCTTGGCCGGGGCGCCGCGGTCTTGGGCCAGTTTATCCAGGAATCGTTGGTCGAGCAGGATCCGGCCGCTGCCGACCAGGCCGTAGAAATCGTCCGGAGATTTGATCTTTAAAGTGCTGACCTCGGCCAGACGTTTCAGAAGGTCGGCCTCTTTCCTCAGGCCGGCCGGCAGGCGGCGCGACCAAAGTTTTTTGGACCAGAGCTTCTTTCCCAGAGCGATGCTCTTGGCCTTCTCCTTCATGTTCAGCCAGCGCTTGAGATGATGCCGGGCGTTCGAGGTGAAGGCGATATTCAGCCAACTGGGAAGGGGGGTCTTGTCGGGCGAGGTCTGGATCTCCACGATGTCTCCCGTTTTGAGGATGGCCTTGAGGAGGACGGCGCGTCCGTTGACCCGCGCCCCGGCGCAATGCAGCCCGATCTCGGAGTGGATCTTGAAGGCGAAGTCCAGGACTGAGGCGCCCGCCGGCAAAGTCACCCGTTGGCCCTTGGGCGTGAAGACAGAGACTTCCTCGGGGAGCAGGTCGGTTTTGAGGCTGGCCAGAAATTCTCGGGGATTGGGCTGGTCTTTGTAGAGCTCGACCATCTCCCGCAGCCATTGCAGGCGGCGGTCCTCTTTCAGGGTGGCGGAATCCGGCTCTTTGTACCGCCAATGGGCGGCGATTCCGTTTTCGGCCAGGTTGTGCATCTCCTGGGTTCGGATCTGGAGCTCCACGGTCTGCCGGTTCTCGGTGATGATGGTGGTGTGGAGGGCCCGGTAAAGGTTGGGCTTGGGCATGGCCACGAAATCGCGGAAGCGGTGGGGGAGGTGAGGCCATTTTTGATGGATGAGGCCCAGGGCGGCATAGCAGTTGCGCTCCGTGTCGGTGATGATCCGCAAGGCCAAGAAGTCATAGACTTGGTCAAAATCAATGACCTGCTTCTTCATCTTGCTGTAGATGCTGTAAGGCCGTTTGACCCGGGAATAGATTTCGGCCGGGATGCCGTTGGCCTTCAGGAGCTCGCGCAGCTCGGCCTCCACCTTTTCAAGCGCCGTTTCCGCTTTCTTGCGCTGGGGCTCGATGAGGGAGGTCATGGAAAAATAATCGTCGGGAGCCACGTAGCGAAAAGCCAGGTCTTCCAGCTCGGCCTTGAGGCGGCCCATGCCCAGCCGGTTGGCCAAGGGCGCGTAAACCTCCAGCGTTTCCTTGGCGATCCGTTTCTGCTTGTCCGCGGAGAGGAATTTCAGCGTTTTCAGGTTGTGCAGACGGTCAGCCAGCTTAATGAAGATGACCCGCAGGTCGCTGGTCATGGCCAGGATGATCTTGCGTATGGTCTCCGCCTGCTGCCGCTCGGGCGAGGACTCCTGGACGCGGCTGATCTTGGTCACACCTTCGACCAGGGTGGCCACTTCCTGGCCGAAGGCCTCCCGGAGTTGGGGCAGGGTGACATCGGTGTCCTCCAGCACATCGTGGAGCAAGCCGGCCGCCAAAGTGTTGGAGCCAAGCTTCAGGTCGGCCAGCATGCTGGCCACTTCCAGGGGGTGGCTGAGGTAGGGCTCCCCCGAGCGGCGGCTCTGGCCTTTATGGGCGCTGGCGGCGAAGATGTAAGCTTTGCGCAGAAGATTGATTTCCCGGTCGCTGAAGGAAGAGGAAACCTTGTCCAGGATATCTTCAAACCTGATCATAGTTTTCTGTTCCGCGATAAAAAAGATCTCGGTGGGGTCCTGTCGCGGCTCTTCCCCGGCCGTCCTCGCGGCCAGGCCGCTGCGGGCGGGCGGGGAGCCCCTTCGCCGCGCCACCCCTGCGCGAATCGGGCCTATCGCGGAAAAAGAAATGCATACATTTTCTGCCGGGGCCTCAGCCCTCGGCGGACCCCCGGCCCAGGTCAACCTCCAGGATCCAGTCCACCGCTTCCGAAAGTGTGCGGCCGGTGAAGGCCGGGACGATGCCTTCCTCCCGCAGACGGCCCTGCGCCTGGCGGCCGTAGCCGGTCAGCACCAGGACGGGGCGGGCGCCGATATTGCGGCCGAAAAGGATATCCTCAACCTTGTCTCCGATCATGTAAGAACGGTGGAGGTCGATGTCGAGCTCGTCGGCGGCCCGGAGGCCCAGGCCCGGAAAGGGCTTGCGGCAGGTGCAGTCCAGGCCGTACTCCGGCAGGGCGGACCCGACATGGTGGGGACAGTAGTAGATCCCGTCCAAGTGGGCCTGCTGTCTGATGAACTCCTCGTTCATCTTGCGATGGATCTTGCGCAGCGCCGCCTCGGTGAAAAAACCGCGGCCCACGCCGGATTGATTCGTCACCACCACGGCCAGCAGCCCGGCCCTGTTGATCTTGCGGACGGCCTCGATGCTGTAAGGATAGATGTGGACCTGACTAAAATTGCCGGGGTAACCGACATCCTCGTTGATGGTCCCGTCCCGGTCCAGGAATATCGCTCTTTTCTTCATGGCAGGAACCGCAGGGCTGCCTCCAGGACCTCTTCGGTCCCGATGTCCGCCAGACAGCGATGGTCATAGGGACACTTCCGGTAGAGACAGGGCCAGCAGGCCGCCTCCTTCTTCAGGACGACGGCCGGCGGGTGATAGGGCCCGGTGACGACCGGGTCGGTCGGGCCGAAAAGGGCCACCACCGGCACGGACAGGATGTTGGCCAGATGCATGGGGCCCGTGTCGTTGGTGACGAAGAGCTGAGCTTGGCCGATGAGGCCCAGGAGCTGGCGCAGGCTGGTCCGGCCGGCCAGGACCGTCGGCCGGCGGGGCAGTCGCGAAGCGATGCCGGCCGCCAGGTCTTCCTCGCCGCTCGAGCCGGTGATGAGGATCTCCGCCTTTTTTTTCTGCTGGAGGAGAGCGCCCAGGGCGGCGAACCGTTCGGCCGGCCATTGCTTGGCCGGACCGTAGGCGGCCCCGGGGTTGAGGATGACCACCGGCCGCTTGAGATTGAGGCCGAGGGCCTGGAGTGATTGGCGCGCCGCGCGGGTCTCTTTTTCCGGAAGGGACATCCGCAGCGCGGGGGCGGCGACGCTCAGGCCAAGGCCTTTGAGGAGGTCGAGATAATAATGGACTTGATGCTTGGGCGGCTCGAGTTCGGGGACCGGGACGCTGCGCGTCAGAAACGGGCCGCGGCCGTCCCGGCGATACCCCCAGCGTTCGGGGATGCGGGCCAGAGCCAGGAGCATCGCCGAAGCGAAGGAATTGGTCAGGAGCAGCCCGACGTCAAAACGCTGCTCTTTCAACTGTCGGGCCAGCCGAGCGAAGGCCCGGGGGCTGCGGATATCGCCCAGGGGCAGCACGCCGTTCGACAGGCCGTTCTTCTCGAACAGGTCTTTGACCCAGTCTTTGGCCAGAAGCCAGATCTCTGATTTCGGATAGTTCCGGCGCAGCGATTTCAGGGCCGGCCGGGCCAGGACTGCGTCGCCGATCCAATTGGGCGTCCGGACCAGGAATTTCATCTCCGGCCCCTAATCTTTTTTGGAAGAAGCCGCGTCCTTGTCCTTTTTGGCGGAGGGTGCAGCCGGCTTGCTTTCGGCCTGGCTGTCGGACTTGCTCTCGGACGAGCTCTTGGCCCCGTCCTCGCGGCCGCTTGATTTCTTGGAGTAGTCGGTGACATACCAGCCTTTTCCCTTGAACTGCAGGGCGGGCGCGGTGAGGACCTTGTCCAGCGGGCCGCCGCATTTGGGGCATTTTTTCTTGGGCGGATCGTTGGCCTTCTGCATGAACTCGGAGTTCGATTTGCAGTTGCGGCATTTGTATTCATAGAGGGGCATATGTTTTGCTCTTTTCCTTATTTATTATATCAGAGGCAGGTGGGGTTTCAAAGGATGATCTCAGGAAGAGAGCATCTCCGAACGGGTGATAAGTGGGGAGGGGCGGCACGGCGGAGGGGCATCCCCACCTCCTTGGAGGGGGAAACGCTTCGCCTTCCCCCTTCCAACGGTCGGTCCGCTCCCCGCCTCCCCTTCTCGGACTTCGTCCTGCGACCAAGGGGGCATACCCCCTTGGGGAAAAAAGAGGGGCAAAGGGAGGTGTCTCCGGAAAGGTCGGCCGTGACAGGACCCCTCCTCTTTTTGAATGAGAGATCACACAATTGGAGATGCTGTCTCTAATGAATAATGATCGCCTCGAAGATGGAGATGTCCGCGCCCTTCTTCCAGTCATCGGCGGGAAGGCCGGCTTTGAGGCAGGCCTGCTTGAGGAATTCCTCTCGGCCCCAGTTGTTTTCCACGGCCACCTGGGGAAGGAGCAGGCCGCGCTGGGAGCCGCGGCTGATGACCAGCCCGTGAACGCCCACCCGGACCATTTGGGGGTTGCTGATTTTGGCCAGCGGGGAGAGGATCGAAATCTCGATGTCCAGCGTCTTCAGCTCTGCCTCGGACACAGGCTCAAAACGCATGTCCTGCTGGCTGGCCAGGGCCGCGGCCTGGATCACGGTCTGGTAGAGAGGAGCCACCGGCTCGATGTAGCCGATGCAGCCGCGCAGCTGGCCTCGTTTGGTCAAAGTGACGAAGGCCGCCCCGGGCTGCTTCAGCCTGGAGCGCTCCGTCTCATAATCCAGGATGGAGCGGTCTTTGACGGCTTTTTCCACGGCCAGCCGGGCGATCTTGAGAAGCTCGGCCCGATCCTCCCTGTCGAGCTGAGGGAGCAGCAGTTTCGTCTCAGCGCTCGAGGTAACGGCCGCCGCCAGGTAGCCGACCACTTGGTCTTCCGGCCCGCCGGCCGCCGAGGAGTCGGTCAGGCCCAGCACCTCGACCCCGGCCTTGCCCGCCAGTTGAGCATAGAGCAGCAAAGCCAGGACCGGACCGCCGCCGCAAAACACGTTTTCGTTCCGCTCGTACTTGCGCAGAAGGGCGTCTGTCTTCAAGTTTTGAATCAGGCTTGCCGTCTCGGAGTCCACAGCCTTGGCCTCTTCTTTGGATAGAAAATGCGACAGGTCTGTGGAGGCCACCACCAGGAATTTCTTACGGCTGCGAACCTTGAACAGGGCTTGGGCCAGAACCTGAACGGTCACCCGGCTGGGATAGCCCATGACCACCGGGACGATGCGCGCGCCGGGCAGCGCCGTCTGGATGAAAGGGACTTGCACTTCAACGGAATGCTCTTCAAGGTGGGCAGCGGCCAGATAGCCGAAGCCGGACTCCTTCATCAGCGCCGCAGCCAGGTCCTCATCCACCAGGGCGGAGCCCAGGGGCGTTTGAAAGCCGCCCCGGGGATAGATGGAGCAACCCCTGAAAGCGGTGCGGTGCGAGGGCCCCAGGATGACCACGGTCTCAAAGCCGCTTCCCTGCACCAGCCGGTAGCCCCGAGCCGCCGTGCGGCCGGAATAAACGTATCCGGCGTGGGGCACGATCAGGCCGACGATGTCGGCCAAGCTCTTTTGAGGAGCAGCGGCCAGGAATTCCTGGATCTGGGCGGACAAGCGCTTAGGGTCGGAGTCGTAGAACTGCCCGGCCCAGGCCGCCGGCCGGATTCCCTGAGCCCCCAGCCCCACCGCCAGGAGGGTGAAGAGGAAAAGCCCGATCCTTAGATGTTTATTCATGCTTGACCCATTATACTTGCCTAAATTGCGTATTAAAATTTTACGCTTCTATCACTTCCGGACGCAACTTTGTTTTTTATCATGAGGGCCTGGGGGAGGGATTGGCGTCATGACAGGACGCCTCTGGATTTGACTTTTTCCACGAATTCGACGAAAATAATCCAGGGATAACGAATATGAAAGAAGTGTTCAAGTCGTTCTTGGCCATCATGTTAATCTCCGCCGCCTTCGTTGTCGGGTTCCAGCTGGGCAAAGAGAAAGAGAAGCAGAAGATCCCCAAATTCCAAGAGGATCACCGCGATATCGACGCGGCCCTGGATTGAGTTTTAGACCCCGGCCGGCAGAGATCTCAGAACAAGGATAAGGCTATGAATTGGGGTTTCATCGGGCTGCTGGCCGTGTTCGGCATTTTCATCATCCTTCTCGTCATCAACCCCAACCTGTCCTGCTTCGGCCGGCGCATCAAATCGCCCTTCTACCCCCTGATCCGCCGGAGCAAAGAAAAGAAGAGAGAAGATTATCATCGGACAGCCGGCCAGAAGCCGGCGACTGGGGATAAGGCCCAGGACAAACCGGCCGAGGACTACGGCTTCAAACTCGATTGAGAGGCCAACCCGGCACCGGCCTCCCACCCCCGATCAGAGGACGCGTCATGAATGAACGGCGGCCTTTCCGGCCTCGAGTCCGAGGGCCGAGGATTGCCGAGGCGGCCATCATCTTAGCCGCTGCGGCCGGGCTGCTGGCTGCCTGCCGGCCCCCCGCCCCGCGACTGAAACCGCCCGAAACGATCCGCAGCGTGGAGGGCTATGCCTCCCTGCGTTTGGAAGGAGAGGCGGGCAGCGTCAAATCCAGGTTCTCTTTCCAGGTGCGTCTTCCTTCCCAAGGCCGGATTGAAGTGTTCGACCTCTTGGGCCGCGTAGTGTTCTACTTTGTCCTAGGCGGGCCGGAAGCCCGTTTGGTGCTCCCCTCCGAGAAAGTGTATTGGCCGGCCTCCAGCTCTGAAGTCATGGACAAGTTCCTGGGCTTCGCCCTGAGCCTGGCGGAATGGACGTCCTTATTCAGCGGAGTCTGGCCGGCCGCGGCGGCCCCCGGCCAGGACCCTTCGGGCTGGACCTTGACTCGCGACGGACGAGGCCGCGTCATTTCGGGCCTCAAGGGAATGGTCCGTTTCGACGTCAAGGAGTTCTTCGCCGGTAGCCCTTCTCCCCGCCGCTTGACCTTTGACGGCCAGACGAGCCGGGGCAGCCTGACGGTCCTCGACCTGCGCTTCAACGTCGCCGGTCGGGATGAGGTTTTTTCGCTGGGCCTGCCCGAGGCCTATCAACCCAAAACCTGGGACGAAATCGAGAGGCTGCTGCAGCGTGAGAATTAGGTCGTTCGCCAAAATCAATTTGGGACTTGAAGTCTTGGGGCTCCGGCCGGACGGATACCATGACCTGCGGACGCTGTTCCAGTCCGTCAGCCTGGCCGATGAACTGGCCCTTTTTCCGGAGGATGGAGGACAGATTGTGCTCCGGGGCAACGACCCGTCCATCCCCTGGGATGAGAGCAACCTGGTCTTTCGCGCCGCGCGTTCGCTCCAAAAACGGTCCTCTTGCGCATCGGGAGCGAGGATCGAAGTGACGAAGGCCGTTCCCGCCGGCAAGGGCCTGGGCGGAGGCAGCAGCAACGCGGCCATGACGCTCCTGGGGCTCAACCGCCTATGGGAGCTGGGTCTAGGGCTGGAAGAACTGACGGATATCGGCCAAAGCCTGGGAGCCGACGTCCCCTATTTTCTTCGGGGCGGACTTTGCCTGGGGTTGGACCGCGGAGACCGCCTCACGGCCTTGGAAGACCTGCCGGTCCTGCCTCTGGTCATCGCCCTTCCCCCTTTCTCCTGCCCCACCGCCGACATCTACCGGGAGCATCGACTCGCCCGGCCGGCCGGAGAGGCGTCACTTTTGCCGGGGCGCGCGAGAACCGCCTCCGAGGCCAAGTTGACTTCCGCCGTTGAAGACAGTAGAATAGAGCGGTTTTTCGGAAGCCGCCAATTGCGCTTTTTGGAAAACAGTTTAGAATCGACTGTTTTCCGCTTCCATCCTCGACTACAAGACCTCAAGGCCCTTTTTCGAAGCCGGGGAGCGGAGTTGTCTCTGGTGACGGGCTCGGGCTCAGCGGTCTTCGGCCTGTTCCGCGACCGGCGGCGGGCCGCCGAGGCGAAGCGGGCAGTGGAGAAGGAATATCCCGCCGTTCTCGCGGAGACTGTTCCCCGCGACCGATATGAACGGGATATTTGGGCTGGGGTGTAGCCAAGTGGTAAGGCAGCGGACTTTGGATCCGCCATCGGAGGTTCGAATCCTCCCGCCCCAGTATTCTCTGAGTATAAGGGCGGAGCAGAGGCGAAGATGAAAATTTTTTCCGGATCGTCCAACCCGGGACTGGCCAATGAGATCGTCTCCTACCTGAAGATGGACCTGGGCCGTTGCGTTCTGGAAAAGTTCAGCGACGGCGAGATCCATTTCTATATCGACGAGAACGTCCGCGGCGAGGATGTTTTCGTCATCCAGTCCGGCTCGCGCGACGCCAATTTTCACCTCATGGAGCTGTTCCTCATGCTGGACGCCTTCAAGCGCTCCTCGGCCGAGCGGGTGACCGCCGTCCTGCCCTATTTCTGCTATGCCCGGCAGGACTGGAAGGACCGGCCCCGCGTCCCCATCTCGGCCCGCCTGGTGGCCGACCTCCTGGAGGAGGCCGGCGCCGACCGGGTCCTGACCATGGACCTCCACTCGCCCCAGATCCAGGGATTCTTTTCCATCCCGGTGGATAACCTCATGGCCGCCCCGGTGCTGGCCCCCTACGTCCGGTCCTTGGAGCTGGAGAACCTGATCGTGGTCTCGCCCGACGCCGGCGGCGTGGGCCGGGCCAGGAATTTCGCCAAACGGGTTGAGGCCAAGCTGGCCATCATCGACAAACGGCGACCCGGCCCGAACGAGGCCCAGGTCATGCACGTCATCGGCGAGGTCAAGAACATGAACTGCCTTATGTACGATGACATCGTGGACACGGCCGGGACGCTGTGCCTGGGCGCCGAGGCGCTGCGCCGCGAGGGAGCCCGGAGGATTCTGGCCGCCTGCACCCACCCCCTCCTTTCCGGCCGGGCCAAGGGCAAGGTCGAGGAGTCGGCCATCGAAAGGCTCATCATCTCCAACACCATCCCCCAGGCCGAAAACGAACGGCCCAGCTCCAAGATCCAGGTCCTGTCCGTGGCCGAGCTTTTCGGGGAGGCCATTCGCCGCATCAACGAAGGGAGTTCGGTGAGCTCACTGTTCCAGGAAGGAGAGCCAAAACCATGACCATGACCATCAAAGCCCAGACCAGAGAGAGCCGCGGCAAGAACGCCTCCCGTCGCCTCAGGATGCAGGGGCTGGTCCCCGCCGTCCTGTACGGCGAGGGCGCCGCCACCCTAGCCCTCAGCCTGGACAAGAAGGATGTCATCCATATCCTGAAGTCCGAGTCGGGCGAAAACACGCTGTTCAGAGTCGGCTTCGGATCGGAGGTAGGGGACGCCATGATCAAAGAGATGCAGACCGACCCGGTTTCCGACGAATTGCTCCACGTGGACCTCATCCGCATTTCCATGGACAAGGCCATCCGTGTTTCGGTGCCCGTCCTGCTCAAAGGCGAGGCGGTGGGCGTCAAGACCGAGGGCGGCTTCGTGGATTTCATCACCAGGGAGCTGGAAGTGGAGTGCTTGCCGGGCGACATCCCCGAGCATATAGAGTTTGACATCACCGGTCTTCATCTCCATCAGTCCGCCAAGGTCGGCGATCTTGTCCCGCCCCAGGGGGTCAAAATCATCAACGACCCGCACGCCGTGCTGGTCCTGGTCGACCTGCCCAAGGAAGAGGTGGCCAAGAAGGAAGGCGAGGAGGAAGTGGCCGTCGCCCAGGAGACGGCCGAGCCCGAGGTCATCAAGAAGGAGAGGGCGGAGAAGGAGAAAGAGGAACCAGAAAAGCCGGGAAAGCCGGAGAAGGCCGAGAAACCGGGAAAGCCGGAGAAGCCGGGAAAGCCGGAGAAGCCGGAGAGGAAAGAGCGAGAGAAATAGGAGTGAAAATTGTGGGCGGTGGTCGGCTTGGGCAATCCCGGGAGCGAGTATACCCGCACCCGTCACAATGCCGGTTTTCTCTTTATCCGAAAATTGGCCAAGTCCTGGAAGGTGAGGCTGGACCGGCGCCGCTTCCGGTCCAAGATTGCCGAAGTGAAGCGGGATGAGGGGACGGTAATGCTCGTCCTGCCCCAGACCTACATGAATGACAGCGGACGGGCCGTCGCGGCGCTCCTTCGCTCCAAACGGATCCCGCCCGAGCGGCTGGTGGTCGTGACCGACGACCTGGATCTGCCCCTGGGCCGCCTGCGGGTCCGGAAAGACGGCAGCCCCGGAACACACCGGGGCATGCGCTCCATCGTCCAGGAGATCGGGTCGAGCGCTTTTCCCCGCATCCGGCTGGGTATCGGGCCCTTGCCCGAGGCCGCCGATGCGGCGGACTATGTCCTGTCTGAGTTTGACCCCCAGGAGAGGGAGGTTTTTGAGCAGAGCCTGGATCGGGCCTGCCAGGCCCTGGAGTTGGTCCTGGCCGGCGAGATCGCCAAGGCCATGAACCGATACAACTAAACTCCTTGCTCCTTCCCCGAGGAGGAGGAGCTTCAAACCATAAGGAGGTTCGATGAATCTATATGAAACGGGATTCCTGATCGCCCCCAACCTGTCCGACGAAGAGACGGACACCCTCATCCGCCAGATGGCCGAGGTCATTTCCCAGAAGAACGGGAGACTGGCCAAGACGGAGAAATGGGGCAAGCGCAGGCTGGCCTACCGGATCGGCAAATTCCAGGAGGCCAGCTACGTGTTCTTTCATTATGAAGGCCAGGCGGAAATCCCCCTGGAACTGGCCCGCCGGCTGCGACAAACGGAGACCGTCCTTCGTTATCTCACTGTGAAGAAAGAGGAGACGGCCAACGTCCGCAGCAAGCGCAAGGCCCGCCATCAAGCCAAGCGGGAGGAAGCCCGGGCCGCCGAAGTCACGGGAAGCGCTCCGGCCGCCGGTCCGGAGACGAAGCCCTCAGGAGAAAGCCATGAATAGGCCGTACAAACCCGCCGGCCGAGAGGACGACAGAAGGGAAAGGGGCGATCGGCCGGACCGCGGCGAGAAGGGCGGCTTCCGGAAGTACTTCCCCTCCAAGCGCAAATTCTGCCGTTTCTGTCAGAGGAACATCAGGGACATCGACTACAAGAACGCGGACATCCTGCGCAAATACGTCCCCGACCGGGGGAAGATCTCGCCCCGCCGGGTGACCGGCACCTGTTCCTTCCATCAGCGCAAGCTGGCCCAGGCCATCAAACGCGCGCGGCTGATGGCCCTGCTGTTTTATGTGGAGGAGTGAGGCCCGCGGCCGATCGGAGGGACAATGAAAGTCATACTCAAGAGCGACATCGAAAACCTGGGGCGGAAGGGCGACATCATCACCGTCGCGGCCGGCTACGGCCGCAACTTCCTTCTGCCCCGGAAGCTGGCCCTGGAGGTCACGGGCTCCAACCTGAAGATGATCGAGATCGAGCAGCAAGTCCTGCGCAAGCGCCACGAGAAGGAGCGGGAGTCCTTCCAGGGCCTTATTCAGCGGCTCAACCAAGTGACCCTCATCTTCCGGCGCAAGACGGGCGAGAAGGACCACATCTTCGGTTCGGTCAGCGCTTCGGACATCAAGGACGGTTTGGCCCCCCTCGGCTTCGAGATGGAAAAGAAAAAGATCCTCCTGGAGGACCCCATCCGCCGCTTGGGCCACTACACCGTTCCGATCAAGGTCTTTCATGACGACAAGGCCGAGATCAAGGTCGAGGTCCTTCAGGCCGAAGAAGGAGAGCCGGAAGCGGGAGCGGAAGGCGCCAAGAAGGGCGAGGGGGAGTGAAGTCGCGAGGAGTCGCCCACCGGGCGAGCTAGGGGACGGTGGCCCTTGGCCGCCGGTCGGGGGCATATTAATATATAAAGGAGGGAAAGGAGCGGCCCGGGGCAAAGAGAACGGGGGAACGGCATGGATGTCGACCTGACCTTTTTAAGAAAAACTCCGCCCCACAGCCTGGAGGCGGAGAAGACCGTCCTGGGCGGCATTCTGATCAACAGCGAGAACCTGAACATCATCCTGTCCCAGATCCGCCCCGAGGACTTCTACCGGGACAGCCACGTCAAGATCTTGAACAAGATCATCAGCCTGGTGGACAAGGGATTACCGGTGGACCTGCTGTCTTTGAGCGAAGCCTTGCAGCGCGACGGCGCCCTGGAGGAAGTGGGCGGCGCCTCCTACCTGTCCTCGCTCCTGGACGGCGTGCCGCGCAGCATCAACGTGTCCTACTACGCCCAAATCATCCGGGAAAAGGCCATGCTCCGGCGACTCATCCTGTCCTCGATGAAGATCCTGGAGTCGAGCTTCGAACACAGGGAAGAGGCCGACGCCATCCTGGACGAGGCTCAGAGCTCCATCATCGACGTGGCCGAATACCGGGTCAAGCCCGGCTTCCATCCCATCGGCCAGCTCACCGCGCCGGCCCTGGACATGATCGCCCAGCTGTCCCAACGCCAGGAGGCGATAACCGGCGTGCCCTCCGGTTTCCGCGACCTGGACAGCCTGACCGCCGGGTTCCACCCCGCCGAGTTCGTGGTCATCGCCGCCCGGCCGTCCATGGGCAAGACGGCCCTCTGTCTCAACATCGCCCAGCACCTGGGGACCAAGACGGACTACGCCGTGGGCTTCTTCACCATGGAGATGTCCAAGGAACAGCTCGTCTTCCGCATGCTCTGCTCCGACGCCATGGTCGACCTGCAGAAGATCCGCAAGGGGTTCGTCAACGACATGGACATGCAGAAGATCCGGCTCAGCGCCGAAGGCCTGTCCCAGGCCCGCATCTTCCTGGACGAGACGCCGGCCCTGTCGCTGATGGAAATGAAGGCCAAGAGCCGCCGGCTGAAGCTGGAGAACAACCTGGACGTCGTCTTCCTGGACTACATCCAGTTAATGAGGACCAGCGGCCGGTTCGAGAACAGGAACCAGGAAATGTCCTACATCTCGCGGTCCATGAAAGAGCTGGCCAAGGAGCTGCAGATTCCGGTGGTGGGGATTTCCCAGCTCAGCCGCGCCCCGGAAAAAATGAGGCGCGAGCCGCGGCCGGTGCTGTCGGATTTGAGAGAGAGTGGAGCATTGGAGCAGGATGCCGACGTGGTCATTTTCATCTACCGGCCCGAGTTCTACAACCCGGACAAGGTCGAGCTGCAGGGCCTGGCCGAGATCATCGTGGCCAAACAGCGCAACGGCCCGACCGACACGATCCGGCTGGTTTATTTCAACAAGTACACCCGTTTCGCCGACCGCGCCCTGGGCTACGGGGAGACGTAACATGACCGCGGGGAACCGCATCCCGGGCACTTCCTTCTTCCACCAGTTGGGAGAGGTGGGGGTGCTGCTGGGGACGTCCCTGGTCAACCTTTTCCGCCGGCCCTGGGAGACAAAAAATTTCGTTCAGCAGCTGGAGGAAATCGGGGTCCGGACTCTGCCGGTCATCTCCCTGACCGCCGCTTTCGGCGGCCTGGTCTTCGGGCTGCAGACCTATATGGCCTTCCACCGCTACATCGGGCCGGGCGCGGAGGTGTTCGGCGGGTCGATCATCTCCATCGGCCTGGTCAAGGAGCTCATTCCCATCCTGGTGGGGTTGATGGTCTCCGGCCGGGTGGGCTCGTCCATGACCGCCGAGATCGGCACCATGAAGATCACCGAGCAGGTGGACGCCCTGCACAGCCTGGGGGCCGACCCCAACAAGTACCTGGTCGTGCCCAGGCTGGCGGCCAGCCTCATCATGTTGCCCTGCCTGACCCTCTACGGAGACCTGGTGGGCGTGGTGTGCGGCTTCCTGTACAACGTCCTGATGGGGGTCAACGGCTATGTCTATATCCAATACGCCCGGATCTACATGGAAGTCTGGGACGTGGCCACCGGGCTCATCAAGGCCGTGATCTTCGGCGCGGTCATCGCCATCATCGGCTGCTGGAAAGGGCTGAAAACCGAGGGCGGGGCCGAGGGCGTGGGCCGGGCCACCACCCAGACGGTGGTCCTGGCCAGCATCACCATCCTCATCCTGAACTTTTTCATCAGCAAGGCCCTGCCCAATACGCTGTTGTCCAAATGATCCGCATCACCGGCTTGCACAAATCCTTCGGCGACAAGGCCGTCCTGCGCGGTGTGGACCTGGAGGTTGAGCGCGGCGAGACGATGGTCGTCATCGGCCAGAGCGGCTCGGGCAAAAGCGTTCTGATCAAGAACATCATCGGCCTGCTCAAGCCGGACCGGGGGACCATCCACGTTGACGGCACGGACATCACCCGGCTCCGGGGGGCGGCCCTGCAGCGGGTTACCCGCAAAATGGGCATGCTCTTCCAGGGGGCGGCTCTGTTCGACTCCCTGACCGTTTTCCAGAACGTGAGCTTCGGCCTGGAGCGGCAGACCGACCTGTCCGCCGAGGACATCCGCCGCAGGGTTCAAGAAAGCCTGCAGATGGTCGGGCTGCGGGACGTGGAACAGCTCATGCCCCACGAGCTCAGCGGCGGGATGAAAAAGCGCGTCGGGCTGGCCCGGGCCATTGCCTACCGGCCGGAGATTATCCTCTATGACGAGCCCTCGACCGGCATCGACCCCATCCGGGCGGATGCCATCAACAGCCTGATCAACTCCCTCAAGCGGGAGCTGAACATCACCTCCGTGGTCATCACCCACGACATGGCCAGCTGCAACCGGGTGGCCGACCGGATCGCCATGCTGTACGAAGGCCGGATCATCCAGGTGGGGACGCCGCGCGAAATCCGGGAATCGCGACACCCCGTCATCCAGCAGTTCATCAACGGACGGGCCGAGGGGCCGATCACCGAATGGTAAACAACGAGGAGCGCCAATGAAGCGAGAAGTCAAAGTCGGCATTTTCCTGGCCGGGACGTTCGTCATCATGGCCGCCTCTGTTTTCGTGCTGGGCAACCTGAGCCGGCAGTTCTCCAAAAAGGGTGAGATCCTGTACGCCAGCTTTGACAGCGTGGCCGGCCTGGACCGCCGGGCCGTAGTCCGCATCTCGGGCGTCCGGGTGGGATACATCGAAGACATCTTTCTGGAAGGCACCCGGCCCACGGTGCGGATGAGGATCGGCCGGAAGGTCGCGGTGCCGGAGGATTCCAAGGTCACCCTGGCCTCCTTCGGCATGCTGGGCGAAAAATACGTGGAGATCATCCCCGGAAAATCGAGCCGGTCCTGCACGTCCGGCGGCCGCCTGGGCTCCATCGCTTCGGTCAGCCTCGACCAGCTGGGCCTGCTCATGCTCTCCATCGGCAACGAGATCAAGGATGTGGGGAGTTCCCTGCAGGAAATCATGAACCAGGGGAACAGAGAGAAGTTGCAGAGCACTTTGGACAACCTGGCCTCTCTGACCTTTAACCTGGACCAGTTTCTCCGGGACAACGGGCCGGTCCTCAGCGAAGGAGTCCGGGACACTTCCCGGACCGCCAAGGAAGTCAGCCAGACCATTCAGGACGTTTCCCAGGACCTGCGCGGCCTGCTCGACGATAACCGGGGCCTGGTCAAATCCAACCTGGAGAAAGCCCAGGACCTGCTCCGCCAGATCGAGGACTCGGTCCGGCGCCTGAACGAAACGCTGGACAAGCTCAACAAGGGCCAGGGCACCGCCGGCCGCCTGCTCCAGGACCCGGCCTTGTACGATGAGGCACGGCAGGCCGTGCAAAGCGTGCGGAAAACGGTCGGCTCACTCAACTCCATCAACGCGGCCTTCAGCGCCCAGTCGGAGTATTACGGCCGCAGCGGGCTGTTCAAAAACGGCCTGGGCGTCAACCTGGGATTCGCCGAGCGGAACATGCTCCTGGCCGGAATCACCCAGGACCCCTGGCGGGACTCCTTCACCTACTCCCTGCAAGTGGGTCGCCGCTTCGGAGCCCTCTCCCCGCGGGTGGGCATCATCGAGTCCGATTTCGGCCTGGGGCTCGACTACGAAACCCTTAACCGCCGGCTCCGGTTCAGTGTCGACACTTTCGCCCTCAACCGCGACTCCGGGCCGCGGTTCCGAGTATCCTCGCGGCTCTTTCCCGTGGGGCCGCTGTATTTCGTCCTGGGCGTGGATGATTTTTCCCTGTCCGCGAAAAGAGAGTTTTACTTAGGCCTGGGCGTGGAGGGCCGGTGAAGGACAAATCGGTCTTCATCTGCCAGAGCTGCGGCTATCAATCGCCCAAATGGCTGGGCCGCTGCCCGAGCTGCAATGAATGGAGCTCCCTGGTCGAGGAGCTCGAGGAACAGCGGCCGGCCGCGGAAGTGTCCTTCCCCGAGACGGAGCCAACGCTCTACCGCGACATCAAGGCCGCGGAGAAACAGAGGCTCCACCTCCGCATGGAGGAATTCGACAAGGTCCTGGGCGGCGGCGTGGTCCTCGGCTCGCTGGTTCTCATCGGCGGCGAACCCGGCATCGGCAAGTCCACGCTCCTGCTCCAAGCCTCCCGCGATTTCGCCGAGCAGGGCGAGACCGTTCTCTACATCTCGGGCGAGGAATCCCTGGAGCAGATCAAACTCCGCGGCGACCGGCTGGGGGTGGGCGAGGGCCGGCTCTTCCTCCTGGCCGAGACCAACCTGGAGAGGGTGCTGGCCCAGGCCGAACGGGTGCAGCCCCGGATCCTGGTCGTGGACTCGGTTCAGACGATCTATTCCTCCAAGCTGACCTCCAGCCCCGGCACCATCAGCCAGGTCCGGGAGGTGGCCCACCAGATCTTCCGCCTGGCCAAGAAAAACCAGATCTCTTCTTTCCTCATCGGCCACATCACCAAGGAGGGGTCACTGGCCGGACCCAAGTCCCTGGAGCACATGGTGGATGTTGTGCTCTTGTTCGAGGGTGAGCGGGACCACAGCTACCGCGTGCTGCGGGCCCTGAAAAACCGCTTCGGCCCCGTCTCCGAACTGGCCGTTTTCGAAATGGCCGCCGGTGGGCTGCAGGCCATCTCCAACCCCTCCGAGTTTTTCTTGCGGGAGAGGCCGGCCGAGGAGGCGGGCAGCGTGGTGGTCTGCACCCTCAAAGGGACGCGGCCGCTGCTGGTCGAGATCCAGGCCCTGGTCTCGGACACGCTGTTCGCCGGCAATCCGCGCCGGATGACCATCGGCCTGGACCACTTCCGGTCGTCCATGCTCCTGGCCTTGGTGGAGAAGAGGATCGGTTTCGGGTTCGGCAGCCAGGACATATACCTCAACGTGGCCGGCGGCCTGACCATCGACGAGCCGGCCGCCGACCTGGCCGTCATCGTGGCCGTGGTCTCCTCCCTCAAGAACAAAGTCGTGCCGCCGGACGTGGCTGTTTTCGGCGAGGTGGGCCTGAGCGGCGAAGTCCGCTCGGTCAGCCAACCCGGGCTGCGCCTCAAGGAGGCCCGTTCCCTGGGATTCCGGACGCTCATCCTGCCCAAGGGCAACCTGGCCGGGCCGGACGCCATGGAAGCGGCGGCCGACCTGCAGGTCATCGGCGTGGACAACGTTCGGCAAGCTTTGAAGGTTTTATTTTAATAGATCTAATATGAGGGTATTTTCATAATGAACGCAAGGAAGAACATCATGGGCATCATTCTTTTCCGCATTTTCATCATCGGTCTGGTCACGGCCGCCGGCTATTTCTTTCCGCTGTTCAAGCTCGACCCGCGCCTCAGCGCCGGGATCGCTCTTGTCCTCATCATCCTGATCATGCACCTGGAGACCCAGATTCGCAAAACCCAATTCCGGGTCATCTGGGGCTCGACGGTGGGCACTTTCGCCGGCATCGTCCTGGGCTGGGGCCTGGGCGCCGTTTTCAGCTGGGGGCTGGGGGCCCTCTATCCTCAGCATCCGGCCGACCGTTTTCCCACCACCACCTTCCTTCGTCTCTTCTTCCTGATCATCATGCCCTACATCGGCTTCCTGGTGGGCATGCACAAGTCGGAGTGGCTCGACCCGGCCTACCTGTTCCGCTTCTTCAAGGAGAAGAGCGTGGGCCGCAGCTACAAGCTGCTGGACACCAGTGTCATCATCGACGGCCGCATCCAGGACATCTGCGACACGGCCTTCATCGAGGGGTCGCTGGTCGTGCCGCAGTTCATCCTCAAAGAGCTGCAGTTGGTGGCCGATTCCTCCGACCCCCTCAAGCGTCAGCGGGGGAGGCGGGGGCTGGATGTTTTGGACCATCTGCAGAAGTCCTCCCAGGTTTCGGTCATCATCTCGGAGATGAACTTTCCAGAGGTCCGGGACGTGGATTCCAAGCTCATCGAACTGGCCAAGCACCTGGACGCCAAGATCATTACCAACGACATGAACCTCAACAAGGTGGCCCGGCTGCAGGGGCTCAAGGTCCTCAACATCAACGAGCTGGCCAACGCCCTCAAGCCGGTGGTCCTGCCCGGCGAATCGATGCGGGTCTTCATCCTCAAGGAAGGCAAGGAAAAAGACCAAGGCGTGGCTTATCTGGACGACGGCACTATGGTGGTGGTGGACAACTCGCGGCGGATGATCGGCCAGACGATCGACGTCACCGTGACTTCAGTCCTGCAGACGACCGTGGGCAAAATGATCTTCGGCCGCTTCAACCAGAGCGACTGATGGGCCGAGCCTGGGCGATCATCTTGGCCGCCGGAGCGGGCCGGCGGTTCGGAGCGGCCAAGCAATTCGCCCTGCTCAAGGGCCGGCCGCTGTATGAATGGAGCCTGGCCGCCTTCGAGGGCCATGAGGATGTGGAAGGCATCGTCCTGGTCCTGCCCGCGGAAGGAACGGGCCGGCAGCATCCGGCGCTATGGGGCAAGCTCCAGGGTATCGTGGCCGGCGGAAAAGAGCGGCAGGATTCGGTGCTTAACGGTTTTCGCCGCGTCCCGGCCGGAGAGGATAGGATCGTTTTGGTTCATGATGCAGCCCGGCCCCTCGTCTCTCCGGAGCTCATCAGCCGGGTGATCCAGGCCGCCGGAGAGAAGGGGGCGGCCGTGCCCGGCCTGCCCATCGAGGACACGGTCAAGGAAGCGTCCGGCGACATGGTCTTGCGGACGCTAGACAGAACGTCCCTGATCAGAGTGCAGACGCCCCAGGGATTTCTTTATCCCTGGCTTCATCGGGCGCTCGAGGACGCCGCAGCCGGCGGGTTCACCGCCACGGATGAGGCCATGCTCGTGGAGAAGACCGGGAAAAGCGTGGCCCTGGTGGCCGGTGACCCGAGAAACATCAAGATCACGACACCGCTTGACCTCAAGATCGCGGAGGCGATGATCGATGATTAGGGCCGGCTTCGGCTACGACATCCACCGCTTGGTCAGCGGCCGGAAGCTCTATCTGGGCGGCCTGGAAATCCCTTTTCCCAAAGGCCTGTTGGGCCATTCGGACGGCGACTGCCTGGTCCATGCCCTGGTGGATGCCCTGCTCGGCGCCTCGGGCGGGGAGGATATCGGCCGCCTATTCCCGGATACAGACCCCCGCTTCAAGGACATCCGGAGCACGGCCCTGATCCGGGCAGTGATGACTCGGCTGAAAAAGCGGGGATTTCGGGTGGTGCAGGTGGATTCAGTGATCGTGGCCGAAAAACCGAAACTGGCGCCCTATATTCCGCGGATGAAAAAAGTTTTGGCGCCTCTCCTCGGCCTCAAAGAGGATTGGGTGGGGATCAAGGCCAAGACCCAGGAGGGACTGGGCGTTGTGGGCAGAGGCCAGGCCGTCCAATGCTGGGCCTTGGCCTTGATCCGCCGCACCAGGAAGAGAAATTCATCTATCGAAAAAAAACGGGATTGACGGCGGGGCTGTTTTTTTTCAGCAGAGAGATCGGGAAGTCTCTGACCTAGCCCTCTTTCCGTCAATCCCGTTTCTTTGGCTTTGTCCTTAGGTCTCAAGTTCAGCCCTCAGTCTTTTCGTTCACAGAGCGGGGGGAAGATTGTTGATGTTCTGGGCCATGATTGAGAAGATTCTTTTGTCCCCGGCCTGCCGGGCCAGCTTGAGCAGCTCGTCGGCAGAGCTTATCCGGACAAAAGCTTCCATGGTCATGAGCGAGAGGAATAAGGCCATCAGGAAGATGCCTATCTTCTTTGTGATCTTCATCTCAGTTCTCCTCGGTTATTTTCCTTTCACCCATATATACGCGCCCGCCCCGCATTTGGTTTCCTTTTTTTATGAGCAGTCGCAGCATTCTCCACCCGTAACATTGTCCTTATTGCTGCTTTTACCACCCCAAAGGTGTAAAGAATCGGGACAGTACCTTCAAGTAGACTGCCCCCTATCCCTTCTTTTTTGGAATGAGTCATCATTTCACGTTGGGCATTATTCTGGACAGTCAGACGTTGACTCAGGGTTGGCTACCCTATATTCTCAGGGTAAGGATTGCCCGGGAGGAATTCGATGACATTTAATCACCGGAAAATGCTTTTTTTGGCCGGATTGATCATGCTGATTTGCCCGTTCCTTATTCCACAAGAAACAAAGCAACAAAGACTCTATATCGTGGCTGGGCTTCGGCACGGGGCGAGCTTTTTCCCGGCGGTGGATTATCCAGAGACTAAGCCTCTCAAGCCGGGCGAAATGGATTTCAAGCATTACCATAAATATGAAGAGGTCGTCTCCTTCCTGAGGCAGTGGGAGAAAGATTATTCCGACCTCGTCGCTCTCTATTCCGTGGGGCGGAGCTTCGAGGGCCGGGACATCTGGCAAATGACCATCACCAACAAGAAGACAGGCAAGGACACGGACAAACCGGCCATGTTCCTGGAGGGCAACCGCCACGCGGGCGAGGTCACGGCTGCCGAGTCGGCCCTCTACTTCGCCTGGCACGTCCTGACCAACTACGGCCAGGACCCTGACATCACCCGATTGGTGGATACTAAGACGCTCTACGTGCGGGTCAAAAATAATCCCGACGGCTCCGAGCTCTACCTCAACACCGCCCAGAGCAACCGGAGTTCGGTCCGGCCCCACGACAGCGACGGCGACGGGCTGCTCGACGAGGACCCTGCCGAGGACTTGGACGGCGACGGCTACTGCCGCCAGATGCGGAAAAAGGTGGAAAAGGACAAGGGCGACTCGACCCCCGATCCCGCCGACCCATCCGGCCGGCTGATGAAGAGGGTCGGCCAGGGCAAAGGCGATTATCTCCTCTACAGCGAAGGCCTGGACAATGATGGGGACGGCAAGTACAACGAGGACGGGATCGGCGGCCTGGACCTCCACCGCAACTATCCTGAGAACTGGCGGCCAGAGCCGGGCCGCGACCTGACCGGCCGGGGATGGACCCAGCTTGGCGCAGGCGAGTATCCCCTGTCCGAGCCCGAAACGCGCAGCGTCGTCCTCTTCCTGCTCGAGCATCCCAACGTTTCGATCGGCCAGACCATGGACACCGCCGTGCCCATGCACCTCCGGCCGCCCTCGACCAGCCGCAGCGAAGAGTCGATGTTCCCCGAGGACCTGGCTTATTACCGTCACTTCGACGCCGAGGGCCGTAAGCTTACCGGCTATCCCTACGCCGGCGACGTGTACTGGGACTTCGCCAACGCCGGTCGCAGCTTCCGGGATATGGAAATGCGGGAGGCGGAGGAAGAGGGGTCTGTGGGCAGGCCGCTGTTCGGCCACTCCCCGGATTTTGGCTATTTCTATTACGGCGCCATCTGGTACGGCGACGAGCTGTGGAGCGGAGGCCGAATCAAGGACTATGACGGCGACGGCCGGATCACGGAGCTGGAGATTTTGCGCTGGAACGACGAAGCGCTCG